>WNGA01011180.1_pt1 | contig 13477 bp, 15 predicted proteins | sample 5400061 | NCBI WGS metagenome assembly WNGA01 (sample SAMN13153366, study PRJNA577476) | soil metagenome | isolation source: 100 cm soil or saprolite under grassland replicate 2 | place: USA:California | collected 2016-06-15 | reverse complement strand
GAACAGGAATGTAAACTTTCCATCAGCATGCTTGACGGATTATCCAATGAAGTGAATTGGTTTAAACAAAAAGATGCTTCGCTTACAAACAATACTGCATATCAAAAGCAATGGCAGGCACAACAAAATTTGTTCAACACCGAGCAAAATATGAAAGCGGTGTATATGCAGCAGTTTCAAAATGACGATATAAATTATTGGACCAAAACAATCAGTGATCTTCGAACAAAAGCCAATGCACAAACTACAGAAGCTGCAATGTACCAGCGTTTGCTCGCGTATTTATCACTTGCATTTTATTCATTCAGTAACCAGCTTATTAACAGCAATCAAAATAATGAAGCGCAACACTTTGTTGAACTTTATAAAATGGCTGATCCTACAAACAGCGAAGCCTGGTATTTCTCTGCTATACTCGATGCAAGAAACAACAATGCCAAAGCAACAGAAAACGATCTATCGAAAGCCGTTGAATATGGTTTCGCAGATAAAAATCGTTTGGAGCAACAAGCTGAATTTCAAAACATGACAACTCAAATAAACTTTTCACAAATTGAAAGTAAAATGAAGAAGATTGAATGAAGTTGCCTTTGAATGCTCATAAAGTATCAATTAGTACGAGTGCGACGCAACAAAAGCTCAATAGCTGTACTGGCTTCCGGCTCATAAAATCTTCAATCATTAATAATGAAGCGGCTAATTATTTTGTCATATCATATTCTTGCTGTCAATGTTTTTTCCATCAATCAACAATGAATAAAATTGTGTAATTGAATTGCTTAATAAAGTATCAAACTGTACAAGAGTGAGTCTGAGGGGAGCAAAAGTTTATAGATGCGATATAGTATCACTCATACTTTTTCTATTAGGTTTTGATGAATATTTAAACTGCTCTCCCGTGTTAACTAACAACGCATTCATCAGACTCATGATAGATTAATTGTATAATTTTATTCTGTATCAAAGCTGTAATTATGAGAAACATTCTAATGATTTTGCTTGCTGTGATTACGCTAATAGCCTGCTCCAAACATAGTAGCCTGTCTTCGGGCAATATAAATAAAGTCAACGATGCTAAACCGGATGGCACTTATTCGGGCACCTTTCAAAGAGTCGTTCATGATACAGGGGCGATATCACATGTAAGCATAATATTTTCATCAGGCAATTACAGTGGGCAAAGTGAAATGAATTATTATCCTGTCATCGGAAAAGGAATTTTTAAAATATTTAGTGATAGCATTTCATTCCGTGGCAGTATGGTTTATACCGCTAACTTCGACTGGACACTGATCTTATCAGGTGATTATAAAATAAAAATGAATAATAGCGAACTTGAAATATGGCGTGATTATGATAACAGTTCAAAAGACATTTACAAGCTAAAGAAGCAATAACAGAATGACTTTTATTTTTATTTAAGATTTTATATTTAAACAAAAAATCTACAACTATGACAACACAACAAATCGCTGATCGTCTTATTGAACTTTGCCGCAAGGGGGCATGGGAACAGCACAAAAAGAATTATATGCTGATGATGCAATGAGTACTGAACCTTATGCTACACCTGAGTTTGAGAAGGAAACAAAGGGCTTGAAGGCAATTATTGAGAAAGGTGATAAGTTTCAATCTATGGTGGAAAAACTACATAGACTTACGGTAGCTGATCCCTTGATTGCAGGTAATGCATTTGCCTGCACTTTAATGATGGATATTACGATGAAAGGACAGCCTCGTGCAACATGGGTTGAACTTTGTGTTTACCAGGTGAAAAATGGAAAGATTATTTCGGAACAATTTTTTATGTAACAATATAGATACATTATTTTCTGTTGCGGTTGGCATTTTTACCAACCGAAACTTGAATTCAAATTTTTCACCAAGAAAACGTAAAAACATTTGCTTGAAAAACGTAGCACATAACAGGAAAAATAATGCAAGTATTATCCTATATGTCCTTAGGATAATTTTCATAAACTATCTCAAACTCATCAAAAGGCTCTTCTGTCAACGGGGTAACAATAACGTCTGTAACAACTGCTTTTCCTGGGCCACGGCGGCACCATTCTATGAATTGTTGTAATTGTTCTTCAACGCCGGTCGCCATTGCTTCCACTCTTCCTTCACTGATATATTTTACCCATCCGGTAACGCCTAATTTGTCGGCCTCTTCTTTGGCAGCCGTGCGGTAATAAACACCCTGCACTTTTCCTTTGATCAATAAATTAACTGTATGCATAAAAAATTGAAAATAATTTATGTAAGTTATGCAGTCGGTTTTGGAACTCAATTTTTATTCCTTTTTTATCAATTCAGCTTTCCCTCAGGTAAATGTTTTTTGTATTATACCTGTTTTGAGGATTAAGTTTAAACTTTTCCTGTTGATGCAATGAAGGATAATTTTGTTTAGTTTTTATGATTCCAGCTTTTTGCATTTTATAGCATCTCGTTGCGTCGCAATCACTTTATACGTAGCAAAAATGGCATCTTCAGGTTTCAAAATCAAAGTTGCAAAACTAAATTTAAATAGCTTTTCATAATAGAACGTTCCTGTACAGTTCTGCCCAATTACAATTAAAATTATATTATGCACAGTCAGGGAATGACTAATCATTGCAGACGAGACAGGGCTACAACGGATGCACAATAGATATTTATAAGCCCGCTAATAAAAAAAATTCAATCATCAAAATACTTCTGCACTAAGTGTTTCCGTTTTTTGAATTGTAAATAATGTTAGTTTGCAAGTTGAAAAATAAAGTTGAAAAAAATGTTTGTGGGAAGAAAGATATTTTATCTATTAACGGTTTTTTTAATACTTACAGTAACCTCAAATGCACAAAGTGCATGGTTGCAAAGAAGCTGGAGGGGAAGAGCATATATACTGGGCAATAATCCTCAGAATTATGACATTTTACTCATGATTAATAAAGTAAAGGGAAAAGATTTTGAGGGTGTGATGCAAACTTTTCAACCAGCTGATCCTTCTGTTCATTTTGATACAAAAGTATCAGGTATTGTTTATGATAAATATCTGCTTATAAATATCGGCACATGGAAAGTAAAATGTGCTACCTGCAAACCACAGAGCCTTGCATTTTCTATTGAGGGTAAAAAACTTTTTCTCAAGGGGGAAGCAAAGGGCTGCTCACAGGAATGTACATGGATTACTGTATTTTCAATCGACATGGATGAGTTTGATTTGTCCCTGCAGCAATCTTTATATGCTTCGATTGATAAAGTGGAAACTCCCGAGCCTGATACTGCTACAGTGGCACAGAATACCAAACCATTACCAGATACAATTGCCACACCACAGCAAGAAAAAAGTTTAACAACAGAGAGAATTCCTGTTTTACCTGCTGGCAATATTGTTTCAGTAAATCAGAATAATGCTTTACCATTATTACAAAATCCGCCAGTGTTATTACATAAAACTCTTTCAATGATAATACCGCAAAATGAACCGGCACCACAAAGAGTCGCTGTTTTGCCTGCTGGTATTATTGTTTTATCAGAACGCAATAATGCTTTATCAGTGTTACAAAAACTGCCAGCTTCGCTAAATAAAAACCCTTCACTAAAAATGCAGGAGAATATACAGGAGCCTCAGAGAATTGCTGTTTTGCCCGCTGGTACTATTGTTTCTTCAGAACATAATAGCGCTCCGCTAATAACACAAACACCACCGGCTTCGTTGAATAAAACGCCTGTGATGACGATAAACGTAAATATTCCTCAACATAAAATTCCCTCATCTGTAGACACAATAGCTGTATCAGGTGGTAAAGATTCTTCTGTAGCAAAAAAATCAAATCCTGCATTAAAAAAATCAAGTCCTGCATTAATTCGCGATACTGTTTCATTTTTACCTGCAGGCTATGCTGAAAGAAAAAAGAATGTAGTAAGAACTTTAATTGTAAATACAGATTCAATTGTTTTGAGAGTGTATGATAATGGTGTTGTTGACGGTGATATAGTATCAGTAGTGTACAATGATCGTGTAGTTGTTGATAAACTTTCTTTAACCTCACGCGCTTTGGTTATAACGATTCCTGTAAATAAATCCGGAATAAATACATTGGTTTTTCATGCACACAATCTTGGTGAATTTCCTCCCAACACTGCAAAGCTTGAAATTCTGTACGGTAATAAAAAAGAAGAGCTTACAGTTTCCTCAGATTTAACTGTCAGCAGCACAATTGATATAGAATACCAGCAATAAATTATTTGTACTACTTAAGGAAAAGCGAAATGAAATATTGATTTGTGTGATGAATGATAACTTGTGTACTTTTACAAAAAACCATCACTATGAACCTTTTTGTCGCCGGTCTTCCGTATGATTTAGATGATGCGGAATTAATGGAAATATTTGAAAAATTTGGTACCGTTAAATCTGCCAAAGTATCCCTGGATAGAGAAACCGGTAAAAGCAGGGGATTTGGATTTGTGGACATGCCTGTTGAGAGTGAAGCGAAAGAAGCGATTGAACACCTGAATGATATTTCACTTGGCAAAAAACCTCTTGTTGTAAAAGCTGCTGAAGATCGTAGCACACAAGGGGGCTCAGGTGGCGGATACAGGGGAGGTAATAAGGGCGGCGGATTTAATAGACCCGACAATAACAAAGATCGCAAACGTTGGTGATATTGCTTTCTTCTCTCATTGTGTCTTCTAAAATCTTCATGGCATTAACTTTTTTACTAAGCGTTAAGCCAATATAAAAATGTCATACAAATCTGGCAGGTCTTTTATTGTAATCAATCAAGATAAGAAACAATTAAACCTGTTGGTTTTAGGTACATGACACTTTAGAGCGCAATCCAATAACATCAGATCAAATTTTATTGTTTCTTTATTCAATAAAGCATTGAGCAGAGCCCTGATAGTTCACAAGTTCTGAAGCTTATCAGTCATGATTCAAGCAACTTGTGAACAAGTAAACTGCTGAAACTTTATCGGCAGTACAAGAGTTTCGTATGTACGGGAACAGATGATGCCAAAAGTGTTATAACCTGGTTCAAAAATATTCATTACAAATTTTTACTTCAATTCATTTTTCAGGAATATGGTTTGCCCTGTTTTTGCAGATTCTTTAGCAGCCTCCAGTATACGCATAACAGTTAGATTGGTTGATAAAGAATATAATCCATTCTCCGGTACTTTAATTTTGTTGCGTATAACATCTGCGAGATAAGCAAATGGATCGACGTATACTGCAACATCATTTGCAGTGACTTGCACTGTGTGTTCAGCGGTATCTTTTTGCGCTCTTAAACGCATGGCAGTATTATTAAGAGAAATTACGTAACCCGTTTCGCCATATACTTCCATATCTTTTCTTCCAAAAGGCCAGTTCCATGAAGCCTGAATAATACATTGTGCTGAAGGATAAGTAACAATAATAGTTGCTTCATCTTCAACTTTTGGATAGATATTAGGTTTGAAATGTTGCATAACAGCCGTAACGGAAACAGGTTGCTGCCCTCGCATTAAATATGTCATCAAATTGGCACCATAGCAACCAAAATCCATTAAAGCGCCGCCACCGTTTTCTACAGGATCGGTAAGCCACGCGAAAAATTCTTTGTTCACGCCAATCTCCTTTGGTCCCTGATGCCCGTCATGAATCACCACTTTTTTTATGTTGCCGATGTAGTTACTGTCATTTGCCAATTCATAAGTTTTCACAGTTGTTGGATACCATGATGTTTCAAAATCAGTGAGCAGTTGAATGTTGTATTTTTTTGCAAGAGTGTCCATTCTTAAAGCATGTTGCATGGTAGCCGCCAGTGGCTTTTCTACCATAACATGAATACCTCGTGGGGCACAAGCCTTAACCACTGCCATATGTTCATAGATAGATCCAAAGGCTACTACAGCTTCAGGTTTTACTGCATCAAGCATTTTATTGAGATCATTATAAATTAAAGCTGTACTAAAACCAAAGCGTTTGGCATAGCGCTGTGCCAGTTCGCTGTCCGGTTCATAAACACCTACAAGGGTAATATCAGTTTTATCTTTTCTGCTTAATATCCAAGGCACATGTCCATGTGTAATGCCAGCCACGGCTACACGAACAGGAATATTATTTTTTGATTGCGCTTCTGCATAAAAAATAGTTAGAAGGCTTGTTAAAGTGCATAATAAAATATTTTTGTTCATTTGCTTATCGTTTACGTAAGTAATGTATTGCTTAATTATTTTTTTTCAATAGTTCCAGCAGATAATCAAGCCCGTTAATTTTTATTTCATACATCGTTTGCAAAAGCATACCCACCTTCCCTTTGGGAAAGCCCTTTCTTGAAACCATTCAAGGTAAAATACGGGTAAATCACACAACAAAGTGTCTTTATATTTTCGAAAAGGCATTTTCATGTTTAGTAATTGTACGAGTAATTGTGGATTATGTTCTGGCGGTTCTGAATTCATCTGGAAAAAATTATTTCAATTTTGTTATTAATGCAGGAATAGAAAATCAATAAATTTTCGTTAGCAGATTATCTTAACTTTTCGATAAAGTTTATATTATGAATACGCCAACTGAAACTTCCAAAAAAACTTTTACAAAAACCAATAATTTCCCTCATCCTGCTTCAGCAGAAGAGAGAATTTTATTCGACAATATACAACAGCGCTCGGCGAACAGTTCGAAAAAGGTTTTCCTGATAAACTGGCGCCCAGAACTGTGGTAATTATTCCTTCGTTGTCTCTTGACGTGAAACACTTTCAAAAGTAAATGGGTTTATTCATTATGAAGAAAAAATGCTTTGTCTGCTGATGTTGTTGGGTATGCCACTTACAAAAATTATTTATGTAACCAATGTTCCTGTTGCAGATATTATTATTGATTATTACCTGCATCTTTTACCCGGCATCACTGATGATCATGCGAGGCAAAGACTAACCACTTAGCTGTTATGATGCATCATCCAGACCGCTAACTCAAAAATATTGGAACGGCCAAGACTGATTGAATGGATAGAGCAGAACATTAGTGATGCCGCTGCCGCACATCTTACCTGTTATAATGTGATCAGTCTTGAAAAAAACGTTAGCTGTTCAATTGGAATTCCTTGTATGGCCCCAATCCCGATTTGTTTTATGAAGGATCAAAATCCGGTGGCAGAAAAATTTTCAAGGAGTGCGGGATATGTTTACCAGAGGGCTTCGAAGAATGCTGTTAAAAAGAGATAATTTTTTTTGTAGAAGTACATGAATAATTGAACTTTTTATGATTCATTTTGCTATCAGTATTTTAATATTTGCTATCAGTATTTTAATAATTTTGTTTTATTAACAAATATTTTAGACTAAATATGGCTTCCCCAAAGCAACCTGAAGTATGGCAGTGTGGAGCAGTACAAGGAGTTCCATCTTTACTGCAGCGTGTAGCACATGCATTATTGTAAGCAAGAGAAGAGGTGAATGAAATGATGATAGATTTTCCTGAAACATTTTTATGCCTAAAACCTGCAGACGTTGCTTCTGTCGGTTTTTATCTGCAGCATTTAAAAGGTGTATTGGACAGGTTATTTACTTATGCAAAAGGTGAGATGCTTCACAAGAACAATTGTTGTATCTGCAGTCAGAAGGAAAGGAAGATGATAGTATCAATATTACTGACCTGCTAAATAATTTCAATAACCAAGTCGATAAAGCGATAGATCAATTAAAAAAAACAAATGAGTGTACACTAACTGAAATACGCGCCATAGGGCGTAAACAAATACTATCTACTGTTTCGCTTAGCACTTCCTTAATATCCTCATTTTACAAATTGGCGACTTTCGAGAATTTTAAAAAATATTTAAGGAAAATTAAACAAAAATTTCTAATTTCGGACAAATGACCGTAAATTTTGGACATATTTCAATATAAGAAGATGAGAACTATAAAGAAAAAAAATGGAAAAGAAAAAACATCTACGCAAAAACTAATGGTAGAGGAACCTGAAGCCGTATATTACACTAGCCCAAAAAATAAACTGTGGGTTGCAGGAGCCAATAAGGAATCAAACCAGGAAAGTTATATAAAACGTTCCCTCGCTTTAATGGGGATGGAGGCCGTAAAACCATTTAGTGAAGTAGAAAATGTTTCAGATTTTATTAGCTGTATTCGCGAGGGCGTACCTAAGCAAGCATTGGATAATTTAATTAATATAACAGGAATTACTACCAATGAAATATCTGGCATTATCAGAACTTCAGACAGAACTTTGCGGCGATATACCCCGAAGCAAAAATTAAATGCGGAACAATCAGAAAGAGTAATCGAGCTTGCAAAGCTTTACAGCAGAGGTGAAGAAGTTTTTGACAGCCTTGATGCATTTAAAGAATGGATGGACAATAGGATAATGGCATTGGGCAATAAAAAACCAAAAGAATTTTTAGATACATCTTTAGGAATTGAAATGCTGATGAATGAATTAGGGCGTATAGAACAGGGAATCTTTGCCTGATGAAAGTGTACAGAATAAGTAAATGTCAATATATAGATGACCTGAGTGGCGCTGGGGCAGCAACTTATTCAGGCAGATGGCATAGCAAGGGAACTCATATTTTATACACAGCTTCAACTCCTTCATTAGCATTACTGGAAAGTGTGGTGCACATACCAAATATTCCTACGCCAGGTTATTGTATGATTTGTCTTAATGTTCCTGAAGATAAAATTCATGAAATTAAATTAGCTGATCTCCCTGATAATTGGTATGTAAATCCCTCCCCCGATATTCTCAAATCCTACGGTGACATCTTTATCAGGGAAAATAAATTTTTTGCATTAAGGCTTCCCTCTGCAATAATGTCTGAAGAAAGTAATCTTCTTTTAAATCCAAATCATACTGATTTTAAAAAAGTAAAAGTTGAATACAAAAGAAATATTCCAATAGATGAACGCTTATTGAAGAATAAATAAGTTATAGAGCAGGAGCCATATTTTCTGATTTTTTATTTTTTTGATTTTGCGTCTGCAGTTCCACATAATGTAAATTGCAATAAAGCTTTTCTTATGAAAACAATAATCTTTAAAGTTTTGGTCGTAGCAGTACTATATTTTGCAGTCACAAACTTCCTCAACAAATCTTCAGCTCAAAATAATTCCGCATCCAAAGATTATTTTACTGTTGAAAATTATTACAAAGTAAAATGGGGTTATGCAGATGAATTTATTAATCTCTGGAAAAAAAACCATTATCCTTTACTAAGGAAAGCACGGGAAAAAGGAGACATCATAAGTGTGCAACCAGAGAAGCCAAGATATCATAGCGGCGAAGATACCCGCTGGGATTTTAAAGTAACCATAGTTTTTAAGAATGCGGCACTTGCATTTGACGAAAATCTCACAACACCATATAAAACACAACTCTACTCAGATACTGCACAATTGGCAAAAGATGAGCAACGCCGTTTTGAGTTGTTACTGGCTCATTGGGATGTAATGACCGAAGCAATAAATCCTGATAAGTGAATGCAGGATTGAAAATGCCATGCAGTGCTTTGCGGGCTGAATAAAAAATTAATGCAGCAAGGAATAAGAGGAGCCTCTGAAACTTGTTGAGCTTCTATTGTAAAAACTTTTTCTGGCGCGGTATGAAACGCAGACTGGAGATTGCAAGAGGTTTTATTGCATGGATTTTATTGCAGCAACTGAATTGTAACCGAATCAATATTTTTGCGAATGCAGAAACCGGTATTGGTTATCAAGTTGGGTACAGCAGTGATTACAAATAATAATGACATTATCAGTCGTTCTGTTGTTAAAAAAGTAGCAACAGAAATTGCAGCACTCTCTGTCAATTACAGAGTCGTATTAGTATCAAGTGGTGCAGTAGGAAGTGGCAAAGCATTTATTCAGAATTACAGAGGCAGCCTCACAGAACGTAAGGCCGCTGCGGCTATAGGTAACCCGATACTTATACAATTGTATCAAAAATATTTTTCTGCCTATAATATTCCTGTTGCACAAGCTCTTTGCGAACGACATCATTTTTCTAACCGTTTACAGTTTTTGCAACTGAAAGAAACATTTTCGGCATTCTGGCAAAATGGTATTCTGCCAATCGTGAATGAAAATGATCTTGTAAGCAATGTTGAACTAAAATTTTCTGACAATGATGAACTCGCTACTTTGATAGCAGTAGGATTTGATGCTGATATACTCATTATTTGTACATCTGCAGGAGGTTTTATGAATGGTGAAAATAAAATTATTCCTGTTGTGCCTAAAATTGACAATACAATCACGAGCTATGTGAAAACGGATAAAAGTAATCTTGGACTGGGAGGTATGATTTCAAAACTTACTTTTACAAGACTTGCTAATTCACTGGGAATACAAGTAATTATTTGCGGACTGTCTGGTAAAACACCTTTTGCATCAGCATTGGCAGGCAGCAACGGAACTATTTTTATATCGCAGCAATCCAATTTAAAAGCAAGACAAAAATGGCTGGCAAGCGGCTCTATTACATTAGGAAGTATTTCAGTGGATAAAGGCGCTGTAAAGGCTTTGCATCAGCGCAGAAGTTTGCTCACTGTTGGTATAACTAATGTAGATGGAAAATTTGCAGCAGGAGAAGTAGTGCAATTGATAGATGAAGAGGAAAATATAATTGGTGTTGCCAAAGTAAAGCTTGATGCAAAAGCGATCAATGAAAATATTTCTGTAAAGAATGTCCTTGCCGCACATGCAGATGATATTGTAATTTTTTAAAACAAGAATTAATGCCAGGTATCGAACCACTTATAATAAAGACTCATAAAGCAGCAGTGCAACTTCGTCGTGCAAATGATAAACAAATAAAAGCTGCGTTGGTAAAACTTGCTGATGCACTTGAAGAAAATAGTAACTCTCTTTTAAAAGCCAATGCAAAAGATTTAGCAAGGCAGGAATCAGATAATCCGCGCAACGACAGGCTAATGCTTAATGATGAAAGAATCAAAAACATTGCAAACAGTATTCGTATAATCAGCAAACTTCCTAATCCTTCAGGAAAAATATTGAATAAGCGTACACTTGATAATGGTTTACTGCTTGAGAAAGTTACTGTTCCGTTGGGTGTAGTAGGTGCTATTTATGAATCACGACCTAATGTAACATTTGATATTGCAGCCCTGTGTTTACGCAGTCAGAATGCATGTTTACTGAAGGGGAGTAGTGAAGCAGAAAATAGCAACAGGGCGGCAATTAACATTATCAAAAAAGTATTGAAGGAAAATAATATTGATCCTGGTTGTGTAACCTTATTACCTTCTGAGAGAGAAACAGTGCAGGAATTATTTAGAGCCATAAAATATGTTGACGTGTTGATTCCGCGTGGCTCTGACAGCCTTATACAATTTGTGCGAAAGAATAGTTTGGTTCCTGTTATTGAAACTGGCGCCGGTGTTTGTCATATTTATGTGGAGAAAGATGCAGCTATTGATAAAGCATTGAACATTGTGGTGAATGCAAAAGTATCACGTCCTTCAGTTATTATCCTTATTTGAAAAAAGCAGATAAAGAAGATTTTGGCAGAGAATTTCTCAGTTTAAAATGTGCGGTGAAAGTTGTAAAAAATATAGATGAAGCATTATTACATATTCAGCAATATTCTACCAAACATTCTGAAGCAATTGTATCACGCAATAAAAAACAATGCGAACGCTTTTTACAAGAAGTGGATGCTGCTGCTGTTTATTCAAATGCATCCACACGTTTTACAGACGGCGAAGAATTTGGATTAGGTGCAGAGATAGGAATATCTACACAAAAATTACATGCGAGAGGACCTTTTGCATTAGAAAAATTGGTTACTGAAAAATGGATCATCAAGGGTAACGGGCAAGTGAGATAAGAATTTTTTATAAACATTTTTATTCAGGGTGGAATCATTTATAAATTATTGATAGTTCAATTATTTTTTGAAGATGAAAGGTTTTCATTTTTTATGAAAGTAAACATCCTGAGTGTTCGTACTGCTGCTACATTTTCAAAAGCACAAGAGTGCGACGCAACGAAAGTCCAACAGCAATAAGCAGTTTGGCCCAAAAAATAAATTCTTAGCTTGGTGTGTATTAGTCAATGGTATATGATCAAATAAAAAATTAATCCTCCTGATTAACATCAACGCGTAATGCTTTTAAACCCTTCACACCTTGAAGCTCTTCCAGTTCAAGCCATTCAATACCGGGCCGAAGCATGTTTTTGTTCTGAAGAAATTCAATGTATTGCAAGTATTCCTGTGCGTCTTTCATATTAGAGTAAACGATCGCAATTTTTCCTATTTGCGTAAGACGTTCTTCAGTGTCTTTTATGCGTACTTTATCAATCCGCTTTTTCATCGTTTCGTAACGGATATTATAAGAGCCTTCTACATCGAAGCGTCTTTCATCCCTGCGAAAACTAATAGAGATAGGCTGGCTGTGAATAAGAATCAATTGCGTTGTTTGCAAAGGCACTTTCAGAGACGGCAGTAACTGATGATTAATACGAGCCACTTCTGCCATTGACTTTATTTGCCACAGCCTTATATTTTTGAGATAGAGCAGATCAAACGGATGATCTGGTGCTATTGACTGGCCAATGTAGATGTTGTATTCAACTCCATCAGTTCGGTATTTCTCGAAATAATGCGGATAAGATTTTTGTACAGTGTCTTCTTCTTTTTCAAGATAGTCGAGAACAGCCTTATTTATAGCAGCGAGTGTTTCTTCATATTCCCTGCGAAAATGATATAACTCCCCATCTGTATCACGCACTATATTAAAATAATAATCCACCGACTCCTGTGCCTGCTTGTTGCTTTTTTGTAAGTGAAGGAAAACCGGCTCAACCTCATTTTCCAGAAATTCATGAATGCGTACTTCATCTTCAGCTATCATAGCATCCTGAATAGAGTGCTGAATATTTTGATTTTTAAATTTTAATCCTTCAAGCAAAGGAAGTTGTACCAGTGATTGCAATTGATCCAGTACTTTATCAACGAGACGCAAATGTTCTTTCAGATCTTTTTGTAAAGCTAAACTTCTCTCCATAGACGAATTACGTATATCAACTGCGCCGTACAAAGGATAGACATTATCAAAAACCACATTACCTGCGAACATTGCAGGCTCATTCCCGTTGCTGTGCAAGTGTTCCCACGCAGCTTCAGCAAATTTCCACTCTACCGAAGGTTGTAAAGCTGTAAATTTTTCTTTAATTAATTTTTCAATTTTGCCATTAAAGTTTTCTCTGTTTTTCAACAAGGCCAGTGATAATAAAGGCACAGCCGGTTCCAGTCTCGACATCACTTCAAAGTTTAGTTGATTAGGCACCGGTGAAGCGAGCTCTAATACTCCCAGCATTCCATCACTATTTTGAAGAGGATAATGAATATAACTCCTTATACCCTCTTCAAACAATGGTCTGAGAAAGGGACCATGTTGTACCATCTCTTCATTGAGATTAGAAATAGGAGTAGCTTCGGGATGCTCTTTTATAAAAC
>WNGA01009103.1_pt1 | contig 13478 bp, 11 predicted proteins | sample 5400061 | NCBI WGS metagenome assembly WNGA01 (sample SAMN13153366, study PRJNA577476) | soil metagenome | isolation source: 100 cm soil or saprolite under grassland replicate 2 | place: USA:California | collected 2016-06-15 | reverse complement strand
ATCGCCGTCTTCGGCGCTCGCAGTCTCTCCACCGCGAGTCGGTATACCGCAGGTGCCGGTTTGTAGATTTTTCGCGCATCGACGCTGATGATGGTCCTGATCTGGCTGCCCAGTCCGGCGGCCGCCACCAGCGGGCGCAGCATCGCGGGCGACCCATTCGAGAGGATCGCGAGCCTGAGCTTCATGGCCTTCAGTTCGGCGAGCGCGTTACCGACCTCGGGAAAGGTCGCGAGGGTACGGTACGCGGCCATGAGCCTGCGGCGGCTCTCCTCGTCGATTTGCAGCTCTAGCGCGGCACAGGCGTAGCGCAAAGCGGCTTCGGTGACCCGGGTGAAGTCCTCGTAGCGCCGCATCAGACTGCGCTGCCAGGTGTATTCGAGTTGCTTGGCGCGCCAAATCTGGCTCAATGCCGCGCCTTTGCCTGGCCACAGTTGCTCGCACAGCGCGATCACCGAATGCACATCGAAGAGGGTGCCGTAGGCGTCGAACACGATCGCGCGCAGCGGCGGCAAGCATTCCTCCAGGGAGCCGGGGAGACGACCGAGTATACTCGCGCCCGTGCAACCGCCCCACGCCGTCACGCTGACAGCGGGCCTCCCTCCCTCGGAGATCACGCTTGTCTCGCGAATCAGCCTGGGACTGTTGGGGCTCATGGTTTCGCTTCCGTTCCTGAATTTCCACCACAGCCTTCCGCTTCCAACGTTCTACACCGAGTGGACGGCTTTTGCCCTCGGGACCGCGGCGCTGCTACCGCTCGCAGTCGCTCGGGGCACCGGGCTCCCGCCACTTTCGCTCGGATTGATCGGGCTGGCGCTCGTCCTGCTGGTGCAAGTTGCGCTCGGCACGGTCGCCTACGCCGAGCGCAGCCTGCTCGGCGCGCTGTACGTGCTGTGGGCGGCATTGCTCGTCTGGCTTGGAGCGCATCTGCGCGAACACTGCGGGCTCGAGCGCGTCGGACTCGTCCTGCAGGTATTCGTCGCCTTAGGCGGATTCCTGGTGGCGATCACCGGCTTCCTCCTGCACTACCAGATCGACTGGCTCGGCGTCCGGCTGGTTTCCGGAGACGGGTCGGACGGGATGATCGGATCCCTCGCGCAACGCAACCACTTCGCCAACTATCTGGGCTGCGCGCTTGCGTCGGTGGTTTTCCTTTTCGGTCGCCGCTGGCTGAGTCTGCCGCTAGCGACGCTGCTGGCCGCTCCGCTCGTGCTGGGCCTGGTGCTTTCGATTTCGCGCAGCGCCTGGATCTACGTGTTGCTCGTATCGATCTCCGCCTGCTGGACGTTCTGGCTCGGCGACCGCGGACGGCTCAAGTCCCTCGCGGTGTTCTCGCTGGGCGTGCTGATCCTGTTCGCCGGCCTGAACGTCGTCCTGGTCCACTCCCCGTGGCTGGCCGGAGCGGGCGCGCACACGCCGACCCTCGGCGGGCGCTGGATGCAGACTGTCGCATCCGACTCAACCGAGCTCGGCGTGCAGATCCGGGGCTATCTGCTCAAGGAGGCGTGGGCGATGTTCGCGGGGCACCCCCTTCTCGGAGTCGGCTTCGGTGAATTCGCATGGAACCTGCTGGAGCACGGCGCGGGCTTCGATGGAAGCAATTCGCCGATGACGAGCCACGCACACAATGCGTTGTTCGATCTGCTCGCAGAGACCGGGCTGCCCGCCGCGCTCTGCGTGATCGCGCCGCTCGCGCTGTGGTCGAGGGCGTTTCCCTGGTCCAGGCCGGACCCGGACACCGGCTGGATGTTGACGCTCATCGCGATCCAGGCGGCGCACAGCCTGGTGGAGTATCCGCTCTGGCACGCCAACTTTCTCGGGCTCACGGCCGTCCTGCTGGGGGCCGCTCCCCAGCCCCTCGTCGCCTTGCGCTTCAGCCGCTTTCGGCAGGCCGCACTCGGGCTGGTGCTCGCGGCGGGCATAGCGGCGCTGGTCATGGTGTTTTCCGACTACCGGAACTTCGAGCGCTGGACCCGGCAGGCGGACGCCTCGCAGCGGAGAAATGAACCGCTCTCCGAAGCGCAGCTGAAAGATCTTGCCGACCTGCGCGCGAGCTCGCTGTTCGCCGGCTACTACGATCTCCTCGCCTCCGAGCTGCTGGTCTTGAATCGCGAGGATCTGGACGCGAAGCTCGAGCTCAACGCCTATGCGCTGCGCTTCGCCCCGATTCCCGATGCCGTGTTCCGGCAGGCTGTTCTGTTGAGCTTGAAGGGCGAGGACGAAAGCGCGGAGAAGATGCTTTCCCGGCTTGCGACGATGTATCCGAATACGCTGCGCGATCATCTGCGGCGCCTCGAACAGATGGCGCGCGACGATCCCGCCGTGTACGCCGCGTTTGCCGCCGAGGCCAAGCGCGGATACGGACCGGCAGGCCCGCCGTGACGAACGGCATGCGCGTTTCGTTGTTTCTCCGCTTCAGTCTCGCCTTGTGCGGGCTGCTCGTTTCGGCTCCCTTCCTGAACCCCTACCACTCCTACCCCTTGCTCACCTTCTACACGGAGTGGCTGGCCTTCGCGATCGGGCTCGCCGCGCTCGCGGCGATTGCAATGGCTCCTTCGGGTGCCGCGGTGCCGATACCGGGCATGTGCAGCGGGCTTTTCCTCCTGACGGCGTTGCTCGTCCTGCAGGCGGCGCTGGGACAGGTGGCGTATCCGTTGCGCAGCGCGACCGGAGCGCTCTATACGATGTGGGCGGGACTGCTCGTAGTGCTGGGTGCCTGGCTGCGCAGCGAGCTCGGAGAAGCCGCTGTTTCACGTGCGCTGCAGTGGTGGATCGCCGCGGCGGGCCTGCTCGCGGCTGCAAGCGGATTCGTCCAGTATTACCACGTCCCTCTTTCGGCTGCAGGTATTTACATAGCCACGCAACCGGTCAACGCGATGTTCGGCACGGTGAATCAACCGAACAATTTCGCGGACTATCTCGGTTGCGCGCTGATTTCCGTCGCTTTTCTCCATGCGCGGAATGCCCTGGGTCTGCTTCCCGCGCTGTCTATCGCGCTCCCGCTGGCTGCGGGCTTGGCGCTGTCCGGCTCGCGCGGCTCGTGGGGTTACGTCGCCATCGCCTTTGCGCTCGTTCCGCTCCTTCGCCTCGGCGGTCATTCAACAGAGGCAAAAAGAGTCCTCCAATTGGCGTCCTTTGCGCTGGCGGTGTTCCTGCTCGTTCAGATTCTGAATCTGTACACCGGGATCTTCGTGGGGCCCGAAGGCAGACCGAATTCCTCCGGAGACCGTCTGATCCGCTACCTGGAAATCGGCGGCACGGGAGAACGACCGATACGGCTCCAGCTTTTCCTCTATGCGTGGCTGGTGTTCCTCTCGAACCCTCTTCTCGGCGTCGGGTTCGGCGAGTATGCCTGGCGCGCACTTGAATTGTCGGCTGGGTTGCCGGGCGGCGGGCCTGCGGGTCTGGACCGCCACAGCCATAACCTGTTCCTGCAGTTGCTCGCCGAGACCGGCATCGCGGGCCTGTTGTGCGTTGCAATTCCCCTGGTCTCCTGGTTTTGGCGGATTTCATGGCGCGGTCTGACCCCGGAGCGATGCTGGATGATCGGCGTCCTCGCAGTCGTCGGATTGCACAGCATGGTCGAATTTCCACTTTGGCATGCCAATTTTCTGGGGATGTTCGCGTTGCTCTTCGGCGCGGCGTCCTCCGGCGGCGCAAGCTTCGCACCGACCCGCCTGCGCCGAGGGCTGCTTCTCGTTGTCGTTCTGGCCGGGGGTTTGACCGCGGGCGGGGTATGGTCCGACTACCAGTCGTTCGAGCGTTGGTATCGGGCCGTCGAGGCGAAGGGCGCCCGCGGCGAGAGTCCCGGCAGCAGCGACCTGGACGGTCTCATGAAGTTGCGCGAGGGCTCGCTCTTCGGCCCGTATTTCGAGCGGATCGCGAGCGAGGCGATCGCGCTCGAAGAGGAGGACCTGGGCGACAAGCTCGCGCTCAATACCCAGGTGATGCGCGCCTATCCGATGCCCTCGGTGGTTCTGCGCCAAGTCGCGCTGCTCGCGCTTTCCGGGCGCGACGCCGACGCCGTGCGCACGCTGCGCGCCGCGATAAGGGTGTACCCTCAGTGGACCCTGAAATGGCTGCCCACGCTGGAGAAGCTGGCGCGCGACCGGCCCGCCCGATTTTCCGGATTGCTGGAGCTGGCGCGCGTGCAGCTCGGCGACGGCAGCCGCTGAGAAGCGTTTGCGCAGTCGCCGGGAACGCGGTAACGTTGCCCGCGACAGCAACCTGAAGTCGCCCTCCAGCGGTGACGGGAGCGAAGGATCGTGGCCGAGGCAATCAGACACAAGCGTCCCGAGCGAGTACGGCTCGGCGATCTGCTCCTGCAGCAGAAGCTCATCTCGCAGGAACAGCTGAAGGCGGCCCTCGAGGACCAGGGCCGCTCCGGTCGAAAGCTGGGCAAGGTGCTGATCGAAAGCGGGTACCTTTCGGAAGACCAGATCGGCGAGGCACTCGCCCGCCAGCTCGGTGTCCCGTTCATCAACCTGAAATACTACAACTTCAATTCCGCGGTGACCCGCAAGCTGCCGGAAGCGCAGGCACGGCGCTTCCGCGCGCTTTTGCTCGAAGAGCAGGACGACTTGGTGCTGGTCGCGATGGTCGATCCCACCGACTTGTTCGCCTTCGATGAGATCTCGCGGATCACCCGCAAGGAAGTCAACATCGCGGTGGTGTCCGAAACGATGCTGCTGCAGACCATCGATCGGATCTACCGGCGTACCGACCAGATCAGTTCGCTTGCCAAGGAGCTGGGCGAGGATCTGGGCGATGTCGTGGACTTCGGAACCCTGACCCTCGGAGCCGAGGATGCCCCGGTCGTCAAGCTGCTTCAGACGATGTTCGAGGACGCGGTCCAGGCACGGGCATCCGATATCCACATCGAACCGCATGAAAAGGGACTGCACATCCGCTTCCGGATCGACGGCCTGTTGCAGCCGCAGACCGAGACCGACGCCAAGATATCCTCGGCGGTGGCGCAGCGTTTGAAGCTCATGTCGGGGCTCGATATCTCCGAGCGGCGCCTGCCGCAGGACGGCCGGTTCAACGTCAAGGTCAGGGATCATGCGATCGACGTGCGCATTTCCTCCATGCCGACGCAGTACGGCGAGACGGTCGTCATGCGCCTGCTCCACCGAGCCGGAGGTCTGCATCAACTCGCCGATCTCGGCATGTCGCCGGAAATGCTGCAGCGTTTCAGCGCCGCCATCCACCGTTACACGGGGATGGTGCTCGTCACCGGGCCCACCGGCAGCGGCAAGACGACCACCTTGTACGCGGCGCTGAACGAGCTGAACAAGCCGGACTGCAAGATCATCACGGTGGAGGACCCGGTTGAATACCGCCTCGACGGCTTGAACCAGGTCCAGGTCAACGAGAAGATCGAGCTGACCTTCAGCCGCGTGCTGCGTTCGGCTCTACGCCAGGACCCGGACGTGATCCTGATCGGCGAAATGCGCGATGTCGAGACCGCGCAAATCGGTCTGCGCGCCGCCATCACGGGCCACATGGTGCTGTCGACGCTGCACACCCGCGACGCGGCGAGCGCGCCCTTGCGGCTGGCCGACATGGGTGTGCCGCGTTACATGGTCGCCTATTCACTCCAGGCCGTCGTGGCGCAGCGCCTGCTGCGCGTCAACTGCGAATCCTGCAGCAAGCCGCGTCAGCCCGACCCGCAGGAAACGCAATGGCTGCGCACGGTCGGCTGCGATCCGGCCGCCGGGCGGATCATGGCCGGGAGCGGTTGCCAGCACTGCAACGGCAGCGGCTATGCGGGGCGAATCGGGATCTACGAAATGCTCGAAATGGACAACGAGCTCGCGGCGCTCGCCAATTCGGAGGACCCCGGCCGCTTCATCGCGGCAGCCGAGCAGCGGATGGCGGGCCGCCTGCTGAGGGACAGGGCGGCTCAGCTTGCGCTCACCGGGAAGACCACGGTTTCCGAAGCCATGCGCGTCACCGCGCAGCTCGAAGACTAGCGCCGCTCGCGTGCCGTTCTTCGCCTACACGGGCCGCAACGCCAGAGGAGAACTGGTGCGCGGTGTGCTCGAGAACTCCGATTCGGGCGCGGTCGCCGATCAGCTCCTCACCAGCGGTGTATCCGCGATAGACATCAGTCCTACTGCCGGCCCGCAGGCGCTCGCCGCAGAGGGATGGCTGCGCCGGCTGAGCACGGAGAGGGTGACGCTCGAGGACATGGTCCTTTTCAGCCGGCAGATGTACACGCTTCTCAAGGCCGGGGTTCCGCTGCTCAAATCCCTGGCCGCGCTGCAGGAGTCCGCGACCCGGATCGGGTTTGCGAACATGTTGCAGGACGTGCGCACGAGCCTGGACAGCGGCAGGGATCTTTCGACCGCGATGCGCAGGCACCCCAAGGCGTTCGGGCCGTTCTACATCAGCATGGTGCGCGTGGGCGAGCTGACTGGCGCCCTGGAGGAAGTCTTCCTGAGGCTCTTCAACCACCTCGAGTTCGAACGGGAAATCAAGAACCAGGTTGCCACGGCTCTGCGCTATCCGATTTTCGTCCTCGTCGTTATGGGCGCCGCCGTCGTCATCGTCAATATTTTCGTCATTCCCGCCTTTGCCCGGATTTTTGCGGGCTTCAAGGCCGAGCTGCCGCTGATGACGCGGGTGCTGCTCGGCTTTTCGGAGTTCATGGTCCAGCACTGGCCGGCGCTGCTGGGACTCGTCGCCGGCGCCTATGTGGTGTTCCGCGTCTGGGTCGGCACCCCCGCGGGCCGCTACAGCTGGGACCGGATGAAGCTTCGCATACCGATCGCGGGCAAAATCGTCCTCAAGGCGACGCTGGCCCGGTTCGCGCGCTCGCTGTCGATCGCCCTGAAAAGCGGCGTGCCCATCGTGCAGGCCCTGTCGGTGGTGGAACAGGTCGTGGACAACGCTTATGTGGGGCAGCGAATCGAGCAAATCCGCGACGGGATCGAGCGCGGCGAAAGCCTGCTGCGCACCGCCGTGACCACCGGGGTTTTCACCCCCGTGGTGCTGCAGATGATCTCGGTCGGCGAGGAAGCAGGCGAACTGGACGATCTGCTGCGTGAAGTGGCCGAAATGTATCAGCGCGAAGTCGAATACGAGCTGAAGACGCTCTCGTCGCAGATCGAGCCCATTCTGATCGTGCTCCTCGGCGTATTGGTGCTGATACTCGCGCTTGGGGTATTCCTCCCCATGTGGGATATGGGGCAAGCTGCTCTTGCGGGCGGGAAACGTTAAGGTTCTCGTACTCGAGTCGGGGTTTCGCGCGCGCCTGCGTGCCGCCTCGGGACTCACCCTGATCGAGCTGGTCGTCGTCGTATGCATCATCGCGCTGTGCGCCGTGCTGCTGCTCGACCGGCTGCGCTTCTACCAGGAGGCCGCCGAAAAGGCGGCCATGGAATACACCGTTGCCGCGGTGAAAAGCGCGCTGCAGTTGCGGGTCGCGGTCATGCTCGTGCGGGGCGAAGAAAAAAATATTGCATCGCTCGCGCTTGCCAATCCGGTCGAGTGGCTGATGGAGCCGCCGCCGGGGTACCGCGGAGAGTTCCGTGCGCCGCAACCCGATGTGCCGCGAGGGAGCTGGTATTTCGACGCGACCAGGAACGAGCTCGTATACGTTCCCAACCTCGACGCTCACCTCGAGCGCCTTGCAGATGGAAGCAAACGACTTCGATTTCGCGCGCGGGTCATTTTCGAGCCGGCCGAACCGGATTCCGAGCGCAAGATCTTCGCCGGGATGCGGGTGGAGGCGGTAACTCCCTATACCTGGTTCTTCTGAGGGAAACAGATACATTCAACGTACCCGCGCCAGGATTCACAGGCGGGGTGGAAAGCCCCAGCAGGTTGTGTATAATCTGACCGCTCGCTAAATCGAGGCTGTAAGTTGCTAAATTTGTGAGGGAAACGAAAATGACGAAACAAACGCGTGGCTTTACGCTGATCGAGTTGATCGTGGTCATCCTGATTCTCGGTATTCTGGCGGCCATCGCGGCGCCCAAGTTTGTCGACCTTACCGGACAGGCACGCGCGGCCGCGTTGAAGGGCCTGTTCGCCGCAGTGAGCTCCGCCTCGACGCTGGCGAATGCGCTGCAGGTCGCGCAAGGGTTGAACGGCGGGAGTCCCGTGACCATCGAGGGCGTAGCCGTGTCGATGGTCAACCGCTACCCGTCCCAGGCCTCGGGCGGGATCGATGCAGCGGTGCGCTTCGACTCCGTGACCTTCGAGACAACGGGTGCGATGACGTTCCAGGTCAAGACAGCGACCACCCCGGCGAACTGTTCGTTCCTCTATCAAAATGCCACGGCGACTGCCCCGCCGACCATCGGACCCATAGACGTCTCAGCCTGCTAAGCGGCACCCTCGCGCAGCGAGCCGTCCTCGGACAGGGGCGGGTGCCGCAAGGCGCCCGCCCTTTTTTCTCGGGTCGCCGAAGCACTGAAGCCACCATGTCAGCGCCACGCTCTCGAAGTGCGATCCGGGGCGGCGGATTCACGCTCCGGGAGATGATCATGGTGTTGGTGATCGTCGGAATCATTTCGGCGATCGCGCTTTCCAGGACTGAAAGGGACCCGGTGATGCTGTCGACGCAGGTCGATCAGTTGGCGGGCGACATCCGCTACGTGCAGGCGCTCGCTATGACGCAGGGGCAGCGTTACCGCATAAACCTCACAGCGACGGGCTACACCCTGACGCTCGCCAACGCGGGCGGCACCTTGGTACCTCACCCCGTCACAGGATCCACCGCGCAGACCAACTGGAATTCGGGAGTCACGGTCGCGTTGCCTCCGACGAACCTTCCCAACAACCTGGTCGCGTTCGACGGGCGCGGCATCCCTTACACCGACAACCTTGCGACGGCCGCGCCAGCCGCGTCGACGGCGAGCATCACGCTGAGCAAGGGAGGCGTGAGCCAGTCGATCACGATCACGCCCCAGACCGGCAGGGTAACGCCCTAGAGGAAGCCGGTCCGATGAGCCGCCTGCGGGGATTCACACTGGTGGAGTTGCTGGTTTTCATCGTGATTCTCGGATTTGCGGCGTACGCCCTGCTCAGATCGTTCGGCAGCGTGCTTCCTCGCAGTCCCACTGCGGCCCAGCTTACCCAGGCGACGCAGCTCGCCCAGGAGCGCATGGCGCTGATTCTTGGCCAGCGGGATAGTCCGCTCGCGGGCCGGGGTTACAACAACACAGTGGACCTTGATCCGTGCAACGTGGGCGCGCCCGCCGTCTGCACCAACACCTTGGGCCATAGCGTGGCTTCAGCCGGTACCGGCACAGCGCCGGCTTCGTGGGTGTCATGGAACGGCAATCCCACGATGAACTATAAGCTCGTCACCGTTACCGTGACGCTGGGCGGTACCACGCTCGCAACGCAGAGCGCGGTCCTTTCGAATTACTAGCCATGATCGGGCGCTCCTCATTTCGGTCAGCCGGTTTTACGCTGATCGAAGTAGTGATAACCCTGGTCATCATCGGCGCGCTGGCGACGATCGGTGCGACCGTCATGAGCGGCGGTTTTCGCAACTATTTCCTCGGGCGCGAGATCGCGCAGGACGACGCGCAGGGCCGCCTCGCGCTTGAGCGCATGGCGCGCGAGCTGCGCGCCGTGCGGAGCGCAGCCGACCTCGACATCAGCGTGCAAAACCAGGTCTCCTTTAGCGACGTTGTCGGGGATTCGATCGCCTATAGACGCAACGCCGGCACGTCCCAGCTCGAACGGTCCCAGACGGGTGTGGCGGGCACTTACCAGCCGCTCGCCGACAACGTCAGCGCGGTCACCATCACCTATCTTCATAACGACGGCGTGAACCCCGAAAATTTCGGGGGAAATTCTGCGCTGGTTTACTACATCACGGTGCAGCTGACGATCACGACGCAGAATGTGAACATGACCTATCGCAGCACCTTCAAGCCGGCGGCCTTCTGATGCGCCCCGCTCTGCGCCAGCGCGGTCAATTGCTCGTGGCGGCAGTGGTGCTGATCGTGGTGATCGCGCTGATGATCGTCGCGCTCGGTTTTCTCTACGTTTCGAGCGAGCGATCGAGCATTCTGCACAACCAGTCGGGGACGGCCTATGCCGCCGCGTACTCGGGAATAGAGGTAGCGAAATATCAGTTTTCCACCGGCACCGCCTGCACGGCATTGACCAATACCAACCTGCCGGTGGGGTCGGGGCAGTTTACGACGGGGGGCACGCCTTATCCGACGGCTTTTACGGCAACGCTCGCATCCAACATTCCGGCGGGCAGCGTCTCGAGCGTGCCCCTGACCTTCACGAGCGGAAACCTGAGCAATCTTGCCCCGCACGGGGAAATCACGATCGGGACGGAGTCGATCGACTACGGCAGCACCTCCGACACCGGCTCCGCATGTTCGCCAGCACCGTGCCTGGGGGGTGTCGTCAGGGGCGCCAACGGCACGACCGCGGCGGCTCACACCGCCGGGAATGCGGTCACGCAGGCGAACCAGTGCGTGATCGCCTCTACCGGAACCGCGGGCGGCGCGAAGCGGATACTGGAGAGCACGGTACAGGCGAGCTCGAGCGGAGTTTCGAATTCTTTTACCAGCGGCTCGATCCAGCTGACCACGGCCCCCGCGACCACATCGCTCACTTCCGGCTGGGCGCCGAACCTGCCGGCGGGAGACAACTACGTTTTTGCGATCGTGACCTTCAGCAACACGGCCGCACACACGACGATTCCGGCGGGCAATCTGAAACTCGTCGCGACGAGTCCCGCGGCGACGCTTCAGTCATCGACGTCCCTGATCGACGTGGGAGGAGGCGCGACCGCAGGTGCGAATAGCTTTCCTCAGGAGACGCAATTCCTGATGGGGAAGCATGCCGCGGCGCCTGCCGGGGCCACGTACGACGTCACCGTGACCAGCCCGTCGAACACCAACACCTTCGCCCGCGTCCAGATCCTCGCGATCAGCGGCATCGCTTCTGCCAATGCGAGCTTCATCCAGGGAACACTAACGGGCATTGGCACCAGTGCCACGACCCTCGTGACCAGCGGCGCCATCACCGCAGGCAACAACATCGTTATTGCGCAGGTGCAGCTTGACGGCAGCTCTGGTCAGTTGAGAAATATCACCAATCTCTCTGTCCAAAAGGGTGGAACACCCATCATCAGCAACGCTTTCACGATCACGCTGGACAAGACCGGGAACGTGAATCAGGGCACCGGCGCGCTGCTGATGGCGATCGACTCCAACGCCGTTGCCGGCCAGACTTATACGGTCTCGGCGCTGGCCTCCGGCGGCGGCACCAAGGGCAGCGCGTCGATACTCGTTTTCAACGGGTTCAACGGCGCAGTGGGATTTACAAGCCCTTCGGTTACATTCACAGCGGCCTCGACTTTGTTGTCGGTTCCGACTTCGTTTCCTGCCGGAGAAAACGTGGTGTTGGCAGCCATTCAATACCAAAATACGTCGGGTGCAAGCGTTAATATCGGGGCGGGGCCGGCGGAGAAAATTACCGTTAGCGCTGCCACGGTTTCATCCAACGCTTACACCTGGAACTTGTGCTCTGGAACCGCAGAGTGCGACGACTTCTACAGTGGACTGCTGGGGCGTCAATCCGCGGGGACTGCCAATCCCAGCTTCGTCGTATCGTCAGCAGCAAGCGGAAGCACGGTCGGTGTGGCCAATCTTCTCGCAATCAGTTTGTCCGGGGGGGTGCGCCGGATCAATACGATAGAGGTGTATCCGCCGTGAAGACATCATGAGGCGCGGGATATCTTCGAGGCAGGCTGGATTGCTGCTAGCCTCGGCTCCGCCGGGCTAGCATGAAGTTGCACGCTTCGGATCTGTACGCGCTGTCTCTCTACCCAAGGCCGAATTGGACCAGAAGCGGAGATAAAAATACCATTGACAACAATACCTTATTCATATAACTTGAAGTTAAGCCTGATTCACGGAGAGGGTGTTGTTGGGTTGGCTCACCAAATCGACGCAGGGTTCAGGACTTCTGGCCGTCGCCATCGAGCCGGAAGGGATCAAATTCGCCCATGTGCGCGGGTTCAACCGCGAACGGCCCATTGCGACGCGCTGGTGGGGCGTTTCATGCCCCCCGTCCGAGCAGGCGGGTTCGCTGCAGAGGGAGATGAAGGAGCACGGGCTTGCCCGCTTTGCCTGCACGACGCTCCTGGAACCCGCGGACTACCAGATACTGTTGGTGGAACCGCCCAAGGTTCCGCCCGACGAGCTCAAAGCTGCGATTCGCTGGCGGATCAAGGATCAGCTCGAATATCACATCGACGACGCAACGGTCGATGTGTTCGAAGTGCGCGCCGAGGGGCACCCCAAGGGATCGGCGCAAGCCATGTATGCCGTCGCCACCTCCAACGAGGTCGTGCAAAAACGGATCGCCCTGTTTCAGGATGCGCGCATTCCGCTCAAGGTCATCGACATCCCGGAAATGGCGCAGCGCAACGTCGCGGCATTGTTCGAGTCCCCGGACAAGGCGACCGCGATGCTGGCGTTTTCCTCCTGGGGAGGGATGTTGACGATCTCGTTCCACGGCGAGCTGCTCCTCACGCGGCGCCTCGAAGTCACGTCGGTGCAGCTGGGGCAAAGGGAGCACGGCGACCATTACCGCGAACGGGTCGCGACCGAGATCACCCGGTCGCTGGACATTTTTGACCGCCAGCGGCTCAGCGTCGGGGTGGGCGAGCTGCTGCTCGCCCCGCTGCCGCAGGACCCCGAGCTCGAGCAATTTCTCCGCAGCAGGCTTTACGTGCCGGTCGTGGCCGCGGCATTGCCGCAGGTCATGGATTTTGCCGACGGCAGCGAGCCGACGCCCGATGAGCAGTGGGAATATTTTTACCTGTTCGGAGCGGCGCTGCGGGTCGAGGAGAAGGCGCTTTGAGCCAGCAGATCAATCTTTTCAATCCGCAGTTCCTCGAGAAGAAGAAATATTTTTCCGCGCTGGCCATGACCCAGGCGCTCGGCCTGATCGTGCTGGGACTGGCGGCCTTTTACGGCTTCGCCTTGTGGCAGGACAGGAGCCTCGCGCGCCAGAACGGAGAATCGGGGCGCGCCTACGAACAGCAGAAGCAGCAATTCACCAAAATCACCGCGGCCCTCAGCCCGGAGAAACGCGAAGCGCAGCTCGATCAGGACTTGAAGAGCATTGAAGCGGCCGTCGCTTTGCGCCAGTCGCTGCTGCGCGAGCTCGGAACGGGCGGTTCGGCCGGACCCGCCGGGTACTCTGAATACCTCCGCGCCTTTGCGCGGCAGACCGTGCAGGGCCTCTGGCTCACCAGCATACAGATCGCCGAAGGGGGCGCTCAGCTCACCATGAGCGGCCGGGCCCTGCAGGCGGACCTCGTCCCCGTCCTCATCGGGCGACTCAAGCAGGAATCCGCGCTTCGAGGGCGTCCGCTCGAGGCCCTGGCGATTACCCGGAGCACCGCGGGAAAGGGTCCGGCTCGCTCGATCGTGGAATTCACCGTGAGCTCGCAGGGATTTTCCGAGGCGCGAAGTGCCCCTGCA
>WNGA01010894.1_pt1 | contig 13480 bp, 13 predicted proteins | sample 5400061 | NCBI WGS metagenome assembly WNGA01 (sample SAMN13153366, study PRJNA577476) | soil metagenome | isolation source: 100 cm soil or saprolite under grassland replicate 2 | place: USA:California | collected 2016-06-15 | reverse complement strand
GTTCCCACCAGGCCGCGCTTCAAGAGGCCGAAGAACGACTCGACCGTGTTGGTGTGCGCCACCGCGCCTTTGACCTTGCGGCTCTTGCGGGCGTATTCCCCGGCGGCATGGTTCACGGCTTCATGACTCAGGAAATCCGGGCCAATCTCTTTGTAGTGGCTCGCGCCGTCCGTCATAAGGTGCGTGTCCTGCGCGATCTGCGCTTGCAGGATCGGCTTCAACGTCTGATGGTCAACGTTGGCGAGATGGAAGGTACGCGAAGCCCCGTCGCGCTCGACCAGCGCGAGAATCTTGTTCTTGTGGCCCCATCCCGCATTACGGCGACCGGGAGCGCGGTGACGGTAAGGTTTCACGTTGCCCCAAAAGGTTTCGTCGGCCTCAACGATTTTGCCGCCGCCGCCAATAGGCCCGGACTCGGGCATCTTGAAGGCTTCGCGGATGCGATGCGCCATGAACCACGCCGACTTGTAGGTAATGCCGAGCATGCGGTGGAGCTGGTGGGCGCTCATTCCCTTCTTACTCGAAACCATCAGGTGCGTGGCCAAAAGCCACTTGTGAAGTGGGATATGGCTGCGCTCGTAGACCGTTCCCACCGTCACCGTGAAGTGTTCACGGCACTCGTTGCATTGGTGAAGGCCGGGGCGGTGGCTCTTACCTTCAAGGCGCGTGATATTCTCGACCGAGCCGCAATGCGGGCAGATCGGGCCACGCGGCCAGCGAACGGACTCAAGGTATTCGCGGGCTTTTTCTTCGTTTGTAAAGATTGGCTTAGTAAGGTCGGCGGCCATGACGTTTCTCCTATAGCGCCATTGTCCCCCTTGACTTGTGCTATGTCAAGTATATAAGATGGTCATTTATACAGTATTAGAGTAGGATCGCGCCATGGCGGAGCCCCATCTTCGCGGAGCGCGCTCGTTCTTGCAGGGGCGTTTCGAAAGCGCGCTGCGCGAGCCGTTCGACGACGGCTGGACCCCGGAAGAGAAGGACAGCCGCGAGCTCGAGACCACGGTGACCGAGGAGCGCGCGCGCTCGATCATCTCGCGCAACGACTCGCCCGACGTCGGTTTCAGCCAGTCGATCAACCCGTACCGGGGCTGCGAGCATGGGTGTGTGTACTGCATCCAAGGCGACACTCCGCTTCTCATGGCCGACGGCAGCACGCGAGCGATTGCCGATGTGCGCGTCGGCGACCTGCTCTACGGCACTTCCCGCGCAGGCTGGTACCGGCGTTATGTGAAGTCGCGCGTGCTCGCGCATTGGAGCGTGATCAAGCCAGCTTACCGCATTACCCTGGAAGACAGCACGCAGCTTGTGGCTGGCCCGGATCATCGATTTCTCACGGAACGCGGCTGGAAGTTCGTTACCGGAGCAGAGCAAGGACGCACCCGCCGGCCGCATATCACCACCGGGAACAAGCTGATGGGTGTTGGAGCGTTTGCAACCGGGCCGGTGAAGGACAAGGATTATCGGCTCGGGTACCTGTGCGGCCTCATTCGAGGCGATGGGCACCTCCGCTCGTATCAGTACCGACGCACCAATGGAGCGCTTGGCACTCTCCACCAATTCCGGCTGGCGCTCTGCGACGTGGAAGCTCTTATTCGCGCACAGGATTATTTGCGGCGCTGGCAGATCGAAACGCAGCACTTTATATTCCAGGCCGCTGCCGCGGGTCGTAGACTTCTCCACGCGATTCGCACTCAAACGCGGCCTAACGTTGAGCAGATTCGCACGCTCACTGCCTGGCCGAGCGTGCCATCTCGGGGGTGGTCGGCCGGTTTTCTCGCCGGCATTTATGACGCCGAAGGCAGCTACAGCGAAGGCTGCCTGCGGATCTGCAACACAGACAGCACAATCATCGAGTGGATCGAACGCTCGCTGGACGAGCTCGAGTTTCGTTACGCTGTGGAACCGATCGCGCGTGTTGCCTCGAAACCCATCGTGTACGTGCGCGTTCTCGGAGGGCTGCGCGAGCACCTGCGGTTCTTTCATAGCGTGGATCCCTCGATCGTGCGCAAGCGTGACATCACGGGTCAGGCGGTGAAGAGCGAGGCTCGCCTCGGCGTCGTGAGCATCGAGCCACTCGGCAAGGCCATGCGGCTCTATGACATCACCACGGAGACGGAAGACTTCATCGCGAACGGTGTTGTCAGCCACAACTGCTACGCGCGGCCGAGCCATGCCTATCTCGAGCTCTCGCCGGGACTGGACTTCGAAACAAAATTGTTCGCAAAAACAAATGCGGCCGAGCTGCTGCGCGAGGAGCTCTCCCGGCCGGGCTACAGGCCGAGCCCGATCGCGCTCGGCGCGAACACCGACTGCTACCAGCCGATCGAGCGCAAATACCGCATCACCCGCGGCATCCTCGAAGTGCTGGCCGAATGTAATCACCCGGTCACGATAGTGACCAAGTCGGCGCTCGTCGAGCGCGACCTCGACCTCCTCGCGCCGATGGCGCGCAAGAACCTCGTCAAGGTGTTCGTTTCGATCGGTTCGCTCGACCGCACCCTGGCCCGGAAGCTGGAGCCCCGCGCCGCGAGCCCGCAGCGGCGGCTGGATATCTTGAGGGCTCTTTCAAAAAACAATATTCCATGCGGCGTAATGGTGGCCGCGCTGATCCCGGCGCTCAACGACAAGACGCTGGAGCAGGTACTGGAGGAAGCTGCTAAGGCCGGCGCCGCGCAAGCCGCCTACGTCATCATGCGCCTGCCGAACGAACTGAAGACGCTGTTCAAGGAATGGCTCGCCGCCCACTATCCCGAGCGCGCCGAGCATGTCATCAGCATCGTGCGCCAGATGCGCGGCGGGCGCGAGAACGACCCCGATTTCGGCACGCGCATGAGCGGCACCGGCAAGTTCGCCGAGCTGGTGGAAAAGCGCTTCGAAATCGCCTGCCGGCGCTTCGGCCTCAACGGCCACGGTGCCGGCCGCGAGCCTCCCGGGCTCGACTGCAGCCGCTTCAGGCATCCAGCGGTTGGCGGACAGCTGGGTCTCTTCTGATCCTCCGGGCGCACGCGCTGAAGCTTCGACTTTGTCGCCGGGGCTATGGCCGCCGCTTGCTGCGGCGACGGACCCATTCCGCTAATGCCGTTTCCTTCATCGTTCCCTCGGCGACAGCGAGCATGCACATGACGCAATCGGCATCGTCGGCGACCAGTTGGTGCCCGTTCAGCGCGAGAAAAAGTTCGAGCGCGACGAACGCGATTCGCTTGTTGCCGTCCACGAAAGGATGGTTCGCAGCAAGGCCATAAGCGTAAGCGGCGGCGAGCCCGGCTGCGTCAGGTTTGCCGTAAGCGGCGCGATTCAGCGGGCGCGCGAGGGCCGAATCGAGCAGACCCGCGTCGCGGATGCCGGCGCTGCCGCCATGCTCGGCAAGCTGCTCTTCGTGCGCGGCGAGAATGACGGAACGCTCGATCCAGACCCACTTCCTCACTTCGCCAGCTCGCGCAGCACGGCGCGGCGCTTCTTGGCGATGCGCCGCACCTGTTTCATCTGCGCCGCGAAACGGGGATCGTGAGGCGTAAGGCGAAGGCCGTCGGGCGTGTCGGTGACATGCAGCGTGTCGCCTTTTTCGACCTTCAGGCGTGCGAGCATGTCCTTCGGCAGGATCACGCCGACGGAGTTGCCGATTCGCCTAAGTTTGAGGGCGGCCATGGCAAAATCCGATGTTATAACGGACGTTATAATACAGCCATCCTGCGCCGGGTTCAAGACTCAGTAGACGCTAATCTCCTTTCGCCCGCACGAGCGTGTCCTGCGCGGCGTCGGCGCTTTCGAGCCGCGTTTCGGTGCCGCGGCGAAGCGTGACTTGGAAAAGACGGGACCTCGGGCGCGAGCGCGCAAATCCAAACGCGCGCTGTCGTTTCTTCGTTTCTTCGAAGACCTCGGAAGTCGTTCACCGTTCCGTGGTACACGAGCTTGGGAGTATCGTCCGCGTTGACGACCTTGCTATTGCCAAACCAGCAGCAAAATTCGGTCGATCGCGGAACGGCATACGCATTGCCGCGCGATGATGTGGTAAACCTGTGCCTCAAGCCGCCTACCGGCATTCCTATTCGAACGGACTGTGGTTCCCGAAGTGAAGTCACATCCTAACTGGGGGCCGCGCTGGCGACGAACGTGGCTTACGCTCGGCTGGGCATGGGCCGCGGCGATCGTCTGGCTCTCGCTCACGCCCTCGCCGCCGACGCTCGATTTCGAGCACAGCGACAAGCTCGGGCATTTCCTCGCCTATGGCGGCCTGACGTTCTGGTTCTGCCAGCTTTACCCGAGAGCGCGGACCAGGGCGTGCTACGCAGCCGGGTTCATCGCCTTGGGCGTCGGCATGGAATTCCTTCAGGACATGACCGACTATCGCACTTTCGAAGTGCTCGACATGGCCGCGAACACGATCGGCGTATTTCTCGGCTGGGCGGCCGCACTCATCCTGCCCGTCGCCTGGCTGCGCCATGACTGAATCGGTAGCCGAACGGATCGCCGCCGCGCTCGAGCGCGCCCGCGAGATGCCGCCGCAGCTGCGCGACGTCGTCGAGAAGCTGCTGATCGACGTGGCCGGTCTCTGCGTCGCGGCGCGCAACACCGATTACACGCGCAGCGCGCTCGCGGGCTGGGAGGGCAACGGCAGCTGCACGGCAATTGGCCACGCGCGCACGCTCGATGCTGCAGGCGCCGCCTTCGTCAACGGCACCAGCGCGCACGGCGAGGATTTCGACGACACCTTCGAGGGCGGGCCAGTGCACGCCGGCGCGGTAATCGTGCCCGCGATTCTCGCCATTGCAGAAAGAAACAGCATCGAAGGAAGCGATGCCCTGCGCGGCATCGCGGTCGGCGTCGAGGTGATGTGCCGCGCCAGCCTGGTCGCCCCGAAGCTCATCCACAAGGCGGGCTTTCACCCCACCGCGGTGCTCGGCGCTATGGGCGCTGCCGCGGGCGTGGCCGCAGCTTTGCACCTCTCGAGGAATGAGTTCGTCCATGCGCTGGGCATAGCGGGCTCGATGGCCTCGGGCATCATCGAGTACCTCGCCGAGGGCGCGTGGACCAAGCGCATGCATCCGGGCTGGGCGGCGCAATCGGGAATTCGCGCCGCCGACCTGGCGCGCGCCGGCTTCGTCGGGCCGCGCACGGTGTTCGAAGGCACGCACGGGCTCTACTACGGCTTCGCGCGCACCGCCGGGGGCGACTGGGCAAAGCTCCTCGACGGCTTCGGCAGCCAGTGGCTGGCGGCATCCATCGCGTTCAAGCCCTATGCCTGCGGCACCATGACGCAGCCCTACGTCGATTGCGCTCGACGGTTGGCGAAAAAAATTGATGTTGAGAACATAAAAGAAATCATCTGTGAAGCTGCGGAAGGGACGGTTCATCGTCTATGGGAACCGCTGGCGGCGAAGCAGCGCCCGCCCAACGCCTACGCCGCCAAGTTCAGCCAGCCCTACTGCATCGCCGCCGGCTTCGTGCTCGGGCACGCCGGCCTCGACGCCTTCACCGAGGAGCGCGTGCGCGACGAGCGCCTGCGCGGCCTCGCGGCAAAAGTGCGCTACGAGATCGATCCGCACAACCCCTACCCCGACGAATTCACCGGTCATGTGCGCGCGAAGCTGCGCGATGGCAGCGTGGTCGAGGAGCGCCAGCCGCACCTGCGCGGTGGCCGCAGCGAGCCGCTGTCGCGCGCCGACATCGAGGAGAAGTTCAGGCTGAACTGCGCCTACGGCGGCTGGAGCGCGGCGCAGGCGGAACGTTTCCTCGCTTTTGCGCGACAGGCCTTCGACTCGCGCATCGACCTGTCGCCGTTCCGCTCGTGAGCGGCTCGGCTAGTCGTCGAGCGAAATCCCGCGCTCGCGCGCGAGCGCGCTCCAGCGCGCGATGTCGGCCCGGATGAAGCCTGCGAACTGCTCGGGCGTCATCGGCATCGGATCGATCGCTTCCCCCGAAAGGCGTTGCCGCAGTGCCGGCGAGGCGAGCGCCTTGTTGATCTCGGCGTTGAGCCGCTGCGTGATCTCCGCCGGCAGCTTCGCCGGCCCGACGATGCCGTACCACTGCACGCCGTCGAAGCCCTTGAACCCCGATTCCTCGAAGGTAGGCACGCCGGGAATCAGCGGGTGGCGCTCGAGGCCGGTGACGGCGAGCGGCTTTATTTTGCCTGCGCGGATGTGCGGCAGCGCCGCGGCGAGTCCGGGCATCAGCACCTGGATCTGCCGGCCGAGCATGTCGGCAATCGCGGGACCAATCCCGCGGTAGTGCGCGTACACGGCGTCGAAGCCCGCGGCGGCCCTGAACTGCTCCAGGGCGAGGTGGTTGAGCAAGCCGATCCCGCCCGTCGCGTAGTTCAGCTTGGCGGCGTTGTTCCTCGCATAGTCGACGAAGCTCCTCAGATCGGCGGCCGGCACCGAGGGATGCACGACCAGGACATTGCGGGTGCCGCCGACCATGGCGATGGCGGTGAAGTCCCGGATGGCGTCGTACGGCAGCTTGCGCACGGCCGGATTGGTGCCGTGCGTGCCGACGTAGCCCACCATCAGCGTATAGCCGTCGGGCGCAGCGCGCGCGACCGCCTGCGAGGCGATGGCTCCGCCGCCGCCTCCTGAATTCTCGACGATGAAGGACTGATTCATCGCGCGGCCGAGCTGGTCCGCGATCGTGCGGCCGACCAGATCCAGGCCGCCGCCCGGCTGCGCGGGAACCACGATCTTCACGGGCTTGACCGGATAGGGCTGCGCACCGCCGAGCGCCGGCAGCAGCGCGGCCAGGACGCAGAGCCATTTCGCAAATCGACTCACTGGTCAGCCCCTTGCGAAAAAAATTCTATCAGCGCGTCGAGCGTCGCATCGGGCGCCTCGGCCATCAGCGAATGGCCGGAGAAGTTGACGATGACGGTGGTGGAATGGGGGATCGCTTCGGCGAGGCGCAGCGCGCTTTTCGGGGGGGTCATCACGTCGCGCTTGCCGAGAACGAACAGCGCCGGACATGTCACCGGGCCCGAAAACACATAGTCGTTGCAGGCCTTGAGGTCGTTGTGGAGGACGCCGGGGGCGAGGCGCTCGAGGCGCGCCTGCGTGTCGCCATACATCCACATGCCGGGGTTGGGGTTGCCGCCGAGCGGCACCTGCGCAGCATGGCCCCAGATGGTGTGCATGTCGAACGCCGAGTAGTCGTTCCTTTTCGCCGCATCGAGAAACGCGTCGCTGACTTTCATCGGATGGGCGGCGCTGATCAGCGCGATGCGCTCGGCGGCTTGCGGATGGCGGGCGGCGAATTCGATGGCGACGAGCGAGCCCATCGAGTGGCCGACAATACCCGCCTTGGGGATATTTTTTTCCTTTAAAACCCTGAGAAGCCAGTCCGCCATCCCTCCTATCGAAGGGATCGGCGGGCCCGCCGAACGGCCGTGGCCGGGCAGGTCGAGCGCGAGCACATTCCAGCCGTGGTAGCCGAAGTAGCGGCTCTGCAGCCCGAACCACGAGTGGTCGAGGCCCGCGCCGTGCACGAAAACGATGGTGCGCTTGCCGGGGTCGAGCTCGTGCGCGGCGGCATAAGCGAACGCCTTTTTCCCCTCTATCCGAAGATCCATCAGCCCTTGGATGCGATCTTGAGAGAACGATCGAGGTCGTCGATCAGGTCCTGCGCGTCCTCCAGGCCGATCGACAGGCGCACCGTGCCGGGGCCGATGCCGGCGCGCTTCAGGTCGTCGTCGCTCATGCGGTAGTGCGTGGTGGTCGCGGGATGGATCACCAGCGACTTCGCGTCGCCGACGTTGGCGAGGTGCGAGAAGACGCGCAGCGCCTCGATGAATTTCTTTCCCGCATCGCGCCCGCCGCGGATCTCGAACGAGAACACCGCGCCGCAGCCCAGGGGCAGCAATTTCTTGGCGAGCGCATTGTCCGGGTGATTTTGAAGTTCGGGATAAATGACTTTTTCAACTGCGGAATGCGATGAAAGAAAGGCAACCACCTTCCGCGTGTTCTCGACATGCCTTGGCATGCGCAGGTGCAGCGTCTCGACGCCCTGCAGGATCTGGAACGCGGTCATCGGCGCCATGCAGGCGCCGAAGTCGCGTAATCCCTCGCGTCGCGCGCGCAGCAGGAACGCCCGCGTGCCCGATTCCTCCTCGAAATCCATGTTGTGGAAGCCCTCGTAGGGCGCGGTGAGGGTGGCGAACTTGCCCGAGGCCTCCCAGTCGAAGCGCCCCGAGTCGACCAGCACGCCGGCGATCGCCACGCCGTGCCCGCCGAGGAACTTGGTGGCCGAGTGGTAGAGCAGATCGGCGCCATGCACGAACGGCTTCATCAGGTAAGGCGTGGTGAAGGTCGCGTCGACCAGCAGCGGAATCCCGGCCTGGTGGGCGATGGCGGCAATGGCGGGGATGTCGAGCACGTCGAGCCCCGGATTGCCCAGCGTTTCGCCGAACAGCAGCCGTGTATCGGCCTTGATTGCCTGCTTGAAGCTGTCCGGTTCCCGGGGGGAGACGAAAGTCGTGTCGATGCCGAAGCGTTTCAGCGTATAGGCAAGCAGGTTGTGCGAGCCGCCGTAGAGCGCGGTGGAAGCCACGATGTGGCTGCCTGCGCCCATCAGCGTCGCGATGGCGAGGTGCAGCGCCGCCTGTCCGGAGGCCGTCGCGATCGCGCCCACTCCGCCCTCGAGCGCCGCGATTCTTTCCTCCAGGACGGCAACCGTGGGATTCGAGATGCGCGAATACACGTGCCCAGCGCGCTCCATGTTGAAGAGCGACGCGGCGTGCTCGGTGTCGCGGAAGACGTACGAGGTGGTCTGATAGATCGGCACGGCGCGGCTGCCGGTCGCCGGGTCGGGCGACTGGCCGGCGTGCAGGGCCAGCGTGTCAAAACCGGGATACTTGGGACCCGCCACTCGGTCCCGCTCTCAGTGCAGGTTTTTCCTGGACGGCCGGGTGTAGCTCTCGAACGCGCGCTCGGGCTTTTTCTGCTGCGAAGCCTTTTCCTTCCAGTCGCGATCGAACAGGTCGTTCACCAGCGTCGTGACCTCGCCTACCTTGTCCTTCTCGAACTGGCGCGCGAGGATCGCCGCGACGTCCTCGATCATGCAGCGGCGCTGCGCCTCGTGGATCGCGTGCGCGGTAGGCCCGACGAACAGCAGCTTCGATTCCTGGTCGCCGTTCTCCAGGTAAAGCGTCAGGTCGACCTCGACTGCCTCGTAGCAGTAGGGTCCGACGTTCTCGAGCGCGGCCTCGAGCGCACCCTGGAAGCTGCGCCCGGTCTCGCCGGTCCAGCAGATGTACACGATCAGCTCTTTCTCGTCGTACTTGATGCCGGGCTCGTCGGGCTCGAGGCTCTTCACATCCGCGATGCCGTCGGCGTCGAGATAGTCGAGCAACGGCGCGAACGCCAGCTCGATCTGCCGCCGCGAAACGCCCTCGAGGATCGGAATGTCGGCGTGGAGATGCACTTCGTGCCGCATGGCGCGAATTACCTCGGAGCTCTTGGAAGGGGAGTGCCGATTCTACCCCTAAAATCGGGCATGCGACCCCGCGTGTTACCCGACTACGGCGGCGGCAGCCTGGTCAATCTCCTCGCTTCGATCGTCGCGGCCTGCGGCGGCAAGCCGCTTCACCCGCCGCTCAGGGAATTGCGCATTGAAGAGTTGAGCGCCGCGCGAAACATCGTGCTTCTCATCATCGACGGCCTCGGCGACAACTTCCTGCGGCGCCGCGGCGCCGGCGGCGAGCTCGGCCGGCGCAGGCGCGCCGCGATCACTTCCGTCTTTCCATCGACCACTGCGTCGGCGATCACCACCTCGTATACCGGCTGCTCGCCGCTCGAGCACGGGCTCACCGGCTGGTTCACGTATTTCGGCGAAGCCGGGTGCGTTGCCGCCACCCTGCCTTTCCGGAGCCGCGGGGACAACAGGTCTTTACTGGAAAGAGGGTTTTCGCCTGAAAGGGCCTATACGGCACACCCGGTGTTCGAGACGCTGCCGCTGCGCTCGATCGTCGTCACGCACAAGGAGATCGTCGATTCAGCGTACAACCAGCGCCATTGCCGCGGCGCCGAGCGGCGCGCTTACCAGACGGTCGGAGAGCTGGTATCTGAAGTCGAAGCCGCGGTCAAATCGGGGCCGGAACGAAAGTTCGTCTACGCTTATTGGCCGGAGTACGACACGGTGTCGCACCGCTACGGCTCGGATAGCACCGAAGCCCTGCAGAAATTCATGCTCATCGATGCAGCAGTGGGTAAGCTGCTCTCGCGCCTGTCGGGCACCGACTCGGCCGTGATCGCGACCGCCGATCACGGCTTCATCGACGCGCCGCCGGAGCAGTGTCTCGAGCCGCCTGCTGCGATCTCCGCGCTACTCAGGTTTCCGCTCTGCGGCGAGCGCCGCGTTGCCTACTGCCACGTCCACTCTGAAAATGAATTCATGAAAAGAAGCATTGACTGGCTCGGCGAGAACGCGGAGGTCCGACCCAGCCGCGAGCTGGCCGAAGAAGGCTGGTTCGGGCCCGGCGCGCCGCATCCGCGCTTCGCCGAACGCATCGGCGACGTCGCGCTGGTGATGCGCGATCGCTACACGGTCAAGGACTGGACCCCGGGCGAGCCGCGGCACCTGCACATCGGCAACCACGGCGGCACCAGCGAAGATGAAATGCTGATCCCCCTGATCATGGAGCAAACATGAGAGCGACCGTCAACGGCAACGAGACCAACTACGAAATTCACGGCAAGGAAGGCGCGCCCTGGCTCACCTTCAGCCACTCGCTCGCGTGCAGCGTACGCATGTGGGACGGGCAGATCGCCGCGTTCAAGGAGCGCTGGCATATCTTGGTCTACGACACGCGCGGCCACGGCGCTAGCACTGCGCCGGCGGGCCCCTACGCCCTCGAGACCCTGGTCGAGGACCTCCACGCCCTGCTCAAGCACCTGAAAATCGCGCGCACACGGTTCGTCGGCCTGTCGATGGGCGGCATGATCGGCCAGCTGTTCGCGCTCGGCCATCCGGGCATCTTCGAGCGCCTGGTGCTGGCCGATACTGGACACGCGCAGACGCCTGAAACCCAGAAGCAGTGGCAGGAGCGCATCCAGACCGCGCAAACCAAAGGTATGCAGCCGCTCGTGCAGCCGACGCTGGAACGCTGGTTCACGGAACCTTTCAGGAAGAATGAAGCGGCGAGGAAAATCGGCGAGCTGATCGCGAAAACCCCGGTCGCAGGCTATGTCGGCTGCTGCCAGGCGATCTCGAAGCTCAGCACCACCGCGCGGCTGCAGGACATCAAGCTGCCGGTGCTCGCGCTTGCCGGCGAGCAGGACGTCGCCGCGGCGGGCACGCGCTACATCGGCGAGCACGTGCCGGGGGCGAGGCTGGTGATGATTCCGCAGGCCGCGCACATCGCAAACGTCGAGCAGCCCGAGGCGTTCAACCGCGCTCTGCGGGAGTTCCTTTGAGCCCCTGCCAGCGCTTGAGCGTGGCGGAGTGAACGCCGAAGAGATCGAGCACCCGTGCCACCGAGTGCGCGACCAGATCATCGAGCGACTTCGGCGCGGCGTAGAACGCGGGCACCGGCGGGAACACGATCGCGCCCATCTCGCTCACCGCCACCATGTTGCGCAGGTGGGCGAGGTTGAGCGGCGTCTCGCGCGGCATCAGCACGAGGCGCCGGCGCTCCTTCAGCACCACGTCGGCGGCGCGCGACACCAGATCGTCGGCGTGCGCGTGCGCCACCGCCGCGAGCGTCTTCATCGAGCAAGGCGCGATCACCATCCCCGCAGTGAGGAACGAGCCGCTCGCGATCGTCGCCGCGATGTCCTTCGGGTGGTAGGCGACGTCGGCGAGGCGCTCGGCGTCCTTGCGCTTCATCTTCAGCTCATGCCACAGGTTGAGCACGCCTGCGTGTCGCTTCTTCATGGCCCGTAGCCTACCTGCCTAAATGGCTCGCTGGGAAGCTCGGTTGATGCTTGTGGTGTTCTGCCCATTCGCGGCCGGGTATTACCTCTCCTACTTCTACCGCTACGTCAACGCCGTCATCGCGCGTGACCTGGTGAGCGACTTCGGGCTCGCGCCAGGCGATCTGGGCTGGCTGACGAGCGCGTACTTCCTTTCGTTCGCGCTCGCCCAGGTGCCGCTCGGCGTGGCTCTCGACCGCTTCGGCCCGCGGCGCTGCGTCGCGGCCCTGATGTGCGTCGCAGCCGCGGGGGCTCTCACCTTCGGCCTCGCGCGCGATCTCGCGATGCTCTCGAGCGGCCGCGCGCTGATCGGCCTGGGCGTCTCGGCCGGGCTGATGGGCTCGATCAAGGCGTTCACGCTGTGGTTCCCGCGCGAGCGGCTGACGGCGCTCAACGGCTGGATGATCGGCATCGGCAGCATCGGCGCGCTGTCGGCCACCGCGCCGGTGCAGGCGCTGCTCGGGCCTTTCGGCTGGCGGGCGTTGTTCATTGCGCTCGCTCTCTTGAGCCTCGCCGCGGCGCTGCTCATTTTTTTCGTCGTCCCCGAGCGCGAGCTTCCCGGCCGCGGCGAGACCTGGAGCGAGCAGTTCCGCACGATCGCGAAGATTTTCTCGCGCGTGGACTTCTGGCGCCTCGCCGCGCCGCTTGTGCTTTGCCAGGCGAGCTTCCAAGCGCTGCAGGGCTTGTGGTTTGCGCCTTGGCTCGCCGACGTCCACGGCTTCAGTCGCGCAACGGCAGCCAATTACCTCTTCGCCTCGGCGCTCGCTTACCTCGTCGCTTCGGCACTGCTCGGCCAGCTAACCGAACTGCTGGCGAAGCGCGGCGTATCGGAGCTTCGCCTCTACCAGGCTGGGATGCTCGCCTGCGCGGCAAGCTTCGCCCCGATTGCGCTCGGCGCGGCGAGCGGCACGCTTCTCTGGCTCGTGCTCTTCGCCGCGACGAGCATCGCCGCGATAACGGCTTACACGCTCCTCACGCAGCTCGTGCCCACAGCGCAGACCGGGCGCGTCACCACGTCCTCGAACGTGCTCCTTTTTGCGACGTCCTTCGTCTTCCAGTGGGGCGTCGGCACCCTGCTGGGCCTGTGGCCAAGCTCCGAAGGGCGCTACCAGCCCGAGGCCTACCGCGCCGCGTTCGGGCTGCTACTCGCCGCCCAAGCCGCCGCAGCCTTATGGCTGCTGACGGCCAGGAGCGAGGGGGGAAACATCCCCCTGCACCCGAATCACTGAGGATCCACCCCCTGTCCGCCGCGCACACACCAGACAAAGAAGGTGCTGATCTTATCGAAGCCGCTGCCCACGACGCCAAAGCCGAAGCTGACGTCCCACGCGTTGCTGGTGTTGGTGGCGAAGGTAGTCGCCGACCAGTAGAGGGAGAAGGACGACTGCACGTTGCTAAAGGGATGGCCGGCGGGAAGCGTAGGGCCGGGGGATGGCACCGTGGGGTCCACCAGGCTTGCCAGCTCCTGGAGCGTCGGAAGGCGCCAGCCCTTGCGATTGCCCACCGTGTTTGTATTGCAGGAGATTTGGGCGTTGTTCCACGTTTGTAGCGTCGTACTCGGCGACTGCTCCCAGACGAGC
>WNGA01016830.1_pt1 | contig 13481 bp, 13 predicted proteins | sample 5400061 | NCBI WGS metagenome assembly WNGA01 (sample SAMN13153366, study PRJNA577476) | soil metagenome | isolation source: 100 cm soil or saprolite under grassland replicate 2 | place: USA:California | collected 2016-06-15 | reverse complement strand
CTCGACAACGCGCGGGCCGCGGCCACGGAGTGTTGCCGTCGGCGGGTCGAACGCGAGGAGGTCATGGCCGCGCTGCGACTGCCGGCGGTCGACGTACGGCCTGAGTCTCGCGAAGCCGGCGGCTGACCCGGCCAGCGAGTGCCGATGCCCTAGCCTTGTCCGGGTGAACGACGCAGCGCACCGCCGGGTGGTCATCGCCGAGGATGAGGGCCTGATCCGCATGGACCTCGCCGAGATGCTCGCCGAGGAGGGGTACGACGTCGTGGGCGAGGCCGCCGACGGCGAGAAGGCCGTCGAGCTGGCCGAGGGGGAGCGACCCGATCTGGTGATCCTCGACGTGAAAATGCCCAAGCTCGACGGCATTGCCGCGGCCGAGCGCATCGCCAGCCAGCGGATCGCGCCGGTGGTCATCCTGACCGCGTTCAGTCAGCGCGACCTGGTCGAGCGGGCTCGCGACGCCGGAGCGATGGCCTATCTGGTCAAGCCGTTCACCAAGGACGACCTGGTGCCGGCGATCGAGATGGCGGTCAGTCGGTTCGGTGAGATCGCCGTACTCGAGAAGGAGATCGCGGACCTCTCGGAGAGCCTGGCCACCCGCAAGGCCGTCGACCGGGCCAAGGGAATCCTCCAGCAGGAGCTGTCTCTGACCGAGCCCGAGGCCTTCCGATGGATCCAGAAGACCGCCATGGATCTGCGCCTTTCCATGCGTCAGGTCGCCGAGGGCGTCGTCGAGCACGGCATCACCCTGTCCTGACCCCAGCGCGTGGGGTCCGCCACGTCACAAGTTGGCAACAAGCGAAAATCCAAGGGTCAGAGCCTCTACCCCGGCGCCGCATGGTGCTAGTTTGCGGATCACCAGTGACCGTGGGGGTCCGACACACGGCCCAACAGCAAGACGGAGGATCGATGTTCCGTTCTAACAAGTCAATGCCCGCTTTCGCGGCGTTGCTCGCAACGGCAGGGCTGACCCTGACCGCCTGTGGCGGTGATGAGACAGGCGGCGGGGCTTCGCCGACTAGCTCGAGCGCAGCGGCAAAGGGGGACGGCACGCTGACTGTCGGCACGCTCCTGCCGCAGACCGGCGACCTCGCGTTCCTGGGCCCCCCCGAGTTCGCTGGGGTCGAGGCGGCGGTCGACGACATCAACGCCGCGGGCGGGGTCCTGGGCAAGGACGTCGTGCTGACGAACGCCGACTCCGGAGACGGCACGCCCGACATCGCGGGTGCCCAGGCCGACAAGCTGCTCAACGCCAACGTGGACGCGGTCATCGGAGCTGCGTCGTCGTCGGTCTCGCTGAGCGTGATCGACAAGATCACCGGCGCGGGAGTCGTGCAGTTCTCCCCGGCCAACACCTCCACCGCTCTGGATGAGCCCGATGTGGACCCGAAGAACCTGTACTTCCGCACCGCGCCCTCCGACGTGCTTCAGGGTGCCGTGATGGCGAACACCGTGATCGAGGATGGCTTCACCAACGTCGCGATCATGGCTCGCCAGGACTCCTACGGCGAAGCGCTGGCTGCGCAGGTCGAGAAGGGCCTCGAGTCCGGCGGTGCAAAGGTCGCGACCAAGATCCTCTACTCGGCGGATGCCACCAACTTCACCGCCGAGGTGAACGAGGTCGCTGCGAGCAAGCCGGATGCGATCGTCCTGATCGCGTTCAACGAGACCACCAAGATCATCCCGACGATGATCGCCAAGGGTGTGGGGCCGCAGGACCAGCAGATCTACTTCGTGGACGGCAACACCGCCGACTACTCGAAGGACTTCGCGAAGGGCACCCTGACCGGTGTGAAGGCCACCTACCCGGGTGCCGAGCTCACTGGTGACTTCAAGCAGCGGCTTCTCAAGACCGACCCGAAGCTGACGGACTTCACCTACGGCCCGGAGTCCTATGACGCCACGGTCTTGACCGCGCTGGCCGCGATCGAGGCAGAGTCGGACGACGCCACGACCTTCGCCCCCCACATCATCCAGGTGTCGGAGGACGGCACGGCCTGCACGACGTTCAAGGAGTGCGCCGACCTGCTCGCCGACGGGGAGGACATCGACTACAACGGTGTCTCCGGCCCCGTGGACCTCGGAGACACCGGTAGCCCGACCAAGGCCACGATCGGTATCTTCCAGTACATTGCCAGCAACACGTACAAGAACGTCAAGTATGTGACCGGCGTGATCTGATCGATCACGACAGCCACGATGAAGGGGCCCAGCCGATTCGGCTGGGCCCCTTCATCGTCCTGTCGGCCGGCTCAATCCTGGGCCAGGGTCCCCAGATACAGCTGGATCACCTTCGGGTCGTTGATGAGGTCCCTTCCGCTGGCCGTGTAGGCGTTCCGGCCCTGGTCGAGGACATAGCCACGGTCACAGATTTGTAGGCAACGCCGGGCGTTCTGCTCGACCATGATCACCGACACCCCGGCGCGGTTGATTCGCCGGGTCTGGACGAAGACCTCGTCCTGGAGCACGGGGGAGAGTCCCGCGGAGGGCTCGTCGAGCAAGAGGACGGATGGCTCCATCATCAGTGCCCGGCCCATGGCCACCATCTGGCGCTCGCCGCCCGACAGCGAGCCGGCCCGCTGCGCGCGGCGGTCGAGAAGCGCCGGAAAGAGGTCACCTACGAACTCGAACCGTTTCCGGAACGACTTGGGTCGCTGGTAGACCCCCATCTCCAAGTTCTCCTGGATGGTCAGGGACGGGAAGATGTTGTTGGTCTGGGGTACGAAGCCGATGCCCTTGGTGACCAGCGCGTCGGCCCTCTCGTTGGTAATCCGTTCGCCCTTGAGCGTGACATCACCCTCACGGATCTTCACCAGGCCGAACAGGGCCTTCAACAGCGTCGACTTGCCGGCTCCGTTGGGACCGATGATGCCGACCAGTTCGTGCTCCCTGCAGTAGAGGTCGCACCCGTTCAGGATGTTCACTCCCGGCAGGTAGCCCGCGATCAGGTTGTCGGCGCGCAGCACAGCACCCTCGGCGCCTTTGAGGTGGTCGCTGCGGTCGATGCTGCTGTCCGCCCCGGCCAGCTCGTCCGTCGACCCGACGGCGTCGCCTCCGTCCGCGTTGATCACGAAGTCACTCATCGGAGCCTCCCTCCGTGGTGGGGGCCATCGGTCGGTCGCCTGGGTGCCCCAGTTCGCTCTCAGCCTCGGCGAGGATCTGTTCCTCCAGTTCCTCGCTGAGGTCCTGGTCGTGGTGGGACCCCAGGTAGGCGTCGATGACGCGCTCGTCGGCCATCACGGCCAGAGGGGGCCCCTCGGCAACGATCTTGCCCTGGGCCATCACGACGACCCAGTCAGAGATGTCGCGCACCATGTCCATGTCGTGCTCGACGAAAAGGACCGTCCGGCCCTCGTCGCGAATCGACTTCACGTGTCCGAGCAGCGACTGCTTGAGCGCCGGGTTGACTCCCGCCATCGGCTCGTCGAGCATCACCAGTTCGGGATCAGCCATCAATGCCCGGGCCATCTCCAGGAGCTTGCGTTGTCCACCGGAGAGTGAGCCCGCGAAGTCCTCGCGCTTCGCGATCAACAGAAACCGCTCGAGCAAAGCGTCCGCGCGATCGGTGATGGCGTCTTCCTGGTCTCTCCACAACCAGGAGAACATTGCTCTCAGCAAGGTCTCGCCGTCCTGACCGATGGCTCCTACCCGCATGTTCTCGATGACGGTGAGCTTGGAGAGCACCTTCGTGAGCTGGAAGGTGCGGATCATCCCCATTCGCGCGACCTTGTAGGCAGATACACCCGATAGGGGCCGTCCGTTGAAGGACCAGTCGCCGGCCTGCGGCCTGTCGAAGCCGGTGAGCAGGTTGAAGAACGTCGTCTTGCCGGCCCCGTTGGGGCCGATCAACGCGGTGATCGCACCACGCTGGACCTCCAGGTGCTCGACGTCGACCGCGGTGAGACCGCCGAAGTGGCGGTGGACCCCGTCCGCGACGATGATCGGGTCGGGCTTCGGCGCACCCGGCTCGTGCGCCACGTCGACGAGACCAGCGGGTCCGGTGGGATGGTCGAAGTCCGTGGCGACGTGCTTCGGAATGACGCTTTCAGCGGGCATCGAGAGCCAGCTCCCTTCGGTCGCCGAAGATGCCTTGCGGGCGATAGATCATCAGTAGCATCAAAGCCAGTCCCATGAAGATGAACCGCATCAGGCTCGCTTGGTTGTTGTCCATGATCCACAGCGGTATCACGGGGTTGCTGCCACCGGTCGCCTCCCCGAAGAAGAGGTCGAGAAAACTCAGTAGGAACCAGAAGATCAGCGTACCCGCAACGGGCCCGAACACCCGTGCGGCGCCTCCGAGGAGCAGGACGGTGTAGGCGAAGAAGGTCGTGTCAGTGGCGAAGAACGAGGGGTTGATCGCCGCATGCTGCAGGGCCGTCAGGAATCCGGCGAGGGCGCCGAAGAGGCCGCCGATGATCAGTGACTGCATCTTGTAGGCGTAGACGTTCTTGCCGAGGCTTCGTACGGCGTCCTCGTCCTCGCGGATGCTCTTGAGGACCCGGCCCCACGGGCTGCGCATGAGCAGCCAGACGATCAGGCAGCACACCACCACCAGGCACCAGCCGACGAGGCCGACCCAGAAGTCGTAGGCCCGCCAGGACACCACGCCGGGGATGCTGACGGTGCTGTCGAACGGGTTGAGCCCAGCGAAGCTGCGGTTGAACGCCTGGAGGCCATCCTGTCCGCCGAAGTCGTCCAGCAGGATTACCGAGCCCACCGTCTGCCGGATGACCTCGGCCGCGGCGATGGTGACGATCGCCAGGTAGTCCGCGCGCAGTCGGAGCGTGGGCACGCCGAGGAGGAGCGCAAGTACCACGCTCAGCAGCAGTCCGACTGTGATAGCGAGCCAGAACGGCAGGTCCCACGTCGCCACGATCGACGCCATCGCATAGCCGGACACGGCCATGAATCCCGCCTGCCCGAAGTTCAGCAAGCCGGTGTACCCGAAGTGCACGTTCAGCCCGATCGCGGCGAGACAGTAGACCGCCGCAACCGGGCCCAGGCCCTGTTGGAGCGCTTGGCTGAAGATCTGATGCCAGTCCATAAAACTGTCTCCTTAACCGACCCGTTGAGCCTTGCCGAGCAGGCCCTGCGGCCGGACCAGCAGCGCGATGATGAGTACGACGAGCGCCCCGACGAACTTGAGCTCCACCGGGATGAACAGAGTCGACACCTCGATGAAGATGCCGATCACCAGGGCGCCGACGATGGCACCCCAGGCGGTGCCGAGCCCACCCAGCACCACGGCGGCGAAGACCAGCAGCAGGATCTTGAAGCCGAGCTGATAGTCGAATCCCTGGGTCATGCCGAGCAGCACGCCGGAAAGACCTGCGAGCCCTGCACCGACGACCCAGACCACCGAGATGACTCGGTCGACGTTGATACCCGAGGCGGCCGCCAGCGCCGTGTTGTCCGCGACCGCACGCGTGGCCTTCCCGATCCGGGTGCGCTGGAGGGCGAGCGTGAAGAGCACCAGGACGATCGCGGAGAAGACGACGATCCCGATGTCCTTCGGGGTGATCAGGATCTGCCCGATCTTGTACGGCGACGGGCTCGCGTACTGCGAGTACTGCTCAGTGTTCGCACCTGCAAGGTACTGGTAGATGTTGCGGAGGAAGATCGACAGGCCGATGCTGACGACCATCATGGCGACGACGCCGGTGCCCCGTCGGCGCAACGGCTGCCACAGGCCCCTGTCCTGCACCCAGCCGAACGCGCCGGACGCGATCGTCGCCACCGCGATGGCGACAATCACGGTGATGTTGTTGCTGCCGATGTGAATGGTCCCGGGGAGGCGGTCGACGCCGAAGGCGATGATGGCCCCGAACGTGATGAGCTCACCGTGCGCGAAGTTGGTCAGCCCGGTGGTGCCGAAGATCATCGAGAGCCCGAGTGAGGCCATCGCTAGCAACAGCGCGAACACCAACCCGCCCACCGCGAGCTGCAGTCCCTGGATCACCTTGCTGGTGCCTGCCGTCGCGTTGCCGATCGGGAACGTGACGAACTTGTCCGCGTCGAGCTTCAGCTCCACCTTCAGAGCCACCTGGTCGGGGTCTCGGAGGGCCGTCCCTTCCGGAAGAGTGTCGGTGTCGATGTTGACGGTGAACGTCTTGCCCAGGTTGTCGATCGCGGACCCGGGCAATGCGATGTCGAAGACCCCGGTCTCGTCGCTGGTGTCTTCGCCAACCTGGTTGCCTTCCTCGTCCTCGACCACGATCTCGACCCCCGGCACGGGCACGGCTGGACTCTCGCGACGGTCGGTGAGACAGCCTTGGATGTGGATCGTGTCGTCGTTCCGTGGCGCCGGCTTCACGCAGTTCTGAGCGGCCGCGGAGGCGACGCCGGCAGAGCCGACAGCGGCGAAGAGAACGGCGAGAACCATGACCGTGACGGCCATGAAACTTGCGACGAGGCTCCTGGGTCGAACGTGCATGAGACTCCTGTCACCTCTGGACGCGGCCTGATGTCGGAGGACTATAGCGACCAAGAGTGTTGCCCTGACAACACATGCGAGGCGCCGATCGGTCCGGCAGTTGGCTTACCCTAGAGCCTTCGATGCCCGCTCCGCGACGATCTGGCGGCTACTGGTTCGTAACGTTTACGCTGACCCCCCGCTGGTGAGGGAGTGATCTGACGCCACAAAACGCGGGGGGACCCTGCCAATCTGGGTGGGGTGGGGCGTACGCTCGCCCCAAGAAGTTCGCGTGCTTCGGGGCACACGACGCTGACGGGGGTCAGTTGTCGCTTTCATCAAGACAGGATGGGTCGATGAGCAGGTCCCCCGTGCAGTTGCGCCCCGTGTCGGAAGCAGATGCTCCGTTCCTGATCAGCCTGTGGTCCAACCCGTCGGCGCGGGCCCCCGAAGATGCCATGCTCGGCATGAAGGGCGCCATCGCCCGCGTCCACTCCAGCAGCTCCGAGCGGATCGTCGTCGCCGAGTGCGACGGGTCGTTCGCCGGCGCGATCCACCTGGCCCTGGCGCCCTTGACCCCGATCAGCGGGGAGATGTGCGTGCGGCTGAGCCACCTGGCCGTCGTACCCGAGCAGCCGGGCGACGTCGTCAGCCGGGCGTTGGTCGAGAGCGCGGTCGCCTGGGCGGAGGAGGAGTGCGTCTTCCACGTCGTGGCGACGTCCTCCAGCAACAACCGCGACGCCAACCGGTTCCTGGCCCGGCTGGGCCTCGGCCAGGTCGCCGTGATCCGCGTGGCCACCACGGCCGGGCTGCGGGCCCGGCTGCCGAAGGAGACGGCGACGTCGCTGCGCGAGCGTTCGGGCAACCGGCAGCTGGACCGGGTGCTCGCGGCCCGGCGCAACCTCCGGCGCCAGCGCGCCGCCGGCTGATCTCCACGGGCCGAAGGTCCCGCATGGTCGGGCCTTCGCCCCTGTTCCGCGGGCGGACGATGTCCGAAGGTGGTCCTGACGGACGGAGGAAGGACCATGATGGGGCACGACCCGGACGACTACTACTGGCGGATGCACGACGTGCCCTGGGGCATGTGGGTCTTCATGACCGTCCTGGTCCTGCTCCTCGCGGCGCTCCTGGTGGTCGCGGTCTTCATGCTGGTCCGCGGGCCCGGCGGCTTCGCCTCCGGGCGCCCCACGGGTGCGTCCGGAGCCGGGGATGCGGCCCGGATCCTCGATGAGCGCTTCGCGCGTGGCGACATCGACGAGGAGGAGTACCGCCGACGGCGTACCCTGCTCGACGGCGGCTGATGAGCTTCGAGGTCGGCTACCACGACCTCCACCCCGACCGCAGCCTGAACTTCCAGCTGAACCGCTGGATCACCTACCTCGGTCCGGCCGTGGTGCCCGAGCTGACCGCGCTGGCACGCAGAGTCGACGACTACGACGACTGGATCCGCGAGTTCCTCGCGCTGTCGGAGGCGGCGGAGCGAGAGGGGCGGACCCTCGCCGCCGGTCTGTACGCGCGCTCCGCGGAGTTCTTCATGACCATCGAGGACCCACGCAAGCCGCCCACCCGACGGCGGTTCCTCCGCCTCGTGCAGGAGGTGTACGCGGAACTGGCTGACGTCGGGGTCGACGTCCCCTACCCGGGCGGCTTCCTGCCCAGCTACCGGTTGACGCCGAGCGATCCCCGCTCCACCCTCGTCGTCTTCGGTGGCTTCGACTCCTACATCGAGGAGTTCTTCCCGATCCTGGTGGCCCTCCGCGATGCCGGCTACGACGTCGTGGCGTTCGAGGGTCCCGGGCAGGGCGCGGCGCTCGAAGAGGCCCACCTGCCGATGACGGTGCAGTGGCAGCTGCCGGTCGCCGCCGTACTCGACCACTTCCACCTCTCCGACGTGACTCTGGTCGGCGTCTCGCTCGGCGGTGCCCTGGCGCTGGCTTCCTGCACGCCGCTGCCGGTTCACGACCCGGGATGTGTCGTCCCGGGTCCGCCAGGACGTGCTCGTGCCGGCAGGGGCCGACGACCACTACGTCCCCCGGCGGCACGCGGACCGGCAGCTCGAGGCCCTCACCGGTGCCCGCTCGGTGACCGCCCGGCTGTTCACCCGTGCGGAGTCGGCGCAGAACCACTGCCAGGTGGGCAACCTCGGGCTCGCCATCGACGTGATCACGCAGTGGGTCGAGCGGACGGCGGCTCGGCCGAGCCTCGAAGCCCGGTAGGGGCTGGGGTCAGAGCCGCGCGGCCGGCACCAGGGCGCACGTGATGCGCGCGGTGCAGAGCCGCTTGCCGTCCTCGTTGGTGATGATGACCTCGTACGCCGCCATGGTGCGGCCCAGGTGGATCGCCGTGGCCACGCCGGTCACGATCCCTGACGTCGCCGCGCGGTGTGCCCTCGGGCATTGCGGCGACGATGTCGGCGGGGGAGATGGTGGTGGGGGAGGCCTGGTCCTGATCGGTCATGTCGGCCATTCTCTCCGACGCGTCCGACGCGTCGGATGTCGGTGGCAGTGGATAGAGTCACAGGGTGCCTGACGACCGCTCCCGCCTCCTGCTCCTCGACGGCCACTCGCTGGCCTACCGCGCCTTCTTCGCGCTCCCGGTGGAGAACTTCTCGACCTCCACCGGACAGCACACCAACGCGGTCTACGGCTTCACCTCGATGCTCATCAACGTGCTGCGCGACGAGCAGCCGACGCACATCGCGGTGGCCTTCGACGTGAGCCGGCAGACGTTCCGGCTGGCGGAGTACTCCGAGTACAAGGCGAAGCGCAACAAGACCCCCGCCGAGTTCAGCAGCCAGCTGCCGCTGATCCAGGAGGTGCTCAACGCGCTGCGGATCCCCTACCTGCAGAAGGAGGGGTACGAGGCCGACGACATCATCGCCACGCTCACCACGCAGGCGCTGGAGGAGGGCATGGACGTGCTGCTCCTCACCGGCGACCGCGACTCGCTCCAGCTGGTCACCGAGCACTCCACGGTCCTCTACCCGATGCGCGGGGTGTCCGACCTGGCCCGGATGACCCCCGAGGCGGTCGAGGCCAAGTACGGCGTACCGCCGCGGCGTTATCCGGAGCTCGCGGCGCTCGTGGGCGAGGACAGCGACAACCTCCCCGGCATACCCGGCGTGGGGCCCAAGACCGCCGCCAAGTGGATCTCCCAGTACGACGGCCTCGACAACGTCATCGCCAACGCCGACAAGATCACCGGCAAGGCGGGCGACAACCTGCGCGCCCACCTGGGCGACGTGATCCGCAACCGGCGGCTCAACGCGCTGGTCTGCGACCTGCCGCTCGAGGCGGTGCCCGCCGACCTCGCGGTCCGGCCGTGGGACCGGCAGGAGGTGCACACGCTCTTCGACGGCCTGGAGTTCCGGGTGCTGCGCGACCGCCTCTTCGAGACCCTGGAGTCCGAGGAGGAGGTCGACGGGAGCGGCTTCGACCTGACCACGACCAGGCTCGAGCAGGGTGGGGTGAAGGCGTGGCTCGACGAGCACGCCCGGGCCGGCCGGGCGGGTGTCGAGGTCAGGGGCTCGTGGCGGGCCGGCACCGGCGACGTACGGTCCGTGGCGCTGGCCGCGGGCGACGGCAACGCCGCCTCGATCGACGCCGACGAGATCACGCCCGAGGACGACCGGGCGCTGGCGGAGTGGTTCGCCGACGCCACGGCGGCGAAGGTCATGCACGACGCCAAGGGGCCGATGCTCGCCCTGGCCGCTCGGGGGTGGCAGCTCAAGGGGCTGGTCAGCGACACCGCGCTGGCGGCGTACCTGGTGCGGCCGGACCAGCGTTCCTACGACCTGGCCGACCTGACCGTGCGCTACCTCAAGCGCGAGCTCAAGCAGGAGAGCGGCGACGACGGCCAGCTCAGCTTCGACGCGCTCGCCGAGGACACCAGCGCCGACACCGCGATGCTGCATGCGCGCGCGGTGCTCGACCTGGCCGAGGTGCTCGACACCCAGGTCGAGGAGCACGGCGGCAGCCGGCTGCTGGCCGAGGTCGAGCTGCCGCTGGTGCGCTGCCTGGCCCGGATGGAGCAGACCGGCATCGCGGTCGACCTCGACCACCTCGAGGGCCTGGAGTCGGAGTTCGCGGGCGAGGTGAAGAAGGCGGCCGACGAGGCGTTCGCCGTCATCGGCAAGGAGATCAACCTCGGCTCGCCGAAGCAGCTCCAGCAGGTGCTGTTCGACGAGCTCGGGATGCCCAAGACCAAGCGCACCAAGACCGGCTACACGACCGACGCCGACGCGCTCCAGGGGCTGTTCGAGAAGACCGAGCACCCCTTCCTGCTGCACCTGCTGCGACACCGCGACGTGAGCCGGCTGCGGCAGACCGTGGAGGGGCTGCTCAAGACCGTGGCCTCCGACGGTCGCATCCACACGACGTTCAACCAGCTGATCGCGGCCACCGGCCGGCTCTCCAGCACCGACCCCAACCTGCAGAACATCCCGGTCCGCACCGAGGAGGGACGCCGGATCCGGGAGGGCTTCGTGGTGGGGGAGGGCTACGAGTGCCTGATGACCGCGGACTACAGCCAGATCGAGATGCGGATCATGGCCCACCTGTCCGAGGACAAGCTCTTGATCGACGCGTTCAAGTCCGGTCAGGACTGCCACTCGATCACCGCGGCCCGGGTCTTCGGCGTCGACCCGGGCGAGGTGTCGGTCGAGATGCGGGCCAAGATCAAGGCGATGAACTACGGCCTGGCCTACGGGCTGTCCGCGTTCGGGCTCGGCCAGCAGCTCCGGATCGACCCGAGCGAGGCGCGCGGGCTGATGGACGAGTACTTCCAGACCTTCGGCGGCATCCGCGACTATCTGGGCGGCGTGGTCGACGAGGCCCGCAAGTCCGGCTTCACCGAGACGATCATGGGCCGGCGGCGCTACCTGCCCGACCTGACCAGCGACAACCGCCAGCGCCGTGAGATGGCCGAGCGGATGGCGCTCAACGCGCCGATCCAGGGCTCCGCGGCCGACCTGATCAAGGTGGCGATGCTCGACGTCGAGCGCGCCATCCTGGAGGCCGGGCTGGGCTCACGGATGCTGCTGCAGGTGCACGACGAGCTCGTGTTCGAGGTCGCCCCGGGCGAGCGGGAGGCGCTCACCGAGCTGGTCCGCAAGGGCATGGGCTCGGCGGCCGATCTGACCGTGCCGCTCGACGTCTCGGTCGGCACCGGCCGGAGCTGGCACGAGGCCGCGCACTGACCTGAGGGGTGATCCGCGAGGTCAGGGGCGCAGTCAGACCGACGTACGCTCGGGCTCCAGCGGCTCGCGCATCCGGTAGAGGCTCAGCCCCAGCAGTACGACGAACAGCGCCACGTCGATCGCGCTGACCAGCAGCAGCAGCCGGGTCACGCTGTCGGCCAGCGCCAGCCCGCTGCCGATCAGCGCGATGACGGCCGCCCAGATGACATAGACCGACCGCTGGCCCTGTCGGGCCACGACGGAGTAGACCAAGAGCTGGAGCATCGACAGCGCGGTGCCGAGGACGGCGAAGAGCCAGAGCTTCGACTGGATGTCGGTGTACTCGGGGCCGCCGACGAAGGTCATCGCGAAGCCCGACAGCACCCAGGCTCCGAGCGTGGAGACCACACCCAGACCGGCGACCATGGCGAGGCTGCGCAGGAGCGCCCGGCGTCGTTCGGCCGCGGTCGACATCGACGGGAACGCGATCACCACCACGAACTGCGGCAGGAACAGCACCGCCTTGGTGAGGATCAAGCCGCCGGCGTACAGACCGGCGGCGTGCGTCGGCAGCACGTTGCGGGCCACGATCACGTCGGCGTTGGAGAGCACGAAGAAGGCCATGAGCGCCTGCGAGTTGTGGATCGCCTCGCGGATCACCGGACGGGCGCCGTGCAGGTGGCTGTGCTCGCCGGGGCGCCGGTCGCGGCGCAGGGCGTACCAGCCGACCAGCACCGGTGCGACCGCCGCGATGGCCACGCCGGTCATCGCCCAGGTCTCGTCGGGTCGCCAGAGCATCAGCGCGGTGCCGATCACGAAGCGCGGCACGCCGCTGGCGACGTACAGGACCGAGAGTGGGTACCAGCGGCGCTCGCCCTGCAGGATGCCGGCCTGGCCGCCCATGATCGTCATCGGCACCGACGTGACCGAGACCAGCGCGGCGGTGACCAGGCTGTCGAGCCGGAGCATTCGGTCGATGACGGGCGTGAGCAGCAGGAGCAGCGCACCGAGCGCCCAGGCGGCGCGGTAGGTGACCCGCAGGATGACGCGCTCGATCTGGGCCACGTGGTCGGGGGTCGAGGTGATCCGCCGGGCCGCGGTCGCCTGCAGGCCGAGCTGGAGTACGCCGATCACCAGCAGCAAGTTCATCAGGCTGGCGATGGCGCCGTAGTCGCCGGGCCCGAGGATCCGGGCGGCCGCCATCGTGAAGGCGTACGTCGCCACGCTCATGATGCCCATGGCGATCGCGATGGCTCCCGGACCGGACAGGGCCTGGCGGAATCGTGTTGCAGGCACGCGCCGACACTAGCGGGTGATCGGAAGGACCCTGTTACCGCGTGGTACGCCGGTGTACCCTCAGCGCACCAATCGCTGAGAGGGAGCGGCTGATTCATGCCTGAAGCAACACCAGAACGACGCGTCCGGAACGTCCCCAGCACGGGGGCCCGGCTCTGCCTGATGATCGCGGCGCTGTTCGTCGTCGCGGCGGTCTATTTCCTGCTGGTGCCCGTGCAGGTCACCGCGTCCGCGGGGAAGTCGTTCGACTGCGGCAACGCGATGAACGGGCCCAAGAGCAGCTTCGCCCAGGGCATCTGCGGCAAGGCCAACCAGGTCAACGGCTACAAGGCCGCCGCCACCGGCGTCGGCGCGGTGGTCATCGCCGTCGGCGGGTTCCTGGTCTTCGGGATGAACCGACGCGAGGAGTACGTCGCCGCGCCGACTTCTCGAGGAGCGCTGGCCCACGACTGAACGACGGCCGGGCCCGCCCAGTGCCGGCCCGGCCATCCGTCGGCGGCATCAGCCGGCCGCTGACCCCTTGTGGACGTCCCGGATCGCCTGCGCGAGGAGCTTCCAGACGTAGCGGGCGCCGTCGAGCGAGAAATGCAGCCCGTCCTC
>WNGA01009087.1_pt1 | contig 13492 bp, 11 predicted proteins | sample 5400061 | NCBI WGS metagenome assembly WNGA01 (sample SAMN13153366, study PRJNA577476) | soil metagenome | isolation source: 100 cm soil or saprolite under grassland replicate 2 | place: USA:California | collected 2016-06-15 | reverse complement strand
AACACGGTCGGATTCGGGCATTTCGACAACGCCATCAGCACGGAATTGGTGTGGCCCATGTAATGCCGGCCAACGACATCTGAGCCATTGGCGAGACCGCTTGGATGTTTGTCGTTGGCAGAGCGCAGAAGTAACGCGGCGGAATTGATCGCGCCTCCCGAAACAATAACGATATTTCCGGTGTAAGTTTCCTTTGTTCCGTTGCGCTCGACGTGCACCGCTTTGATTTGCCGGCCGGAGCTGTCCGTTTCCAGGCGCGTCACTTTCGTGTCTGTCAGCAGTGTCACATTATCGTGTCTCAACGCCGGCACAACGCAGCAGATGTGTGCGTCAGCCTTTGCGTTTACAAGGCACGGGAAGCCGTCGCAGGTGTTACAACGAATGCACGGACTCTTCTGCGGATTTTTCTCGTCCAGCATGACGCCAAGCGGCGTGTGAAAGGGTTTCAGTCCGAGCCGTGCGAAATCGTCGCTCAGTTGCTGAATCCGCGGTTCGTGGCTGATCGCGGAGTACGGATACGGAGCCCTTCGTCGCGGTTCAGTTGGGTCTTCGCCGACTGCGCCGTGCACGTGATAAATCTTCTCGGCTTCCGCATAGTACGGTTCGAGCTCATCGTACGAAATCGGCCAGGCCGGTGATAACCCGCCATGATGTTTGATCTCGCCGAAATCCTCTTCGCGCAGCCGAAAAAGGGCGGCCCCGTAAAATTTGGTATTGCCGCCGACATAATAATTTGTGTGCGGATGCAACTCAGATCCGTCGGCGTTGCGCCAAAGCTCCTTTGTGTTGTAACGGCCCAGCGCATTCACTTCGAGCGAGTTCCAGTTTTCCTTCTCCCGCCTGACGAAGGGTCCGCGCTCGATCAGCAAGATTTTCTTGCCACTCGGAGCGAGGCGATATGCCAAAGTGCCGCCGCCCGCGCCTGAACCGATGATGATAAAATCGAAATTGCCGTTACTCATGTCGATTGGTCGAACCAATCCAGGAATCCTTACGGAGATCTCGATGCTGCCGTTTATGTTTTGTAAGGATTCGAAAATTCTCACGACGAATCCGCAAAACAAAGAGAGGAATCCCAATGCCAACCATGCCACCCGAAGCAATGAGTCGTCCGAAACCGAAAATGCCGCACGCGCAGACTTTTGGTGATCTGCCGAAGCCAGTTGTTCCAAAAACTGAAAATCGCAAATTACTCAAAGGTCAGAAAGCGATTGTCACCGGTGCGAGCTCCGGCATCGGGCGCTCGATTGCGTTGGCCCTCGGACATGCTGGCGCCAGCGTCTGCGTTAATTACGTCGCCGGCGAAGACAAAGCCCAGGCGATGGTGGACGAGCTGCGCGGGCATGGTCACACCGCGTTTGCATTCAAAGCCGACGTTTCGAACGAAGACGACGTCGCGAAAATGTTCGAAGCGGTGCGCGACGAGTTTGGGACCGTAGACATCTTGGTTAACAACGCCGGTTTGCAATCGGACGCGTCCTTCGATCAGATGACGCTGGCGCAGTGGAACAAAGTGATCGGGGTCAATCTAACCGGCCAATTCTTATGCGCGCGCGAAGCCGTCCGCGAATTCAAACGCCGCGGCATTCAGCCTGAAATCTCGTGCTGTGCCGGCAAAATCATTTGTATCAGCTCCGTTCACGAAATCATCCCGTGGGCCGGTCACGTGAATTACGCGGCGTCTAAAGGAGGCGTGATGCTGATGATGAAAAGCCTCGCGCAAGAAGTTGCCCCGTATCGGATTCGCGTGAACTCGATCGCGCCCGGCGCCATCCGCACGCCGATTAACATGCAAGCCTGGGACACACCCGAGCATTACAATGAACTACTCAAGCTGATTCCGTACAAGCGCATCGGCGAACCGGAAGAAATTGGGCGCGTAGCAGTCTGGCTAGCCAGCGACGAATCCGATTACATCCAGGGCACAACCCTCTTCGTCGATGGCGGCATGACGCTTTATCCCGGCTTCGAGACTGGAGGTTAGGTCCATGACAATCGTAATCCTATCTGCACTGATCATTTTGCTGTTCCGCTTCGACTCCGATGCAGGCCATGAGTCGAATTGATTCTGACGCCGAATGGCTCGAGGCGGACGGCCTTGGCGGGTTTGCCAGCGGAACCGCGTCGGGAATTCGCACTCGTCGTTATCACGCGCTGCTGTTGACCGCAACAACGCCGCCAGCGGGACGAATGGCGCTTGTAAACGGTTTTGACGCGTGGGTGGAAACCCCGGACGGTACGTTTGCGATTTCTTCTCAGCGTTATAACCCTGAGGTAGTTCATCCGGATGGGGCCTCGCGCATCGAGTCTTTCGAATACGAGCCATGGCCGCGCTGGCGTTACAAGATCGACAGCGACATAGTCATCGAGCAGGAACTCTTCGTTCCTAAAGGCGAATCCGCTGTTTTTATCTCGTGGCGTCTCTTGCCCGGTCATCCTGAGCGGAGCGGAGCGGAGTCGAAGGATCCCGTTGCACTGCCTGAAGGTAATTCTGCGGGATCCCTCGACTTCGCTCGGGATGACGGCGTGGTTAAACTCCGCGTCCGGCTATTTCTCTCGGGTCGAGATTTTCATTCGACGCATCACGAGAATGGCTCGTTTCGTTTCGAAGCCGAACAGAACGGCGAACGCGTGACGTTTCGATCTTACGATAACGTTCCGGCGGTCAATGCTTATTCCAATGGTCACTACGCGCACAATCCAACGTGGTATCGCAATTTTCTTTATTCTGAAGAACTCGCCCGCGGCCTCGATCCTATCGAAGATCTCGCGTCGCCCGGCGTTTTCGAATTTTCAATTTCCCGCAAACCGGCGGTGCTGATGCTCGCGGCTGAAGGACACGCGATCACCGACATCGAATCCATCGAAGCGCGTCATGCCCAGGTCAGATCGATCGAGCAGGCCCGCCGGCAATATTTCTCCAATCCGCTCGAACGCGCCGCGGACGCGTATCTCGTCAAACGCAGCACAGGCAAGACTCTCATCGCCGGCTATCCATGGTTCGGCGATTGGGGACGCGACACGTTTATTGCGCTGCGCGGACTCTGCATCGCCACCGGGCACCTCGAAGAAGCGCGCGACATTTTGCTCCAATGGGCGGGCACTGTTTCGCAAGGCATGTTGCCAAATCGGTTTCCCGATCAAGGCGAGCAACCGGAGTTCAATTCGGTTGACGCGTCGCTTTGGTACATCATTGCGGTAAACGATTATCTTCTCACCGCCAAGAAACAGCCAACGCTGAGCGACGATTGTCACACCGAGAAATTGCGGGCAGCAGTCGACGCAATCCTTGCGGGTTACAATGAAGGGACGCGTTTCGGCATTCGCGCCGATCGCGATGGTTTGCTCTCAGCCGGTGAACACGGCCAGCAACTCACCTGGATGGATGCGCGAGTGGATGGCCGGGAGATTACACCGCGTATTGGGAAACCGGTTGAAATTCAGGCGCTGTGGCTAAACGCGCTCGCAATTGGCGCGAAATTCTCCGAGCGCTGGGAAGCCCTCTTCGAAAAAGGACGCGCGGCATTTCAAAGCAAATTTTGGAATGAACACGCCGGTTACCTCGCCGATGTGATCGATTGCGATCATCAATCCGGCGTCATCGATCTTACATTTCGGCCGAACCAAATTCTTGCCGTTGGCGGATTGCCACTGACGTTGCTTTCGAAAGAGAAAGCGCGTCGAGTCGTCGCTGCAGTTGAAATGCTTTTGCTCACGCCTGTCGGTTTGCGATCACTCGCCCCAGCCGAGCCGGGATACGCGCCGCACTATCAAGGCGACTCGCGCTCGAGAGATTCCGTTTATCATCAAGGCACCGTTTGGCCCTGGTTGATTGGTCCGTTTGTCGAGGCATGGGTGCGCGTGCATGGTGCGAACGCTGCGGCGCGCAGGAAAGCGCGCGCACGATTTCTTCCGCCGCTTTACGAACATTTGAATCATGCCGGACTAGGTCACGTCTCGGAGATTTGTGACGCCGAGCCGCCACATACGCCACGCGGCTGCCCGTTCCAGGCATGGTCGCTCGGCGAGTTACTCCGGCTCGAGCGCAGCGTTCTGTAAGAACAATGTGATGAGCAACAGAACGCGCGTCCTTATTCTCGGCGGCGGTTTCGGCGGGCTTTACGCGGCGCTTCAATTTGAGAAGCGCCGGGATCCGCGATTCGAAGTCACTGTCGTAAATCGCGAGAACTTCTTTCTATTCACGCCGATGCTACACGAGATCGCAGCAAGTGATCTGGATTTGACCAACATCGTCAATCCCATCCGCAAGATGATTCGGCATGTGAATTTCTTCTGCGGCGACGTGGACAAGATAGACATCGACAAGAAACAGGTCGTTGTCTCGCACGGTTTCAATCGGCATTCGCACACGCTAGAATACGATCATCTCGTCCTCGCACTCGGATCGGTGACGAATTTTTTCAAACTGCCCGGCGTGGCGGAGCGGGCGTTAACGATGAAATCGCTCGGCGACGCGATTCAGTTGCGTAATCGGTTGATTGCGCATTTGGAAGAGGCAGACACCGAATGCGCGCGAGCGGAGCGTCCGCCACTGCTGACCTTCGTTGTGGCTGGCGGCGGTTTTGCCGGCGTCGAGACCATTGCCAGCATCAACGATTTCTTGCGGGACGCGTTGCCATTCTATCCCAATCTTAAAGAGGAAATGCTCCGCATCGTGCTCGTACATCCGGGCGAATACATTTTGCCGGAGCTTGGCGAAAAGCTTGGTCGTTATGCCGACAAAAAACTCCGCGAACGTGGAGTGGAGATTCGCCCGAGAAGCAAGGTGGCGGCGGTGCGACCGACTGAGATCGAACTGAGCGACGGTGAGAAAATTGTTAGCTCAACGCTTATCTGGACCGCGGGCATATCACCAAATCCGATTCTCGATCTTGTTGCGTGCTCAAAAGAACGCGGCCGAATTAAAGTAAATTCAAACCTGGAAGTAGAAGGTGTAGATGGTCTCTGGGCACTGGGTGATTGCGCTTTGGTGCCTGATCCCACGACTGGCAATTATTGTCCACCAACTGCGCAACATGCTTCTCGGGAAGGCAAAGTTGTTGCACGAAACATTATGGCCAGTGTTTACCGCATGCCGAAAAGGCCGTTCAGCTTCAAAACGCTCGGAGCGCTGGCTGCGATTGGTCGCCGCACCGGCGTCGCACGGATCTTGGGTATAAATTTCTCTGGCTTCCTGGCGTGGTTTCTGTGGCGTGGGATTTACTGGAGCAAATTGCCACGCGTGGAAAAGAAAGTGCGCGTGGCGATCGATTGGGCGCTGGATGTTCTGTTCACAAAAGATTTCGTCCAGTTCCTTGACCAGCGCGCTCTTGCTCACACGCAAACTGAAACCCGCGCGGCGTTGTGGAATCGCGAGCATCTTTCTGTAGCCGGCGGCGTTGACGCCGGCAATGGCGCTATAGCCGATGCAGAGAAGCCGGGGTCATCGCCCACAGCTACAATTGCGGCGTAAGGAATCGGCTTGCCATCCGACCAATCGACATGGTTGCAACCACCACGGCAGAGCATCAGCGACTTCAACAAGACACAGCGCGCGCTAAAAATTGGAAACGATGGGGTCCATATTTGTCGGAGCGACAATGGGCGACCGTTCGCGAAGATTACTCACCCTACGGTAATTGTTGGGATTATTTCCCGCATGATCATGCGCGCAGTCGCGCGTATCGCTGGGGGGAGGACGGATTACTTGGCATCACTGATCGGCAATGCCGGCTTTGTTTCGCGCTCGCGCTGTGGAACGGCAAAGATCCGATTTTGAAGGAGCGGCTCTTCGGATTGACCGGTTCGGAGGGCAATCACGGTGAGGATGTGAAGGAGCTCTATTACTACCTCGATTCCACGCCGACTCATTCTTACATGAAGGCGCTCTACAAGTATCCGCAGGCGGAATACCCGTACGGACAGCTGGTAGAGGAGAATCGCCGGCGCGGGCTGGGAGCGCCCGAGCTCGAATTGATCGACACCGGTGTCTTTAATGATGATCGGTACTTCGACGTCTTCGCCGAATACGGCAAGGGCTCCGACAACGATATTCTCATTCGCCTGACGATTACAAATCGCGGCCGGGAAAAGGCGACGCTGCATTTGTTGCCGACGCTTTGGTTTCGCAACACGTGGTCATGGGGACCGATTCCCGAAGAGTCCACGAGCAAACCTTCAATCGCACTCGAGCGTGATGGCGTTGCGCGCGCGCGACACGAGGTACTTGGCGAATATCAATTGGCTTACGAAGGCAATGCGGAGCCTCTTTTCACTGAGAACGAGACGAATTCGGTGCGGATTCACAAGTACCCCAACGGCCAGTCGTTCGTGAAGGACGCGTTCCATGAATACGTCGTGCACGGGCAAACGGACGCGGTGAACCCAGCCAAGACAGGCACGAAATTTGCGCCGCATTATGTCCTGGAGACTGAACCTGGAAAATCGCACGTCGTGAGGCTGCGCCTGTCCGCCGTAGCCGGCGGCACTGACGCCGGTCAGGGAGAAGATCCAGCCGCGCGCCGGCCGGGGTCAACGCCCCCGGCTACAGAGCCTTTTGCAGATTTCGACCAAACCTTCGCTCAGCGCGTGAAAGAGGCGGACGAATTTTATGAGGCAGCCATTCCGTCGGATATGGATCAGGAAGCCAGGAAAGTTGCGCGCCAGGGTTACGCGGGACTCCTCTGGAGCAAGCAATTCTACAATTACGTAATTCGCGAATGGTTATCAGGCGACCCGGCGCAACCGGCGCCTCCGTCGGAACGACACTTCGGTCGAAATCGGGAGTGGACGCACCTGTTCAACCGCGACGTCATCTCGATGCCCGACAAATGGGAGTATCCGTGGTTCGCCGCATGGGACCTTGCTTTTCACATGATCCCGTTTTCAAAGATCGATCCGCACTTTGCGAAGAAACAGCTCAATCTCTTTTTGCGCGAATGGTACATGCATCCCAACGGGCAGATCCCTGCTTACGAATTTGCATTTGGCGATGTGAATCCACCGGTGCACGCCTGGGCGGCATGGCGCGTTTACAAAATGACCGGGCCACGCGGCCAGCGCGATCGCGCTTTCCTCGAGAGCACGTTCCAGAAATTGCTGCTCAATTTCACCTGGTGGGTGAATCGCAAAGACGCGGAAGGTAATAATCTTTTCTCGGGCGGTTTTCTCGGGCTCGATAACATTGGCGTATTCGATCGTTCGAAGCCGCTGCCAACCGGCGGATTTCTGCAACAGGCCGACGGCACGGCTTGGATGGGATTCTACTGCCTGACGATGCTCTCGATGGCCATCGAGCTGGCGGAAACCAACCCGGCGTACGAAGACATGGCCTCCAAGTTCTTCGAGCATTTCATAGGTATCACTGACGCCATGAATTCGCTCGGAGGCTCCGGTCTGTGGGACGAGGAAGACGGTTTCTACTACGATCAGCTAAAAGTTGACGGCCAAATGATCCCGCTTCGAACGAGATCGCTTGTCGGCCTGCTGCCGCTGATCGCCGTCGAAAATCTCGAGACGGCGAAGATCAACAAACTCCCGGGATTCAAGAAGCGAATGGAGTGGTTCCTGAATTACCGCAAAGATCTCGCGTCGCGGGTTACGTACTGTGAAGTCTGCCCATTCACTGGCAACCGGATGCTGGCCATCCCGACGCGTGAGCGGCTGCGTCGCGCTCTGCGCTACATGCTTGATGAAAACGAATTTTTCTCGCCCTACGGGCTTCGCTCCGTGTCCCGCGCTCATCGCGACAAGCCCTACGTTTTCCGCGTGGGCAATGAGGAACACCGGGTCGATTATGTTCCTGGAGAGGGAAACAGCTATCTCTTCGGTGGCAACTCGAACTGGCGCGGCCCGATTTGGTTCCCGATTAACTTCCTGATCGTCGAAGCCCTTGAACGTTATCATCTGTTTTATGGTGAATCGTTCAAAGTCGAGTGTCCGACTGGCTCTGGAAACATGCTCTCGTTGCAGGAAGTCGCGCGGGAACTGGCACGCCGGCTAGGGAGCATCTTTTTGCCTAACGAGAAGGGCGCGCGCCCGTGTCATGGTGAGATTGCGAAATACGCAAACGACCCAAACTGGCGCGACCTTGTGCTTTTCTATGAATACTTCAACGGCGAAACCGGCCGCGGCTGTGGTGCGAGCCATCAAACCGGATGGACGGCGCTCGCCGTGAAATTACTGGAGAACACGATTGAACATACTGACCGAAGCCAACAAATCCGTCGAGAAGTCCAGGGCGACACGTCGAAAGTACGCGGCGCGACTGGCGCGAAGCGCGGACGAAGTGCGTCGCGCTCAGCGGTTGCGGTTTGAGGTTTTTAATCTCGAACTGGGCGAAGGACTGACAGAATCGTACGCGACTGGACTCGATGTAGATCCGTTCGACGAATTCTGCGATCATTTAATTGTCGAGGAAGTCGCGACTGGCGAGCTTGTCGGCACGTATCGCTTGCAAACCGGCCAGTTGGCGGCAGCGAATCTCGGTTATTACAGCGAGCGCGAATTTGATTTCGCGCCGTATGAACCGTTTCGCTGCGAGATGATCGAGCTGGGACGGGCTTGCGTTCACGCCCAGCATCGCAATTTAAATGTGCTGCATCTGCTTTGGCGCGGCATCGCAATCTACGCGGTCGAACGCAAGGCGCGATTTCTTGTTGGATGCAGTTCACTCACTTCGCAGGATCCTATTGAAGGCGCGGTGACCTATCGAAAGCTGCAGCGGTATCTAGTCAGCCCGGAGTTGCGGACACAAGCACGATCGGGATTTCGCCTTCTACCCTGCGCAGATGACCCCAACTGGTTTGACGCGGCGCAACCTCAAGTGCCGCCCGGGGCACCGCCCCCGGCTACCGGTGGCACTTCGTCTAAATTGTTGTGCGCGTATCTGGCGATTGGCGCAAAGATCTGCGGGCCGCCTGCAATCGATCGCGAGTTCGGCACGATCGATTTCCTGACCTTGCTCGACCTCCATAGGTTGCCTGCGATTGTTCGCGCGCATTTTCTTCGATGAAAGAAGTCATTTGTAGGGCGTCCGCCGCGGCGGACGCCAACGAGCTCCGATCGCCGTCTCGCAGAGACGGGCTACAATTCTTGATGCGGACTGCATGTCTTGCCATCTGGCGGGCGTTCGCCGTCATATTTTTCTCGTTGTGTGCACTCGTTGAGAACGGAATTAACATCCCATTCTTCGCGAGCAACCGACGTGTTCATGCTCGTGCAGCGTGGCTTCATCGCTGGTCGCGATTTGCCTGTCGCGTTCTGGGGATGCGCGTTATGACACGCAGCTCGATGCCGCGAGCTGGCCTTTTGGTGTGCAATCACCTTAGCTATCTCGACATCCTCGTGCTCAGTTCGATTGAGCCATGCGTGTTCATCGCAAAACGTGATGTCGCGGGCTGGCCGCTTTTTGGATGGCTGGCCCGTGCCGCCGGCACAATCTTTATCGATCGCGAGCGCAGGTTATCCAGCTCGAAGGTTATCGGTCTTGTCCGGAATGCAATTGCTGACGGCTCAGTCGTCGTGCTGTTTCCCGAGGGCACTAGTTCCGATGGCTCGACAGTCTTGCCATTCAAGTCAGCCTTGCTGGAATCAGCCGTGCAACTTCGCTGTCCCGTAACTTCAGCGTCGATTCAATATGCGCTCGATGATGGCTCAGTTGCCGATGAGATCTGCTATTGGCGGGACATGACCCTGTTGCCGCATCTCCTGAATCTCTTCTTCAAACGCGAAATTCGATCGAGCTGCTCCTTCTCGCCCCCAAAAATTCGCGTCGGCAATCGCAAGCAAGTCGCGCGCGAGCTGCGTGAGGAAATCGTGTCGATGCGATTATGAAGAGAGAAAAGGCGATGCTGAAACAGTTGATTCGCGTCGTTTACCCGGCCGACGGCGGGAGAATTGCGCTTCGGACAGAAGAGAATTGGGATTCAAATATCGAGGCACATTCCATAGGACGAAATGGGGGCATAGCTGAATTTCAGATCGAAACAGAGCGGCCATATTTCTATTTCAAACCGGTCCTGATCCGCGATGGCACCACACTGTGGTCGCGAGGAGAAAATTTCTTGGCCGTCGCGACGTCTGGTGCGCCCTTGGAGATTCATCCCTATTTTCGCGAAGATACGCACTGCAGCATCTGTGAGTTGATGCCGCCGCTCGCCAGCCCTTTGGGCGTTGAGCATCGGTTCCGCGTTTTCCTGCCGCCGGGTTACTACGAGAACACGCTCAAAAAATATCCAGTGCTCTACATGCACGACGGCCACAACCTTTTCTTTAAGGAAGAAGCGTTCGTGGGAAATACATGGAGGACTGACGAAGTCCTCAACATGCTGGATAAAATGAACGCCATCGAAGAGGCAATCGTCGTTGGAGTCCATCCTAGTGATCGCATGAAAGAGTACACGTTACCAGGATACGAGGACTACGGCCGGTTCCTTGTTCAAGCCCTTAAACCATTGATAGATGAGAAATATCGAACGCTACTTGGGCCTTCCAACACGGCAGTGATGGGCTCATCCCTCGGCGGTGTTGTCTCTTTTTATCTCGGATGGCAGTGGTCAGAAGTTTTTGGCAAGGTCGCCTGCCTCTCGAGCACATTCACTTATAGGGATGATCTGCTGAAGCGAGTGTCGGCAGAACCAAAAAGAAAGATCCAGATCTATCTTGATAGCGGTTGGCCTGGGGATAATTACGAGGCTACCCGCAGCATTCGAGATCGACTGATCTGGAAAGGATATCGGCCGGGCTCTGAGTTGTTTTACCTGGCATTTCCCGAGGCAAAGCACGACGAGAACGCATGGGCTGCACGCAGCGCGATACCATTCCAATTCCTGTTCGGAAAATTGCCTGCCTTCGCTTAACTTCCTCCAAATTCTTAGCGTCCTCAATCATCCGGATTCCAAAGCCGCTTACGAAAGTAGTCTCGCCAGCTTTCTGGAAGCGAGGGTAGGTCGCTGACGCGACGCAAAAGTTCCTGGTTGGTAGCATCTCTCCCATACAAATTCACGACGTCGGCGACCGTAACGCCGTGCTCATCTCGTTTAAGCAACTCTATTGAGTCTCCAACAGTGACTTCCCCCTCTTTAAGAACGGCAAAGTAGAACCCAGATCGACCGCTCTGCAGGAACCGCTTCACAATATCTGGGCGGCCGAAGCGAATGCCGAGTTTGAAGCAGGGCATTCGAGGTTGCGTGACGACAAATTCGGCAGAACCGACCCGAAGGCGGTCGCCGATGTGGACCGCCTCCTCGAGCAAACCCTCCGTTGTAAAGTTCTCGCCGAAAACTCCCCATGGGAGGTCCATGCCGGGAAGTTCATGATGCCAGAATGGGTAATGCTCCGATGGATAGCCGTAAACAGCCTTATCGATTCCTCCATGCACGGAGAGGTCAGACTGCTGATCCCCTTCTAAGTTGAGCTGGCTAACTCGAACTCGACCCAGCACTGGCGCCTTGAATATAGAAGTGCGGACTAACTTCCCTTTCCATTCGATTTCGCGAGGAAGTCCCACGTTAACAGACAGGAGCTTCATTGTGCCCAAATGGCGATACGAGTGAATACGGTCTGATGCAATTCCAAGCAGACTAGCAGCAGGCTGCGGCTAGCACCCGCGACGCAAATGCTTCAGATACGCAACGCCGATCAGGCGGGCGCAAGTCCCGCACGGATGACTGCGGAAATCAGGACGAGCGCGGTCGCAGTCGGATTACGTAAATTATGCGATTGTTTCCGTGCGTTGTTGAATGCGTCGCGCGTAAGCGCGATCGCTTCGCGAGGGTCATCCGTCAGGCGGCTGGCAAAGCTGAAGACTGCCGGATAATATTGAGCGACTAAACGATCAAACCGTGAGTTTTTTGTCTTCATAGAGGTCTCCTTGTTTATTAGTCGACGTCGATACCGTTTCCTTACAACTCATGCCCGCCAGTTTGAAAGCCTACTGCGTAAGTGGTGACGCCTCGCGTAACAAGTCAAAGGGCTGCCCGACCCAAATGCCGTCCAAGGGAAAGATTGCCGCTTCCTATGGTGGCGATCGAGCAATGGCCGTTTTAGATGGGCAGCGACGCAAGATCGCTTTTGTCTTCGAGGTCTGTTGGCGAAGCGCGTCAATGGCTTCACTCATGCGCCGTGCACGCTGTGCCGAGGTGAAGCGAATCGAGCAATTGTTTTCGTCTTGCCCGCCGAGGGCGTCTGGCAGTAGAACCGGCTTCGTGGCTCCGCTTTTACCCTTTGCTCCCCAAGCGAGCAGGCGGATTAGACTCAAAATTTACGTCTTTAAAGGCGCAATTATTGGGCCTAATTCTCGTTAGATCTATGCACACGCTTGTCGTGTTACTCGGCATCCATGCCCTCCTGCTCGGGTTTGCATTCGCATTCGCTGGTTGGATGTCGTTGATATCGCCGGATGAAAACGAATCATCAGAATTGCGCGCAGGAGTACAATCCGCGCGGCAAAAGAGCTGGTTGCAGGGACAGCTATATGTTTTGCGTTGGCAGCAACAGTTTGGTAGCACATCACGCATTGTCGCCAATTGGCAGGCGCGCCCACTGGCTCGTCGCCTCATCTACGTCGGCGCTGGATTTCTCGGGGTTGCTGCTGCTGTCGGATCCGGTTTAGGAGTGTTTTCCTAGTGGCAGCTCCAGATCTAACCAATCGATGAAGCCAACGGCCCCATGGCGGTACAACTTCAGCGTGTTTGCCACGACACCCTGCCGTGGCTTATCTCTTTCTCGTTAGATCCAAAGCCGGACACCACATGAAACGGCGCTTGCAGCACGCAAAGACATGAATGACCCAGTGGGAAATAATCGCTCAGATAATTGCCTGGAGAAGAGATTATGCATCGCATCGCCACTTGTTTTGGCCTGATCGTCACAGTCGCGTTTTTGGCGGCGGCGAAGGTTGCCGCGCAGCAAGCGCCCTCCGCCGCCGGTCCGCATTTACAGCCCAATGCGGGCGGCGAAGCAGTAGCGGTCAAGCGAGTGGTCGACGGCATCATGCAGCCGTACTTGGCCCAAGGACAACGTACGTCCGGTGGCCGCAGATGGAGCCGATCTCCTAATTTGGGAGCGATCGTCGCCGTTTCACTGCACGGCCATCGCTACTTCTTCCCGTATGGAAAAGCTACCAACGCGGGTGCTCCGTTCAGGCCCGACACCCTAGTCGAGATCGGCTCTTGCACCAAGACGTTCACCACTACGCTCTTCGCGCTGGCCATCAACCGCAACGAAATCGTCCCTGACGCTTCCGCTCAGAAATACATGCCCGAAGGCTACACGCTCCGGGCGCAGCAGTTGACACCGCTGGAGCTGGCGGACTTCACCTCGGGAATGCCGGACGATCCGACCAACCTGCCTCGCTTGCTCGAACGGCGAAGCATCGAGGACTACACGGTGAAAGACTTTCTCACTTGGGCTTCGCGCTACGAACCGACGACCCAATTGCCTGCGCCCTACCGGTACTCCAACGCCGGAATCGGGCTGCTGAGCTACCTCG
>WNGA01042283.1_pt1 | contig 13493 bp, 14 predicted proteins | sample 5400061 | NCBI WGS metagenome assembly WNGA01 (sample SAMN13153366, study PRJNA577476) | soil metagenome | isolation source: 100 cm soil or saprolite under grassland replicate 2 | place: USA:California | collected 2016-06-15 | reverse complement strand
GCCAGTCGGCCGCGAGGCTTTCGCCCTCGAACAGGCCGAACGTCACGTTGGTGTTGCCGACGTCCACGGCCAGGAGCACCGGCCTGAACTCTACTGGGGAAGGGCTGGTGGGTGTGCCTTGCTCCAGCCCAGCAGGGCGGCCGCCTGGCGGCGGACGGCCGTTGAGCGGGAGGCCACCCGGCGAGGATGGGGACCACCCGGCAGGTTTCGCTTGAGCAGGGAGGCGGCCCCGCTCCAGGGCGGATCGAGCTTTCCGGCCCGATAGGCGCGGCCGACATGACGATGCGCCACACGAAAGGGCGTTCCGGCCCGCACGAGGTCCTCGGCCGCGTCGGTCGCCAGCAGGCCGGGATCGGCGGCGGCATCCGCAAGGCGCGCGCGGTCGAATTCGAGATGCGACACCAGCAGCCGGGCCGCGCGCATCGAGTCGAGCGCGCTGTCGACCGCCGCAAACACCGCGGGCTTGTCCTCTTGAAGGTCGCGGTCATAGGCCAGGGGCAGGCCCTTCAGCACTGATGCCAGCGCGACAAGACTGCCCACGGCACGACCCGACCGGCCGCGCAGCAGCTCGGCGACGTCGGGGTTCTTCTTTTGAGGCATCAGGCTCGATCCCGTGGCGACCTCATCGGCCAGCTTCACGAAGCCGAATTCGGGGCTCGCCCACAGCACCACGTCCTCACCCAGGCGGCTGAGGTGTATCGAAAGGCACACGCACGCGTACACGAGATCGAGCGCGAAATCGCGGTCGGCGACGGCGTCCATGGAGTTGGCGGTGAGGCCCTTGAACCCGAGCTCTTTCGCGACGAGCTCGCGGAGCAGGGGCAGCGTCGTGGCCGCGAGCGCGCCAGAACCCAGCGGCATCGCATCCGCGGCTTCGTAGGCGTGCCGGACGCGGTCGGCATCGCGAAGCAGAGGCTCGGCGTGGGCGAGCAGGTGGTGCCCGACCGTCACCGGCTGCGCCCGCTGCAGGTGCGTGTAGCCGGGCATCAGCCAGGCGGCGTGATCAGCCGCCTTCGCGGCGAGGGCGTCCACCAGCTCAGCGATGGCCGCGGTCAGCGCAGATGCTGCGGCGCGGCAGTAGAGACGCAGGTCGAGCGCGACCTGGTCGTTGCGAGATCGGCCGGCGTGGAGCCGGGCGCCAGCGGGAGTGATCTCGGTCAATCGCCGCTCTACCGCGGTGTGGATGTCCTCGTCGGTCTCGACAAAGTTGAACGTGCCCGCCTCGAGCTCTGAGCGGACGGCGGCCAGGCCCCGCTCGATTGCTTTGAGGTCGGCGGCGCTCAGCAGCTTTGCCGCCGCCAGCCCGCGAGCGTGAGCGATGCTGCCGGCGATGTCGAAGGGGTAGAGCTCGAAGTCGACCTCGAGCGAAGATGCGAATCTGTCGAGCTCAGGCAGCAGCCGGCCTTCGAAGCCGCCGTCCCACAGCCTCTGATTCGCACCGCTGAGACGGCGTGGACGGCGCGCGGCCGGCTGCTTCTTGCGCGCTATGGCGCGAGCCTCTTTACATCGCCGAGCAAGCTTTTCATCTCGCGCGCATGGAGCTGACCCTGGACCTGCGCGGCCGTCCGCACCCCCATCCCCCACAGCTTGATGAAGCCGGCGGCCGCCGACTGATCGAAGGCGTCGCCCTTCCCATAGGTGGCCAGCGACAGCTGGTACAGCTGAGCCGGCCCCTTTCGGCCGACGACCTGCGCCGATCCTTTGAACAGCTTGAGGCGCACGTCCCCGGTGACGTGCCGCTGCGTCTCGACGACGAATGCATACAGGGCATCGCGCAGCGGGCTGAACCACAGGCCGTCGTACACCATCTGCGCCCACTGCTGCGCGACGGTGTCCTTGAACCGCGCCACCTCTTTGGGCAGCGTGATGTCCTCGAGCGCCTGGTGAGCCTGCAGCAGTAGGACCGCCGCTGGGGCCTCGTAGATCTCCCGCGACTTGATGCCGATGAGTCGGTTCTCGAGGTGGTCGATGCGTCCGACTCCGTTCTCGCCGCCGATCCGGTTGAGGGTGCTCACCAGCTCGAGGGGCTCGACCGGTTTGCCTTCTAGAGCGACCGGCAGCCCTTGCTGGAAGCTGATCTCGAGATAGGTCGGCTCGTCGGCGCAGTCGCGTGGATCGCGCGTCCACCTGTACACGTCGCTCGGCGGCTCCGCCCACGGGTCCTCCAGCACGCCGGCTTCGATCGAGCGACCCCAGAGGTTTTCGTCGGTTGAGTACGGGGAGCGCACCGTGGCGGGGACCTCGATGCCGTGCCTGGCTGCGTATTCGATCTCGTCGTCGCGGTTCATCCCCCACTCGCGCACGGGTGCAACCACCTGCAGCTCGGGCGCGAGGGCAGCGGTGGCGACGTCGAAGCGCACCTGGTCGTTGCCCTTTCCGGTGCAGCCGTGCGCGATCGCACCGGCTCCTTCGCGCCGTGCGACCTCGACCATCATGGCCGCGATCAAGGGCCGGCCGAGCGCGGTCGCCAGAGGGTACTGCTTCTCGTAGACAGCGCCCGCCTGCAGCGATGGCCACACGAACAGCTCGAGAAACGGCTTCCTGCCGTCCGCGACATAGGCAGCAGAGGCGCCGATCTTCAACGCTCGCGCCTGGATTGCCGCAAGGTCCTTTTTCTCGCCGAGGTCGACTGTGAAGGCGATGACGTCCCAGCCCTTCTCTTTCAGCCAGCGGATCGCCACTGAAGTGTCGAGCCCGCCTGAGTAGGCCAAAACAACACTTTTGGGGCTGTCGAGCTTCTCAGCCGGCACTGGCCAGGAGCTCCTTCAAAGCCTTCCCGGCTCCTCTACGCCGCAGGACTGCGATGATCGTGTCGTCACCGGCGACAGTGCCGGCGACCCCTGGCAGCGCGGCCTCGTCGATGGTTCTCGCGACCAGGTTCGCTGTGCCGGGAGGTGTCTTGATGACCGCCACCGGCGCCACCAGCTCGACAGACAGCACGAGCTCGCGAACCAGCGCCGCGCCGCTGCGGTAGCCCCTGCCGGAGCGAACGAGGCCAAGCTCCTGGATGTCGCGCGAGACCGTCGCCTGGGTGGCGGTCAGCCCCCGGCGCGCAAGGGCCTCGGCGATCTCCTGCTGCGTGTGCACGGATCCGCGGTTGACAAGGTCCAGGATCGCTCGGTGGCGCTGACCCTTCGTGGCAGTCACTTGACTACCTGCCGCATCGTCGCGTGGGCGGTCTCGATCTGCTTGGCGGTGATGATGAGCGGCGGGACCAGGCGCACCGAATGGTCGTCCACGGCGTTGACGACCAGGCCGGCCTCCAGGCAGGCTTGCTGAAAGGTCTTCGCTTTCGGCTCGTCGAACTCGACCGCCTGCATCAGGCCAAGGCCGCGTACCTCTTTCCCGCCCAGCCCGTGCAGGGCGCCGTGCAGCACCTCTCCCATCTCCGCCGCGTGTCCGACCAGGCCGTCGCGCTCAATGACGGCGAGCACCGCGAGCGCGGCAGCGCACGCCAGAGGGTTGCCCCCGAACGTGGATCCATGGTCCCCTGGCTCGAAGACGTCCGCGCGCGGAGCGGCCAGGCAGGCGCCGATGGGCACCCCGCCGCCGAGTCCCTTCGCGAGCGTCATCACGTCGGGAGTGATGCCGTGGTGCTGGTGGGCGAACCAACGCCCCGTTCGCCCGAGGCCGGTCTGCACCTCATCGAGGATCAGGAGCAGCCCTTGGGAGTCACACCACTCGCGCACCCCGGCCAGGTACCGCGGCGATGCCGGGACGACGCCGACCTCGCCCATGACCGGCTCGAGCATGACGGCCACCGTGCGGCTGCTGGTCGCGGCCTTGATGGCTTCAAGGTTGTTGTAAGGCACGTGCGTGAAGCCTTCTGGCAAGAGCTTGAACGGGTCCGCGTACTTGGGCTGGCCGCCCGCCGTGACCGTGGCCAGAGTGCGGCCGTGGAAGGAGCCGAGGGTGGTGATTATCTCGTGCGCCGCATGTCGGTTGCGCGCGCCCCACTTTCGCGCGAGCTTGATCGCGGCCTCGTTTGCCTCCGCCCCTGAGTTGCAGAAGAAGACGCGTGACGGAAAGGAAAGCTCGACCAGGCGGCGCGCGAGCTCGACCTGCGGCTGCGTGAAGTAGAGGTTGGATGTGTGGATGAGCTTTTTGGACTGCTCAGAAACAGCGGCGGCGACTTCCGGGTGGGCGTGGCCCAGCAGGTTGACCGCGATGCCCGCGACCAGGTCGAGGTACTCGCGACCGGACTCGTCGTAGACCAGGCAGCCCTGGCCGCGCACGAATGTCACCGGCAGCCGCCGTCCGGTGTGCATGAGGTAGCGGTCGGCCAGCTCGGGCGTCGTCATCCGGCAAATCCGCGGGTGCCGGCAAATGCGGGTTTCACGCGACTTCCAAACCCGCGGTTGCCGGCAAATGCGGGTTGGGTGCGGCCGTCGACGATGTGAGCCAGCGGCACCCCGTCCAGTGCACGAAGGCAGGCCTCGAGCTTCGGGATCATGCCGCCCGTGACTTCGCCGCTGTCGATCCGGCGCCGCGCGTCGTCGCGCGAGAGGACAGCGACCACCTGGCCGTCAACGCCGAGCACGCCAGCGACGTCCGTGAGGAGGATTAGCTTGGCGGCGTTGAGGGCGACCGCGATCTCGGCCGCAACCGTGTCGGCGTTGATGTTGTACGCGTGGCCGTCGTACCCGAGGCCGATCGACGCGATGACTGGGATGTAACCGCGAGCCAGGAGCGCGGTGATGGGCTCGCGGTTGATCTGCGTCACTCGGCCGACAAAACCCATCCCTTCCTCGAGGGGCTCGGCGATGATGCTCGGCCCGTCTTCACCACTCATTCCGATTGCCTGCCCGCCCAGGCGGTTCAGGGCGCCCACGAGATCCGGATTCACCTTTCCCGTGAGCACCATCTTCACGACTTCCATGGTCTTGTCGTCGGTGACGCGGAGGCCGTTCTTGAACTCGGTCTTGAGGCCCAGGCGCTCGCTCATCGCCGTGATCTCCGGCCCGCCGCCGTGGATGAGCACCGGCTGCATCCCCACGTAGCGCAGCAGGACGATGTCCAGCAGGGTCTCATCCCTGGCCTGGTCAATCGCGTTGCCTCCGACCTTGACGACCACGATCTGGCCGTGGAACCGCTTGATGTAGGGAAGCGCCTCGACGAGGACCTTGGCACGCTCTTCGACGGTCAGCGTCATGTCGTGTACTCCGCGTTAACTCGCACGTACTCCTCCGAAAGGTCGCAACCCCACGCCTCCGCCGTGCCGTTCGCCAACCCGAGGGTAGCCACGATCTCGATCTCGGGCTGCTCGAACGCGTGGCGAACAGCGGACAAATCGACGTCAACTCCTGCGCCTCGCTCGAACACCACAAGCCCACCGATGCTCAGGTGCAGCTTGTCGAGGGCAAGCTCGGCGCCACTGTAGCCGAGCGCACAGACGATACGGCCCCAGTTCGGATCGCCTCCGTGGACCGCGGTCTTGACCAGGCTCGACGAGGCGACAGCACGAGCCGCCATCCGCGCCTCCTCATCCGTTTCCGCGCCCTGCACGCGCACCCCGATCATCCTGGTCGCACCCTCGCCGTCCCGCGCGATCGCCCGCGCCAGCCTGCGCGCCACCTCGAGCATTGCCATCTCCAGCTGTTCTGCCTCGACGCTGCCGCCCCGGATCGGCGGATTGCCCGCCGCCCCGTTGGCGAGCAGCAGAAACGTGTCGTTGGTGGAGCTGTCGCCGTCGACTGTCACCTGGTTGAAGCTGAGATCCGCTATCGGCTTGGCCAGCTTCGCCATCAAACCGGCCTCGACCGCCGCATCGGTGGTGACGTAGGCGAGCAAGGTGGCCATGTTCGGATGGATCATCCCCGACCCCTTGCACATCCCGCCCACCCTGACCGTCGCACCCGCGAGGTCGAGCTCGAGCTGCGCCGTCTTGGGCACCGTGTCGGTGGTCATGATGGCCCGCGCCGCGGCCACTCCATGCTCGGCGTCGAGCCGCGTTGATGCTTCAGCGATGCCGGCCTTGACCGCGTTCATGGGCAGGTAGCGACCGATCACCCCGGTCGAGCTCACAAGCACCTGGTCCGGATCCAGATCGAGACGATCGGCCGTGAGCTTGGCCATCTGCAGCGCGTCCTTGAAACCCTGCGCGCCGGTGCAGGCGTTGGCATTCCCGGAATTGATGACCAGCGCCTGCACGCGGTTGTGCTGCAGATGGAGCTGATCGATGACCACGGTTGCAGATTTGATCTTGTCGCAGACGTGGGCCGCGTGGATCACGCAGAGGTCGTCGCGCTGGTCCGAGTGGATCGAGCTCGCCCCGGTCGTGAACGCCTTGATCCCGCAGGCGGCAGTCCCGGCACGAAAGCCACGGGCGAAGGTCACGGCCACTGGACCGGTGACTCCAGCGCCGTCTTGCGATCAAAACCGAATGCGATGTTGAAGCACTCGACGCCCTGGCCCGATGCGCCCTTGAGCAGGTTGTCCAGCGCGGCAGTCACCACCGCCTTCTCGTTCTGGGCGGCGACATTGACGAGGCACAGGTTGGAGTGGCTGGCCAGCTTGGTGGTCGGGCTCTGGGGCACGACCCTGGTGAAGGGCTGCCCTCCATAGAACTCGGCGTATGCGTCCTGCAGCTCGGGCAGCGAACCCTTCAGGTCGAAGTAGCACGTGGCCAGGATCCCGCGTGTCATCGGCGCCATGTGCGGGACAAACGTCAATCGCAACCCGTTGCTGCGCAGCGCCTCCAGCTCCTGCCTCACCTCTGGCAGATGCCGGTGGCCGCCGATGGCGTAGGCGCCCATCGTTTCATTGACCTCGCTGAAATGCACGCCCAGGCCAGGCGACCGGCCCGCGCCGCTGACGCCCGACTTGGCGTCGATGACGACGTCGGAGCCGACCAGGCCCGAGGCCACTGCAGGCGCCAGAGCCAGGATGGCCGCGGTGGAGTAGCAGCCCGGAACCGCGATCAGCTCGGCGCTCGAAAGCTCGCGCTCGTGCAGCTCAGGCAAGCCGAAAACCGCCTTCTCGAGCAGGTGAGGCGCAGGGTGCTCCTGGCGATACCAATGGGGATACTGCGAGGCGTCCTTGAGCCTGAAGTCGGCGCTCATGTCCACGACCCGCGCGCCGGCGCGCAACCAGGAGTCCGCCTTGGACGCGCCGACGTTGTGCGGCAGGCAGCTGAAGACGACGTCGAGGCCGGCGGGGCCTGGCTCGGCGGTGAAGTCCCCCTCGAGGTCGAGCAAAGGAAAGACCGAGGAATAGGGCCGGCCGGCGAACGAACGCGAGGTGAGCTGGGTCAGCTCCACCGCCGGGTGGCGAGACAGGAGATTGACCAGCGTCATGCCCGCGTAGCCGTTGGCGCCGGCGACGGCCGCCTTCAGTTTACCTCCCATGGGCGCATGAGTATACAGCCCGATGCATAAACATGCGCCTTGGCGCTAGTCCGGCTCGTTGAAGAAGCAGGATTCTGCCCCTGTGTGACACGCGGGACCTGCCGGATTTACCCGCAAAAGCACGGTGTCGGCGTCACAGTCGATCCGCACCTCGACCACGTCCATGCGGTTGCCGGAAGTGGCGCCCTTCTCCCACAGACCGCGCTCGCGGGAGTGAAACCACGCGCGGCCGGTCTCTCGGGTCTTGCCCCACGCCTCCTCATCCATGTAAGCGAGCATCAGGACCTTGCCCGTCTGAGCATGCTGCACAACCGCGGGCACGAGCCCGCGCGAGAAGTCAGGCTTCATCGCCTGATCTCCAACCCCTTCGCAGCCAGCTCTTGTTTCACGGCATCGATCGAGAGCTCGCCGAAGTGGAAGATCGTTGCCGCCAGGGCCGCCTCTGCCCCGCCGGCCGTCAGCGCCTCGTACATATGACCCGCCGTGCCGGCACCCCCCGAAGCTATGACAGGCAGCCGCACGGCGGAGCTCACAGCTCGGATCAGCTCCAGGTCGTAGCCGTCCTGCGTGCCGTCTCGGTCCATGGAGGTCAAAAGTATCTCGCCCGCGCCCAGCCGCTCGCCCAGCGCCGCCCAATCGACCGCATCCCGACCGGTGGGCCGGCGGCCGCCATGGCTGAAAACCTCCCACCGCGCTCCGTCCGCGCGCCGCGCATCGATCGCACCGCGTGATCAGCTCGGGGTCGGCCAGGGCCGCGGTGTTGACGGAAACCTTGTCCGCGCCGTGCGTCAGCAGCTCCTGCATGTCGGCCACGCTGCGCACGCCTCCGCCCACCGTGAGCGGTATGAAGACCTGGTCAGCTGTGCGTGCGACCGCGTCAAGAAGGATGCCGCGATCGTCCGATGACGCCGTGATGTCGAGGAAGACGACCTCGTCCGCACCCTCACGGTCATAGAAAGCGGCCAGCTCCGCCGGGTCGCCCGCATCGCGGAGGTTCTGGAAGCGCACGCCCTTGACGACACGGCCGGCATCGACATCGAGGCAGGGAACGATTCTTTTGGCGGTCACGGCACTTAGTGGACCGTACCAGCCAAATCTGGAGCATCCGACGTCCCAGACGGCCGGGCGCCTTGCGGGCGCTGATGCCTGCGTTGCGGGCCCCGGCGATCGTCGCTGCCCCCGCGACCACGACGCGGGGACCCCACAGGATGCCATCCTCCTCTCGCCACCCGCGCCTTGGCACCGGCCGCCTGGAACGCCGGTCTTCGAGCCTGCGGCCTGCTCCACCTTTGGCCGTTACAGTCCACTAGGTCTTGCGTGCCTTCCACACCTCTTCGGCCGGCCAGCGACGGGCCCACTCCAGCGTCACCCATGGATACCGTGTCGTCGCGCTCTCGGGCGGACGGACCTCGATCAGGTCCTCGACTTCGAATCCATTCGAGCGAAGGAGCCTGATCCAGTCGCCATGGCTCAGGTGAAACTCGACTCCGGGGCTGTCAGGCCATTCGAACCGATGCATGCCGAACTGGTCGCGCAGAAGCCGTTCTTGGGCTGGGCCCTCGGCCTCCGTGTCCGGGGTGCACAGCAAGACCAGCCCTCGCCGCCTCCGGGATCCATCGATACGGGTCGCACCAAAGGCAGGCGCCGTATTCGGTGATCGCGAGGTCGAAGCTCTCACTGGCAAGCGGCACTTCCTCCGCATCGGCATGGATGAGCGGGAACTCGAGCCCGAACTCGTGCTGAAACCGGCGTGCGTTGGCGAGCTGCACGGATGAGTTGTCGATGCCGACAACCCGAGCCCCGCGGCGCGCAAGCCATGACGAGACGTAAGCCGTGCCGCAACCGAGCTCGACGACATCCTGACCGCTCACATCCGGCAGCACGTTCAAGGTCGATTCCGGAACGTGCCAGGTACCCCACCACGGCTCGTCGAGCGCCCACGCTTGCCTCCCCGGCTCTTCGTAGTCGACCGCCTGCCGGTCCCAGAGCTGTCGGTTGCGGCGGACGTGCTCCGTCGGTGCGCTCATCGGCACAGCTCCACGAAGTTCGCGTAAACCTGCAGACCGTCAGGCCCGCTCTTCTCGGGATGGAACTGCGTGCCCATCACGTTTTGGATCGCGGCCGCCGCCGCCTGCGAGTGCTCCGTCGATGCGATCGCGTTGCTCGGCGAGTCCGGGGTGTACGAGTGCAAGAAATAGAAGTACCCGCCATCTTTGACGCCTCGCCAGAGGGGTGACTCAGCGGTCTGGTGCAGCCGGCACCAGCCGATGACGGGCAGCCGTGCCGTGCTCGCGACCTCGACCACTCGGCCGGCGAGCAATCCCAGTCCCTCGTGCCGGCCGTGCTCCATCGACTCCTCGAACAACAGCTGATAGCCGAGGCAGACGCCCAGCACCGGCTTGCCGGCCCTGGCCAGCTCAACAACTCGCTTGCCCAGGCCGCGCGCCGTCAGCTTCTCCAGCGCGGGCGCAAACGCTCCGACCCCTGGCAGCACCATCCCGTCGGCCCGCTCCAGCTCGTCGGGATCCGCCGTCAGCCTGGGCTCAGCGCCAACGTGAGACAGGGCACGCTCGACTGAGCGCAGGTTGCCCACGCCGTAGTCGACGATGGCGATCACCCCTAGTGTCCTGGCCCCGAGTTCCGCTGCAGATTTCGCGGCATCGGCGGCCGGAGCCAAGGAAGGGGTGGCGCAGCTAGGAGCGCATCGCTCGATGCGTGACAACGCGGCGCCGGGCCCCCTGACGCAGGCTTCGGCGCCGCCCAGGGTCCCCACGAAATCGCAGATTTCGTGGGGTGGGATGGCGCCCGGCCGACCAGGCCGCGAAGATGCAAGGAACTCCGGGGGCGGGACACTACAAAAGGCCCTTTGACGATGGAATGCCGGCCTGGCCTCCGCTTGCCATCGCCTGACCGAGCGCAAGCCCGAGCGCCTTGAAGGTCGCCTCGGCGATGTGATGGCGGTTGCGCCCGCGTATCACATCCACGTGGATGGTGGCGCCGAGATGGATCGCCAGCGCCTTCCAGAACTCCTCGATGACTTCTGACTCCAGGGTGCCGACGCGGCCGCGGAGCGAGACGTTGTATGACAGATAGGGCCTCTTGCCGAGATCGATCACGACCCGGGCCAGGGCCTCATCAAGCGGCGCGTATGCCGACGCGAAGCGCGTGATTCCCGCTCGGTCGCCGAGCGCCTGGGACAAGGCCTGACCAAGAACGATTCCGGCGTCCTCGACCAGGTGGTGGGGATCGACGTGCACATCGCCCGCACCGCGCAGGGTGAGGTTGAAGCCCCCGTAGCGCGCGACCTGGTCCAGCATGTGATCGAGAAACGCGAGCCCGGTGGCGACCTTGACACGGCCACTGCCGTCGAGATCGACGCCGGCGCGGAGCCTTGTCTCTTTGCTGTTGCGGGCCACTTCCGCTTTTTTACTCAAGACGAACCTCCACCGCATGCGCGTGCGCGCTCAACCCTTCCATGGACGCCAACCGCACCGTGGCGTCACGGAGGAGCTCCAGATCGCCCCGATCCAGGGTCAGCACGCTCATGCGCTTGAGAAACGTGTGCACGCCGAGCGGAGAGCCGAACCGCGCCGCGCCCGATGTCGGAAGCGTGTGGTTCGGCCCGGCGACGTAGTCGCCCAGAGGCACCGTCGCGTAGGCGCCGACGAAAACCGCACCCGCGTTCTCGATCCGAGACGCGATCTCGTCAGCGTTGAACGTGTCTATGAGGAGGTGTTCGGGCGCGAAGTCGTTGGCAAGGTCGACCGCCACCTCGAGGTCATCGACGACGACCAAGCAGCAGCTGGCCGCCCGGATGATCTCCGCACGGTCGAGACCTCGAAGCAGGCTGTGGAGCTCTTCGTCGACGCGGTCTGCCAGGGCAGCTGAGTCTGTCACGAGCACTGCCAGAGCGAGCGGGTCGTGCTCGAGCTGGGCCGCGAGGTCGGCGGCGACGAAATCCGGACGCGCGAATTTGTCGGCGATGACCAGTACCTCAGTCGGGCCCGCGATGCCGTCCACGCCCACAGCACCGAACACCTCGCGCTTGACGAGCGTGACGTAGATGTTTCCCGGCCCCGCCACCACGTCGACGCGAGGTATCGACTCGGTACCGTAAGCCAGCGCCGCGATGGCCTGGGCTCCGCCCACTCGATAGACGACGTCCACGCCCGCAATGTGCGCCGCGGCCAGAATCGCCGGCGGCACGGAGCCATCGGCGCGGGGTGGAGTCGCCAGCACTACCTCCGAGACGCCTGCGACGCGCGCTGGGATGGCCGTCATCAGCACCGTCGAGGGATAGGCCGCGCGGCCGCCGGGCGCGTAGAGTCCGGCGCGCCGGACCGGGCGCGTGATCAGCTTCAACCCCGCCGCCCCCTGGCTTGCGGTCATCACCTGTCGCGTGTGGAAATCACGAATGCGCTGCGCGGCAAACTCCAGGGCCGAGCGGTCGGCCGCCGGCAAATCGCGGGCGGCGGCAGCCAGCTCTGCGTGCGGAACCTCGAAGGTCTCATCGGTTTTCGGCGCCCAGCGATCAAACCGTGCGCCATATTCGCGAAGGGCGGCGTCGCCGTCGGCTGCCACCCGCGCGCAGATCTCGATCACGGCCGCGCGCTCTTTGGCGAATTGCGAGAGGTCGAGGCCGCGCCGAGACATCGGCGACTTCCGCCACGACGCGACGTCAAATCGCTCAACGGCCACCGTTTGCAGACTCCCGCAGCCGCGCAACCATCTCCTGCACCGCGTCCGTTCGTGTCTTGAGGCTCGCCTGATTGCCGATCAGCCGTGCGGTGGAGGCGCCCAGCGTGGCCGCGATGCGCAGCCGGTTCTCAGCCAGCGTGCGGCCGGTCGCGGTGAGGTCGACGATCCCATCCACCAGGCCCACCTGGGGCGCGAGCTCGACCGATCCGTGCAGCTGGACGATCTCCACCGCCTGGCCGTGGGCCTCAAACCACGCAGCGGTCGTGCGCGGGTACTTCGTCGCGACTCGCAGAAGCGGCGGCCACGTCGCCCGCGCGCCCAGCTTCGAGGCCTCCGGCACCGCAAGCACCAGCCGGCATGGGCCGAAACGAAGGTCGACCAGCTCGTAGTGGGCGCCATCCGACTCCCAGAGCACGTCCTTGCCCACGACGCCGAGATCCGCCGCGCCGTGGTCGACGTATGCGGGGACATCGGCCGGGCGGACCAGAATCACGCGCAGGCCTGAGCGCTCCACCAGTAGCCTGCGCCCGAGCTCGGCCGCGCTCATGCGCATGACGCGCGCGCGCGCGAGGAGCCGCAGCGCGCCCGGCAGCAGCACGCCGGTGGGAAGCGCGATTGCGATTGTGGGTTTCGTCACTGGCCGATCGATCCCGCGAGCCGCGCCGCCACCTGCTCGGGCGGGAGCGAGCGGGTGCGCCCGCCGCGCACTGTCCACGACACCTTCTTGCCCCCGTGGCAGTGAACGAGATTCTCGGCGCCCAGCGCCCGCCACCAGTTCCGCGCCTGGGCCGCGGTCCTTGATTCCGTGTCAACCACAGCCCGCATCCCGAAAAGGCGAAGCGTCGAGCCCAGCCGCATGGCTGCGCCCAGACCAGGTCCCGACCACGCCACCGCGGCGTCGAGCCGCGGCAGGGCCGGCGGCCGCGCCGCGCGGGTCAGCATCTCCCACACGAGGTCAAGCTGGACGACGAACCCGGTCGCCGGCGCCGCACGACCAAATCGTTCGAGCAAGCCGTCATACCGCCCACCCTGGGCGACAGGTCTGCCGAGATCGGGACCGTAGCCTTCGAAGATGATCCCTGTGTAGTAGTCGAAGTCGCGGATCGCGCCGAGGTCGAGGCTCACGACACTCCCCAGCCCATGCGAGACGAGCAGCTCGCGCACCCGTGCCAGCTCCGACAGGGCTCGCTCCGATCGGCGGTTCCGTACCAGCCCGCCGGCAGCATCCAGGATCTCGGCGCCCCCCCGCAGCGCTGGGAACTTCAGCAGCAGCTCGTGCTCCGCTGAGCGCAGCGGGGTCTGCTCGAGCAGGGCTTCCAGGGCGACGAAGTCGCGCGCGGCGAGCGCCCCGCGAACTCCGGCTTTCACCGCGGCCGGGAGCTTGACCGCGTCCATGATGCCCTGGAAGAACTCGGCATGCCCGACGTCGATCTGATAGCGGCGGAGCCC
>WNGA01015658.1_pt1 | contig 13493 bp, 14 predicted proteins | sample 5400061 | NCBI WGS metagenome assembly WNGA01 (sample SAMN13153366, study PRJNA577476) | soil metagenome | isolation source: 100 cm soil or saprolite under grassland replicate 2 | place: USA:California | collected 2016-06-15 | reverse complement strand
CCCGCCTCAATGCCGCGACACTCGCGAGGGATCTCGCGGGCTTCGGATACCCGGGGTTCGCCTACCTGCGTCCCCAGCACTGGAGGCCGAAAAATCCCGGTGAGGTTCTTCTCGGCGCGCTCGGCCAAGACGAGCTCGAGCCGCGGATTATCGAAGCACTCCCGTGGCTCGTGCTGCGGTACTCGACCCTCGATTGGAGCTGGGTCGTGCAGGAAGCAAAAGTGCGTGATCTTCAGAACCGCTTGGGGTTCGTCGTGGGCTTGGCGCGCCAGCTCGCGGTGCGCGTTGGCGACGCGCGCAAGGGGCGGTCGTTGACCAACCTTGAAGCGCAGCTCGATCGCAGTCGGCTCGCCCGCGAAGATACGCTGTGCCGAGCGTCGCTGCCGGAACCTGAGCGCCGCTGGCTCGCCGAGCATCGTCCCGAAGCCGCCAAGCACTGGAACCTGCTGACGGACTGGACCGCCGATGCCCTCCGTTACGCCGCCTGAATTACCAAATCCGTGGCGGGCATTTCTCCTCGGCGTCGACGGTCAGTTGCCACGCCCCCTTGAGATTCACTGCCTTGGCGGATTCGTCGCCGCCTTCTACTACGCTGTACCTCGACCGACCAATGACGTTGACTACGTTGAGGTGGTTCCCCACGATGCGATGGGGACCTTGCAGGAAATCGCGGGGGCCGATTCGCCGCTCGCCAAGCGACATCGCGTGCATTTCCAGCACGTGGGCGTCGCGAGCCTGCCCGAATCGTACTCCGAACGACTGGCCGAGCTCTTCCCTGGAAAGTTCCGACGCCTGCGGCTTCTCGGGCTTGACCCGCACGATCTGGCCCTATCGAAACTGACTCGCAACAGTCCGATCGATCGCGCCGACGTCGCGCAGCTGGCAAGGTGACCCAGACCAACATGATCGAACATTGGAGATGTGGATCGAAGCGTATGTGCATTCCTCGAATGAGCCCTAGCTCGCCCCGCGCAGGCGCGGGTCGAGGGATCGGCGGAGCGCGTCGCCGAAGAGGTTCGCGCCGAGCACGGTGACGGCGATGGCCAGGCCGGGGATGGCGGAGAGCCACCAGGCGCTGCCGACGTACTCCCGTCCCTCGCTGATCATGCCGCCCCAGCTCGGGGTGGGGGGCTGGACGCCGAGTCCCAGGAACGACAGCGACGACTCCACGATGATCAGCTCGGCGAGCTGGAAGCTCGAGACGATGATGGCGGGGCCGACGACGTTGGGCGCGATGTGGCGGAACACGATCCTGAGCCCGCTGTCGCCGATGGCGCGCGCTGCCGTCACGAAGTCGCGCTCCTTGGCGCTGAGCGTGACGACCCTGATCAGGCGGGCATACACGACCCAGCTCCGGAGCACGAGCACGACGACCAGGTTCAGCAGCGACGGCTTGAGGAAGGCCATGACGGCGATGGCGAGGAGCAGGTAGGGAAACGAGAGCTGGATGTCGGCCAGGCGCATGATGACGACGTCCGCCCACGAGCCGGCGTAGCCCGAGAAGAGGCCGAGCAGGATGCCGAGCGCCGCCGCGAGGAGGACCGCGGCACCGGCCACGCCGAGCGACGTCCGGGCGCCGAAGAGGATCCGGCTCAGGATGTCGCGGCCGAGCGTGTCGGTGCCGAGCGGATGGCTCCAGTCGCCGCGCTCGCTCCAGATCGGGGGCGCGAGGCGATGCGCGAGGTCGAAGGCGCCGAGGCCATGGGGCGCGAGTGCGGGCGCGAGCAGCGCCACGAGCACCACCGCCACCACGACGACTCCGCCCGGTCCGATCGCCCGCCAGATTTTCATCACGCTCGCGCTTCGCGCGAAGGCCTCACGTGCGCGCGAGCCTCAGGCGTGGGTCCAGATAGCCGTAGAGCAGGTCGAGCGACATGTTGATCACGATGAAGGCCGCGGCCACGAGCTCGACGGCGGCGAGCAGCACGGGGTAGTCCTTTCTCAAGATGGCGTCGAGGACGAGCGTGCCGATCCCCGGCCAGGCGAACACGGTCTCGGTCACCACCGCTCCGCCGAGCAACGCGCCGAGCTGCAATCCGATCAGCGTCACGATGGGCAGGAGCGCGTTCTTCAGCGCGTGGACGATCGTCACCGCGCGCTCGGACAATCCCTTGGCCCGGGCCGTCCGCACGTAGTCCTGGGCCAGGGCCTCGAGCATCTCGGAGCGGGTCAGCCGCGCGAGCAGCGCGGCGAGGTAGAGACCGAGCGCGAGGGCCGGCATCACCAGATTGAGGACGCTGCCGTAGCCCGAGACGGGCAGCCAGCGGAGGTTCACGGCGAAGATCCGGATCATCAGGAGGCCGAGCCAGAACGTGGGGACGGACTGGCCGAGGAGCACCATGGCCATGACCATGCGATCGATCGTCGTGCCCGCCCGCACGGCCGCCACGACCCCCGCGGGGATGCCGATGGCGAGGCCCAGCGCGACGGCGGTGGCGGTCAGCGTGAGCGTCGCGGGCACGCGCTCGAGCACGACCAGGATCGCGGGACGGCCAAACGCGAGCGACGTGCCGAAATCTCCGCGCGCCACGTGGCTCACGTACCGGGCGTACTGCACGGCCAGCGGCCGATCGAGACCGTAGAGCCGGCGGAAGGCGGCGCGCTGCTCCTCGCCCGCGTCCGGCGTGAGCAGGATGAAGGCCGGATCCCCGGAGAGCGACACGAGCAAGAAGGCCACGCCGGTCACCCCGAGCAGGGCGACGGCGGCTTGCAGCAGGCGGCCGGCGACGTAGCCGCGCGTAGGTCTAGGAGCTCAGCGCGGGGTCAGCACGAAGTAGTAGAGGTGCGCCTTGCCGCCGCGACCGCTGAGCGGCTGCCAGGGAATCTCCCGGCGCTTGGCGATCAGCTCGTCCTGATGATGGATGAAGAGCCACAGCGCCTCGTCGGAGGCGAACCGCGCCAGCTCCTGATAGATCCTGTTGCGCTTGTCGCGATCCAGCTCGGCGGCCGCGGAGGTGGTCAGCTGGGTGAGCCGGGCCTCCAGCTCCGGCGTGAAGATCTTCGGGGTCTTGAAGAACCACTTGGCCATGATGTCCGATTCGGCCACCGTGCCCCACTGGCCGGCCGTGATCCCATCGAAGGTGGACGATTGGAGATCGCGCTGGATCTTGGCGCGCTCGGTCGGCACGAGCCTGGCCTTGACCCCGACCTGGCCCAGCATCGCCGCCGCCGCCTCCGCGATCTCCTTGTCGGCGATGAACGCGCCGGTCGAGATGTTCCAGGTGACCTCGAAGCCGCTCGCGTAGCCGGCCTCGGCCAGGAGCTTCTTCGCCTGGGCCGGGTCGTACGGATAGGGCTTGATCTCCGGATCGTAGCCGAGCCAGCCGGACGAGAACGGCTGCCCGGTGGTCTTGCCGTATCCCTGCAGCAGGCTCTTGACGATGGCCTCGCGGTCGACAGCGTAGTTCAGCGCGCGCCGGACGCGCACGTCGTTGAGCGGCTTCTGCAGCGTGTTCATCGGGTAGGCGATCACCCGCGCCCCGGGCACTGTCATGATCGTCGTGTCGCCCGTGCTGAGCTCCTTCACCTGGGGGATCGGCGGGTTGCTGACGATGTCGACCCCGCCGGCCCTGAGCTCGGCGGCCCGGGTGCTCGGATCGACGATCGGGCGGAAGACGAGCCGCTTGGGCGTCGCCTGCCCGCCCCAGTAGTCGGGGTTGACGTCGAGCACGATCCGCTGGCCGCGCGGCCACTCGACGAACCGGTACGGGCCCGAGCCGATCGGCTTCGCCGCGAATGCCTCCGCGCCGAGCTTGTCGTAGGCGCGCGGCAGGATGTGCAGGCGCGTGAGGTTGAAGAGCAGGGGCGGGAAGGGCGTCTTCGTCGTGATCTCGATCGTGTAGGGGTCGATGACGCGGGCCCCTTCGGTCGGCCCCAGGTAGGCGTTGATGGACGATCCCTTGTTCGCGAGCTGGGTATCGACGGTGAACTTCACGTCCTCGGCGGTGAGCGGGTCGCCGTTGTGGAATTTCACGCCGCGGCGCAGGTGGAAGCGCCACGTCGTGGGATTGGGGTTCTCCCAGCGCACGGCGAGCATCGGCTTCAGCGTCAGGTTGGGGCCGGTGAAGTCCACGAGGGAGTCGAAGATGTGGATCTGCACGTAGTCCGAGACGGCCGCGATGGCGCCCTTGCCCGCCGGATTGAGCGTGAAGGGCTCCTCGCCGAAGGCGATCACCCACTGGTCCTTGGCGTGCGCGGGCGCGGTCAGCGTCAGGGCTGCGGCGAGGACGGTCAAAGCCACAAGAAGCTTCGTCATCGTGCGATCTCCGTCGTCAAGGGTCTGGCCGCTCGCAAGGCTACGAGGGCTACTCCTCAGCCGCTCCAGGAACTCTCTCGCTCACGGGGACATCCCATAGGCCCTTGTGATTTTCTGACGTTTCGGGAGAACAGAGCTACGCGATCGGGCGCCCGGACGGCGAAGTCGTCAGGAGGGCTCTGAGCGTCGCTCGCAGCTCCGTTGGATCGATCGGCTTGCGCAGGAATGCGTCGGCGCCTGCGTCCAGGATCTCGTGCTTCTCAGCGCTTCCTGCGTACAGTGCCGTCATCGCACAGATCGGGATGCGTCGGGTGGACGGCAGCGCACGGAGTCGACGACAGACTTCGAAGCCGTCGAGGCTCGGCAGATACAAGTCGAGGAGGATGAGATCGGGTCCCTTCTCGGCCAGGCGGAGCGCGTCCTGCCCGCTGGTGGCCACGACCACGTCGAATCCGATGTGGTCCAGCATGATGCCGATGACATCACGGCTCTCTGGCTCATCGTCGACGAGGAGCACCGACGGCATCACGGATCAGCTTATATGGTCGGGCGGTCGCCGCAAGGGAATTCTGCGCGAACGCGGTCCTCCTCGGCGTGTCGGGCGCCGGCAAGTCCACCCTCCCCCGGGGTCTGAACGGCCTCGTGATCGCGCTGGGGCAATTCCAGTTGCCCAGGATTGACCAGCCTGCTCGGCGTTCCGCACGAGGGATTCGACGGAAGGCCTGTCCCCGAGCTCCTGGTGTCGAGTCAGCCCTCGGGCCATGCGATCGACGTCGGCAGGTCGAGTTGAGCCTCAATCTTAGAGAATGCCGCCGTTCCGGCGAGCGCCGAGTACTCTTCCGTCCGACCCGCGCGAGTCGACGTGTATGGTGAGAGCCATGGACCCTCTTGCCGGCTCGCCATGGAGCACCCCGGCGACGGTCGCGGGTTTCATGCAATCGGCCCCGAACACCGTCCTGCTACGCTTCGCCGAGAACGAGCGGCAACGCGCGGGCGTACGTTGGGCGCTCGACCTCGGTTGCGGTGCCGGACGAAACGCGATTCCGCTCGTCCGGTTGGGCTGGAATGTGCTCGGTCTCGACCTGTCGTGGCCGATGCTTGTCGCTGCCGCGCCGCGCGCGCGGCACGAAGGGTTCCCGGATCGTCTTCACGTGATCCTGAGCCCCATGGACAAGATCCCCGCGCGCCGTCGCAGCATCGACCTCGTCATCGCGCACGGCGTCTGGAATCTCGCGCGCTCAGCGGTCGAGTTTCGCCGGGCACTGCGGGAGACGGCCCGCGTCGCGAGACCGGGCGCCGGCCTGTTCGTGTTCACGTTCTCGCGCAACACCTTCCCGCCGGAGACGCAGCCGGTTGCGGGCGAGCCGTTCGTCTTCACGCAGTTTTCGGGACAGCCGCAATGCTTTCTGACGGCGTCTCAGCTCGTCGCGGAGCTGGCGGCCGCCGGCTTCGCCCCGGATCCCGGCGTGCCCCTGACGGAGTACAACCGCGCGCGGCCGGGAGCGCTGGTGACCGGGTCGGTGCCCGTCATCTACGAAGCCGCCTTTCGCTACGCCGGCTGAGACGAGGAGAATGGCGGCCGCGCTCAGGCGACGAGCAGCCGCCGGATCACCTCCGGGACGACGGCGGGCAGGAATTCCTGCCGCCGCAGCATCGTGAAGCCGTACCGACCGAAGATCGCGGGCATGTACGCCGGAGCGTCGCGGTCGACCGTGAGGCAGAACGGAACGAGCCCCTGGAGCCGCGCCTCGGCCACGGCCTGCCGTGTATCTTCGATCCCGTAGCGGCCTTCGTACTCGTCGACGTCGTTCGGCTTGCCGTCCGACAGGAGCAGGAGCAGCTTGTGGCGAGCGGGCTGCCCGGCGAGTAGCCCGCTGGTGTGGCGGAGGGCCGCCCCCACGCGCGTGTAGCCGTCCGGCTCGAGCCCCGCCACGCGCCGCCGCACCTCGAGACCGACCCGCTCGTCGAAGGCCTTCACCGTCGCCACCCGCACGTCGCGCGGCCCGTCGCCCGCGAACGCGAACGCGGCATGGCGGTCGCCGAGCGCATCGAGCGCCTCCAGCAGGAGTATGAGCGACTCCTTCTCCACATCGATGATCCGCAGACTGCCGGCCACCCAGGCGTCGGTCGACGAGCTGGTATCCACGAGCAACGCGATGGCCAGATCGCGGCGCGCGGGTCGGGCCGCGATGTAGAGCCGATCGTCGCCGGCGCGGCGCGCGCGCCAATCCGCGAACGCGGTGACGTACGCGGCGACATCCAGCTCGTCGCCGTCCGCCTGCCGCGCGCTCCGCGCCCGCTGCGGCCGCAGTCCCTCGAAACGACGCCGCACGCGACTGACCAGCGCCGCATGACGCGCCATCACGGAATCGACCCACTCGCCGGAGCCCGGCGGCACGACGCCGGGCCGGACGACAGCGCCGCGCTCGCGATAGGCGCGGACGCGGTAGTCCCACTCGGGATAGACGACGCCGGCGGACCCCTCGCCGCGCCCGACGTGGGCGCGCGCCAACGTCCCCGCGTCGTTGTCGAGCACTTCTCTCGGGGTCTCGAGCGTGCGCACTACGCGTGCCTCGGCCAGCTCCGACACGGAATCGGCGAGATCGGCGGCGTCGGCGTCGTCGTCGCCGTCGGCCGGGCGCTGGAGGCCCATCGGATCTTCGGCGCTCTGCATCGGCTCATCGGCGCGAACCATCCACGTGCCGGCCGTGCCGTCGTCCTCGTCCTCCGATGCCTGTCGCACGCGAGGGCGGCGGCGGAGTGGGGCGCTTCTGGGCGACCGGCGAGGCGATGCGTGCGGCTCGGCCGCCGGCGGTTCATCGGCGGAGTCGCCGGCGGCACAGGCGTGCACGTCACCCCAGAGCGCGACGGCCGGGACACCACGATAGATCATGGGTGCGCTCCGGAGCCTCGCCGCGGTCGCGCGCGCCCAGACGAGTGAGTCGGGCGGTGTCGCCGCCAACGGGACGGCGGCACCAGCGATCGCGGGATCCGATGCCAGGACGGCCCGGATCATGTCTTCCACCGTCCGTTCGACGTCGGTGAGCGGCGCAGCGGCGGGGCGCTCGCGCAGCGCCGCCATCCGGGCCGCGCCGATCTCCGGCGCCAGACCGGTGAACGCGCGGGCGAGCTCGACGTCCACGGCGACGGCTTCCGAAAGGAGGTAGAGGTCTCGTTCCAGGCGGTCGCGGCACACACACGAGGGCGTGCCGCGTGCGGCGCGTGCGGCTTGCTCGACCGCCCACAGCCGATACGTGGCGGCTGTCGCCGGCTCGCCGTCGGTGGCCTCGATGGCTCTCGGGAGCCAGACGCACGCGCCGTCGGTCCCGGCCAGCGCCCGCCGTATGGCGAGGTGACGCGGCACGCGTCGCAGGACGCGCGCGAGCCACGTGGGCGCCGGCGGCGGATCGGCGGGCAGGATCGGCAGCGCCTCGCGATACAGCGCGATCAGGAACAGCTCGGTGCGACGCTTGACGTGTGCGAGTGGGAGCGTGGGGCCCGGCTCGGGCGGCCGGCTCCGCCGCCAGACGTCGCGCGCAGCCAGGGCCGCCCGCCGCGCGCCCTCGATGAGCAGGCCCTCGGGTTCCGGCATGCGGTGGTCACATCACGGCCGCGATGACGTCGTGGACGGCGGCGAGCACTTCGGGCTCGTCCGTCAGCGGTGCCGCGATCGCGGTGCGGCATGCGTCGTGGGCCGGCACGCCGCTGGCGATCAGCCGCGCCGCCGCGACGAGCAATCGCGTGCTCGGCACCTCGGGCAGCGCCCGCTCGCGCAGGTGTCGCAGGCGGGTCGCCAGGGCAACCAGCTCGCGCGCCACACGCAGCTCGACGCCACCCTCGTGGGCGACGACGCGGCTCTCGACGTCGGCCGGCGGGAACGTGAAATCCAGGGCCACGAACCGTTGCCGCGTGCTCGGCTTGAGGTCCTTCAGGACGTGCTGATAGCCGGGATTGTACGAGACGATCAGCTGGAAGCCCGGCGCCGCGTGCACGAGCTCGCCGGTCTTGTCGATCGGCAGCACCCGTCGGTCGTCCGTGAGCGGATGGATCACGACGATGATGTCCTGGCGCGCCTCGACGACCTCGTCGAGGTAGCACAGGGCGCCGGCGCGCACGGCCCGCGTGAGGGGGCCATCCTGCCAGACCGTCTCGTTCGCGCGGACGAGGTACCGGCCGACGAGATCGCTCGCCGCGAGGTCGTCGTGGCAGGCGACCGTCACCAGCGGACGCCCGAGATGCCATGCCATGTGCTCGACGAAGCGCGTCTTACCGCACCCTGTCGGTCCTTTCAGCATCACCGGCAGGCATCGGGCGTGGCAGGCCTCGACGATTGCGATCTCCTGACCCACCGGGAGATAGAACGGCTCGTCCGCCGGCGGCGGCCGGACGCCGTCGTGAGCGCTCCGGCGCCCGTCGACCGTCGTCGGCGGCGCCGGACTCACCCTGCCACCGACGGCGCCGCGGCCGTGCGCTCGCGTGGCGCCGCTGGCACGGGGCGTCCGGCCAGGAAGAAGAAGTCCCACAGAAAGAGCGCGACCCCGAGCACGAACAGCGCGCCCGTGGCGACCAGCATCAAGAAGTGCACCCGGAGCTTGAGCTGCGTCTCCAGGTAGCCGATGCCGAGGATCCGCTCGAGATAGGTCTGCGTGATCCCCGCGGCGGCGAACGCCATCGTCATGCCGAACATGCCGGATACCTGGAGCCAGAACGCCCAGAACCCCGCACCGGTCTCCCGCGAGTCCTCGCTGCGTCCGGTCAGTCCCGGCAGCGCGTAGGTGATCATCCCGAGCACGATCATCACGTAGGCTCCGAAGAACGCCATGTGGCCGTGCATCGGGGTGATGAGGGTGCCGTGCGTCCACTTGTTCACGGCCGGCCACGTGTGCGCGAGACCGAGCAGCCCGGCGCCGAGCGCTGAGAAGATCGCGCTGCCGATGGTCCAATGGAGCGCCATGCGATTGGGATGCGCGAGGCCCGAGCGCCGGATGGCGTAGTACGCGTACATGGCCATGGCGAGGAAGGCGAGCGGCTCGAGCGCGCTGAAGAACCCGCCGAGCGGCAACCAGTAGCGCGGGACGCCGATCCAGTAGTAATGATGCGCGGTGCCGAGGATTCCGGAAATGAACGTCAGCCCGACGATGACGTAGAGCCACTTCTCGAGCACCTCGCGATCGACGCCGGACAGTCGGATCAGCAGATACGCGAGCAGCGCGCCCTGGATCATCTCCCACACGCCCTCGACCCAGAGGTGCACGGTCCACCATCGGTAGAAGACGCTGACCGTGTAGTTGTCGAACTCGAACAGCGACGGCAGGTACAGCAACGCCGAGCACGCGAGCCCGCCGACGAGCACGCCTTCCGTCGTCGTCAGCCGGCCCGCCGCCCGGATCGTCATGCCGATGTTGTAGAGGAACATCAGCATCACGACGACGATGACGACCTTGAGCGGCAGCGGCTGCTCGAGCAGCTTGTTGCCGGCCGTCCATCGGAAGACGTAGCCGACGACCGCCGTCACGCCCATCGCGGTCCAGAGCCCGAGCTGGATGTACGCTAGCCGCACGCTGTACAGCTCGCCGCGGGATTCCTCGGGAACGAGGTAGAACGTGGCGCCCATGAAACCCGTGAGGAGCCATACCAGCAGCAGGTTGGTGTGAATGGCCTTCGTCACGTCGAACGGCAGCACGTCGATGAGCGGATCGGGACCGAGGTACTTCGCGGCGGCGAGCAGGCCGAACACCATCTGCAGGCCGAAGAGCAGGAGCGCCACCACGAAATAGGGATAGGCGACCCGTTGCGACGCGTATCTCATGCTGTCCTCAGCGAAGCGTGAGCAGGTAGGCGACGATCTGGTCGACCTGCTCCGGCTTGAGCGTCTGGCCGTAATCGCCCGGCATGAGTGACCGGCCACCGGCCGCGTACGTCGGGCCCGCCAGGACGTGTGCGTTCGGTTCGAGGATCGAGTTGTAGGCGGCGCGCCCCAGCTCGACGGGGTCGCCGGATGCGGGCTGCGGCGGGGGCGCCCCGAGCACCGCGCCGGGAACGGCGCTGCCACGCACGAGGATGGGGCGGGGCGGCCAGCCCTGCGTGTCGATCCGGCTGATCCAGGACAGGAAGGCGATGACGTCGTCGATGTCCCGATCGCTCAGGTTGAGGGTCGGCATGAGGCGACCGTCACGCTGTTCGGAGTAGAACTTGGACGGATCTTTCAGGAACTGGCGCAGGTACGGCGCGCCCCGGTGCGAGGTGATCTGCGTGAGGTCGGGCGCGTAGTACGCCCCCTCGCCGAGGAGCGTGTGGCAATTGACGCAGTTGTAGCGGTGCCACACGTCCTTGCCGGCCACGACGCGCTCATCGAGAGCCGCCGCGTTGGTGAGCCTGGGAAACTGCCGGTGGCTATCGATCGTCAGCACGGTGAAGATCAGCGCGCTGAGCCCCGTGGCGATGAAGAAGAAGAGGCGAGCGGCCCGCTTGGTCACCGCCGCTCACCGCTGCGACGCCAGCCGCCGCGCGCGCCGGACGGTCGACAGGGCCGCCATGACGAAGGCCGCCACGCCGAACAGGCCGGCGCCGACGGCGAAGGTGTCGGCCGCGAGCGCGAACTCGAGCCGTGCCATGAGCAGCGCCAGGCTCGCGCAGAGGGCGCCGAGCGCCAGCATGACGAGCAGCCCCGCGGAGGTCACACGCCGATCCGGTTGAAGTTGGTGAGCGCGATCCAGGCGGTGTAGGCGGTGGCGGCGACCATCAACGCGATGACGACCCATGCGAGCCACCTCGCCAGCGGTGCGGAGGCCTCCCTCTGACCATTCCCGCCGGGCTCGGTGTTCGTGTAACCACCGGTCCCGCTCGGCTGCGGCGCGGTACGGGCGCTCACCACGCGCGCGTCACGTCGGCGATAGGCGAGGGCTCGGAGGCTTCGTCCAGCAGCTTCATGTGGAGTCCTCCTGTCCCGACGTTATGCAAAGCGGATGCGCGTAGCGTTGGTGAGGGCGGCCATGGCGGTCGGAAGCGGCCCGGGGGAGCCGCGCTGTGAAGCGGCTTGCACAGGCCCCGCGCTCTCACGGCTTCGGACTTGCCAGTCGAGCCGGCTGGCGCCTGACGCGCTCGGGCTGCTCGGCTCGCTCCATGGCGATGTCGGTGACGCGCTACCCAGAACGGCGACGTCAACATCGCGTATCAGGTCATCGGCAAGGGGCCGCTCGATCTCATCCTTCGCCCTGGGGTTCTCCACGGTTCTCCACCCACATCGAGGTGCAGTGGGAGCTGCCGGCCTACGCGCACTTCATCCTGCTGGGAATGAACCGTGGACGCTATTTCCTGCTGACGGGGCAAACGCTCGACGCCGCGGAAGCGTTGAGGCTCGGCTCGTCGCCGAAGTGCTCCCGGCCGATCGGCTGCTGGCGCGCGCCTGGCAGCTGGCCGAGGATCTGGTCCGGAAGCCGACCCTGCTCCTGCGCTATACGCGCCTGCTCTTCACCGAGTATTTGCGCCGGCAGATGCACGACCTCCTCGGCTACGGGCTCGCCATGGAGAGCCTGGCGCTCTTCGAAAAGCCCGAGACGCCCGGAGCCCCTGATACCGGCCCACCGCTGATTTCATGCCCCCGCCCGAATTCGAGCGCGGGCCGGTCAGGGACGGCCGCTCGTCAGCGCGAAGCGCTGGCCGCGGTGAGCGACGATCGCGCCCTCGGGCGTGATGCGCTCGACGACGGTCTCCGCATCGACCTTGTCGCCTTCTGCATAGCGCCGCCCATCGATGATGACCATGCGCTCGGCCGGGACGTCGGAGTAGACGACCACCTGGATCTGAAGCTTCGGCGCATCGCCGGCCGGCGGCGTTGCGACGTCGACGGCGGGGATGCTGGCGGTCGGCGCGACGACAGGGCCACTCCGTGAGACCGGCGCGGCGGCCACCGCCATTCGCGGTGAGGCCGGTCGCGGCTCCGCCGTGTCGCGCGCGACGACGCTCGCCGTCGAAGTGGCCGGCGGCGCGTCGACCCGTGGGACGGACGGCGTCACTGCTCGTGCCGGTCGCTCCGCGATGCGCGGCGCGGGCCGCGCGGCGCGCGCCGCCCGCGGATCCGCCGGCGGCGCGGGGACCACCGTCCGTGCCGGCGGCGCGGCGTGCGCTGGCGTGTCCACGACGGGGGGCTCCGCGGAGGTGACCGCCGGCGGCGAGGGCGGCGCCGCCGTCATCACGGCGGGCGAGCGCGAGCCCCGGAACAAGACCAGCGTGACGAGCAGCACGGCGTTGGCGCCGAGAATCCCGATCAGGACCCAGAGCCACCAGCGCGGTCTCGTCGCGAAGAATGCCGGACGGCGAACGGAGCCCGGCGCCACGACGCCCTTGGCGTTCTCGTCTTCCGCACGCTTGAGGGCCTCGTAGATGAAGGACATGCCCGTTACGAGCCCGACCGCGAGCGGCGGAGCGAGGGCACGGTGGTGTCGAGCACGGCGGTGAGCTTGGCCAGCGTTTCCTCGCCGGCGATGCCGTCTTCGTGCAGCCCCTGCGCGCGCTGGAAGGCGGCGACGCGTGCGGCGAGCGCCTCGTCGTACATCCGCGCGGACCGGCGGGCCGGGACGGACTGGCCGTCGAGCGCGCCGAGCCGCTGGCGCAACCACACGACGTCGGCGCCGCTTGCCCCCCGGCCGATCGGCTCCATCCCTCCGCGCGGCGGCTTCCACAACAGGACGAAGCGTCCATCCCACTCGCGCTCGATCTGATCCACGGGGATCGTCTCGGCCCGCGGCCCGAGCTGGACCGTTGCGTCGTTGTCGTCCGCGGAGATGACAGCGAGGAAGCGTGGTCCGGAGGTCGAGTCGATCTCGAGCACGACCGGCAGGTCGAACCGCCGGACGAGCTTCCACGTGCCGCGATGGGCCAGGCAGTCGAGGCCGCTTCGCCGGACGGCGTCACACGGGCGCTCGGCCGGGCGGCGCTCGTAGGCGCGACCCCATCGGGCGCCGACCGCGGCATACGCGCTGTCCGCGTCCGTCGCCGCCGAGGCGTGCTCGAGGAGCGTTCTCAGCGAGGGCTTCGGTGGTGCCGGCGGTGCGGGGGCCGTCACCGCGGCCACGGCGACCGGGGTCGGCGGCGATGGAGCGCCCGGCAGGCTCGGCGTCGGTAACGTCAGGGGGGCCCGCGCGACGAGCGCCGAGGCGGTCACCAGGATCAGAGCCCCGGCCGCCGCCACGGCGGCGGCGCGGCGACGGCGCCGCTGACGCACGCCGGGGATCTCGCC
>WNGA01009086.1_pt1 | contig 13494 bp, 14 predicted proteins | sample 5400061 | NCBI WGS metagenome assembly WNGA01 (sample SAMN13153366, study PRJNA577476) | soil metagenome | isolation source: 100 cm soil or saprolite under grassland replicate 2 | place: USA:California | collected 2016-06-15 | reverse complement strand
CGATGGCCTTGAGCGCGCTGAGCGATGTCGCGCCGCAGTCCAGCAGGACAGGCGCGCGGTCGGCCGGGCGCAGGTGGATGCACGCCTGGTACCGCCCGCCGCTGCCGAAAGCGTCACCCGAGCCGGCGAAGGTCACGGTAACTGCCGGGCCACCGGGTGCGTTCATCAGGCCGATTCTGCCGCGGCAGGATCAGCGACGCGATAGTGCCTGGTCATGGCCGCCCGCCTCCCGGGGTCGTCGTCACTCACTGGGCTGACCCCGAGGTCGTCGCCAGCCTTCCTTTCGGCCCGCATCGGATAGTGCCGGGGCTGAATCGCGTTTATGAGCCCGGCGTGATCATCAGAACCACGCTTTCCGGGTGGCTGCTGCGGCCATGGGCAATTGCTTGCACGGCGCGGTATACCGGCAGAATGATGATGCGGCCTTGTCGAGCAGGGCGTGCGCGTACGACCGTCTTGCGGGCGCCGTGCCCCCGGACATCCTCGGCCAGTTCGGCCACGCGCATGGTTTGAGGCGTTCACGGCGGGCGGACCAGCAGGGCGGCCCGATCAGGCTGAACGGGCGATGATCAGCTGTGATCTCCGGGCAGCCAGTAGATCCGCTCCACGCGGCAGTCCGGCGCCCACTGGCCGGACAGGTAGATGCCGGCGGCAGTCGCGGTCAGTTCCACCGTGCCGTTTCCGATCACCATTGCGGCATTACCGCGCGGGATGGCCTGGGTTGCCCACCCCACCTGGGCACCGCCGGCGATGAAGGCCACGTCAATGCTGCTCACCGTGACCAGCCCTGGCACGCCCGCTTGCGGGGCACGGGCATGGCCCACATGGAGGGTCGTGCGGACGTACACGAGCGCGGCCACTGAACCAGGCCGGCTCACCCAGGTCGAGCAACCCGACGCCACCACTGATGGCGCGGCAGGCGGGACCGGGGTACCTGCGGCTGCCGGGGGCCGGCTCTGGGCGGCGGTGTCCGGGCCAGTGTGGCACCCGGCGAGGCTGGCCACGGCCATTGCCGCGATTATGCTGGCTACCCGCCTCATCAGGCTTCTACCTCCGGGCCCAGGGCCTGGCCCTGGTGACCTCGGCACCGCATCCTCACGCAGAATCTTGGCCGGGTCGTTTATCAGTATGACCTGCGCTGCCTGCCTGGTATCCAGCCCGCTGAGGAGCCACGCAGCCGGCCGGAGGGTCCGGCGCAATCGGTGAGGTCCCGGCGGGCCCGCGCGATCCAGACCGCTGCGGGCTGCGTGCTGGGTGCCCTGCGCTGATGGCCCAGACCGGTCAGGATGAGCAGGGGAGCTCGGGTGGGACCAGTAATTCGATCCCATCTTGAAGCCCCGGCCGGGCTGCATGGGATGAGCGGGCACCGATCATCTGTTCGGCGCGGGACTGACGGCGTCCCGGCATGTCGTCGGCTAAAGCGAGCGCGGGAACGCCGGCTGCGCCCTGAGCTCGCCCGGCTTGCGCGTGTGACCTGGGATGCAAGGTAAGCGTCAAGGCGAGTGCAGCACGGGGCGTTCAGGCTGGCAGCGCAACCTTGTGCGGCAGTTCCCGACCGGGGAAGTCGCTGGCTGCCAGCTACGGAAGGGCGCGTTTACATGCGGAAGCGGGTGCACTGGCCGTTCGGCCTCGGCACGGTGAAGGGACAGACGATCCGGTGTCAGCAGACTGTCCTGGTGATGATGCACACCGGTGCCGGGGCCATGAGGCCCGGCCGGCTGCCGGGAACTGCGGTGGCGTAGGAGCGCGCCGTGACAAGCACGCTGGCAGCCCGGCCTATTGAAACACGACTACGGCCCCTGTATGCGACCGGATTCATTCATGGCTTCGCGCTGTGGTACGCGGTCGAGAAACTGTTCATGAAGTCCATCGGCTTCAACGATTTCCTGATCACCATCGCGACGATCACTTACATCGTCGTCATGACGACGGCCAACATCCCGCTGGGCGTGCTCGCTGACCGGTGGAGCCGCAAAGGCGTGCTCTATCTGGCGAGCTGCGCACTCATAACGGGCACGGTGATCTGCGGGCTGAGCCACGGGTTCTGGATGTATGTCGCCGGGCTATCGGTCTGGGGCCTGTTCTACGCCTGCTACACGGGAACCTACGATTCGGTCATCTACGACGTGGTCCTGGAGGAAACAGGCTCGGCTGACAGCTACGAGCACTGGTTCGGCCGGGTGCAGATGTATGACTCTGTCGCATTCATTACCGGGGCACTGGCCAGCGCGCTCGTTGCCCATTTCGCCAGCCTGCGGGCAGAGTTCTTCCTGACGATCCCCGTTACGTGCTGCGCGTTCCTCACTTTGCACCGGTTCCGGGAACCGTCCCTGCACAAGGCAGCAGAACGCGCCCGCCTGGGCGCCCACCTGGGGCAGCTATGGAAGGCGATGACGACAAGTCCCGGCGTGGCCTGGATCGCGGCGTGCCTGGTCTGCAACCTCCTGGCAATGCGGCTGCTGTTTGAGTTCATGCAGCTCTGGTATCTCGGCCTGGCATTGCCGGCGGCGCTGTTCGGCCCGAGCTTCGCCCTTGTCTACGGCGGATCCTGGATGGGCGGCAAGTTCGCCGACCGGCTTCGAGGGCCGGCAATTATCATGACGGCTGGGCTGCTCGTCCTGGCGGCCAGCGCGGGCCTGTTCTTCCGGGTCGCGGTCGTCGCGGTCGGCGCGCAGGTGCTCGCGATTACCGGGATCATCGCCCTCCAGGTGGTTCTCAGCGGTTACCTGCATGACGCGATGCCGTCCAGTATCCGGGCCGGTGCCTCGTCGGTGGTCAGCACCGCCAGCATGCTGGCTTTCCTCCCCGTGGCGCTCGGCTTCGGTGTCGTGGCCCGGGATGAGAGCATTTTCCGCGCGTCGTGGTTTGTGATCGCCGCGATCGCCGGCATGGCCGTTGCGCTCGCCGTGGTGGTCAGCCCGAACCTCGCGTCCCGGTACGGCGTGCGGCTGACGGCGGCCGTGGCGGCAGGGCTCACCGCTGCGGCCGCTGCCGTCGTGGCTTACGAGCTCATGCTAGGCCCGGCTGCCAGCATGGAGGCAGCAAGGACGGCCGTGCCGCCGGTACGAGCGGCGGGTTACCCGGCTTTGCAGCATCCTGGGTTGCCACGGCCTTACTACCCCCGGAGCCCGCCGCTCGCCTCACCCTTGTGCTCCCCGCAGCCCGTCGTGCCTTCAAGCGCCCTATTGCCTGTGCCCTCATCGCCAACCTCGCCGCCGCCGCCACGCTCGGTGCCGCCGGCACCCTCGGCGCCGACGACACCAGTACCCTCACCGACCTCGCCGTCACCGACCTCGCCGTCACCGACCTCGCCGTCGCCGTCACCAACAACCGCGTCGCCCTCGCCCTCGCCCACGTCCCCGTCACCAACACCATCGCCAACCTCGCCAGCACCAACATCGCCAACGCCGACCCCCCCGTCGCCCTCTTCGCCGTCCTCAACGTCGCCCTGATCGCCGGCGCACGCCGAGTGGATCTAGATCCGGCTGCGGTCACCGGCCTGGCAGCGAGTGGCCCTGCCAGAGATTGGCCTGACCGTCACGTTCGCGGCGGGGGAGGAACTGCGGACTGAGATGTCAGCCATGTTCGCCGCAGCGGAGTAACGCGAGAGCTAGCCGCGGCCGGCTTCGCTATGCGGCCGACAGTTGAGCGGCGCAGATTGACCAGTTAGGCGGGGCGGGCGACAAGCGTTTCACCGCGCACCCGGACGGCCTGCCTGGACAGCCCGGCGACACTAACGTTAGTTGTTGACTCTGGAGCAGGTTCGCGGTATGCCGAGGGTAGCGGCGTGAGGTGCTCAGGGTGTGTGATAGCTCGACGTCGGTCCTGCCCTGCGGCCCGGGCCCCTTGGAGGGGTATGCGGCCCGGTTGATCCGCTATTTCACTGACTGGCCGAGAAGCGTAGTGCGGCCCGGCCAGGACGCCGACCCGCATCTCATCGTCCGCTACACGATCCGGTGACCCGCCACCCGCCACACCAGCACGCCGGGGAGAAAACACGATGAGCTACCTCGACAGCCCGAGGATCACGTTCGGAGGGCGATTCCTCAGCGACGTGCCGACGATGAACAACGACCGGGCCGGCTTCGACCCGAACACCCCGCCGAACCCGCTCTGGAATCCCGGCGGGACCGGCGATTTCGACTTCCTCAAGTGCACGGTGGATGGCGGCGAGAGTGCCCCCGGAGTGCCCGTGGCCGCCGGCGATCCCGCCTTCGGCCTGGCCGTGGTCTCCACCTTCGACCGCTCTAGCGCGAAACTCGTCGACCTTGACCCGGAGTGGCAGTTCTCCTCCCAGATATGGGGCCTCACCGTGCGGATCATCGACGCGGACGGCGAAACCCTGCTGGCGGGCCGGTTCCGGACGGCGGCGTTCCGCGACCTGTGGAAGCGACTGATCGGCGGGAGTGGACTAGGCGCGCAGGGCGCATCGTTCACGTCCGTGCTGGAGGACGTCGAGTTCGGCGTCGGCTGCGACGCCTATCCGGTCCTTGCCGCGCTGAGCGCGCCGGCGCCACCCCGGTTGTCGATCGGGCTGACCGTTTTCGGCGTCTCCGCCCAGGCCGGCAGCGGCGTGTTCGCGACCGGCCGGCTGACCGGCTGCATCGGCCCGTGGCAGGCCGGGGAGCCACTGTCGTTCGTGGCCGGCCGTCGTCTCGAGCTGGGCCGGCTGGCGCCGGGAGTTCCGATCGGCTCGAGCGTCGCCGTGGTGAGCCCGGACGGTGCCCGGCTCGCGCTGGATCTCGGCAACGCGTTCCCGATCGCCGACCCGGGCGGAACCCCGCATCAGCAGGCCGCGTCGATCGGCGTCGGCGTGCTGCCCACCGAGCAGGTGCGCGTCGGTGCCATTCTGCCTGCGGACGCCTCGTTCCCCCAGATCGGTACGGTCAGCCTGCTTCCGTCGCCGCCGCCGTCCGGGATCGTCTCGTTCGGGCTGGATCCTGGCGTCGGCGCCGCGCTGACCAGCCGGCCGCTGGCGCTGTTCACCACCCGCGCCGACGGCAAATGCCTGGTGGTCTCCCGGGAGACCGTGGACGGCCTGTACGTGCGGGCCGACGAATTCGTGCACCGGATCGAGGCGGGCGCGTCGGCGACCACGACGCTGCACGCCTGCCGACGCGGTGCACCGGCCGGTCAGCTGATGATCCATCTGGCCACGCGCAGCCCCGACACCCCCGGTTCGCCCGTGCTCACTGCGCCGAGCCAGGTCGAGACCGGCCCGGACGGCACCGCAACGGTGACGCTGGCCGCGGCCGACCCGCACAACCCCCGCGGGGCTCTCGACGGCGTGGTCGAAAACGTTGCCTACAGCCCGCGATTGAAGGCTGACGGCACGCTGGATTTCACCGGCGCCGGCATCGACGAGCGCTTCGACGTGATCGTCGCTCACGTGCGCGATGGCTACCGGCCACCGTCCGACGCCGATCTCGAGCCCGCCGTCCAGCGGTTGCTGGAACCCTACGCCCGGCATTATCCGATCATGACCGAGCACCTGGTCGACCTCGGCGACCTGGACGCGCTCCGGCCCTGGCGGGCGGCAATGCTACTGGCCCTGTCCCGAGACATCAATGACCCTAACTACATGCCGGTCACCCGCGACCTGTCCGAACCGAAGCGGGCGACGATTCTGCGCTGGCTGAACGGGCTTCTGGTCGAGCCGGGCGGCATGTCCCGCCGCCGTACCGTACCCAGGCCGGAGATGCATGCCCTGATCGCCGGTATCGAGCCTCAACCCGAGTCGGAGGCCGAGCCCGACGCCAAGACCGAGGCCGCGCGCGAGGTGGTCGAACGCGCGCTGGAACAGCTGGACCGACCCTACGGCCCGGGCGACGGGAAGGTATGAGCGATGCTGAGGATCGACCGCGCGGTCGTCGACCAACTCGCAAGGGCCGGCTCGGCGGCGGATGTCGTCGACCTGGTGCAGGACGCGGTCAGGCTCGAATTTGCCACCATTCCGCCTTATCTCACCGCGATGATGTCGCTGAAGCCGAACCAGAACCGGGACGTCTGGTGGGCGATCCACGACGTCGTGGTGGACGAGATGCTGCACATGCTGATCGGCTGCAATCTGCTCAACGCCCTCGGCGCCCGGCCGGCCCTGGACGCCGAGAACTTTCTACCGGAGTATCCGGGTCCGCTGCCGCTCGGCATCGGCTCCGGGCTCGTGGTCGGGCTGGAGCCGTTCTCCATACCGCTGCTGGAGAACGTGTTCATGGAGATCGAGGAACCGGAGCACCCGCTGACCTTCCCGACCGCCTTCGCCGCCGTCGACACGGCCCGGTTCGCCACCATCGGCGAGTTCTACCGCACGCTGAGCAGCACGATCCTGGCCCTGCCCGATCCGGTGCTGCCCGGAGACCCCGCCCGTCAGGTGGTGGCGCCGAACTGGTATCCGGCCGAACGGCTCTTCTCCATCTTGACCACGGCCGACGCGGCCCGGGGGATCGAGCTGATCATCGAGGAGGGCGAGGGCACATCCGTCTCCCCGATCGACCCCGACGGCGACGTCGCGCACTACTACCGGTTCGCCGCGATCGTGAAGGATCATCGACTGGTGCGCGACGACAGCGCCCCGAACGGGTTCTCATACACGGGTGACCCTTATTCGTTCGAGGCCAGCGGGGTCTGGCCACTGACGCCCAACCAGCGCCCCAGCGACCTCGACTCGGACTCCGAGGCATGGCGCCGGGTCAACCAGTTCCAGGTGACCTTTACCCGGCTGCTCACCGCGCTGCAGCGATGTGTCGACGGCAATCCCGGTCATCTCGACGCGGCCATGGGCATCATGTTCGAGCTCAAGCTCGCCGGGCAGAAGCTGGCCGCACTGCCGGCGGTGAAGAACGGCGCTCCGACCGGCCTGAACGTCGGCCCGGTGTTCGCCCGCGCGCTGATCAACGAATGATGAGGACGCAGACAGGACCATTGCCCGCACAGACGCTAGTAACGGAGCGTTATGTCTTTTCGGGTGGCCGCGGCCGGAGCGGCCTGCGTCGCGCCCGCCTGCGCCGCCACGGCGTCCAACTTGTCCTTCGGTTCCAGCGTCATCGCCATCGTCTCTGTCACGGACTCACCCGCTGGAGGCGGCGTGAAGCGCGGCACGCTAGCGGCGATCTTGTGGCAGGCGGGCCTGACCCCTGACGGGTTCCTCAAGCTCCTCGACTGAGTCCCAGCAGGGCATACGTCGTATGGGGAATGCGGACGGGAGCGCAGGACCGATGGACACCCGGTCCCGCGCCATTGCCGCGTCTGCGATGATCTCCGCATGGATCAGCGCATCAGCCTGGTGACGCTCGGCGTCACCGATCTTGCCCGGGCCCGGTCGTTCTACGAGGCGCTCGGCTGGGGCGGCGCCCAGCAGCCCGATGATGAGGTCTGCTTCTTCCAGGCCGGCGGGATGGTCTTCGGCCTGTGGACGGCGCTCGGGGGTCACGGCGCTCCCGGGATCGAGCTCGCCCACAACGTCCGCTCGCCCGAGGAGGTCAGCGCCGTACTGGCCGAAGCCGAGCGGGCAGGTGCCACCATCGTTCGGCCTGCAGCCCGCGCAGAGTGGGGCGGCACGACAGGGGCATTCGCCGATCCCGACGGCTATGTGTGGGAGGTCGCCCACAATCCCGGCTGGACACTCGGTGCGGACGGGACCGTCCGCATCTAGCGCCGCACCGCCGCTACACACAGCGCCGACCTTCGGGTCACGCACCTAAGTCGACGTCTGGGGTTGCCGCTTTGACGGACAGGGCTGATGGCTCGTCAGCCTACTTTGCCACTGGCCTCCTTCCCGGTGGTGCTTCGAATTGGGTAAATCACGCGGTGATTGTGCCCGGCCTGGTGGCCGGGCGGATGGCGGGGTTGCTGGCACGGTCAGGTGGCGGCGCCTTCTGGCAGGCCGGCAGCTGGCCATGCGGCCACGACTTCGACGTGGCGTAGCCCGCTGGACTTGGCGATATGCCGGAACCAGGCAGCGCACGCGGGCACCGAGTTGACCAGCCTTGCGGCCTCTTCGGCTTCTGCCCGGCTGCGCCAGAGCACGACATCCAGCCAGCTTCCATCGTCTTCCCGGGTCAGGTACGCGGCCAGGCATCCGGGGAACCGCTCCCGGAGGGCCTGGACCATCGCGGATCGCTCGGCAACTAGCTGGGTTACCGCGTCATCGTCAACTGTGAACCTGGCCAGCTCGATCGTCATCGCCATGACTGGCAACATAGCCGCAGACCCTGATGGCCAGCCAGTGGTAGGCAGCGCGGCGCCGGCGCGCGCTGTCACGGGAACCTGTGCCGCGTGCTGGCAGGCGATGCAGGCGCCCGCGTGGCGAAGAGCCGCCCGCCGGGCGGGCTAGGCGAATACCGGCGCCTGAACCACGAACCCGGCTCCGCCCGCTGGCGCCTGGCACCGCTGTCCGCGGCAGGACGCCGGCCTCCGGGGGGAGCGGAGGCCGACGTCGCGCCAGCTTGTTACCAGCCGATCGGGCGGCCTTGGGAGACGCCCGGGTGCGTCGCCGGGTGGCTGGCCCGATGGATTTCCTGGTGGCCCGGTCGGCCATGGGGGTGAGCCTTGCGGCCATGGACTTTCTGATGGCCCTGCGCCGTGTCCGGAAGTGCTTGCTTGCCCTTCACGGCGGCTTTCTGATGGCCAGGCTGGCCTGTCGCCTGGATTTCGTTGTTGCCCGGCTGCCGCGATGATCCGCCGATCGGAAGGGGTACTGGGACGCTATGGTGCGGGGCGGGCGCGCCGAACGTGACGTGCGCCACCTCCTGGATAGGCGCGGGCAGCGCGCCGACGGCGGCGGCGGTGCCCCCCAGAGCGGTTACGCATGCCGCAAGGGCCAGCGTGAGCCTGGCCAGACGGCGGGACGCGGGCACGGTTCTCGGCCGCGCACCGGGGTGGCGGGAGCCGGGATAGCTGGTGACCCGGGCGAATGCCGCCACGGCAGCGGCCTCACCCGCCAGCTCCCGGTCGGTGGCGGGGCTGGCGGCAATCGCCAGCATGCGCGCCAGAGCCTGCTGGCCGACCGGGGCTCCGGGGGCAACGCCCCGGCCGACCAGCAGCCCCTCAGCACACGCCGCGTCCGGCAACTGGCGAGTGCTGAAGCGGGGAAGGTTCGGCATCTCGGAGGGAGAACCGTTGGACATGCTCATCGCGTTACACCTTGCGCCCGGCCAGCCGGCGCCGACAGCCGGGCGGCAAGGGTCCGCAGCCCGCGGTGCGCCGCAACCCTCACCGCGCCCGGGCGCTTGCCGACAATCCGCGCGACCTGCCCGACATCCAGCCCGGCGACCACCCGCAGCACGATCACCTCGGCCTGCTCACTCGGCAAGGTGGCGATCAGCATCAGCGCGGCCTCGGTGGACATGCGCTCTATCGCCGCGGCGGCGGTATCGTCTGCGGTCGGCCGGTCCAGCTCCCCGGCGTCGGCGGTCAAACGCACCGGATGGCGGGCCGCATACCGGCGCATGTCGATCACCCGCCGACGGGCCAGCGTGAACAGCCAGCCGCGGAATTCCGGCTCACCTCCCCGGAACCGCGCCAGCTTCCGCGCGACCTCCAGCCACACCTCGCCGGCCACATCTTCGGCGGCGTCCCCGGCCAGCACCCGCAGGTAGCGCAGCAGCGGCGGATGGGCATCGCGCCACAGCCGGGCAAACGCCCTCTCGTCCCCAACTGCGGCTGCCCGCAGCACAAGGGGGAACTCCGCCTCCAGCACACCGGCGAGACTACGAGCATCTAGCCAATCAGGAGGCAAATCCCCAGTATCCGACCATCGCGGAGCCGGGTTCCGGCCATCCAGACACGCCGCGCGCTGCCTGGAGCAAGCGACTACCCGCCCCTCGGCGGCCTCATCAGTGAGTACAAGCGGCATAACCGGCCGCGCGCGTCGAGCATACGGGGGGTACGACACGCGCGGCCGGCTAGCAGCAGCTGTGCAGGCCACACCGGCGCCGCGGCACCGCGATGGCCGCGCGCCGGTGCCTAGGCAGCCGGTGCCCAGAAGGCCAGGTCCAGTCCCGGCGATCGGCGCCAGGGCCGGCCAGTAACCGGCTGCCAGCCATGGCTGGACGGCCAGGAGATCCATTCGAGTCGGATCAGGCTCGGCTGGGCGTGGCCGTCGATGCCTACGCGTGGATCACGACACCGGTGAGGATGGCGAGGGCGTCGGGCTGGGGGACGGCGACGGAGTCGGCGCGGCGCATTTCACCCAGAACACCTTGTGCTTGGCGGAGCCATGTTCGCCCGTGAAATTCCAGAAGAGCTTGTAATGCCCATTCGCCAGCGTCTTATTGCCAGTGCGGCCACCGCCGTTGCTGTTCAGCGTCAGCACGCCAGATGCGACCACCGTGCGGTTGCCGGTTGGCGGCCATGACTTGATCTGCCAGGACACGGACTGACCTGGGTCAAAGCCGAAGGCGTCGAGGTAGAAGACACACACGTGCGGCTCGTTGCGTCGATCCGTCACGGGTGTGGTGGAGCGGTGGATCTTGACGGTGCCGTTGTCACCTTTCCTCGCGGCTGAAGTCGTACCGCTGCTCAGGCCCTGAGCGGCAGGGGCAGCGCTCGGGAACGGCAGCGCTCCCGCACCAGGCGCTGCGAACGCCAGGGTGGAGCCGGTCGCCACAAGCGTCGCGCCGACAAGGACGGTGAGATTCGTACGCCATTTAACGATGGTCACGGAGACCTCCGGGTTGGAGACATGAGACATACGGGGAAACGCCGAAGGCCCGGTAACTGTTACGCCTACCCAACCCGCTGGTGGTGCCAGAACCCGGCTGTTCATGTGACCTGGAGCAATACCGGGTCAGCGCCGAGCTCGGCCCCGCCTAGCGGGAAGCGGTGATCGAGTCATGCCTGGACAAGGTCGGCAGGGACACCATCGGCCCGCATCGCCTCTACGAGTTGGTTCCCGATTCAGGGAGGATGGCGGGGAGGTCGAAGCTGCGGAAAGCGTCCGGGGTGAGGAAGGCGGTAATCTCCTGGATCTGCGCGCCGCGCAGGGTGAGCACGTCGACAGCGCGCGGCATGAAGGTCTGTGCCTTGTCGTCCCAGGCGTAGAGGCCGAAGGCGAGTTGACCGTTCGCGCGAGCAGGGATGAGGCGCCAGCGCGTCGCCCCTGCCAGCGGCCCGCCGCTGAGGAAGGTGGCAACCTGTTCGCGGCCGCGGTACCAGGCTGGCAGGGGCGGCATCGCCAGCTTCGCGTCTTCGGCGAGCATGGCGACGACCGCGTCGACGTCGTTGCGCTCCCACGCGGTGACGTAGCGCTGCACGACCTGTCTCAGCGCGCCGTCGCTCAGCGAGCGCAGCGTCGCCTGCTGGCTTTGTTCCGGCAGTCGTTGGTCTATTGTCTTGTGGGCGCGCTGCAGGGCGCTGTCGACCGAGACTGGCGTCGTTTCGAGCACCGTGGCGGTTTCGCGGGCCGAGAAGCCGAGTACGTCGCGGAGTATCAGCACGGCGCGCTGTCGCGCGGGCAGCTGCTGGAGTGCCGCGATGAAGGCGAGCTCGACGCCCTCGCGCTGCTCATAATGGGCCTCCGGGCTGGCCAGGCCGCTGCCGAGCCCCAGCCGCTCATCCGGGTAAGGCTCGAGCCACACCGCTTCGGTCACTGGCTCGGCGGGGCCGTCGTGGGGGTCGGCGGCGGGCCCGTAGTCGACCGGAAGCACTCGTCTGGGCCGCCGCTCGATCGCTCTGAGGCAGGCGTTGGTCGCGATCTTGTAGAGCCAGGAGCGGACCGAGCTTCGGCCCTCGAACCGCGGCAGGCCGCGCCAGGCGCGCAGCAGCGTCTCCTGCAGCGCATCTTCTGCGTCCGCGGCCGAGCCGAGCATCCGGTAGCAGTGGGCGTACAGCTCGCCGCGGTAGGGTCCGGCGAGTCGGCCGAAGGCATCGTCGTCGCCCCGCCGGGCGGCCTCCAGCAGCTCGCGCTCGCTTGCGGTCAACACCGTGCGAGCCGCTCTGGTCCCGCGTTCAGGCCCGGCCGTCATCGTTTTGGCTGCCAGAGAGCGAGCTCGCCGCACTGTGGCGCCGAGATGACACTGCGCCATCCGGCCGGCCCCTCGCGCGGCGCCAGCAGCACCGAGGCGCCAAGCTGGCGAGCGTGTTCGGTGGACACTTGGATCTGCTCGACCTCCACGTAGGGCAGCCACAGCGGGCGCGCGGTGCCGCATTCGACGATGCCGCCGCCGAACCCACCTCCCAGGTCGAGGGCGAGGTAGGCGCCGCGCCCGGCCTGGATCAGCTGCCGGCTCCAGTGCAAGAGGTTCGCGTAGAACGCGCTCGCCCGTGCCTGATCACCGGTGTGGAGCTCCAGGTGAACGACGGGCCTGGGACTGGACATCTGCATGGTCATCTGCATTGTGATCCGCGCTCTGGCCGGAATCCATCGCCGCCGCAGCAGAATCGGTGAGCGAGATCCCAGCCACCAGGGTGAACCCCGCGCCGGGCGCCGCCCACACGGCTGCTATCCAAGCCTGAGCAGGGGTAGAGCCTGCGCCAGGTGCAGCTTCGTGGCGGGGCGATGGATCGCGGCCGTTCGCCGGATCACCACCTCCAGAAGCGGCGACTGGGCTCGCCGCGCACACCTATACAGGAGGGTGTAATGACAATCGCAGACAGAGCAGTTCTGGTGACCGGTGCCAATCGCGGCATCGGGCAGGCCGACATGAACCGGGGCCTCGACATACCGAAGGCCTCCCCGGAGGCCGTCGCGCGAGCGATCTTCGACGGATTGGAGAACGGCGAGGAGGATATCTTCCCGGATCCCACGCCGGAGTCCCTGGCCGAGAGATGGCGCGGCGGCGCGGTCAAGGCGCTCGAGCGCCAGAATGCGGCGGTCGTAGCAGCAGGGCCCTTCGCGGCATGAGCAAGGGGAGGATACGGTGCAGCCTCGGCACGACCAGAAACTCGTCGGGCAAGCCGTGGTCAGGTACCGGACGGACGCGAGTCCGGCTGCCCGCTCCGCCGCCATGACAAGCGCCAGCACGGCCGCGACGGCAGCCGCGCTGACGGTGACGCTCGGGCTCGCCGCCGCATCCTGGGTCGTCGCGGTCCGGCAGATGAACGGGATGGACATGGGGGTTGCGACCGAGCTCGGTTCGTTCGCGTTCTTTGTCGCCCTGTGGGTGTCGATGATGGCGGCGATGATGCTGCCAGGCGCGGCTTTGGCAGTCGTGCGACACGCCCATGCCAGCGGTGGGATGCGCGCCGTGCCGCTATTCCTCGGGTCCTACCTTGCCGTCTGGACGCTTGTGGGCGTCGCGGTGTACGCCGCCTACCGGCCGCACGGGTCGTTCGCCGCCGCCGCGGTGGCGATCGCGGCAGGGGTCTACGAGTTCACGCCGCTCAAGCGCCATTTCCGCCGGCGCTGCCGCGAGAGCGTCCGCTCGGGATGGCAGTTGGGGCGCTGCTGCGTCGGCTCGAGTATCGGCCTGATGCTGCTGCTGGTGGCGGTGGGGGTCATGAGCGTCACCTGGATGTCGCTGATCGCCGTGCTCGTCCTGGCCCAAAAGCTCCTGC
>WNGA01011076.1_pt1 | contig 13495 bp, 14 predicted proteins | sample 5400061 | NCBI WGS metagenome assembly WNGA01 (sample SAMN13153366, study PRJNA577476) | soil metagenome | isolation source: 100 cm soil or saprolite under grassland replicate 2 | place: USA:California | collected 2016-06-15 | reverse complement strand
GGTCGCCAGTTCGCCGCAAGGCCTACCGGGCCGATGAACCGGGTCCCCTCAGGCAGGACGGCGCCGAGGGGGGGGCCGCCCTTGTTCCCTGGGTCCGCCACGTCAGATCCCTCCCCAGAACCGTCCGGGCGCCAGGACGCCCGCCGGGTCCAGGGCGGCCTTCAGCCTTCGGTGAACGTCCAGCCCGGGGGGAACGTCGGTCCCCAACCCGCCAGGACCCTTGACCACGGGCGCGATCCCGCCGAGAGCATTGGCCCTGGCCCGAAGGGCGTCCAATCCGCCGTCGGAGGAGGAGAGCCCGATCCAACCGATCCCCACGCCGAGCAGCGCGCCCCATGAATGGAGGTGTGGACCGAGGACATCCGGGAACGGCCGGGAGAGCAGCTCCGCCAGGCGGGAAGGTGGCACGGCCGCCTCGGCGACCACGCCGCTCGTTTCCCACGGGCGTTCGGAAGGAAACGCCCCGTCCTCGGTCACGACGATGACCCCCGCCACCCGGTCCGCGGCCTCGACCTGGCGTTCTACCTCCTCCGGCCATCCCTCGAGGCAAAGTTCCACGACCTCGGGCATGGCCAGTACGGCGGCCGGGTTCGGGACCGCGTCGAGCAGGCGCCGGCCCACCTCCAGATCTCCGGCCGCCCTGACGGATCGCCGGGCCTGGGGACGTGGCCGGACTTTGAGCGCGACCTGCACGATCACCCCGAGGGTCCCGAGCGAGCCCGTCATCAGCTTGTGGAGGTCGTACCCGGTCACGCTCTTGACCGTGCGGGCGCCGCTCCTCACCAACCGGCCGTCGCCGGTCACCACTTCCATCTCGATCACCGTGTCGCGGATGGGGCCCACCCGCAGGCGCCTCGGCGAGGTGGCCGCAGCCGCGATCACGCCGCCCACCGTGGCGGTCGTCGGCGCGTCGCACGGCCACTCTTGGCCTCCTTCCGCCAGGATGCGGTCGAGCTCACCGACCCGCATCCCCGCCTCGACCACCGCGATCATCTCCGCGGACTCGTAGGCCACGAGCGCGTCGAGCTGGGTCGTCCACAGCTCGGCGTCCACAGCGCACGGCTCGCCCTTGTCGACGTGGGTCCGCCCGCCCACCACGAGCAACCGCTTGCGGTCGGCGGTCGCCTGACGGAGCGCCTCGACGACCTCCAGCTTGTCCATGGGGTGGATCAGATCCACGATCCCTCCGGGATGTTCTGGGCGGCCTGCGTCGCATCCATCCCCCGGGCCATGGCGAAGTCGCCGCACCGCGCCCCGGCCGGCAGCACCTTCTGTGGGTTCATCCGAGCCTCGGGGTCGAAGGCGGCCCGGACGCAGGCCTGAGCACCGAGGTCGACGTCGGAGAACACGAGCGGCATGAAGTCCCGCTTCTCCAGGCCGATACCGTGCTCGCCGGTGAGGGAGCCTCCGCTTTCAACGCACAGGCGCACGATCTGCTCGCTGGCCAAGAGCACCCGTTCCAGCGTTCCGGGGATCCGCCGATCGAACGAGAGCAACGGATGCAGGTTGCCGTCACCGGCGTGGAAGACGTTGGTCACGATGAGGTCGTGCCGGCCGGCGATCTCGTAGACGCCGGCCAGGACGTCCACGAGCTTCGTGCGCGGCACGACGCAATCGTGCAGGTGGTAGTGGGGTGCGATCTGGGCGACCGCCCCGAACGCGCTCTTCCACGCGGATGTCGCGGACGCCGTGGTCGCGGGCGGCGCCCTCCACCGCGCGGGACTGCGCATCCACGGCCTCGGGGAGCCCGTCCACCTCCACGATGAGGACCGCCGCCGCGTCGGTCGGGTACCCGGCGTGGGCGAAGCTCTCGGCGGCCACGATGATGCCGTGGTCCATCATCTCCACGGCCGCCGGCACGACGCCACCCGCGATGATGGCGGAGACGGTTGCCGCGCAATCTCCCACGGCGCTGAAATCGAGCAACATCGTTCGCACCGCGGGTGGGCGAGGCGTGAGGCGGACACAGGCACCGACGACGATCCCGAGCGTTCCCTCGGATCCGATGAGGATCCCTCGGAGATCGTAGCCGGGGGCCTCGGGAGCCTCGGAGCCGAACCGCTCCACGGTGCCGTCCGAAAGGACCACGTCCACGGCGAGCACATGGCTCGAGGTGACGCCGTACGCGAGACAGTGCGGGCCTCCGGCGTTCGTGTTGACGTTGCCCCCGATGGAGCACGTCTGCTGCGACGACGGGTCGGGGGCATAGGTGAACCCGAGCGGCGCAAGCGCGTTGGCCAGGTCGAGGTTCAGGACGCCGGGCTCCACCCAGGCCAGACGATCCTCAGGCCGGACCTCGATGATCCGGTCCATCTTCGACGTCACCACGACGAGGGCGTCGCCGATCGGCGTGGCCCCTCCGGCCAGGCCGGTGCCGGAGCCGCGCGGCACAATCGGGAGTGCGTGCCGCCCGGCCACCCGCACGCAGGCGACCACGTCCTCGACCGTGTGGGGGAAGGCGACGAGGGCGCACCCGCCCTCGACCATCGAAGCGTCACGGGCGTAGAGGGTCAGGGCGAGCGGATCGGAGAGGACCTCGTTCGTTCCGAGGGCTTCCTCCAGCTCGAGGCGGGCCGCATCGACGTCGGCCATGGCGACCCGGACAGGCTAGCGCGAGGGGAACGGGGATGTGGCTCGTCCGGTCAGGCGACCCTGCCGGGCTGCCCCTCGGGGGTGGTGAAGGGCAGGCCCTGGCGTTCCCATTCCTCCATCCCGCCCTCCAGGTTGAACGCCTGGAAGCCTCGGGCCTGGAGCATGAGCGCGGCCAGCTCGCTCCGGTTGCCGGAGCGGCACACCACCACGACGGGCTTGCCGGCGTCCAGGCCGGCGGTGTCTCCCGACATGATGGTGTTGAGCGGGATGTGGACGGCGCCCTCGACCCGCCCGGCGTCCCACTCGTATGGCTCACGGCAGTCCACGAGCTGGATCTCGGCCAGCCGCTCGTACGCGCCCCTCGGGGTGGTCAGGTCCGTCCGCAGTTCGCTCATCGCAGATGGGGATGCTAACAGCGTGGTTGCCGACGGAGCCGCCCGAGCTCAGGCTGCGCCCGCCAGCGCGCGCTCGAAGGCTCGGAAGGCATCCTCGCCGTATAGGACGAACCGGACTTCTTCGACCCTCGTGTCCGATCCCGTCACCGCGCGGATGGCAACAGGTGCCGCGAGCTCGAGGGGGTAGCCGTAGACGCCGGTGGAGATGGCCGGGAACGCGACCGACCTCGCCCCCAGGTCGTCCGCCACGCGCAGGGCCTCGGTGTGGCAGCTGGCCAGCAGGGCCGAGCGGTCCTCCGACCTGGAGAACACCGGGCCCACGGTGTGGATCACCCACCTCGCCCGGAGGTTGCCCGCAGAGGTTGCGACGGCCTTCCCGGTGGGGAGGCCGTCCGGATGGGCCGTCCGCCGGATCTCCCGGCATTCACGCAGGATGGCGGCCCCGCCCTTGCGGTGGATGGCCCCGTCGACACCGCCGCCCCCCATGAGCGAGGAGTTCGCGGCGTTCACGACGGCGTCGACGCGCTCGTCGGTGATGTCACCCCGGACGAGCACGATCCTGGGCACCCGCGCATCGTACGGGCCCGCGGAAAGCAAGGGAAACCGGATTTGCGCTAAGGATGGGAACCACGACCATCGTTTGATGTGGTGCTGGACAGGGATGTCGCGGCCGCGTCCAGCGTGGCAGGCGCCGCCGTCGACTGTGCTGTGGCCTTTGGCGCTCTCAGGCGTCCACGGGGGAGGTTTGGGCTGACTGTTGGCCATCAGCGCCCGGGACCACTCGATCAAGAAGCGGATCGCGTTCTGGCCCGTGCCCGCGGCAAGTCGCCAGTCTTCGGCAAAGCGGTGGTAGGAGTCGATGGCCGATCCGCTGGGCTCTGAGATGGATCGCCGGGCCTGCTCGTCCTCCCACCAGTCGGTGTTCGTGTTGTTGCCCTCGGGGTGATGGGCCGCGATGTTCGACCCCCAAAGGAACCCGGGCGGGAACTCCCTGACTGCCATGTGCCAGGACCCTACTTGGCAAGGCCGATTTTCGGATGCTGGGCCAAGTGGCTATATTCGATCCCTCACGTTCGATCGGAGGGGGCTGGGCGTGGCCGGGATCGAGCTGGAGGACGTGGGCAAGGTCTACCCGGACGGCACCAGGGCCGTCTCCGATATAGACCTGGATATCCGCGACGGCGAGTTCATGGTCCTGGTCGGCCCCTCCGGATGCGGGAAGACCACCGCGCTCCGGATGGTGGCCGGGCTCGAGGAGATCTCGGAGGGGACCGTCCGGATCGGCGATCGGGTGGTCAACGACCTCCCCGCCAGGGACCGTGACATCGCCATGGTCTTTCAGAACTACGCCCTGTATCCGCACATGTCCGTTTACGACAACATGGCCTTCGGCCTCAAGCTTCGGAAGGTGTCCAAGGTCGAGATCGACCGCCGCGTGATGGAGGCCGCGAGCATCCTGGGCTTGGAGGACTTCTTGAAGCGAAGGCCCCGGGCGCTTTCCGGCGGCCAGAGGCAGCGCGTGGCCATGGGCCGGGCGATCGTCCGCGAGCCGCAAGCCTTCCTGATGGACGAGCCGCTCTCGAACCTCGACGCCAAGCTTCGCGTCCAGATGCGATCGGAGATTGCCAAGATCCAGCGAGACCTGGGCACCACGACGATCTACGTGACCCATGACCAGGTCGAGGCCATGACGATGGGCGACCGGGTGGCCGTCATGCGCAAGGGCCTGCTCCAGCAGGTCGACCCACCGCAGGTGCTGTACGACCACCCCTTGAACCTGTTTGTGGGGGGATTCATCGGATCGCCGGCCATGAACATGGTGGAGGGGAGCCTGGCCAGATCGGATGGGGCGATGCTCGTCGAGTTCGGCGGGTTCCAGCTGAGGGTCGACGACCAGGCGCTCCGGGCCCGTCCGGCACTGTCCAGGTTCGAAGGGAAGAGGGTGGTGGTGGGCCTGCGGCCGGAGAGCATGGAGGACGCATCTCTCGTCCCCGGGGCCCCCGCGGACCGACGCATACAGGCTCTGGTCGACCTGCGAGAGGCGCTCGGGTCGCAGATCGTCATCCACTTCACCGTCGACGCGCCTCTTGTCCTCACCGAGGACACGAAGGAGCTGGCGCACGACGTGGGAGCGGAGTTGCTGGAAGACCTCGCCACTCGGGCAGAGCAAGCGAAGTCGAGATTCGTGGCTCAGCTCGACCCCCGGACAAACGTCCGGGAGGGTGACAGGATCGAGCTTCTCGTTGACACGGCCCGCTTCCACTTCTTCGACCCGGAAACGGGCTTGGGCATCTACACCGAATGAGGAAGGACGAGGTTTTCCCCACGTCCATCGCTCTGGGCGGGAGGGCGTCAGGCAGGACGGAGCGCGATGGGTACCGCTGAGGCGACGGCCGTAAGAGCGGCCACTCAGCCCAGCCGGCGCCGCCCGGGGTGGTTCCGGCGGCATCGGTTCGAGATCGCCCTCATCACTCCGCTGGTTGCCTACATCGTCCTGCTCACCATCGTTCCGATCATCGACACGTTCCGGCGCTCGCTCAGCGCTCCCGGGACAGGGTTCGGGACGCTCAAGTCCTACCAAGCCATCTTCCACGGGTTCTCCTGGACAGACTGGACCATCTTCGAGCGAGCCATCTTCAACACGGTCATCGTGGCGGTGCTCTCGCTCGCCCTGGAGGTGAGCATCGGCCTGACCATCGCCTTGGCCCTCAACGTGGCGTTCTTCGGCCGGGGCTTCGTTCGGACCGTGACGCTCGTGCCGCTGGGCGTTCCGACCATCGTGTCCGGCGCCGTGATGCTCCTGATCTTCCAGCGGTCCGGGTACCTGAACTCCGTAATGGCTCTCTTCACCAACCTGCTCGACAAGATCCCCGGCGTCCACCTGACGTGGCAGAACGTCTCGTGGCAGGTGGCCGGGGGGTGGCGGACGCTGCTTACCATCGCAATCGCCGACATGTGGAAGGTCCTGCCGGTCATCACCCTGATCTTCCTGGCTGGCCTGCAGTCGATCCCGCAGGACGTGTACGAAGCGGCCGACGTTGACGGGGCCACCAAGTGGCAGCGGTTCGTCAGGGTGACGCTGCCGCTGTTGATCCCCTACTTCACGATGGCCCTCATCCTCAGGGCCATCGACGCCTTCCGGATCTTCGAGCTGGCGCTCGTGCTTGCCGGCGGTGTCGAGCCGGTGCTCGGTACCTACATCTCCAGCAAGTACCTGCCGCCGGTGAGCGATCCTTACACGTCTTCGGCCGCCTCGATCGTCCTTTTCGGCATCATCATGCTGTTCATCATCCTGTACCTGAAGTTCGTCGCTCGCTTCCAGGTGCAGCGATGAGCATCGCGGTGACCACGAAGGGATTCCGCCGGACCCGTCGCGATCGGCTCGAGGTTCCGCTCAAGCTGACCTTCCCCCTCTGGGTGATCGGCTCGGTTCTGCTCGTTCTGTTCCCCATCTATCTCATCTTCATGGTCTCGTTTGCGCCGGGCTCGGCGCTCTTCGGCGAGCGTCCGCAACTCGTGGTGACCAACTACACCCTGCAGCCGTGGAAGGATGTCTTCCAGACGGGCGGCATCATGAGCCCACTGGTCAAGAGCCTGTTCGTGGCGTCGGCAACCACGGTGCTGGCGATCATCATCGCCGCTCCGGCCGCCTACGTGATCTCCCGGCTCAGACCGGCGATCCGCTACACCGTGGTGATCGGCCTGCTAGTCACACGGATGTTCCCCGAGTTCACCATTGGCATCTCGGTGGCCACCCAATTCGCCAAGTGGGGACTGCTGGACACCTACATCGGGCTCATCCTGGCTCACCTCATCGGTTCGCTACCCTTCATCGCTTGGATCCTGGTCGGGACCTTCGAGACCATCCCGATCGATCTGGAGGAGGCTGCACACATCGACGGAGCCTCCAGGATGGGAACCCTCATCCGGGTGGTCTTCCCCATCGCGGCGGGAGGGATCGCGGTGGCCTCCCTGTTCGTGTGGCTGTACTCGTGGAACGAGTTCCTCTACGCGCGGCTCATGACCACGAACCAGCTGACGCTGCCGCTCAAGGTCTTCCAGGCCATCGACCGAGGCTCGAGCCAGGAGATGGCCACTGTCGCTGCCATTCTCACCTTGCCAATCGTGCTGATCGTGTACTTCCTCCAGCGGTACCTGCGACCTGGAGCCCTGACCGGGGCCGTGAAGGGGTGAACCGGGGAAGATGGGACTGACGTACAACTGCATGAGAAGGCCGGCGCAGGGCTCGTCTCGAGCCCAGGAGGGGGATCCATGAGATACAGATGGAAGTCTTTGTTCGCCCTGGCTACCGTCCTGGGCCTGGTGGCTGTCGCGTGCGGAGGGGGGAAGGCCAAGACGACTCCCTCCGCCAGTGGATCCCTCGCCGGAACGACGATCACCTTCAGCGACTCGCTGGCCGAGTCCGAGGTGGCGGCGGTCCAGGATCTCCTGACGACGTTCCAGGATCAGACCGGGGTGACCGTGAAGCTCACGGCGGTCACGGCCGCGGACCTTCCACAGAAGCTGAGCGTGGAGGTGGACTCCGGCCAGCACACCATCCAGCTGTTTGCCCAGGACAACCTGGCGCTCGCGACCCTGGTCGACCAGGACCTGGTCGAGGACCTGTCCGACATCCAGATCCCGCCCGAGATCACCCCGGCGCTGATCCCCCAGAAGTTCGACGGCAAGCAGTACTTCCTTCCATACCGTCCGAACGTCCGGGTCACCTACGTGAACACAGACCGTTTCTCCGCAGCTGGGGTCTCGCCGCCCCAGACGGTCGAGGACTACAAGGCGGTCGCGGAGAAGCTTAAGGCGGCTGGCGGTAGCGGGAAGGTGACGCTTTCGCTAGCGGACCAGCCCGACACGGGCCCGCTCGGAGTCACCGTGTCCGAATGGGTGGTTTCTTACGGCGGCGACCCGCTCATCCTGAACGACAGCGGCTCGGTCCAGGCGTTCACGTTCCTGCAAGGGATGTGGAAGGAGGGCGACTTCGCCAAAGAGAGCAGATTGGCCAAGTACGACACAGAGGTCGATTACCTGAAGGGTGAGACGTCGTGGATGGCCACCAACTGGCCGTTCACCACCGCCGAGCTCGCGGGCGCCGACATCCTCGACAAGTTCAATGTCTACGAGGGATGGAAGGGCCCGGCGCGGGCGGCCCATGTCATCGGCGGCGAGGTCCTAGGCATCCCCAAGGGCGTGACCGGAAAGCAGAAGGACGCTGCCATCGCCCTGGCCCAGTTCCTCACGTCCAAGGATGCGCAGACGGTCCTGGTATCCCAGAACTCATGGCCGTCGGTCCGTAGCGACGCTCTGGGCGAGGTGCCGGCCGAGCAGAAGTCGACCTTCGACGCCATCCAGGTAGCGCTGGCCGACGGCTGGTACCGGCCGAACGTCGTGTACTGGTCGGACGTCGAAGCCGCGATGGACGACGCGGTCACGCGGATCATCTATAGCGGCGAGGATGCGACGACGGTCCTCAACGAGGAGCACAACAAGATCGCGCACGCGGCAAAGAGCAAGGGGGCGACATACCCGCCGACCGCCACCTGATCGACCGAAGCTCCGTACGGAAGGGGCCCCAAGTGGGTCGCCCCTCCATATAACAGCGTCACAGCCGGCCCATCACGGTGCCGGCGCGGCCGACCCCAGGGATCGCGCTCCCGGCGGGAGCGCGATCCCTCCAGGGCCGACCCGGTCGGCTCCCGTCCATTCGGTCCCCGGGCGGTCCCCGGCGGGTCAGCAGATGCAGCCCCTTCCCGACCGGGTAGTGAAGACGGAATCGCCGATCTCGCCCTAGATAGGTGTCGTCGATCACCGCCCAGGACATGGCCATCTAGAGAGTCTCCTGCTGATCACCCGGGTGGAGCGTTCCACCTTGCCGTTGAGAGGCGTGCCGGTCTTGATGTAGACGTTGCCGATCCCGCGATCGAAGACGGGCAATGGAACTGCGATCCGGCCCTGATCCTCACGATCCTCGTCGGCGCCCGTCTCGGCCCTCGCGGGCGATGCGGTCACCGGCTTCGTCGCCGGGGTGGGAGCGGGAGGGATCGTGGGGATGCGCGCAGACCAAGCGCACAGTTGGAAAGCCCGGGCCATCGCCATCCTCGCGGTCTCCGTGTACGTGTTCATCCTCCTCCGTTCGACCACCGTCATCGCGCTGCTTCTCGCCCCGGTGCTCCCGTTCACGAGCATCGGAGTGGCCGATCACCTGTCCGAGCGACGGAGGGAGCGGGAGGCACGGACCTGACGTCGGCTAGTGTGTCGGCGATCCCATGCCCGATTTCGATCTCCTCGTCCTCGGTGACGCCAATCCCGACCTGATCGTCCGGGGCGACGTGACGCCTGAGTTCGGCCAGGCCGAGAAACTCGTCGACCAGGCTGATCTGGTGATCGGCGGCTCCGGGGCGATCGCCGCGTGCGGAGCTGCGCGCCTTGGTCTGCGTGTGGCCTTCGCCGGTGTGGTCGGGGACGACGTGTTCGGCCGGTTCATGCTCGACGCCTTGGCGGAGCGCGACGTGGACACCACGGGCGTGGTCGTGGACCCGAGCCGGCCGACCGGCCTTTCGGTCGTGCTGTCGAAGGGCGAGGACCGGGCCACCCTCAGCGCGTTGGGAACGATCGCCGACCTCCGGGAGGGGGTCATCGATCACGCGGTCCTTCGCACCGCCCGCCACGTACACGTGTCGTCCTATTTCCTTCAGGCCGGCCTGGCGGCCGGCCTTCCTGCGCTGTTCCGGGAGGCCCACGAGGTCGGGGCCAGCACTTCGATCGACCCCAACTGGGATCCTGAGGATGATTGGGACGGCGGCCTGCTGTCGCTCCTGTCACAGACCGATTGCTTCCTCCCCAACTCGGTGGAGGCCCGGTCCATCACCGGAGTGGACGATATCGACGTCGCGGCGCTCACCCTGGCCGAGCGGGGCTCGGTCGTGGCGGTGAAGTTCGGGCAGGGCGGGGGCCTAGCCCTGAGGGGTGATGAGGTGGTCCGCTCCGAGTCCATCCCCGCCGACGTCGTCGATACGACCGGCGCAGGTGACAGCTTCGACGCCGGGTTCCTGGCCGGGCGGCTGGCCGGCCTACCCCTGTCCCGCTGCCTCCAGCTCGCCGTGGCGTGCGGCTCGCTCTCGACCCGAGCCGCCGGCGGCACGGCCGCCCAGCCCACGATGGACGAGGCGGTAGCCGCCCTGGAGTCGGTGTCGTGATCCTCTGCGTCGCCGCAAGTCCATCCGTGGACAAGCTCTTCCAGGTCGACCGGGTCGAGGTCGGGGCCATCCACCGTCCCACCGAGTTCGTCCAGGTCCCCGGGGGCAAGGGGTTGAACGTGGCCCGCTCCGCACATGCGTTGGGGGCGGAGGTGACTGCAACCGGGGTCCTGGCCGGGCACGCGGGACGGTGGATCGAGGAGGCCCTTGCCGCGGAAGGGGTCCCATCCCGTTTCGCCTGGGTGGAGGGCGAGACCCGGGCATCGCTCTCCGTCGCTGATCTGACCGGCCGGGGCCTGACCGAGTTCTACGAGCGTGGATGGGACATCGGCGCCGCGGGGTGGGAGCAGCTGGAGGAGATCGTCCGGGACCTCCTGGCCTCCTCGGCCTGGATGACCCTTTCGGGGAACCTGCCCGTCGGCGCTCCCGACGATGGCTACGCCCGCCTCATCCGCCTGGCTCGCAAGGCGGAGGTCCCGGTGGCTCTCGATGCCCGGGACGAGGCCCTCCTCCTCGGCGTCTCGACCGGGCCCCAGGTCGTCAAGGTGAACGCGGAGGAGGCGGGGACGCTCCTCGGGACCACGGTCGACACGCTGGAGGATGCGAAGGAAGCCGCCGAGGAACTCCGGTGGCGCATGGACGGCGATGGACGGGCGGCCATCGTCACCCGCGGCGCCGAGGGAGCCGTCGTCGTGACCCCTGGCGGCGCTGTGCTCCGGGCTCGGCTGTACGAGCGCGGTCCCTACCCGGTGGGGAGCGGCGACGCGTTCCTGGGCGGGCTGGTCACGGCGCTCGACCGCCGTGCAACGTGGGCCGACGCGCTGGCGATGGCATTGGGAGCGGCTGCGGCGAACGCCGACATGCCGGGGGCCGGGCGGCTGGACCGGAGCTGGGCGGTCGAGCTCTCGAAACGGGCCGAGGTCCGGACGCTCGGTTAGCGGATCGCCTCGCCGGTGGTGGGGTCGAACACGTGAACGGCATCCGGGCTGATGCGGAGGGCGATCCGATCACCGACCTTGGGCCGAAGCTGCGGTTCGAACCGGGCCGTGATCGTGGCCCGAGCGGGCTCGCCACCGGCCAGCGGGATCTGCTTCTCGAGCTCGCCTCCCGCCAGCCGGCCGGCCACGCTGCCATGAACCACGATCTCATCGCCCAATGGCTCGACGACGTCGACCGTGAACTCCATGGCCGGACCGCCGTCCTCCGTTGGCCGGAGGACCTCGGGCCGGACGCCCAGGACTACCTCGCCGTCGGGAACACCGGGGAGGTCCAATCGCAGGTCGCCGGCGGTGATCCTGCCGCCTCCCGCGGTTGCATGGAGCAGGTTCATGGGTGGACTCCCGATGAACCCGGCCACGAACACGTTCGTCGGATGGTCGTAGACCTCCTGTGGCGGGCCCAGCTGCTGGAGCTTGCCACCGGAAAGGACCGCGATGCGGTCGCCGAGGGTCATGGCCTCCACCTGGTCGTGGGTCACGTAGATCGTGGTGACCCCGAGGTGCTGGTGGAGCCGCTTCAGCTCCGCCCGCATCTGAACGCGGAGCTTGGCGTCCAGGTTCGACAGTGGCTCGTCCAGCAGGAACGCCTTCGGCTCCCGCACCAGTGCTCGGCCCATGGCCACCCGTTGCCGTTGGCCTCCGGACAACTGGGCCGGACGCCGCCCCAACAGATCATCGAGGCCGAGCATCTCGCTCACCTCCCGCACCCGTCGGTCGATCTCGCGGGCCTGTACCTTGCGCTGCTTCAGCCCGAACGCCAGGTTGCGGTACACGCTCATGTGCGGGTACAGCGCGTAGTTCTGGAACACCATCGCGATGTCGCGGTCGCGGGGCGACACGTCGTTGATGATCCGGCCGTCGATCGCGATCCGGCCCGACGTCACCTTCTCGAGCCCGGCCAGAATCCGGAGCGCGGTGCTCTTCCCGCACCCGGAGGGCCCGACCAGGATGATGAACTCGCCGTCCCCCACGGTGAGCGTGAGGTCGTCGACGGCCAGGACGTGATCGTCGAACACCTTGGTCACGTGGTCCAGCGCGACCTGGGCCATCCGGCTACCCCTTCAGCCCGGTCGTTGCGATGCCCCGGACGAAGTACCGCTGCGCAGCGAAGAACACCACGAGCATCGGGATCATGCTCATGACGTTCCCAGCCATGACCAACGGCCAGAAGACGTCGTGCGATCCCTGGAACACCGTGAGGCCGAGCTGGAGCGTGAAGTTCCGCTGTGAGAAGACGGCGATGAGCGGCCACAGGAAGTCGTTCCACGTCCACATGAACTGGATCACGGCCAGGGTGGCCAGGGCCGGGAGCGAGAGCGGCAGCACGATCTTGAACAGGACGCCGAGGCGTGAGGCGCCGTCGATCCGAGCCGCCTCCTCCAGCTCGATCGGCAGCGTGCGGAAGAACTGCCGCAACATGAAGATCCCGAACGCGTTGACCAGGTTGGGCGCGATCAGCGCCGGCAGGCTGTCGAAGAGCCCCAGCTTCTTCACGATCAGGAAGGTCGGGATCATCACCACCTGGAACGGCACCATCAGCGTGGCCAGGAGCAGCATGAACGTGGCCTCTCGGCCGAAGAACCTGATCCGGGCGAACGCGTAGCCAGCCAGGCTGCACAGCAACAGATTGCTCACGACCACGGTGCTCGTGACGATGAACGTGTTCAGGAACCACCGGCCGAACGGCGCGGAGCGAAGCGCGTTCGGATAGTTATCGACGTTGAGCGATTTCGGCACCAGGATCGGCGGGAAATGCAGGCTCTCCGCTTGGGTTTGGAGCGACGTGACGATCATCCACATCAGCGGCAGCAGCATGATCAGCGCGAGGGGGAAAAGGACCAGATGCCAGGGGGAGAACGGGAGCCACCGCCGCCGTGGGCGCTCGGCCGCCTCGGCCTCCTCGGGCCACGCGATACCGTCGGCCTGTGCCTCCAGGGTCATGAGCTGTAGTGCACCACCTTGTTCCCCATCCAGAACTGCACCATCGTGAGGATCAGGATGGCCAGAGTCAGCACGTACGCGATGGCCGCCGCGTATCCGGCTGCGCCGAGCCGGAATGCAAGGCTGAAGAGCCACCACACCACGACCGCGGTGTTGTACGGTGGCGGCCCACCGTGGGTCACGAAGTACACCTCGTCGAACAGCTGGAGCGCGTTGATCGATGACCACACGACCAGCAGCAACGTAGCTGGCCCGAGCAGCGGAACGGTGATGCTGCGGAAGATGCTCCATCTGCTCGCCCCGTCGATCTCCGCCGCCTCCACCAGCTCCTGGGGGATCCCCTGGAGCGCGGCGAGGTAGA
>WNGA01009705.1_pt1 | contig 13495 bp, 12 predicted proteins | sample 5400061 | NCBI WGS metagenome assembly WNGA01 (sample SAMN13153366, study PRJNA577476) | soil metagenome | isolation source: 100 cm soil or saprolite under grassland replicate 2 | place: USA:California | collected 2016-06-15 | reverse complement strand
GCATCGTCTTTGTTCCCTTCTTCCCGTTACACGGCAGCGGCGGCCGCCCGCTCGCCGAGATCGCTGAGCGCCACAACGCCACGCCAACGCAGATCGCGCTCGCGTGGCTGCTCAGGCGCTCCCCGACGATGCTGCCGATCCCCGGCACCCTCTCGCTCAAGCACCTGAGGCAGAACCTCTCGGCGCTCGAGATCGAGCTGAGCGACGACGAGTTCGAGACGTTGGTCCAAGCCCAGGCGTAGACGATCTGCTGCGCCTCGGTGGACTCCACTGGGACTACTGATCGGAGCAGTCAGCAGTCCGGCGGCACTTCCCCCTTCGCGTGCGTTCGCGTCCGGACAACGCGCGAGGCTCCATCCCTGCAGCGGAAGCCTCATGTGAAGAGGTCGGCCAACTCCTCGGTAACCGGGCAGGTCGGCTTCCGGCTGGGGACGGGCGGTCTCCGTGCGAACACATCGGCGATGCACTGAGGCATACGCCTTATCTCTTGTAGACGCGCGCGAGAACAAGGGCTCGGGCTCCGGACGACCACCCTCTGACGCATCGGCAATGTCGCGGCCGAGCTCGGCGCGCTCGAAGCGCCGCTCGGCGCCAGCGGATCGTGTCGGGGGAGAAGGGCAGCGTGAACGGCATCCCGTTCGCTTTGCGGAGCGGCTTGCCCTCGCGCAGGACACGGTAGTGCCCCGGCGTCGACTCGACCGTGAGACCGACGGCTTCGATTCGGCGGATGAACTCGCGAACGTCCTTCCTCATCTCGGCCCGGTCCGCTCCCTGACGGCGGCCGAGACTGCCCTTCCCGCATTCGACGGCGGCGGCAGGCGGAGCCGTGACCTCCGGCCATTTTGTGTAGTTGCACGCCCTCTTCGCGGACAGTTTGAATGGGGGCTGAATCGGCTTGAAATCGACAGCCGGGCGACCGGTTTCGGGCCGTTTTCGCGCCTTTCGGGTCTCGCAGCGAAATAGTCTGTGTAGTCGGGTCAGCTTGCCGTCCGAACGGACAACACAAGCTGCCGATTTGCAGGCGTTTTTACGGGAGCGACGGGACTCGAACCCGCGACCTCCGGCGTGACAGGCCGGTACCGCGCAACCGGCTACAGCCGGCTACGACCCGGAATCACCGGCTACAGCAGGGCATTTCCTCGTCGAGCGAGCCGGCTGCGACCGGCTGCGACCGGCTGCCACCCGGCACAGCCTGTGTGGAAGGTGTGTGGTCGCCGTGGTGCCAATCATGGCAACGGCTGAGATCACCGCGGCCCGTCCAGCGGGACCGCGGCTCATCGAACCGCGGCGACGTGCACCTCGTCGTCGTCTGCTCGCAGCACCGCGAACGCTTCTTTCGCGCGCGCGATGCGCGGGCTGAGGTCGACCGTCTGTATCCCCGGCGCGAGCTGCTCGTCCAGGAGCTGCTCGGTGCGGGTGCGGTAGAGGCGGGTCAGCCGGTAGATGGTCACGCGCACGCGCGCCCGTGCGCGAAGCTCGAACCGGATTCCATCTTCCGAGACGGTGACCTCGCCCAGGCGGCGCTCGTGCTCAGGTCGGCGGTCGAGCGCCTGCTCGAACTGAGCGACGAGGAGCGGTGTGATCGGCGCGAGCCCGTCGACGAACGCAACGGCCCGGTTGGCTGCCCGGAAGGCGTCTTTCATCCGGGCGCGATCCTGGTCGCCGACCGCGCGGCCGAAGGCGACCGCGCCGTACCCGCGCAGCTGGCGGCGATCGGCGCCGGCGGTGTCCTGGGTCAGGTCGGCCTCGATGCCGATCTCGCGCAGCGCCGCCTGCAACCTGGTCAGCACCGCCGCCCGTTTCCCGATCAGCAGTACGCGATCCGCCACGGCGCCTGCTCCTCTCACTGTTGTCTCACCGGCATCGCGCTCGAGGCATCAGGCGTCCTTCACTGCCGACCCCGCCAGTCGCGCCGCATGGCCGAAGAGCAGCCCGCCGGCGAAGAAGATCGAGTCGATGGCGAGGGTCGACACGATCGTGGCCGTGGATGGGTGGGCGCTGCCGAGCACCTCCTCGTTGTTGAGCCCGGTGAGCCCGCCGTCGGCGAGGCCGCTGAAGCGCAGGAGATCGTCCAGGAGACCGGAGCCGCCGCGGGCCACAAGCACCGCGCACCCGATCCACATCGACCAGACGAGCAGCCGGCGCGGCAGGCGCCGGCCCCAGGGCCGGGCAAGGGCGCTGGGCACGGCCAGGCCGGCGGCGAACATGCCGCCGACGACGACGCTGAAGATCCAATCGCCCAGGCTCGAGGGAGCGCCGGGCAAGGGGTCGGCCTGATCGCCGAACCCGACTCGCCCACCCAGGTACCAGTAGCCGTGGAGGGCGATGAAGGCGACCGTCCAGTAGAAGGCCCAGTTCAGCGCCCTGGCGGTCGCCCGGGGGCGGGGGGATCCGGCGGCGTGGCTCGAAGGCGCCGCGCCAGGGAAGGCCGCGAGAGGAGGATGAGAGGCGTTAGTCATGCGAGTCATTGTATGCCAGATGGCATGACACGTCAAATTACAGTCGCTGCCATCTGTCTGCTAGTGTGATGGGCGTGGCTGCCGTCTCCCTGCGAGAGCGTAAGAAGGCCACGACCCGTCGCCAGCTGATGACGGTCGCGCTGCGCCTCTTCGACACACAAGGATTCGAGAACACGACCGTGGAGCAGATCGCCGCGGCCGCCGACGTCGCCCCGCGCACCTTTTTCCGCTACTTCCCGACCAAGGTCGACGTGCTCTTCGCTGATCACGACGAGCTGGTCGCGCTCCTCCGTCAGACGCTCGCCACCCGCTCGCCCAAGGAGCCGATCATCGACGCGATCAGGCGAGCCATCCTCGAGGGCCTCACGCAAGTCGTCGCCGACCCGTCGCTCTTCCTCACCCGCTCGCGGCTCGCCGCCTCCGTTCCCGCCGCCCACGCTCACAGCAGATACCTCGACGCAGACTACGAGGACGTGATCACAGAAGCCGTGGCCGCCGGCCGCAAGACCGACCCGGCGAGCGACCTCCAAGCAAGGGTTTTCGCCAGAGCAGCCTGGAGCGCTAACCGCGCCGCACGCGACATCTGGGTCGCAAGCGGCGGCAAGCGCGACCCCCGCAGGCTCGTCAACCAGGCCCTCGACCTCCTCCAGCACGGCCTTCAGGAGAGCAAGCCGAGCGCTCCGAAGAGCCGTAGCCGATAATCGCCGAGCTCCCGAACCATGAGCGTGCTTGGCGTTGCTCGGCGGATGGGCTCTTGTGAGTCAGCGTCGATGCCGGCCCTGTGAGCGTTGAGGTTGTCGAGGCGAGGTTCGCGGCCCAGCTTCTGTGTGAGGAGCGGGTCAGCAACGCGGTCGCGGTCTGCGATCGCTTGCTGGCGGTGCAGGCGCAGGATCTGCGCAGCGCGCGTCTCGCCATCCGGGCGCGTACGCGTGGCCTCTTGGCGGTCGATGTCGATCGCGCTTTGAGCGACGAGCGAACGTTGGTGGTGGGCTGGCTGAACCGCGGCACGTTGCAGCTCGTCCGCCGAGAGGACTACTGGTCGCTGCATGCGCTGACCACTCCTCCGCTGTTCATGAGCAACGCTCGCCGCTTGGCGCAGACCGGTGTGGCGGCGGGCGCAGCGGAGCGTGGAGTGGAAGCGATCGAGCGCGCGCTGACCGAGGAGGGTCCGCTCACGCGCGACCAGTTGCGCGAGCGCGTCCGGGCGGTGCGCGTGCCGACCGCGGGACAGGCGCTCGTCCACCTGCTCATGCTTGCCTGCCTGCGCGGGGTCGCCGTTCGTGGGCCTTTTCTCGGCAAGAGCCACGCCTACGTGCTCGCCCGCGACTGGCTCGGTCCTCCCCGCGTAGTCGAGCGGGAGCGCGCGCTCGCGGAACTCGCGCGCCGCTATCTCGGCGGCCACGCCCCGGCCGACGAGCGCGACCTGGGGAAGTGGGCGGGACTGCCGCTGCGCGACGCGCGCGCCGGTCTGAGGGCGATCGCGAGCGAGCTCGTTCAGCGCGACGACCGACTGCTCGAGTTGAAGGGAGCGGTCGCCGGTGGATCGCCGCGAGCGTGCCTGCTCGACCAATGGGATCCGCTGCTCGTCGGCTGGCGCTCGCGCGAGTCGCTCCTCGACCACTACCCGCGCCGCGACTCACCCGAGGCTCACTACCGACCGTTCGCCTACGTCCGCGCTCGCGCGGTCGCGACCTGGGGCCTACGGCAGGGCGTCGTCGAGATCGGCGAACCGTTCGCGCCCCTGACCGGGGCCGACCGGCAGGCGCTGACCACCGACGCCACCGACGTCGTGCGTTTCCTCTCGCTGGGACGCTGATCGATCGCGAAGCCCACGCACTCGAATCGCTACCTCCTCCAATACGAGCGATCTGCCGTAGACGAAAGCGGGCCGCGCCTATATTCGATCGCGCGCGACAGCGGCGGTCGTGACGGCCTCGCAGGCGCTGCGGGTGCCGTCACGAATTAGCGTCTATGGTCGCGAGAGTGGAGACAGTGGTGCTTGTGCACGCGTTTGGGTCGAGCGGACGCGCGTGGGTGCCGCAGGTCGCCGGGCTGGGCGATCGCTACCGCGTGATCGCTCCCGATCTCCCCGGCCACGGCGGCGCAACAGGGCCGCCGTTCACCCTCGACCGCGCGGTCGAGTCCGTGCGCGCCGTCGTCGCAGACGCCGGCAGCCGCGCGCACCTCGTCGGCATCTCGGGCGGCGCGACCGTCGCGCTGCTGACGTACCTGGAGGATCCCGGGCGCGTGGCGAGCCTGGTGCTGTCCGCAGGCGTCGCTCACGCCCCGCGGCTGGTGTTGCTGCAGCGCGCGATCCAGCGCGCGCTTCCCGAGCCTGTGCTCGCGCGGCTCCTGCGCGGCTGGTACTCGGGCGGCCGGCGCGAGGTACGAGCAGATCGCAGCCGAGGACTTCCGCCGCTGTGGAAGGCGGACCTTTCTCGCCGCGCTGAGGGAGCTTGCGCGCGTCGACCTCCGCGGCAGGCTCGGCGAGGTCGCGGTGCCGACGCTGGTCGCCTGTGGGGCGGCGCGCGACCGCGCGAACCTCGCCCCGTCGAGGGAGATCGCGCAGGGCGTGCCGGGCGCCGAGCTGCGCATCGTCCCGCATGCGGTCCACCTCTGGAACCTGCAGCAGCCCGAGCTCTTCAACGAGACCGTGGCCGAGTTCGTGGCTCGGTCCTCGGACCAGATCCGCGGCTCCGGGGCAGATGGATGACAGGGGTCCGGGAATCTCGGGCACGCTCAATCTGTGGGGTCGTGAGCTGACTGCTCGGTCATCACGCGAAAGACGGGAATGCGCGGCGCGATCTCCTCGAACTCCTCGAGGGGAGCGTGGGGATCGAACCGCGATGAAGGCGCGGGGCCCGGGCGCAAGCGACAGATATCGGCGCAGGATCGGCGCCCGAGCGTCGGGAGTCGACCTCTTCGAGGCGGACGGCCTCGCGCCGGTCATGACGCAGGACAGCCCGGCCACCGGCGACGCGGACGTTGTGCACCCAGTTCGAGTCCTGGCCGAGCATCGACACCAGGTAGAGCTTGCCCTGGTACTCGCCATGACGAGCGGAAACGAGATCACGCGGCGGAGGAGCCTGGCGGACGGTGACACGCGACGCAGAGGCCGTTCTCTCGGGCCTGCCGAGACTGCGTGGCGAGCGCCTCGCGGATCGTCGGACAGCCCGCTCGAACCTATCCTCATTCGATGAGGCTGGTCGAGCGTTTGGTGCGTCTGTGGACAGAGCCGGTGGGCGCGTCTGCCGAGGCGCTCGCCGCCTTCGGGGAGGCATACGCCGACCCTGTTTCGATCAACGGGGTCGACGTTCCGCTTTCCGACCTGGTCGAGCGAGCGCGGGGGCTGCAGCGCGCGTTCGCCGATCTGCGGCTCGAGCTGATCGAACAGGTCGAGGCACCCGGGCGGGTGGTGATCGTGTTCTGGCAGCGCGGCCGCCACGTCGGCCCGCTCGAAACCCCGCTCGGCGAGATCGGCCCGACCGGTCGCGAGTTCGAGATCCGGGTGATCGATGTGCTCTCGATCAGCGACGGTCGCATCAGCGCGATCCAGGTCGTCCCCGACAACCTCGCGCTCGTGATGCAGCTCGGAGCGCTTGTGCACCGGCGCAAGTCGGCGTGATCGCCCAGCCCAGACGGCGCGATTTGCTGACGTTCGCGTGTTCGCTCGCCACCGCGCTCGGCGAGTGTTAGTGGCCGTCGTCGCTTCGGGCCCTCTTGGTCGTGACATCCGCTTTCGGCTGGGCATAGATTCCGCGCGAGAGGACAGCGCGGTGAGCGAGAGACACGTCTTTGCGGGTCTCGGCGAGGTGGCCCTCGCCTCGCCGCGCGGAGCTTGACCTCCGGCCATTCTGTGTGGCCGCCGGCCGCCGCTTGCCATCGGCCTCGACGCACGCCGAAAACGGCTTGAACTCGTAACCCGCGGACGCGGTTTCGCGCTGTTTTCGCCCGTTTCGCGTCGTCTCAGGCACACGTGTGTGTGGCGCGCGCGCGAGGCCGCTGTCTATCCAAGCAACACAATATGCCTATTTGCAGGATTTTTGGACGGGAGCGACGGGACTCGAACCCGCGACCTCCGGCGTGACAGGCCGGCGTTCTAACCAACTGAACTACGCCCCCAGGGGCTCGGGCAGTGTAGCCGAGCCCCGGGAGGTGAAACGTCAGCCGGGAATGCGGACCACCTGACCGCCCGTCGTGCAAGGAGGCGGCCCCGTGCCCGTCCTCGAGAAGATGCTGCAGTTGGAGATGTAGATCGCGCCGTCGGCTCCGACCGTCACCGACCCCGGCGTCACGAGGCCGGTTGCGACGAGCGAAGGCGGGCCGACCTGCGGAACTCGCCAGAGATCGCCGGGTCCGAACTCCAACACGTAGAGGCTCCCGTCAGGACCGAACGTGATGTCGATGATCGTCGTGAAGCCGGACTTGAACACCGTCGGCGACTGGCCCGGGACGACGCGCCAGACATTCGCCCCGCCTGGGACGAAGCTGCCCAACTCGCCGACGTAGTAGGCGCCGTCAGGCCCGGCCGCCACTGACGTAGGGACCGAGTCCGCACCACGGGTGCTGTTCGACCGTGACGGGAAGACCGCGAGCGTCGAGATCGAGCCGTTCGCGGCGACCCGCAACAGGTCGTTGCCACCCGCATCGGTCGCGACCGTCGCTCCCGGCTCGGCGAGGAGCCCGTACGGATTGCTGTCCGGAGGAATGCTGCCGTCCGGGTTCGCAGCCGCCTCGTATGCGGAGACGTCGACATCGAGGCGCCAGTTGCCGCTTGCGGGTACCTGCGCGACCCAGCCGAACATCGGCCCGAGCACGCCACAAGCTGATCGAGCGCTCGGATTGTTGCCGAGGCCGATCGACACGCGCGCGTTCCCTCGTCCGAGCAGGACGATGTCGTGCGGTCCAGTCGCGGCGACTCCGGTCGGCCCGTTCTCCGTGTAGGACGGAAGGCCGGTGGCAACACGCTCCTGCATGCCGTGCCACCAGCGCGAAACGGCGCCGGTGGGGCCGGCGAAGGCCGGGCCTCGCGCGGTCGCGAAGCACGGCTGAGTTCCACCCTGGCCTGCTTCGGCGACATACAGCGCCCCCTCCGGACCCCACGCGAGCCCGCGCGGATTGTCCAAACCGGTCATCACCGTCGGGAACGGCGGCATCGCGGCTGCGCCTGCTCCGGCGGCGGTCGCCAACGCGCAGAGCGCGGCAGCGACGATCAGAAGGACGGTTCGCATCGAAGACTCCCGTCCCCCGGTGTCGAGTCGCGGGGATCGTACTGCTCTCGCCGCCGAGGAAGCTAGGCTCGGAGAGTGACCAAGGTCGACCTGATCGCGCTCGGGTTCGTGGTGCTGACCGCGTTCATCGGCTGGAAGAAGGGGCTCGTCGCGAGCGCTCTCTCGGTCGCGGGAATCGTGCTTGGCGCCTGGCTCGGCTCACGCGTCGCGCCGGAGCTGCTCGCCGGCGGCACGAGCTCTCCGTACACGCCGCTGGCGGCCCTCGCCGGCGCGGCGGTCGGTGCGATCCTGCTCGAGACGCTCGGGACGCTGGCCGGCACGGCGCTGCGCTCCAAGGTGCGCCGGCCACGGCTCAGCACCTTCGATGCCACCGGCGGCCTCGTCCTCGGCGCGGTGGCTGGGCTCGCCGTCGTCTGGGTGCTGGGCGCCGTCGCCCTGTTGCTGCCGGGCCAGGCCGACCTGCGTCAGGGCGCTCAGAAATCGGCGCTGCTGCGGCGGCTGAACGAAGTGATCCCGCCGAGCGACCTCCTGAACGCCCTGGCCCGGATCGATCCCTTCCCCGCGATCTCCGGTCCGGCGGCACCGGTTGCGCCTCCCGATCCGCGCCTCGCCCGAGCGCCGGGAGTGCGCAGGGCGTCGCCCAGCGTCGTGCGCGTGCTCGGGACCGCGTGCGGAGTCGGCGTCGAAGGCAGCGGCTGGGTCGCGCGCCGCGGCCTCGTCGTGACCGCCGCGCACGTCGTCGCCGGCCAGAGCGACACGGTCGTCGAGCTCCAGTCGGGCGCACGTCTGCCCGCGGACGCCGTCGCCTTCGACCGGCGGAACGACGTGGCCGTGCTGCAGGTCGGCGGGCTCGAGCTGCGACCGCTTCCCCTTGTCACGGCGAAGCCGGGCGCGCCGGTCGCAGTCCTCGGCTTCCCCGAGAATGGGCCGTTCACCGCGACACCGGCCCGGATCGGCCGGACCTCGTTCGTGCTGGCGGAGGACGCCTACGGGAGCGGTCCTGTTACACGCGCGATCACGTCATTGCGCGGACGCGTCCGCCACGGTGACTCGGGAGCGCCGGCCGTCGACGCCCGCGGCGCGGTCGAGACCACGATCTTCGCTGCCCGGATCCGCACCGCGGGTGGCTACGGGGTCCCGTCAGACGTCGTCCGCGCGGCGCTGAGCTCGGCGAACGGACGGGTCTCGACCGGCGACTGCGCCCCCTAGTCTGCGAGCAGCTCCAACACGCGCAGCGGCCGCCTGAAGGGCGCCACGAGGTACACGCCGTCGGCCCGCTCGCGTGCCAGGGCTATCAGCTCCCTCGCATGCGCGAAGCCCACGTCGGCTGCATCCGAGCCGGCCGACTCGAGCGCGTCCTGGAGCGACTGCGGGACGACGATTCCGGGGACCTCGTTGTGCAGCCGCAGGGCCAGCCGGTAGCTCGTCAGCGGAAAGATCCCGACCAGGACCGGGATCGGCCACTTGCCGCCGAGCCGCTCGACGAAGCTGTCCAGGTACTCGACGTCGAAGACGATCTGCGTCATCGCGAACTTCGCGCCGGCTTCGAGCTTCTGCTCGAACCGGTCGAGCTCGACCTCCATATCGTCCGGGGTCGGGTTGACGGCGACGCCGGCGAAAAACGACGTCGGAGCGTCGATGGGGCGACCGTTGAAGTCCTCGCCGCGGTTGAGGTTCGTGATCAGCTGCGTCAGTCCGATCGCATCGATCTCGTAGACGCCGCGCGCGCCGGGGTAGTCGCCGACCTCCGGCGGATCGCCCGTGATCGCCAGCACGTTGCGCACGCCCTCGGCGTGTGCGCCGAGCAGCATCGACTCGAGCCCCATCACCGACCAGTCGCGCGTCGTCAGATGGGGGATCGTCTCGGTCTGGGCGACACGCTCGATCGTCGCGGAGACCATCAGCGCGCTCATCCCGGCGCGCGCCGTGGCGTTGTCGTTGATGTCGACCCAGCCGACCCGGCCCGAATCCTTCAGGGCGGCGGCGACCTCGACCAGCCCCGCGCTGTTGCCGCCGAGCGGCGGATCGAGCTGAACCGAGACGACCCATTCGCCGGCGGCGAACGCGCGCGAAAGGCCGGTCTCGCGCCGTTCCTCGCCGAGCGCCACGACGAGCTCCGCCGATTCGAAGACGAGCGGCGAGCGGGGCTTGCGTTCCTCCTCGACGGCCGACCTGATCGCGGAGATCTCTGCGGGCGTCGTGCCGCAGCAGCCGCCGATGACCTTTGCGCCGAGGTCGCGCGCATGGGCGGCGAACTCCGCGAAGTACTCGGGCGTCGCGTGCGGGTAGATCACGCGCCCTCCCGCAAGGCTCGCCAGGCCGACATTCGGCAGGGCCGCGAGCGGCTTCCCGTTCTTGCCCATGCGCTCGAGTGCCGCGAGCGCGGCCAGGAGACCGGCGCCATGGTTCGCTCCAATCGCCGCGACGTCGAGCTCGGCCAAACGGTCCGCCGCTTCGGCCGCGGTCACGCCTGCGAGCGTCTCGGCGCTCTCGTCGAAGGTGAGCAGCGCGACGATCGGCAGTGCAGACGCGCTCCGCACCGCCTCGATCGCATCTACGACCTCCTCGAGGTCGTAGAACGTCTCGATCATGAAGAGGTCCGCGCCGCGGCCGTCGAGCACGGCAGCCTGCTCGGCGAAGAGATCCCGTCGCAGGCGCGACGCCGCCGGCTCGCCGAGCGGGCCGATCGACCCGGCGATGAAGACGTCACGGCCGGTGACCTCCCGGGCGTCGCGTGCGAGCTTGACCCCGGCGGAGTTGATCTTCTCGAGATCGTCCTCGAGGAAGTGCTGTGCGAGCTTGCGCCGGTTCGCTCCAAAGGTGTTCGTCTCGATGAGCTCGGCGCCCGCGTTGATGAAGCTCACGTGCAGGGAGACGACTGCGTCCGGCGCACGAAGATTCGCTTCCTCGGGAGAGCGAAGTCGCGGGACCGCCGCCGACAGGAGCGCTCCCATCCCGCCGTCTCCGACGATCACCGGACCGGTCTCGAGCCGCTTCAGAAACCGGTTGCGGGTCTGCGTTTGGGCGGGCACCTCGTCTCCTTCCGAACTCGCTCGACACATCCTCCCGGGCTTGCGCCCGGCCGGGTTTGGCACCTTGCGCTGGGGCAGGTTGCCGAGGCTTCACAGGGCCGGTTCCCTCAGCCTCTCTCGATGCGGAGCGGGACGCTGCCCGCTTCCGCCACTGAGTATAGGTATCCCGGAAACGCAAGAGGGGCCGCCGCCTGGCCCCTCCTGAGTCTCCTTGAAGGAGATTCGCCGAGGTTGCCCCCGCCGCATCGGGGCCCCGCTCGGTATGCCTTCTGACTATCGCGGGGAGGGCTCACTTCATCCATCACCCGTTCTCGGTTGACTGAGCCACTTGACGGCTTCTCTCAAGGTGGAAGAGGCGAGTGCCGATGGCCGTCTTGACTCCCAGGCCAGGGACTGACGGCAATCACTCCTGCGGCCCACGGAGTGTGCGGCGGCGCTCGAGGACAGCGCCGCCACCTTTCTATTCGTGGACGACGCGGCCCTCCATGCCGCCTGCGACCGTGACGACCTGGCCCGTGACGTGGCCGGAGAGCTCGGGCGAGGCCAGGATCACCACCTGCCGGGCCACGTCTTCCGGCTGCGCGACCTTGCGGAGCGCCATCGTCCGCGACACGCGCCTCACCTGCTCGTCGTCGACGTGGCCGCGCGTCATGGGCGATTCCGTCCACCCCGGGGCGACCGCGTTGACGCGCGCCTGCGGGGCCCTGCGGACGACCTCGTTCTTCAAGCTGAGCAGGAGGCCGCCGAGGATCGCCGACTTCGCCGCCGCGTAGTCCGCATGGCCCGCCTCGCCGAAGAGTCCCGCCGTCGAGCCGACGAGCACCAGCGCGCCCTCGCCGCCGAGTTGGCGCAGGAAGCCGCGTGCCGTCAGGAAGCTCGCGGTCAGGTTCGTGTCGAGCGTGGCGCGCCAGCGATCGAGGCTGAGCTCCCAGACCGGGACGTCTTCAGACGGCCAGACACCGGCGACCGCGGCACAGACGTCGAGCGCACCCGCGTCTGCAAACAGGCGGTCGACCTGGTCCTCGTGCGTGAGATCGGCACCGACGACGAGGGCGTTGCCGAGCTCGGCGGCGACGGCCTCCGCGCGGTCGCGGCCGCGGTGGAAGTGGATAACCACCTCCGCGCCCTCCGCGGCGAAGGCGCGCGCGCAGGCCGAGCCGATCCCTCCCGACGCACCGGTGACGAGCACGCGTTTACCGGCAAGCCCCGTCTCCATCTGTGGGATTCTCCCCGTTGTGGAGCGTGAACGGATGACGTGGGAGGACCTCGGCACCGCGGTCGAGGACCTCACGTCGCAGATTCACGCCGACGGGTTCGCGCCGGACGCCGTGCTCGCGCTCGCGCGCGGCGGCCTGCCGCCCGCAGGCGCGCTCGCGTACGCGCTCGGCATCAAGAACATGGCGACGCTGAACATCGAGTTCTACACCGGCGTGGACGAGCGTCTGGAGGAGCCGCTGCTCCTGCCGCCCGTCCCCGATCTCGCGCTCCTTCGCGCCGAGCGGCTGCTCGTCGTGGACGACGTTGCGGACACGGGCCGCACGCTCGCGCTCGCCCGGGACTTCTGCGCGCAGCACGGCCCGGAGGTGCGGACCGCGGTCCTCTACGAGAAGCCGCAGAGCGTGGTCCGCTGCGACTTCGTCTGGCGCCGGACCGACCGCTGGATCAACTTTCCGTGGAGCACGCCCGCAGCGGTCGCCGCGTCGCAATGAAGGTCTTCATCGTCAGCGACATGGAAGGCGTCGCCGGGATCGTGAAGTGGCAGCAGACGGACGGCGCGAAGGAGAAGCGCGCCTATCACGAAGGCCGCGAGCTCTACACGGAGGAGATCAACGCCGCGGTTCGCGGCGCGAAGTCCGCCGGGGCGAAGGAGATCGTGGTCATGGACTGCCACGGCGCCGGCGAGGAGTGGACCTTCAACTCGCTGATCCCGGACAAGCTCGATCCAAACTGCGAGTACGTCGTCCAGAACGACTGGACGGAGTACACCGAATTCCTGGAGCAGGGCTGCGATGCGGCGCTGTTCGTCGGGATGCACGCGAAGGCGGGAACGCCCGACGGGGTGCTCGCGCACACGGTCTCCGGACAGGCCTGGCGGGAGCTGAAGTTCAACGGCACGTCGGTCGGCGAGACGGGGATCAACGCCGCGCTCTGCGGCCAGTGGGGCTGCCCTGCCCTGCTCGTGACCGGTGACGAGGCCGTTTGCCGCGAGGCGCGCGAGCTGCTGGGCGACGGGCTCACGACCGTCGCAGTCAAGAAGGGGCTCGGCGCCTTCAGCGCTCGCCAGGTGCCGCCGCTGAGGGCGCGCGAGCTGATCGAGGAAGGCGCGAAGAAGGCCTTGAAGGATCTCGAGGCCGTCAAGCCGTACGACCCGGGCCGGCCCTCCGAGATCCAGATCGAGTTCCACGCGCCCTCTCGGCTCGTCGAGTACCGCAATCGCAAGGGGATCGAGCAGCTCGACGCGCACACGCTCGTCTCGCGGGCCGACGACTGGTGGACGGCCTGGTCGCAGTTCTACTTCTGACGAATCTCGCCGCGTTCTTCGGCGTGGCCGTCCTGGTCATCGTCACGCCTGGACAGGACACGGCCCTCACGATCCGGAACTCCCTGCTGGGGGGCAGGCGGAACGGCGTCTTCACCGCGGTCGGCGTATCCGCCGGCCAGTGCGGCTGGGCAATCGCCACGAGCGCCGGGCTCGCCGCGCTGCTCGTCGCGTCCGAGCCCGCCTTCCTCGCGCTCCGGCTGTTCGGCGCTGCGTACCTCGTCTTCCTCGGAG
>WNGA01009080.1_pt1 | contig 13499 bp, 10 predicted proteins | sample 5400061 | NCBI WGS metagenome assembly WNGA01 (sample SAMN13153366, study PRJNA577476) | soil metagenome | isolation source: 100 cm soil or saprolite under grassland replicate 2 | place: USA:California | collected 2016-06-15 | reverse complement strand
TTCATATTTTCCATGGAAATCATTCTACAACAGACCGTGAGAGATGAGAAGCATCGAGTGAGCGGGCGGCGCTGAATAGAATAGAAATACTGCTTCCAGACACCAGAAGGCCCCGGCCCTCTAGAAAGTTTCTTTCTAGGTGACCGAGGCCTCCAGGTGAAGGAGGGTGAGGGAAAGGAGTTGCCAATACTATACGCCCAGCCGCCGCAACTGACCATCCGTCAAAGGTCCTTGCCAATAATAGGCACGGTACTAGCCCGGCAGTATGCCGAAGGTATGGCCGTGCTATAATCGTCGTGCAATCGATAGCGGGAACAGCAAAGGGGCAGGGCATGGCAATCATTCTACTGGGCGGCGCGGCGGATACCGGGCGCGCGCCCATGGCGGCGGCGCTGCTGCGGCGGCTGCTCGACGCGCGCTCAGACGATTGGGCGGTCGAATCGTGCGGCGTGCTTGGCCACGATGGCGCGGTGGCCGAGGTCGAGGCCCGCGATACGATGGTGCATATGGGCCTGGATATCGCCGAGCATCGTGCCCGCTCGCTCGATGACGACCTGTCCGCGCGCGCCGCCCTGATCATTACGATCGACCGCGGCACGGCGCTGGTGATTCGCGCGCGCTTCCCGGCCGCGGCGGCGCGCACCTATAGCCTGGGCGAGTTGGCCGGCCGCGCGCGTGATATCCCCGATCCCTTTAGGATGCAGATCGGCGCCTGGATGACCTACGCCCGCGAGATCGAGAGCATGCTGCAGGCCGCGCTGCCGCGGATCGTCGAGCTGATGCCGACGACCGACCCTTCGACGCCGCGGTTCCTGAGCGTGTCGAAGGGCAGGGCAGGCGACCAACGACCGACGACCGACGAAAATCGAGCATCCAACCCCCAGCCTCCAGTCTCCAGCCTCCAGCCTCCCGCCCCTGAGCGCGCGGATGCAGCTGGACGAATCGCACAGCTGCTCCAGATCGCGGCGCAGATGCCTGGTGTGATCGATTGGTCCGCCGCACGCGCGCGGATCGAGGCCGACTTGATACCGATCGCTGCCGCACCACGCGACGCCGGCGACCTGATCGCGGCCTACGCTGGCCTGCTGCGCGCCGCTCTGGCGCTGCTGCCCGCCCCGCCAAGCGCCGGCCAGCTCGCCGCGCTCCAGCGGGCGGCCAATTGCCTGGCCCAGCCGATCGGTCAGGCCGAGCTGAACGAGCTGTCGGGGCAGATCGCCACGCTGCCGAGCCTGACCTAACATGGCGATCCCCCGTCAGATACCAGGCGTTCTGACGACAGACCATGGACGATGGACGATACCGGCGCGCCGTCCGTCGCCTGCCCTGAGCGGCGTCGAAGGGTCGGTCGCCCGTCGTTATGTTTCCAAATCACATAGAATGGCCCTATGAAACGCACCCGACTAACCTATCTGGCCCAGACCCAGCCCGGCTTCGAGGCGATCGCCGCCGACGAGATCGCACAGGCGCTCGATGGCGCAATCGTGCATGGGACGCGCTCGGTCGCCGATAAAAACAGCATGCTGCTGTTCGACTACAACGGCGAAGCGCGCGATCTGATGGAGCTGCGGACGATCGAAGATCTGTTTGTGGTGCTTGCCACGCTGCCCGATCTGCCGCCCACACGCGACGCCCTGCGCGCGCTGGAGCAGGCCGCCAACCGCGCCACCACTATCGAGCCGGCGCTGACGTTGGCGCGCCAGGTTCAGCCGGGGAGCGGCGGCCGCGGCAAGCTGCGCTTTCGGGTGATATCACGCCAGGTCGGCACGACGGCCTACCGGCGCGTGGATGCGCAGCGCGCGATCGAGCGCGGGATTGCGACGCGTGGCGATCACCGCTGGCAGCTGGCCGACGATAACGCGATCGAGTTTTGGCTGACGCTGCTGCCCAACCCGGCCGCCCGTTCGGCAGGCCCTTCGACACGCTCAGGGGGAGCCTCACGACAAGCCGGCCGCAGCCAAAGCGAGGCCATATTGGCGCTGCGCCTGAGCGACGAGCGCATGCGCCATCGCGAGTACAAGCTCGAGCACATGCCGGCCTCGCTGCGGCCAACCGCCGCCGCCGCGCTGGCCTGGCTGACGCAGCCCGCCGACGACGATGTGTTTCTCGACCCCATGTGCGGCGCGGGCACGATCCTGATCGAACGCGCCAACATGGAGCGCTACAAGCTGCTGCTGGGCGGCGACCGACGCGAGGAGGCGCTGGCAATGGCGCGCGCCAATGTCGGCCCGCGCTACAAGCCAATTGAGCTGCGCCAGTGGGACGCGCGCGACCTGCCGATCGATGCCGGATCAGCCAGCGCGGTGGCGGTCAACCTGCCGTTTGGCAAGCAGATCGGCACGCCCGAGGAAAACCGCGCGCTCTATCCGGCGTTCCTGCGCGAGATCGCGCGCGTGCTGCGCCCCGGCGGGCGGCTGGTGGCGCTCACCGCCGATGGGCGCAGCTTGGTCGAATCGCTACGGCGCACGAATTATCTCGCGCGCCGTCAAACGTACCCGGTGCAGGTATTAGGTCAATCGGCCAGTGTCTATGTTCTGGAACGTATATAGGGTTCAAAACCTATCTTTCATTCGCATCTGCACACAAAAGCATATATTGCCTGCGGCAGCATGGTACTTCTCGATTCTCTGTACAACGGTTTTGCTTTCGCCCGGCGGGGCGAAAGCAAAACCGTTGTACAACATAGAAGAAAAGTACCGCTGCGAATAACAGATCAGGTATTGCGCCAACTTCCTGCGCGAAAGAAAAGCGCTACTTCACGCGCTCGATGTATTCGCCCGTCCGCGTATCGACGCGGATCGTATCGCCCTCGGCCACGAATGCCGGCACCTGCACCACCGCGCCGGTCTCAAGCGTCACCGGCTTCGTAACATTCGTTGCGGTGTCGCCGCGCAAGGCCGTGCTGGCCTCAGTCACCTTCAGCGTGGCGAACATTTGCACATCAACACCCAGGATCTGGTTGTCGTCGTAGAACAGCACGTCGGCGATCTCGCTCTCTTTCATGTACTTCGCCGGGTCGCCGATTGTGTCGCCGGGGATCTCGATCTGCTCGAAGGTCTCATTGTCCATGAAGTGGTAGCTGTCGCCATCGCGGTAGAGATACTGCATCGGCCGCTTGTCGACGCGGACGATCTCGATATCCGCGCCGGCGCGCACACGATCCTCGATCACCTTGCCGGTCTGCACATTCTTGAGCTTCAGTATCACCATCGCGCGCCAGTTGCCGGGGGCGTGGTGATGAAATTCCACCACCCGATGCAGCACACCATTGTAGCGGATGATGATGTTCGTCCGCAGATCCTGTGTCGTCGCCATAATCGTACTCCTATCCATAAAAAGCGCCGCCCATGTGTGAGCGGCGCGTTGGGTGCCGTTATGTATCGCTGCGCGTATTATAGCAGAAGGGCACGCCTTGCCGCAAGTTGTTGCGGCAAATATCCATCAGCCTGCCCTTCGACAGGCTCAGGATGTACGGCAGCAAGGTACTTTCCTCTTTTTCTGTTACTCGTTTTTCGCTCGTAGAGCGAAAAACGAGTAACAGAGGGCAACAACGGCCTTCGCCTTCGTCTCCAGGTTAAAGGCTCCCCTCAGCAGCCCAAAACCCGATCACGCCGGCGATCTCGCGCAGCGCCACCTGGGCCGGGCGCACATCCTGGCCGCGCGCCGCCGCCGCCAGAATATCGCTGGATAGGCCATTGAGCAGCGCCAGCGCTAGTGGCGTTTGCAAATCGTCGTCGAGCGCGGCGAAGAAGGCCGCGCGCACCTCTGAATGGTCGATCGCCGCTGGGCCGGCGCCGCCGTGTGCGGCCAACGCATCGCGTAGCTTGGCCACGTTGCCCTCGGCCGCGACCACGCCCTTGCGCTCGTAATGAAAATCATCGCGATACGGGAAGGATAGGAGGTACCAGCGCAGCGCGTCGGCGCTATGCTCGTTCAGCGCGTCGCGGATGAATACCATATTGCCGAGCGACTTGCTCATCTTCTCGCCATCCAGAAACGCCATTCCGCCGTGAACCCAGAAGCGCACGAATGGCCGTTGGCCGGTCACCGGCTCGGTCTGGGCGATCTCGGATGGGTGGTGCGGAAAGATCAGGTCGCGCCCGCCGCCGTGGATATCCAGCTGCGGGCCGAGGTAGCGCGTGGCCATCGTCGTACATTCGATATGCCAGCCCGGCCGGCCCGGCCCCCATGGGCTTTCCCAGGCCGGCTCACCCGGCCCCTGAGATTGCCACAGCACGAAATCCAGCGGATCACGCTTGTTCGGATCGGCAGGGTCGTTGCCACGCTCATTAGCGGTCGCCAGCATCTCATCGTAGCCCATACGCGTCATCGCGCCATAGCCGGGGTCGCTCTTGACGCTGAAGTAGACGCTGCCGCCGCGCGCATAGGCGTGGCCAAGCTCGATCAGTCGCTCGATGATCGGGATCATGGCATCGATCTCTTTGGATGCCTTTGGGAAAAAGTCTGGTGTGATCATGTTCAGCGCCGCGCAGTCGGATACGAATTGCGCGGTCTCGCGACAGGCCAAGGCATCCCAGGCCACGCCATCGCGCGTCGCGCGCTCGAACAGCGGCGTGTCGACATCGGTGACGTTCTGGCAGTAGCGCACAGCGCCGCCCTGCGAGCGAATATAGCGAATCAGTGCGTCGAAGATGATGTAGGTGTGGGCATGGCCGACATGGGTGGTGTCATATGGTGTCACCCCGCAGACATACAGCGTCAGCGGGCGATCCTGCGGGATCTGAAGCGTCGCCTTCTGGCCCCGCAGGGTATCATAGAGTTGCATAAGTGATTGCTTGCTCCTCGTCTAACCGCGCGATATCGGATGTGATCGCCGGACGCACGGCGACGATCGTAATATCGTCGTGCTGCTCCGCCTCGCCCATATGCTCCTGAACTCGCTCCAGCACCAGCTCAACCAGCTCGCGCACGTCACCTGGGCGCGCCTGGGCGATCGTCTGCTCTAGGCGCTCGAAGCCGAACAGCTCGCTGCCTGAGTCGTGCGCCTCGACAACGCCATCGCTGACCAGCAGCAGTGAGTCGCCCGGCTCGTAGGATACCACCTCTTCGCGGTAGAGCGCGCCGACGAACGAGCCGAGCGGCAGACCGCCGACTTCGATGAAGCGACTGCCGCGCGCGGTTACCAGCATGGGCGAGATCATACCGGCGTTAGCTACCCGCAGGGTGTGCGCGCGCGGATCGATCACCACGAACAGCAGCGCGGCGTTCATATGGTTGGCGCGCAGGCGCGGCGCAAGCAAGTTATTCAGCGCCGTCAGCACCTGGGCCGGGTGCTCGACCTGGCGGCCCTGTGACTCGACCGCGCTGGATGTCAGCGCCATCAGCAGGGCCGCCCCAACACCCTTGCCCGAAATGTCGCCGATCGCGATCGCCGCGCGCCCTTCCGACATGGCCAGGTACGAATAGAAATCGCCGCCGACCTCATAGGCCGGGATCGAGCGCGCGTAGACCGCGATCTCTTCGCCGTTCCATGGTGGCCGATCGGGAAGCAGGCCGATCTGAATATCGCGCGCCAGCGCCATCGCGCGGCGCAGTCGCTCGTTGCGCTGCTCGATCGCGTCGAGCGACACCTGGAGGTGTTCGGCCATGCCATTGAAGGTCTGCGCCAGATCGCCCATCTCGTCGTCGCCCAATGGCTCGATCCGGTAGGAGAGCTGCCCGTTGCCCAGCGCCAGCGCGCCGGTGCGCAGCGCCTTGAGTGGCCGCAGAAACTGCTGTGCCTGGCGGAACGCGATCAGTAGCGCAAGCGCGCCGACCAGAATGACCAGCATTCCCAGCAGCAGTGCGCTATTCCGCACGCTGGTGAAGGCCTGGGCCGAGGGCTGCTCGACCACCACCGCCCAGCCGGTGACATCCTGACCATTATTCAGCACCACTGGCGTCAGCGCACCGATTACATACTGGCCGCGCGCGCCGGCATATTGCTCGGCGCCGTTCGGCGCGATCAGGAGCCGCCGCAGCTCGCGCGGCGGCGTGAAGCCGGTTTTCCCATCATCGAGCAGCACCACGCCACGAGTGGCATCGATCAGGTAGGGATAACTCTTCGAGTTGGCGATCGCTATCAGCAGCTCCTGGGCGATCGGCTCGGCGTTCATCTCGGCGCGCAGCACCCCTACCACCGTGTTGCCATCATTACGGAGCGGTATGGTCAGGATGAAGGAGCGCACGCCGTCGGCGTTGCGGCGGATCGGGGTGTAGCTGCTCTTACCCTCACGCAGCGCCGACAACACGCCGCTTTCGCCGCCACGATTGACCAGCTCGCTGTCCGCCGTCGTCAGCAGCTTGATCATGCGCAGCCGCTCCTGGCCGGCGTCGTCCAGAACCGAAAATTGGATGATATTGGGATAGTTACGATCGACCAGATCCTTGGCCAGGCTGGTCAGCTGATCATGGCTGGTGGTCGGGCGCACCTTCAGCGCGAAGCGTTCGAGCTGCGTGTGCAGATCGTCGATATAACGCGATATATCACGCTCGACGCGGGTCGCCAGGTCGATCTGATCATTGTAGACGCTGCGCTGCTGGAAGCCTGCGTTGAGCGCGATCAGCAGCGCGCCGACGATCAGCAGCGGCACGACGGAAGATAGCAGCAACGTCCAACGCAGGCGCCTGGCAATGCTCGTGCCGGCGCCACTCTCGGTGTCGTCATCGGGTTGGCGCGGCGAAGGTAGCCACCGCAAAGACGGACGGCGCATGGGTTGCTCTCAGATACGGGCAGTCACGCTTCGATTGCAAAGTGAGTTTCCATTATAGCATAAAGTTGATTGTGCAAGCGCTTCGAGCTGGACATGGACATGTGATACATGCGTAACGCTCGCCGATCGCCGCCGCAGGCCGGCTGTGCTATACTCGATCTTAGGATTTACGCAAGCGCACGGATTTTGGCTTTTTGGGAGCATGCCATGAAACATCTCACCCGCAGCGCTGCAATCGCCGCGCTGGTTCTTGCAGTCGGCATATCCTGTGGCCAGCCGGCCGCTACGCTGGCGCAATCGCCGCTGATCGGCGGCTGCCCGATCTTCCCCGCCAACAATGTCTGGAACACGCCGATCGACACATTGCCGGTCGATTCGCGCTCGGCTGCGTATGTCGGCAGCATTGGCGCCAACGCCGCGTTTCATCCAGATTTTGGCGCCGACCCGAGCTATGGGATACCATACAAGGTCGTTCCCGAAGGCCAAGCGGGCGTCAACGTGATATTCGATTACGACGACCAGAGCGATCACGCGCCTTACCCGATCCCTTCACCACCACCGATCGAGGCCGGAAGCGATCGTCATATTCTGCTTGTACAACAAGGCACATGCAAGCTCTACGAGCTGTTCGCGGCCAGACAGCAGACCGACGGCTGGCACGCGGGATCGGGCGCAATCTTCGATCTGAGCTCGAACGCGCTGCGCACGGATACATGGACCTCGGCCGACGCGGCCGGCCTGCCGATCCTGCCAGGGCTGGCGCGGCGCGATGAGGTGCTGGCGGGCGAGATCAACCACGCGCTGCGGTTTACCGCCCAGCGCACGCGCGGCACGTATATCTGGCCGGCGCGCCACGAAGCCAGCGATATCACCGACATGAATGTGCCGCCGATGGGCCAGCGCTTCCGGCTCAAATCGAGCTTCGACATATCGGGCTACCCAGCCTACGCGCAGGTGATCCTCAGAGCGCTGAAGAAGTATGGCATGATCCTGGCCGACAACGGCTCGAACTGGTATGTCTCGGGAGCCAATGACACCAGTTGGGACGACGATGCGCTGAATACGCTCAAGCAGCTGCGCGGCTCCAATTTCGAGGCAGTCGACGAAAGCTCGCTACAGATCAGCCCGGATTCGGGCCAGGCCAAGCAGCTTGTGGAGGATAGTAAGCGCGTCGCTCCGGGCAGCGCCGACCAGGGCCAGCAGGCCACCTATACCATCCAGATCGTCGGCGATGGCGCGGCGGCGAGCCTGAGCGATACGCTGCCGGCCGATCTGTCGCTGGCATCCGGCCCGACGACCACGCCCGCCAGCGTGTCGGCGGCCAGCTACATCAGCGCTACGCATACCATCGCCTGGAACGGGTCGCCGGCGGATGCGCTGATCGTCCAGATCACCTATACTGTCACTGTCGAGCGCGCCACCACCGGCCTGATCGCCAACACTGCTACGGTGACTCATGGCGGTGCACCAAAGGATCTGACGGCAGCGCTGATAGCTAATCCGCTTCAGAACTTCCTGCCGGCGCTGAGGAGATGACCAACGACCAACGACCAACGACGAACGCCAGAAGGCGACTTTTCCTTCGTCGTTGGTCGTTCGTCGCTCAGGAAACGAGCACAATGCACATCGGCATCGACGCCAGCCGCGTCACGGTGGCCGAGCGAACCGGCACCGAGCACTACACCTTCGAGCTGCTGGCAGCGTTGGCGCAGCTCGACCGCCAGAATCGCTATACCCTGTACTGTAATCAGCCGCCGGCCGCGCTGCCGCCGCTTGGCCCAAACTTCAGCCTGCGTCACATCCCGTTTCCGCGGCTGTGGACCCACGCGCGGCTCTCGGCTGAGCTGGCGCTGCATCCGCCCGATCTGCTGTTCGTGCCCGCGCATGTGCTGCCGCTCGGCGTGCTGCTGCGCCGGCGAATGCGTACAGTCGTGACGATCCACGACATGGGCTACCTGCGCTTCCCCGAGTCACACACTCCGTCGCAGCGACGCTACCTGCGGCTCTCGACCAGCTGGAGCGCCCGCGCCGCCAGCCAGCTGATCGCGATCTCGAACACCACCCGCGATGACCTGATGCGCTACGCCGGCGCGCGTCCCGAAAAGATCAGCGTCGTGCATCACGGTGTATCGTCGCGCTTCCGGCCGGTCGAGGATCAGCGCCTGATCGCGGCGACACAGGCCAAATATGGCATCACGCCGCCCTACTTTCTGTATGTCGGCACCGTCCAGCCGCGCAAGAACTTGGCCCGGTTGCTCGAAGCGTACGCGCAGGCCAGGACTGAGGTACAAGGACTGAGGACTGAGGAAGAAGATAGCTCAGTCCTCAGTCCTCAGTCCTCTGTGCTCCAGCTCGTGATCGCCGGTAAACGCGGCTGGCTCACTGGCGAGATCGAGCGCCAGGCCACTCAGCTGTTCGGGCCAGGAAGTCCGTCGGTGCGCTTCACCGGCTACATCGCCGACGAAGATCTGCCGGCGCTGCTGAGTGGCGCGCTGGCCTTTGTGTTCCCCTCGCTGTATGAGGGCTTCGGCATGCCGATCCTGGAGGCGATGGCCTGTGGTACGCCGGTGCTGACATCCGCAACATCGGCGCTGCCCGAGATCGCCGGCGATGCCGCGCTGCTGATCGAGCCCGAGGACACCGCCGCGATCGCCGATGGCCTGGCGCGCCTTGCGAGCGATGCTGTACTGCGCGCCGACCTGCGCGCGCGCGGGCTGGCGCGCGCGGCCCAGTTTACCTGGAAACGATGCGCGGAGGAGACGCTGGCGGTGCTGCTCAAAGCGTATTGATCGCTCGCGCCGCGATTATCGCCAGCACCATTAACGAGATCAGCGACTGCGTCATCACCAGCAGCTTGATCCGCCGCGAGAGCACCAGCGTATCGGTTGGGCTGAAAGCGGTGCTGGTATTGAAGGCTAAGAATACAACCAGGTGCAGAACGACTTGATGGCGTAGATTTTGCACCGCCTCTCTAGTGGCAGAACGGACGGTTTAGCCCGTGATGTGCGGCTGCTGCCGCGCTCGGCTTGCCGCAGCGCGCACTGCCTGGCAGGTTGCCTGGGGGTCGCGCGCTGAAAACAGCACGCGCTGTCCATCATCGAGCACAAGTTCCACCACCATGCCCGCATCCCCGGGCACGTTATACAGTCGTTTCCGCTCGCGCTGATGGCGTCCGAACCCGCCCCAGGCTTGCCAGCGATACGTCGTCACCTGGCAGGTCACGATACGCCTGAGCGCAATCCGTTCTTGCACCGGGCCGAGGCGAATCCGAAGCGCCGCAGAATCCACGACGACCTGCAAGACGCCGAGCGGCCAGAGCAGCGCCATGAGCGCGCCAATGAGCAACAACACGGTCACATTCGTGAAACGCGCGCAGAACTGCGGCCACGCCGTATTCAGCGCTCCCTGAATGATGATGGTCATGCCCACTGCAAGCCACCAGATGCTGCCGATCGGCCACCGCAGCACTTCCAGCCGGGTCAGCGCATCGCGTGGGCGTGACTGGGGGTGGGCCCGCACAAAAACCGTTGCCCGCATGCGCGCGGGAGGGAGACTCGTCAAGACATCGGCGAGCCACAGTTCCTCCGTTCCGGTGGCATTCGTGATGATCGGGCGACCCATGCGCCGACAACGCATGCGTAACGCTTCGGGGCTGATGCCCGCAACTCTGGCCGCGTCCACCAGGGCCACCCGCCCCGCATACGCGTGGACGAACCGCTGGTGCGGGCGTGCTGTCTGCCACAGCAGCAGCCCAACATCGACGACCATGCCGCCGAGCATCGTCAGGGGCAGCGCGACCCGAATGGGCCCATCCGGCAAGGTGGGTGGTGGCAACGTGGCATCCCAGAGATAGAGCACACTCGCAAGTACGAGCGGATAGAGCAGCAAGCGCCACGACGGACGCCACCGCGCGCGAATGCTTGCGAGCAGCAAGGCACCTCCCTGGAGCAGAATCGCAAGGCGGCTCCAACGGGGGGATACCCACTGCCCGACCAGCACCAGCGTCAGCACCACGCCAGCCGCAATCAGGCATGTGATCAGCGTGGTGATGGCCAGCAATGGGAGGCGCATAACTGATCGGTGGGACATAGCCGTTCTTTCGACTGCCAAAGCGCCAATCGTTCGCGCACGAACAGGCTGACGGTATCATGGATGCTTGAGATGCCGATACGCCGTGCGACGGCGGCAGGTGTGGTGCCAGAATCACCGGAACAGCGCACCCATCACCGGCGGCACGCGCCGTGGCGCGCATTGTCTAGTGAACCGCACACAAGGAGTGCATGGACAGCGCGCGATAATCGCGCAATTGCTCCCCGCACAGCGGTATACGGCACACTCCTTCGGGTATCACCTACATATCGAGATGGTACGGCACGCTGGTGACGACCTTGCCATGACTAAAAAGCAGCGCGGCTTTGATGATCAGCGCCGTCTGATTGTGCAGCAACTGCTGCCACCACTGTGAGGGCACGAATTCGGGCAAGATAATCGTCAGCACATCATCATCGTACAATGAATCCATCTCGTCGATATATCGCATAATCGGTCGCACGAGTGAGCGATAGGGCGACGGCAGCACCACCAGCGGGATGCCACTGCCCCATTGCTCCCATTTGGCTTTGAGCTTCGCGGTCGCCTCCGCGTCCATATCCACATAGACCGCCGTCACGTTATCGGGCGCAAGTGAGAGACCATATTGCAAGGCCGGAATGACTCCGCGATGCACCCCTGGGATGAGGACAAGCGCGGTATGACGCCGCACCGGCGTTGGTGGTGGGGCGCCTGCGAGTGAGAGTTGCGCGGCGACATTCATATAATGCCGATGAATACTCAGCAGCAGGAGGACGAGGAGTGGGATAAGCAGCAACACCGCCCAGGCACCTGACGTAAACTTTGTCGCAGCAATTACGACCAAGACCACGCCCGTGACGGTTGCGCCGATGGAATTAATGACGGCACTCCCCAGCCACCCAGGGGGCTTGAGCCGCCGCCAACGCTGCACCATGCCAAACTGCGAGAGCGTAAAGGAGGTAAAGACGCCGATCGCATACAACGGCAGGAGTGCCTGCTCACGGGCTCCAAACAGGATCACCAGCACCGCCGAGCAGACGCCGAGTGCGACAATGCCATTGGAGAAGCTGAGCCGATCGCCGCGTTGGGCGAACTGACGGGGGAGAAAGCGGTCAGTCGAGAGAAAATACGATAAACGGGGGAAATCGGCAAAGGCGGTGTTGGATGCGAGAATCAAAATCAACATGGTGGCAAATTGTAACGCATAATAGCGGAGTGACCCCGAACCGAAAATCGCACGCGCCAGTTGCGAGTTCGCGGTCTCCGGTTGCGGACTGCCATCGGGAATAATATGGTACGCGCCGGCAAGCACGGTGATCCCTAAGAACATCGTACAGAGGATGATCACCATGCTCACCAGAGTCATCGCCGCATTGCGTGACTCGGGCTTCTTGAAGGCCGGGACGCCATCACTGATCGCCTCGATCCCGGTCAGCGCCGTGCAGCCAGCGGCAAACGCCCGCAAGATGAGAAAAAAGGTGAGTGGATGCAGCTGCGCGGGAAAATCGGCGACACGCGGTGGTGGCGCCGGCGCCGCCTGCCCGGTCGCAACTTGAAACAAGCCTGTCCCAATCAGAACGAACATACCGGCGATAAACAGGTAGGTTGGTATCGCGAAGATCTGGCCGGACTCTTTAATGCCACGCAGGTTTGCGAGCGTCACGAGCGCAATTAAGGTGATCGCGATTTCAATCCGATAGGGTTCCAGTGGACGAATCGCTGAAGTGATTGCGGCGACACCCGCCGACATACTCACCGCGACGGTCAGGATGTAGTCGATGAGCAGTGATGAGGCGGCCACGAGTGATGGGATCGTGCCTAAGTTCTCGCGCGAGACGATATAGGTGCCGCCCCCTTGCGGGTAGGCCATAATCGTCTGCCGATAGGAAAAAGCGACGGTAATCAGGAGCGCCGCGATTCCGACGGCAATCGGCGTGGCGTAGCCGAGCGCGGCCGATCCCGCAGCCGCCAGGGCGATGAGAATCGCCTCCGTGGCGTAGGCGACCGACGAGAGTGCATCGGAGGAGAATACCGCCAGGGCGATACGCTTGGAGAGCCGTTCGTGGGCCAGCTGTTCGGTTGCCAATGGCTGGCCGACAATCAAGCGCTTGAGGTTGGTCATGCAACGTCCATATCTCGTGTAGCAGCATACAACGGCTGGTGCGGAATCATAGCATTCAATGTGCCGAGGGTCAAACGCGCCATACCGCGATTCCATGAACAGCGTATGAGTCAGCGTGTCCACGGTAAGGCCAATTCAGCGGGGTCACGCTACCGCTATGCAAAAGGGCAGCAGCGGGCGGAAGGTGCCGTCACCGAGGTAGTCTGCATAAGGAATACTTGCCGAATGGATTGGGGTGTGGTTGGAAATTCGAAGAATACGTGGCCCTGCATCGCCAAGCAAACGAGAACTGCACCGATGCGTGCGTCGGCAGTGCTTGAGCGACTGAACTTCGGCCCCAGTTTATCCGGCACCCCATCAGACATAACGCCACCTACCACCGATCCCAAGACTCCCGCAAGACATACCGTGATGGGAATATGGATGGAAATGATGCCGACGCTACGGCCCGTCCTGCCCAACCAATGCGACCAGGCTACCAAGAAGCACCCATACACGCTCCATCATAGGCTGTGTCGTCAGCCCTTGATGTCGAACTGATTGTCCAGCGGGTCGGGCAGGTGAACCCAACGTTACACATTGTCGCCCGCGCTGCG
>WNGA01018657.1_pt1 | contig 13502 bp, 7 predicted proteins | sample 5400061 | NCBI WGS metagenome assembly WNGA01 (sample SAMN13153366, study PRJNA577476) | soil metagenome | isolation source: 100 cm soil or saprolite under grassland replicate 2 | place: USA:California | collected 2016-06-15 | reverse complement strand
CGCGCAGGGCGAAGTAGTTCTGCGCCACATCGGCGTGCAACGCGAGCAGGACGCCGTGGAAGGAAGCGAGCGAGGCTTGTGCGTCGGCGCGGGCGCTCTCGAAGCCGCGCCGGACGCGGCCCCACAAATCAATCTCGTAGCTCAAATCGAGCGGTGCTCGGAAGGTGTTCGCAGTCACGTCGCCGAAGTTGGGGATCTGATTGGGCGAGTAGCGTTGGCGGGTCCAGCTTGGATTGGCATCGAGCGTTGGGAGCAATTCACTGCGGGCAACGCGGGCCGTGGCGCGGGCCTGCTCGACACGCGCGACGGCGGCTTTGAGGTCCTCGTTGTTGGCGTCGGCACGGCGCTGGAGAGCGTTCAGTGTTTCGTCGCCGAAGACTTCCCACCATGCGCCCTTCGGCACGTTGTCGAGCGGCTGGGCTTCCTTCCATGCGCCCAGGTCGTTGGTGGATTTGTACGTCGCAGGAACTGCGGTTGTCGGCTGGCGGTAGTTCGGGCCGACGGCGCAGCCGGAGGCGAGAGCCGCCAGCGCGAGGGCTTGAGTGATGCTTTTCATGGCAAGAGTGGTTCGAATGTGTGGTTGAGGACACGAAAACGTCGTCCCGCGAAAATGCCGTGGTAGGGCGCGTCGCTCCGCGCGCGCAGTCGAGCGGGCTGAAAAAAGACTGGCTTTCCTTGAAAATCGGACGCCGCGGCACGCGCGGAGCGACGCGCCCTGCCATTCATGAGGTGGTTTCTAGCGGCGATCGATTTGGTCCAGGAATTCTGTTGGCTGATTGGCGCGAAAGTGACTTGGAGTTTTGCAGTCGCGTTCATGTATTCATGCAGGTTGGAAAGTCATTCAACTGAATTTCGCCTCAAACGCAATCAAACGTTGGCCGGCGCCGAAAGCGACGGTGGAGCGACATCCGCCGCAGGCGCGCCGGCCGGCACGGATTTCTGCTTCAATCCCAGCTTCATCAGAATCGTGTAAAACACCGGCGTGAGGAAGAGGCCGAAGAGCGTGACGCCGATCATGCCGCTGAAGACCGCAGTGCCCATCGCGCGGCGCATCTCGGCGCCCGCGCCGGTCGAGACGACGAGCGGGAACACGCCGGCGATGAACGCGATCGAAGTCATCAGGATGGGCCGCAAGCGCAGGCGGCATGCTTCAAGCGCCGCCTCGACGATGGATTTGCCTTCGTCCTGTTTGTACTTCGCGAACTCAACGATGAGAATGGCGTTCTTGCAGGCCAGGCCAATCAGCACGATGAATGCGATTTGCGTGAAGATGTTGTTGTCGCCGTGCGAAAGCCATACGCCGCCGATCGCGAAGAGCAGGCAAAGCGGGACGACGAGAATAATAGCCAGCGGCAGCCGGAAGCTTTCATAGAGCGCCGCGAGCACGAGGAAGACGAGGAGGATGCAGAGAGGAAAAATCACATAGGCCGTGTTGCCCGCGAGAATTTTCTGATACGTCAGGTCGGTCCACTCGAATTGGATGCCTTGTGGCAGGGTTTCGCCGGCGAGTTTGGCGATGAGCCCCTCGGCCTGTCCGGAGCTGAAGCCGGGGGCGGGTGCGCCGTTGAGGTCGGCGCTGGGATACCCATTGTAGTGCATTACGCGGTCCGGACCATGGGTCTCCTTCACCTTCACCAGCGCGCCCAGCGGCACCATTTCGCCGTGGGCATTGCGCGTCTTGAGCCGCGTGAGGGCTTCGGGCCGGTCGCGAAACGGCGCGTCCGCCTGAGCGATGACCTGATAAGTGCGGCCGAAACGATTGAAATCGTTCACGTAAAGCGAGCCGAGATACACCTGCATCGCTTCGAACACGCTGGCGAGCGGCACGCCTTGCGACTTGGCTTTCACGCGGTCCACGTCGGCGTCGAGCTGCGGCACGTTGATTTGGTAGCTGGTGAACACGCGCGTCAGGCCGGGGGTCTGCCACGCCTTGCCAATCAGATCCTGCGACGCGGCGTAAAGTCGTTCGTAGCCGACATCGGCCCGGTCCTGGACGTGCAGCTTGAAACCGTCAATCGTCCCAAGGCCGTTGACGGGCGGCGGAGGGAAGATCGCGACGAAGGCGTCCTGAATCTGGCTGAACTCGCCGTTGAGTTGTTCGGCGATAGCCGGGCCGCTGAGGCTGGCGCCGTGGCGCTCGCTAAACGGCTTGAGTGTGACGAATACGATCCCGGAATTCGGGCTGACGGTGAATCCATTGATGGACAGACCCGGAAAGGCCACGGACGCTTCGACGCCGGGATGCTTCAAAGCAAGTTCCGACATCTTCCGCATGACCGCGTCCGTGCGGTCGAGCGACGCGGCATCGGGCAGTTGGGCGAAGGCCACGAGGTACTGCTTGTCCTGCGTGGGAACGAAGCCCGTGGGCACTTTCTGAAAGCTGAACCAGGTCAGGCCGATCAGGCCCGCGTACACCACGAGCGCGACGGCGCCTTTACGGATGACGCCCGCAACGCCAAGCGAGTATTTGTGCGAGGCCCATTCAAAGAACCGGTTGAACGGCCGGAACAGCCAGCCAAACACACGATCGATCCCCCGCGAGAGAGCGTCTTTTCTGGCGCCGTGCGGCTGGAGCAACACCGCCGCCAGGGCCGGGCTGAGCGTGAGTGAATTGAACGCGGAGATGACGGTCGAGATCGCGATGGTGATGGCGAATTGTTTGTAGAATTGGCCGCTCAGGCCGCTGATGAACGCCGTCGGAACAAACACGGCGCAAAGCACCAGCGCGATGGCGATGATGGGGCCAGTGACTTCCTCCATCGCGATGCGTGTCGCTTCGAGCGGTTTCAGGCCGCGGGCGATGTTGCGCTCGACGTTCTCGACCACGACGATGGCGTCATCCACCACGATGCCGATGGCCAGGACCAGGCCGAACAGCGAAAGGTTGTTGATCGAAAAGCCCAGACCGTGCATCACGGCGAACGTGCCGACGAGCGACACGGGCACCGCCGCCAGCGGGATGATCGAAGCGCGCCAGGTTTGCAGGAACAACACCACGACCAGCACCACCAGTCCGATCGCTTCGAGCAGCGTCGTCACGACGGCCCGGATCGAGCCGCGCACGAAAACGGTCGGGTCATAGACCACGGCGTAGTCGATGCCGGGCGGGAATTTCTTCTTCAGCTCCGCCATTTTCGCGCGGACGTTGTGCGACAAATCGAGGGCGTTGGAGCCCGGCAGTTGGAAAATGGGAATCGCGGCGGCCGCCTTGTTGTTGAGCAAGCTGCGCAAAAAATATTCCGAGGCGCCCAGTTCGACGCGCGCCACGTCCTTGAGCCGCGTCGTCTCGCCGTTTGGACCGGTCTTGATGACGATTTGGGCGAACTCCTCCTCCGTCACGAGGCGGCCTTTCGCGTTGACGCTCAGTTCGAAGGCTTGGTCCTTGGACGGTTGCGCCCCGATCGAGCCGGCGGCGACCTGGACGTTTTGTTCGCGAATCGCGTTGACCACGTCGCCGGCGGTCAGGCTGCGGGCGGCGATCTTGTTTGGATCGAGCCACACGCGCATCGAGTAATCGCCGGAACCGAAGACCTGGATTTGACCGACGCCTTGAATTCGCGCCAGTTCATCCCGCACTTGGAGCACGGCGTAGTTGCGGAGGTAAAGATCGTCATAGCGGCCGTCCGGCGAGAACAGGTGCACGACCATCGTGAGGTCGGGCGAGGACTTCAGCGTGGTGACCCCCAGGCGGCGAACCTCTTCGGGCAATTTCGGCAACGCCTGGTTCACGAGGTTCTGCACCTGCACCTGCGCGATATCGACGTCCGTGCCGAGCTTGAAGGTGACGGTGAGCGTCATCACGCCGTCGGCGGTGGATTGGGAGAACATATAGAGGCTGTTCTCGATGCCGTTGATGGTTTGCTCCAGCGGCGAGGCGACGGTCTCGGCGATGGTCTTCGGGTTGGCGCCCGGATACACCGCGCGCACGACGACGGTGGGCGGGACGACTTCCGGGTATTCGCTGATGGGCAGGCGCGAGAGCGAGATCGCGCCGACGATGAAAATGATCAGGGAGAGGACGCCGGCAAAGATCGGTCGCTGGATGAAGAAGTGGGAGAATTTCATAAGGGGTTTCCTTCGTGGCGATTCGGATGGCGGGAGTTTGCTTCCTGCTTAGCGTTTTACGAGTTTTGGACCGTCGCCGCTCGCCAGCGTTTCTTGCGGCGTCACAGCCATCCCGGGCCGCACGTGTTGCAGGCCGTTGACCACGATCTGTTCGCCCGCTTCCAGTCCCGCGCGCACAATGCGCTTGCCTTGCACGGCCGGCCCAAGCTGCACGGGCCGATAGGCCACGGTGTTCGTTTCCGTGAGCGTGAGGACAAATTTCTGCGCCTGATCGGTGCCAATGGCCCGCTCCTCGACCAGCAACGCGGGATGCTGCTCGCTGGCGGGGACACGGATGCGCGCGAACAGGCCCGGCACGATGCGGCCCTCGGAATTGGGGAAGGCCGCCCGCAACAGGATGCTTCCCGTCTGAGGATCGAGCCGGTTGTCAAACGACTCGATGTAGCCCCTGTGCGGGAAGCCTTCCTCGTCGGCGAGCTGAAGCTGGACCGGAATCCGGCCGTCGCCGCTGCCGGCGATTTTCTTGCCCTGCAACAGCGTGTTGAACTTCAGGAGCGAGTTCTCGTCCACGTCGGCGTAAACGTAAACGGGATCCACCGACACGAGGGTCGTGAGCAACGTGGCATTGCCGGCAACCCCGCTGACGTAGTTGCCCACGGTCACGAGTTCGCGGCTGGCTCGCCCGTCGATGGGCGCGCGGACCTCGGTGTATTCCAGATCGAGCTTCGCCGAGTCACGCGCCGCCTCGGCGGCCAGGACGGCGGCCCGTGCTTCCTGAAAGCGGGCCTGGCGCGCTTCTGCGTCCTCGGTGGAGATGGCTTTGTTGGCCAGGAGTTGTGCCGTGCGGCTCGCTTCGCGCTCCGCGTTCTGCAAGCGCACCTGGGCTCGCTCACGCTCGGCGTTCGTGCGGTCGAACTCGGCCTTGTGCCAGCGCGGATCAATCACGAAGAGGGTATCGCCCTTTCGGACGAGCTGCCCGGATCGAAAGCGCACTTCCTGAACGTAACCCGAGACGCGCGGGCGCACTTCGACGCTTTCCACGGGCGCGGTCCGTCCGGTGAATTCGTCCCATTCGACGATTTCACGCTGTTCAACCGGGGCGACGGTGACGGTGGGCGCGGGCGGGTGCGATGGGGCTGCATGCTGGCCGCAACCCACGATCAGTGCGGTCGTGGCAATCAATGCGAGGGGGAGCGGACTGAAGCGAACAAAGCTTTTCAGGAACATACGATTTAAGGATTGATGGTTTCGATTGAGTCGAGAACGGCGGCTTCATGCGGCAAACGCCTGGAGTGGCCGGGCTTGCCGGACGGACTGCTGGCGTTCGTGCCAGGAAGCGACCTTGCTCGCCTTCTCCTGGGCCAGAATCGGGAAGACCAGTTCAGGAAAGCCCGACTGCCAGGCAAGGGCCTCCGCCTCGTTGAGCGCCAGGCGGAGGAGACGTGGTTGTTGTTCGATGAGCGCGGAGAAATCGCGCTCGATATTCGCGCGCGCAACTTCAATCGCGTTCGTGGCGCTTTGGTGTGTGTTCGGGGTAGCCGCGACCGTGAGGTCGCGGGACGGCGATGCAGAAGATTTGGCAGCGACAGCGAGTTTGTAGTCGCTCGAGAATTCAGCCTGCGACCTCACGGTCGTAGCTACATGGAACGGATACGCGTTGAAGGATTGGGGAGTGTTGGACGTGTTCATATCGTTCTTGTTGGTGATGATGGATAGATTGAATCGCATACGGAAAGCATTAGTAGTTGGCTATTTAGTCAAATTTCTGTCCAAAAAAAACCGCGGCTCATGCCGGCGCTAAAGCCGGTTCTTTGACACCCAAAAGTTCGAACGCTCCGCGAACCGAATTGCGAAGGATATCGAGATTGTTCTCAATCCGGGCCTGGGTAAGCATGCCTTGAAAATAGGCAAAGAGCATTTGGGCCTTGGCGGCGGCGTCCGGCGCGTGGATCAGACCGGCGGCGTGCGCATCGCGGATGAGCGACTCGAGATACTTGCGTTTTTGATCCAAGATCTGGCGGACCAGTTTTTGGAGTTTATCTTCCTGCGTGCTGACTTCCGATCCCAAACAGAACAGGGGGCAACCCAGCACAGAGCCGCATTTGGACCGCATTTCCGACTGAAGCTGATAACCGTAGTCGCAATATTTTTTCAGGCGCTCCAGTGGGGGAATCGTGGGTGAGAACAGCGAATCCAGGTCCAACCGCCGTCGTTGCCAATCTTCATCCAGAGCTGCGGCGGCCAGATCTGCTTTGGAATCGAAGAAATAGTAAAAGCTCCCCTTCTTGACGCCCGCCCTCTCGCAAATATGGTCAATGGTCGTGCTGCCGTAGGACCCCGTCCAAATCAAATCGAGGACGGCTTCCATCAATCTTACTTTGGCATCACTGACTCGGCCCATAAATTCTTTCGCTTTCTGTGTCGCTTGCCAGGTTTTTGGCTCGGACGACGCGAATCTGGACTAAGTTTACTAGTCAGTCAACTATTTTCTTAAACTTTTTTCGTCCGCTCGGTCATCCCCACAGATTCAACATCTTCCGTTCGACCAGCGGTCGACTAATGGTTCGGCTGCGGCGGGGCAGGTTGAACAGTCGATCGCCAAACGGTGACGCGGCGAACATAAATCTCAGCAGGCGTGACCTCCAGTCGAAAGTCGGCCCCGCCGTTCTGCGAGTTCATGAAGACTCCATCCGTGACGTTGAACGTCGCGGTCTGCCACTGGTTGGATCCTTGGACGGGCGCGAAGCGGATGCCGGTGCCCAGTGTCGCCGTCCTTGCCACACTGGGAGGCGCGGCCTTGTAACGCTTGTGCGTCTCTCCTTCCAATCCGTCGTATTGAAGTCTGATGAAGGTCGGGACGGCAACCCGATACTCAATCTCGATCCGGGCAGCCTTCAACTCGTCGCGCTTGAAGTCCGGATGAATGGCGAAGTAGACGTAGCCGAACGTCTTGTTGGCAGATTTGCGATTGTGATACCGGCAGGGCACACCGTCCAGGGTCTCGATGGTCGTCCGGCCGTCCGGTTCATCAGCCACGTGCCTCAGGCCGTCCTCGTCGCTTTCCTGGCCGAGCAGGATGCTGACGACGTTGCTGGTGGAGTAGTCCCTCGTCCCAGCCGGTGGCGACGTGACAGGCTCGGGCTTCCCCGTTTTCGTCGAATCGATGTCGGAGAGAAGAACCGATGGTGCGCTCGCGTCGGCGGTGGCTTGCGATTCCTGCTGGCGCGTCCTCAGGAATAAGACCAGCGCGGCCACCGCTGCCGCGCCAAGCACAATGATTGTAAGCAGACGCCGCCATAAGCTGCCGACGGAACCGACCACCAGGCCTCCTGCTTCAACTGCGTCTCGCAACTCCTGCATTTGTTCGGAATGGCGCTGGCTGTCCTTCGTCATCACCCAAAGCGCATCATCCCAGTTGTCTGTGCTGATCGTAAATGTTTGCCCTCTGAACGTAAATTCCGCACTGACATTCTCTCCAGACCAAAAGGACCGCCGACGCGTGGTAAAGACGAGCCCGGGCAAGTGCTCGATGGAACGACAGAGAGCAGCAAATCTCATGACAGGCACTCGAAAGCTGACCCCTTTGTTGTATTCCTCCGTTTTCATCACCAGGATGCCAAACACGTTTTCGAACACCAACCTGTGGCCAGATTCTCTTGCATTGTGGCAAACCTGAACATGCCAAAGTCCTTTGTCAAAAGGTTAGAAGAGCTGACCGCCAATTCTCACCACGAGCTTGAGGAGGCAACAGTTTGTCGCCGTCGGCGTGAGGAGGCGGACAAGGTGACCCCACGGTCCATCCGCCTCCTCACGTCGGCGGCTACGTTTATTGGTCTGCGAGAGTCGTCTCGGTCGCGATGGCTCCGCAGTACAGCGCCCAGGAGGGCGCAGAAAATGGAGCGCAACTGACGCGATTTTCATGCCCCCTCCATGCGCCCCTCCGGGGCGCCCGGTTCTGGACCGGCCAAACCGGGGGCCGCGCTCGCAGCCTCGCTTGCCCCCGGCTACTTTCATTTGCCCCTCCGGGGCAGGGGCAGTCAAGCGACAGCCGTCGGCGGGGAGATATGGAGTGCGGCGGCAAGCGCACCGCGACGCCGCTTTGGATTGCGGATCGCCCAGCCAAAGCGCTGTCGCCGCTTCGCTCTGCCAGCGCACTCCAAATGATTCGCAAGAGATCTTTCGGGCGTCCTGCCCCCTCACCCCGGCCCTCTCCCCCTCCGAGGGGGAGAGGGAGTCCGCCCCTTATCCCCCTTCCCATCCTGCCGAAAATCCTTTATACAAACTCCGCCCGAGCGGTGTCTATCGGGTGAATGTGACGATGTCGCACTGGTGCCAGAGCCTCTACGAGTCGCACGCGGCGCAGATAATTCTGTACGGCCGCGCGCTGGGGCTTGGCCACAGCGAGGCCGAGGACGTGCTGCAAGAGACGTTCGTGGCGCTGCTGGAGCGGGAGGAGGCGCCGGAACAGCCGTTGCACTACTGCCTGCGCAGCTTTCGCAATCGGGCGCTGAACCACAAGCGCAGCCTCTGGCGCCGGCTCACGCGCGAGCTGGAGTCGATGCGGTGGTTCGATCGGGCCGACGGCGAAACCCCGCAGGAACGGGCCGCGATGCGCTGCCTGGCGAAGCTGCCGGCCGAGCAGCGCGAAGTCATCGTCCTGAAACTTTGGCATGAACATACGTTTGAAGAAATCGGTGAATTGCTCGGCCTGTCGCCCAACACGGCGGCGGGCCGTTACCGTTACGGTCTGCAAAAACTGCGGGCCTGTTTGACTGGAGATGAATATGAAGAACTGGAACGAACTGGAGAACCAACTGCGTTCGTGGACGCCCCGAGCCCCGTCGGAGAAAGTTAAGGCGCACCTGTTTGGCGGCGCCGCCGGCCACGCGGTGACTACGGCGGACGCCGGCCATCCTGCCTGGCACTGGCTGGCGCCGGCGATGGCGGTGTTTTTGTTTGGCATGTTCGTCGTGGGCCGGCAGCCCGGCGGGCTGGGGCCGGCGGGGGGCGTGCTGGCGCAGTTCGGGATGTCGGATTCGGAGACGGAGAGGGCGTCTCACTACGCCAACAATTCCGTTCAGGTGATGACTTTTGATTGGACAAACGGCAGCCATTCTCTGACAACAGCCCCTCCCGTGTCCCGGACGAACCGGCTGATTCAGTAGCGCCTGTGAAACGACCCTGTTGTCTGAGCCCGTCCGAGGGTTTCCCTGGACTGTCTTCTCCGCACCCGTATGCGTTCAGGAAAGTTACTCTTTGCAACCAACCCAGCGTTGAAACGCTGGGCTATTATCGAATGTCCCTTCGGGACAAGCGCCAGCAACCTCATTCGGGTGAATTTCCGAAACGCACTATCCCTAACCCGGTTATTTCACACCTCGCATGAAACACCCACAGCCTGTAGCCGACGACGTGAGGAGGCGGACTCGTTCGCCCGCTTGGTCCATCCGCCTCCTCACGTCGGCGGCTACGGCAGGTATGAGTATCCGTGCTAAGCCCGCTCCTCCATCGTCCGATTCCCAAGGCTGAATTTTCATGAGTAACGGCAAATCCAAAAACGGGCTGGGCAAAAACCTCCCAGCCAAAGGCCCGTCGCCCGTCTCGAGCCGGCCCGCCGACACAAAGCCGGGCGCTGCGCCCACCGGCAAACCTGGCACGCCGGCCGCGCCCCCGGCCAAAGCGGCCGCACCGGCGCAGCCCGCGGCTCCGGTCCACGTCCCGCCGCTGTATCGGCGCATCGACTGGATAAGTTTCATCGTGACGTTCGTGGTGGTCTTCGCGGGCTACCTCTGGACGCTGGCGCCGGACCTCACGCTCGAGGACTGCGGCGAACTGGCGACCGGCTCGTACTACGCGGGCGTGCCGCACCCGCCGGGCTATCCGGTGTGGACGGTGTATAGCTGGATCTTCACGTGGCTGGTGCCGATCGGGAACATCGCCTATCGGGTGACCATCTCTTCGGCGTTCGCGGGCGCGCTGGCGTGCGGCCTGGTGGCGCTGATGGTGTCGCGCGGTTCGAGCATGATCATGGAGGGCATCGCGGACTTGAGGAATATCGAGAAACGATTCGAGAACGCGCTCTGCCTGGTCTGCGGCTTCGTCGCGGGCGTGGTGATCGGGTTCAACGGCTTCATGTGGAGCCAGGCGGTCATCGTCGAGGTGTACACGTTGACCTTCCTGTCGATGACGGTGGTGCTGGCGTGCATGTTGCGCTGGGTCTACGCGCCGCACCAACGGCGCTACCTGTACATGGCGTTTTTCTGGTTCGGGATCTGTGTCAACAACCACCAGTCGCTGATTGTCATCGTTCTGGGCATGGAGATGGCGGTCCTGTTCGCGGCGCCGCGGCTCGCCCGAAATCTCTTCTTCTGGAACACGGTTTGTTACGTCGGCGTCCTGTTCCTGATGGGCATTGACATGGTGCCAATGCTGAAAGACAACGACACGCTGCGGCTGATCTTTCACTTGATCGGCATTGGCTCGTTCATCATCTGGGTCAGCCTGTTGGTGAGCACGCGCATCAGCGGCCCCGAATTCCTTCGGGACTTTCTCCTCGTGGCCTCGGTTGTCTATCTTGGAATACTGTTCCTCAGCGTCACGAGCTTCGTGACGGCCTTCGAGTACAAGCCGGGCCGGTTTGTCGCCTTCAACATGCTCGGCCTGGCGATGCTTGGTGCCACGGGATGGGTGATCAGCAGGACCTGGAAACTGCCCCGGGAATGGCTCCCCGCGCTGGGCTGCGGCGGGGCGTTCGCGGGCGGGGCGGCGTTCTACGTCTACATGGCCCTGGCATCAATGACCAACCCGCCATTGAACTGGGGCTACCCGCGCACTGTCCAGGGCTTCTTTCACGCCATCACCCGCGGCCAGTACGAGCGCATCCATCCGACCACCGAGATCGGCCGCTACGTCGACCAGGTGCAACTCTACGTCGGCGGCGTGTTCGAGGAGATGAACTTCGTCTATGTGCTCATCGGCCTGCTGCCGCTGTTTTTCCTGCGCAAAATGCAGGCGCGGGAGCGGGCGTGGCTCATCGGGCTGGCGGCGACCTACGTCACATTGAGCGCGCTGCTGCTGTGGCTGCTCAACCCGGCGCCGGACCGCCAGAGCCGCGACCTGAACCGGGTCTTCTTCACGGCGTCGCACTTCATGATCGCGATGGGATTGGGCTATGGGTTGGCAATCCTCGGCGCCTACTTGTCATTGCACTACCAGCGGTTCCGGAACTACTGCCTGTTCGGCAGCCTGGGCGCGGCGTTTGTCGCGCTGTTCATGCTCGCGGTGCGTTTCAGCGGCGTGTTCCACTTTCAGTCGCTGGTCCTGGATCTGGATCCGAGCTACAACCCCATCGTTCGGTTTACAGCCCTGTTCAGCCTGTGCCTGGCGCTGGCTGGCGTGGCCATATTCCAGATTTCCCGCACGAAGCTCCCGCGCCTCGCCTTCCTGGCGGTGCTGTGCGCACTGCCCGCCTGGTCCGTCCTCTCGCACTGGTACGACAACGAGCAGCGCGGGCATTACTTCGGTTACTGGTTCGGCCACGACATGTTCACGCCGCCGTTCAACGACCCGAAGACCGGCAAGCCTCTCTATCCGGAGATGGATCGCGACACGGTGCTTTACGGCGGCACCGACCCGGGCCGATTCAATCCGACTTACATGATCTTCTGCGAAAGCTTTATCCCGCCCAGCAAGCGCAATCCGCAGGACCCGAATTTCGACCGCCGCGACGTATACCTCATCACCCAGAACGCGCTGGCCGACGGCACCTATCTCAACTACATCCGCGCCCAATTCAACCGCAGCGCGCAGATTGATCCGCCCTTCTTCTCCGAACTGTTCCGCGGCCCGAAGGAAATCAACAACGACCTCGAAAAGCCCTACCACACCAACATCGTCGCGCGCCTGATGCGCCCGCTCGATCACTACTTCCTCGACCTCGGCTACAAGATTGAGGAGCGCCGCCGCTGTGGAACATCCTTCTTCACCGAGAAGGATTTCACCGACCTGCCCCGGTTCGCCGGCAAGCTCAAGACCGCGAGCGATCCCGTGTCGAAGTTTCTTTTTGATAATCTTTCAAAGGAGACGCAGCAACTCCTCAGTTCCGGCAACGAATCCGCCTTGCGCCACGCGCTGGCCAAGGACCTCTCCGCCCTGCTGCGGCGCGACCTGGACGCCTGGAGGAAACTCGACCAGATGCAGGAGCAGAAGTTTGGCCTCACCAACGCCATCACCGCCGCCAGGGCCGACCTGGCCGGCGCGCCCAACGGCGACAATGCCGGGAAGCTCAAGTCGAGTATTGAGAAATGGGAGAAGTCCCTCGTCCCGATTGACAAGGCCATCGCCGAACTCCAGGCCGTGCCGTCGCTGTACGAATCGAATCGCTTTGCCGGCGTGCAGCTCACGCCCCGCACCAAACGGTTCATCAAGGAGAATCCCCACAGCCACACCCGCATCCGGCTCAATCGGATTCTTCTCGAAGAAGCGTATCCGACCGAGTTGGCCAAGAGCCTCGGCGGCGTTTACCCCGATCTTGAAATCCAAAGCGCGACCAACGACGACTCCCAGCGCTGCTTCCAGGAATACCTTCAGGACGCCCAGAAACGGCTCGAACACGACCGCCGATATCCCACTGAGCCGCGGCAAATCCGCCCCGGCGAAGACGTGCAGATCAAGGACAACAAGGTCCAAGTTTCGGGCCAGGTCGCGGTGATGGCGATCAACGGTCTGCTCACCAAAGTCATCTTCGACAAGAACCCCGACCACGAATTCTACGTCGAGGAAAGTTTTCCGCTGGACTGGATGTATCCTCACCTGTCGCCGTTCGGCATCATCATGAAGATCAACCGGAATCCATTGCCGGAGATCACCGACGACATGGTCTACCGCGATCACGAATTCTGGAGCCAGTTTTCAAAACGGCTTATCGGTGACCGGATCAACTACGACACGACCGTCGCCGAGATTTGTGCCTTTGCCGACGAGGCCTACTACAAGCACCGCGTGCCGAAAGACTTCACGGGCGACCCCGCATTCCTGCGCGACAGCGACGGCCAGAAGGCGTTCTCGAAGCTGCGCAGCTCGATTGCCGGCGTCTACAACTGGCGCATCGCCAACTCCAAGTCCCCGCAAGAACAACATCGGATGATCAAAGAGGCCGATTTTGCCTTCCGGCAGGCCTACGCCTTCTGCCCGTACAGCCCCGAGGCCATATTCCGCTACGTCAATTTGCTCGTCCAACTCAACCGCATCGACGACGCGCTTCTCATCGCCAATACCTCCTTCAAGCTGGATCCCTTCAATCCCCAGATCGAGAATTTGCTCGTCGAGCTGACTCGCATCCGGGGAGCGGCATCGCGCACCTCCGGCATCCAGCCGCCGGCGACCGCCGCCGTGACTCAGGAGCAAATGAACGCCCTCGAAGCGCAATTCAAGGCAAA
>WNGA01018788.1_pt1 | contig 13504 bp, 12 predicted proteins | sample 5400061 | NCBI WGS metagenome assembly WNGA01 (sample SAMN13153366, study PRJNA577476) | soil metagenome | isolation source: 100 cm soil or saprolite under grassland replicate 2 | place: USA:California | collected 2016-06-15 | reverse complement strand
TTGCCTACAATAGTGCCAGGCACCATTGAAGGACGGGACGATGGGCCGGCGCCGGTTTTCCAAGTCCGGGCAACGGCCACGCCTTCGTCGATTCCTTCCACCGCGTCGTTGAAGTCACTCATGAAGTTGCCGCGGCGCAACTCGCCGTCGGTAAAGATCTTGAAACCAAGATCCTTTTGTCGTTGGATCACGCCAAGAATATGCTTGTCCTCGAGCGCGCGCAGTTGCTCGTCGCCAACGTTCGCGCTGCGCGCTTGGAGAAGCTCTGCGGGTCGAAGAAAACTGCCGATATGTTCCGCGCGGTATTTGGCTGCCATAAAAACCTCCCTTAAAGAATGGAATAATGGAATGCTGGAATAATGGAATAGGAGAATCCCAGAACTCCACTATTCCGCTAACAGTTTTTTCAATCTTGCAACCACTTCGGGCGGCTGGGCGATCACTTCTTTCGCCAGCGTCGCTAGCTGTTCGCCGCCGACCGGTTCCACCGGCCAGTTGCGCTTTTTGGCTTCGGCCAAAAGCTCCGGATCTTTCAGTGTGCTGATCCAAGAATCGCGCAGGATTTTGAGTCGGTCCGGGGCCATGCCAGGAGGCGCAGTCCACGGCCGGCCAAACTCGTTCGGTGCCATTACCAGCGTGGCCAAGCGCCGTTCGGCATCGCGGACTTTGTAACGATCCATCAGGTCGTAGAGTGTCGGCGTTTCCGGCAGCATAGGATCTCGTTTCCGGCCGGTCTGAACGAATGGACGGGTAAATCCTTTTTTGAACCAGGTGATGTGCGGTTCGCGGCCAAAAAACGCCGCGATGGTGATTAACCGGCACTGCAGCTCGCCGCGTTCGAGCGCCACGTCGATGTCCGCCGCGCCTTGATAACCGGTGATGATGGTAAATTTTACCCCAAAAACCTCCTCGATAAGCTTGGGGATATGATAGGTAGTCGAAGCCGTGCCGGTGGAGCCGCATTTGGGCGGCTCGGTAGCCTTGCGCAGGTCGTCAATGGTTTTGTACGGACTATCGCCGCGAAAAAAAACCACGGACTCGGTCTGCTCCGGTGTGCCGAGCCAGTTAAATTTCGACCAGTCATACTGCACTTCTTTGCGGCCGATCAGTTGATCCATATAGATTCCCGGATTGATCGAGCCAAGGGTGAGCCCGTCCGGTTTCGTGACGTTGTAAACATAGTTCGCCGCGATCACCGAGCCGGCGCCTGGCATGTTTTGCACCGTGACGCTCGGATTGCCGGGAATATGTTTTCCCAAATAGGTTGCGATGTGCCGGGTCCATAGGTCGTAAAGATCGCCGGGCTGCCCTCCGCGGATGACTCTTATTGATTTTCCTTCGAAGAAGTTGGATTGTGCGTTGACAGTTGTGGTAAAAAACAGATTCCATACGGAGAAACACGAGAATAAAATTGCGATGACAGCGCGCGTTTCTAAATTCTTCATCGTATTCTCTTGCGTTCGAGAGATCCTCTCCCTTGAACGGGAGAGGAATGAGTTGAGGGTGCTTGACAATTGTTTTACCCCTCACCCTGACCCTCTCCCGCAAGGGGAGAGGGAAATTTCTTGCCGGGTTTCCAAAACCAGCCGCTCTGTCAGAACATGTCAATCAAAGAACGAAAACCGACTTACCAGGCTCTCTACACCGGTGTTCCTTTCTCGCCAAACTGATTTCTAATATAATGATACGCCGCCATCGCGGCGGTGGCACCATCGCCCGCTGACGTGATCGCTTGGGAGGCGGAGTCCTGACGGATGTCGCCCACGGCGTAAAGGCCGTCTCGGACGGTTTTCATTGAGCCGTCCGTCGGCACATGCCCGGTGTCGTTAAGCTTGATGACACTTCGCAAAAACTCCGTGCTGGGTTGCAAACCGACGTAAATGAACAGCCCAGCGAGTTCGACGTGCACTACTTCTCTCGAATGCAAATCGCGAACCCGCACACCGGTGACGACGTCGTCGCCGAGAATTTCTTCGATCGTGCTTTGATAACGCGGGATTATTTTTGAAGTCTCCATCACTCTTTGTCGATACGAGTTCTGGGCAGAGAATTTTTCAGAATTATGGAAGAGTAAAACCTGCTCGGCGAAGTTCGCCAGCGTGAGCGCCTCTTGCAGCGCCGAGTCGCCGCCGCCGACTACTCCGACGACCTGCCCGTCATAGAGCGGGCCGTCGCAGCTGGCGCAGTGGCTGACGCCGCGGCCCATTAATTTTTTCTCGCCGGGCACGCCCAGGTTTTTGAGCTTTGAGCCGGTGGCGACGATGACGGCTTTGGCGCGATGTCGTTCTTCATCGGTGACCACGGACCATAAGCGATCCTGCGCTTCCAGGCTAGAAACTTCCGCGCGCTGGAATTCGGCGCCTTGGTCCGCCGCTTGACGTTGCACTGTCGGACACAAGTCGTAACCGGCGATGCCGTCCGGAAAGCCGGGGAAGTCTTCGATCTTGTCGATGCTGATCAGATGGCCGCCGGGAATGTTCGATTCCAATATTAACGTAGACAGACCTTGGCGAGCGGCGAATAAACCGGCGGTTAAGCCGGCCAGGCCCGAGCCAATAATTATTACGTCATAGTCCGCCATGTGATGTTTTTACCTTGGCGTTCTTTGCGCCTTTGCGCGACATGATCTTATTCGATTCGGATGTTTCTCGCGCCAAGACGCCAAGACGCAAAGTTAGAACGCTACCGCCACTCATCCACGGAAACCGTTTTCTGATAATTGCAGCCCATGATGCGCCAGTAGCCAGTGGTCTCGCCGCCGCCCACTGCGATTATTCCCCCAAGAGTTTTTTCAGCCGTTGGATAACTTCCGGCGGCTGCGCGATCACCTCTTTGGCCAGCGATTCAAGCTCCTCACCGGCTACGGGTCCGACGGGCCATCCGCGCTTTTTTGCCTCTGCCAAAAATTCGTTATCTTTGACCGTTCTATTCCACGCCTCGCGCAAGGTTTTTATTCGCTCGGCAGGGACTCCGGGAGGAGTGACTAAGGGACGGCCAAAAATATTCGCTGCCAGGATGACCGTAGCCAAGCGCCGCCCGTTCTCGGGTGTTTTGTACTGGTCCATTAGCTCATGGAGAGTGGAGACATCCGTCAATGAAGTTTCCCGTTTTTTCCCCGTCTGAGCGAGGGGACGAACAAATCCATTTTTGCTCCAGGTAAGGTAAGGCTCGCGGCCGAAATAGGCCGTGGTGGAAACTGCACGACAGTGCACCTCGCCCCTCTCGATGGCGAGGTCAACATCCGGCCCGCCCTGATAGCCGGTGATCATAGTGAGCTTTGTTCCGAGGGTCTCTTCCATAAGCTTGGGTACTAGGTATAAAAACGAGCCCGTCCCCGTGGAACCGCATTTGGCCGGCTCCTTGGCTGCGCGTATGTCTTCGATACTTTTGTAAGGGCTATCCCGGCGGGTAATAAACACCCATTCGGTTTGCTCCGGTGTGCCGATCCAATTAAATCTTGCCCAGTCGAATTGCACTTCCTTTCGCCCAATGAGCTGGTCCATGTAGATTCCCGGAAGAAGAGCGCCGATGGTGAGCCCATCCGGTTTGGCAACGTTATAAATTTGATTCGCTGCAATCACTGAGCCGGCGCCTGCCACGTTTTGTCCGACGATCGCGGGGTTGCCGGCGATGTGCTTTCCCATGTGGTTGGCGAACAGGCGCGCCCAACCATCATAGAGAGATCCGGCCTGACTGCCGATAATGAGCCTTATGCTCTTCCCCTGATAAAAAGGGGCTTGTGCCTGGAGCGTCGTGGTAAAGGTGAGACTCGATGCAACAAAGAAACAGAGATAAAACGTAACGGCCACGCCTCTGGAAAATTTCGTCATCGTAGCCTCCTATGTTTGAGTCTACTGTTCCAGCAGATCGAATACGAATAAGCCGCGCTATCATCTGTAAATCGAAACCCGAAATAGCTCCCACATAATCAAATCGAAAGAGAAACGATGAATTTGTTTTTACGTATGGGGTTCGAGCTTTGGTATTGTTTCGGATTTCGATATTCGAGTTTCGGATTTTCTTCCCTTTAGGACATCATCTCCACTCATCCACCGACACCGTCTTCTGATAATTGCAGCCCATGATGCGCCAGTAGCCATTGGTCTCGCCGCCGACCACGACAACGTGAATCTCGTCGGGCTTGAACATCTTGATCATTTCGTCCGGCGCAGCTTTCAATTTCGACGCGTAGGGTTCCTCGCCGAAGGTTGCTCTGGGATAAATGTAGTTCTGAATCAGTTGATAATCCCAATACTCACCGGCCGGCATCAGCGCATTTTCGTAAACCCACTCAATCATTTTTTCCTTGCTATCGAAGCCACCGCGGTCGATGTATTGCCTGGCCGCGATTGGGTCGAGCAGGAAAGTCGGCGCGCTGTGCGCGTCCATGCCGCGCAGCATGTTACGCACGTGCTCGCGCCAAAATTTTTCGCGCACGCCGAGAGTAAAGGCTGTCGAGCGGCAACCAGTGAAAATACTCACGGTGCTGTCGGCCGGCTTGAATCCATGCTGGACATGAAAAGATTGCCAAGGACTGCGTTCTTCATTCTCGGCGAAAGTGACAGTACCGTACGCATAGCCGTTGCCCTGCGAGCCCATGTAACTGTCCCCCGGGAGCGAGCCGCCCTGGAGATTTTGCGACAGCAAACCATAGGCGCGCCCGATGGTGGCGTTAGCATGGTTATAAGGAGCCATCGCTCCGGTGCCGGAGTTCATGCCGATCTCGTTACGGATCGGACCGTTGACGACGACCATCGCAGCCATCGAACTGGTCGTGCTGCCGCGCGCGCTCACGCCGCTCGAAGCGAGCGCCAGTATCAGCGGAAAGTACTCCGGTCGCGCGCCCGCCATCACCGCGTTAACCGCTACCTTTTCAACCGTGAATTCCCAATACTGGCGAAATTGGTTCGAGCGCATATGCCCCGCGACTTCGTCCGGCTTGCGGCTTGTGCGCGCGAGCATTTCCCTGACTTTCTTTTCCGTCGGCAGAACGATCGGCAGCTTGTCCGTCCAATTATTTTCCAGGAACAAATGATGCAGGTTTTCGTCCGTGTCGGAGTCGACCATTCTCGGCGTCGAGCGCTCAAACTTGATCTCCTTGATGCGATCTCCCTCGGCGGGCCGGGTGAGCCCTTCGATGACTTCTTGCATTACCGGCCGGCCGCTGATCGGGCTCTTGCCTTCGACATAGGCGCGCAGTTGTTCCGCGGTTTTGCCCATCACCGGCTGGGGCACGAAAGTGTAACGCGCCTCGGGCATGCCGTGCATTCGGGTCACCGATTGCACCGCCTTGTCGAAGGCGTTGGTATGGATAGCAACGGTGGGCACACCGTACTTGCTATCGAGAGCGATTGCGTGCACGGCGACCGCCGGCGCGCAGGTACTTCAATGGCCGACACCGATGATGGCGCCGTCGCCGTTGGCTTTGATCATTTCCCAGGTCTTGGGATCGTCTTTGGTGTAGACGCTCGACATCTCTACGAGCTTGGTCGTCACCGACGGCATGTAATCGGCGAACCAATCTTGCACCTGGCGCAGGAAAAGCCCCGAGTCGTCGAAGCGCGGGTCGACTAAATAAAGTGTCTTGCCGTCTAGGCTCTCCAAGCGCGGCGCCATCGGTTTCGGCGTAATCTTTGGTGGAAAGCCTACCGGATTGAGCACGGAGATTTTGTCCGTTCCGTTAATGCCATCAGCCATGTTTGAATCCTCCTTGCGCTATTTATGTCCAAGCCGGTCAAGCCCAGGATCATTGCCTTGCGCCGCCGTAAGATTGCGAATGGCGCAGGCGTCGGTTTAGACCTCCCAAACCTAATCGAAGTTGCGAAGAGGCGTCAAGCACAAACGAGCCGGGCGGCCTTTCGCAACGGCTTCGTTTCCAAGAAATTCGTGTCTTTCAACAACGTCAGCGTTGCGCTCGACTAATGGATCGAGCCAGTGGCGCTATCATAGGTAAAGTTTGACTGAGTACCGCCCGGTTTGGCGGCAGTCACTCTGTATGAAGTTGGCGAGAGGATGACGAACGATAAGGTAACTCCGTCGGTTGATTGGAAGCCGTATCCGGCGGTTTCGGCGAGGGAAGCCGGAAGCACAGATTGTTTGGCGTAGTAGGCTTCGATGGCAATCGAGGCATTTCGAAGATCCGATTTCATCTGCGCGTCGATCGCCTCGCTTCGATAGGTCATGAACTGCGGTATCGCGATCGCGGCGAGCAGACCAATCACGGCGATGACCACCAGAATTTCGACCAGAGTGAAGCCGGCGCGCTCAAATGAGCGCTTCTTGAAAGCAGCAAATTGATGAAGCATCAAGCCATAACTTCCTTAGGCTTACAAAAGCTCGCGTATGGTAATTGATTCGTGCACAAAGCACCAGAAATAAATTTGCCGGCGTTTTTTCCCTTCTCGCGATTGGTTTTGCACTGCGCGACCGACTCGCGCGCAATGCTCCATTCCTTTGGGGACTAGGTTCAGCGCCAACTTTGTCGCGCCGCCGAATGTTCTTGACGTTTAATTTAGATCTGCCTTATGTTGCAAACCACGCCGGCTTCGTCGTTTAACTTGGCGTTTGCTTATTCAGAGTGGGAGGCGAAATGAAAAAGACGAGTATTTGGCTCTTGTCCATTCTCTTGTGGTCGGTCGAAGCTGTGGCGCAAACTCCCTATTATCAGGGTAAAACTATCAGGGTCATCGTCGGCTATCCGGCGGGTAGCGCCCACGATTTATGGGCGCGCATGATCGCGCCGCAACTGACCAAACATATTCCGGGCAACCCCGCCACCGTCGTTCAAAACATGCCCGGCGCCGGCTCGATGACCGCGACAAATTATATTTACGGCGTAGCCAAGCCCGATGGCTTGACGGTCGTCGTTAACAACGCGGCGCTGTACTTCGAACAGCTTCTAAAAAGGCAAGAAGTTCAATACGACTGGTCGAAATTCAGCTGGGTCGGCAGCATGACCCCCACCGTTCCGATGCTGTATATGTGGGCGAATACTCCCTACAAGACGATTCACGACGTGCGTACTGCGACGGTGCCGCCGAAGTGCGGGGTAACCGGAACGGGCAACACCGGCTACTATCTTCCTAAGTTGCTCGAACAAACCATCGGCGCGAAGTTTCAACTAGTCACGGGTTATGAAGGCGGCGCGAGCATCGAATTGGCGGTGGAGCGCGGCGAAGTGCAGTGCCGCGCCTTTACCATCCAGGTTTTCTTTGGCCGCGAGCCTTTTAACACCTGGCGCAGCAAGAACCTGGTGCGGGTTTTGGTTCAAGGCGGTAAAAAGCGCGACCCACGCCTGCCGGAAACACCGCTACTTACCGAGCTAATGGACCAATACAAAACTTCGGAAGCGAATCGTCGTTTAGTGACCGTCATGCTGGGATCCGGCGAATTCGGCAGCGCGCCAATGCTGGCGCCGCCGGGAATTCCCGCTGAGCAAGTTAAGATTTTGCGAGCGGCTTATGCCAAGGCGCTGACGAGTCCGGAGCTCATCGCCGACGCAAAGAAGCAAGGATTCGACGCGGAGCTGATTCACGGCGACGACCTCGAAGCGCTTGCGAAAGAGGTGATGAACCAACCCGCCGATGTCATCGCGGCGATGAAAAAAGTCATGGGCGAATAAAAGAAATCTGTCTACACCGAGCGACGCCACGCCAATCGAGTCGCCATGCGTGCCAATCGTGTTCGATGATCAGAGCTGTCTGTCGTCTTCTCATCAGTCTCGGTTTGCTGTCTTCGGTCGCCGCCGGCGCCGCGACCGCGCCTGTGCGCGTCAACATCGGCGCGGCCTCGGTAAGCAGCAGCGCGCTTAGTTTGTGGGCGGCGGAGGACCAAGGAATTTTTGCGAAGCATGGTATTGAAGCTCAGGTTATTCTGATCCGCGGCGGATCGACATTGGTGGCAAGCCTGTTAACCGGGGAAATCCAAGCGGCATTTACTTCGGGTGTATCGGTGCTCGGCGCTGCGGCGCAGGGCGTCGATGTGAAAATGCTGACGTCGATCTCGAGTCGAGTAAGCTGGAAACTGATTGCGAATCCGCAAATCAAAAAGGCAGAGGAGCTGCGCGGCAAGCGTTTCGGCGTGCAGAGCATCGTCGGCAGCACGTGGATGTATGCGATGCTTGCCTTGGAACAGCTCGGTCTCGAGCCGAAACGCGACAATATATCGTTTCTTCCCATCGGCGATCCGGTCACCATCGGACACGCCTTGGAAGCCGGTCGCATCGACGCCGCGGTGCTCGATCCGACGCTGAGCCAGCGCCTGACCAGCAAAGGATTTTCGCAGCTCGTCGATCTGGCCAAGACCAATGCGACCTTTCCGGGGTTAGGGGTCGGCGTGACGCGCGCTTATCTCGAGCAACATGCGGGTGCGATTGAAAAGTTGGCCGCCGCGCTGACGGAAGGTTTGGTATTCGTGCAGCAACCGGCGAATAAGCCCATCGCGTTGAAAATCCTCATGAAGCATCTCCGCATCAGCGATCCGAGCGTGGCCGAAAATGGTTATCAGGATCATTTGCTGACGCTGAATCGAAAACCCTATCCATCGCTCGACTTGATGGCGCAGCAAAATCCCAAGGTCGCGACGCTAAAAGTTGAAGACTTGCTAGATGCGCGATTCGTGCGCAAGTTGGACGAGAGCGGCTTCATCGATCGACTGTACGCGGCGCCGCGCTAAACGTGCGTTCTGCGCGACGTTTAGAGTCTCGGGTCTCCTCGGTGGCCCCCGCTTTTTCTCTCTCTTGCTAAGGAGCAGATAGAGAGCGCTGTTCATAATCTTGTCCGAAAACCTCCTCGCCCTCTGGGAGAGGATTGAGGGGAGGGTGCTTTCGCTCGCGGATGGCCCTCACCCTGGCCCTCTCCCGCAAGCGGGCGAGGGAACCGTAAGCGCCGGGCTCCGAAAGACTTCCACTTTCTCTTTGTCCGAGAGAAGTCGTCATGACTGTCATTGGGGAATCAAATAAGCGAAGGTCTCAACTTTCATGCGTTCCCGTTACTACTGCTACGTTGATTCATTCGCTGGATTGCGATATTCGCTGCTTATATTAGCCCAAATATTTTTGGAGGTAGCACGTGCTTCAAGGAAAAGTTGTCGTTGTAACCGGCAGCGGGCAGGGTATCGGCAAACATGCGGCCAAAACATTCGCGCAAGAGAAAGCGAAAGTCGTTGTTGCCGACTTCAATGTGGACTTGGCGAAGAAGACCGCCGCTGAAATCGGCGAAGTTAGTGAAGCGCTCGCCGTCCATGTTGATGTTCGAAGTGAGGACAGCGTTAAGTCAATGGTCGATCAGGTGGTTAATCGTTTCGGCCAGATCGACGTGATGATGAATAATGCCGCGATCGTGCCGCACTTTGCCTGGAACATTCCGCGCTGGCCACTCATCGCCGATATGCCTTTGGAATTTTGGGATCGCGTCGTTCACACCAATCTGTACGGAACATTTTTCGGGACCAAGCACGCGATCCCGCACATGGCGAAGAGAAAATCGGGTCACATCATCAATCTCTACGGCGGCGGCGGTCTGAGACCGGGCGGCGCAGCCACATACATGGTCACCAAGGATGGTATCCGCACGTTTACGCGCTACGTCGCGGAAGAAGTGCGCGATTCGAATATCTGCATGGTGACCTTCTCACCGCGCGTTCCAATCGCCACGGAAACCGCGCCGGAAGAAGCGCTCAAGCGCTTGCCCGGTCCTGAGATTTTGGGGCAAGGCTTCGTGCTTTGCGCGCAACTGCCGATGGACCAGAGCGGCAAATGCTTTGCTCATGAGAATGGCAAGCTGATAGATGAGTCGCCGCGGGAAGGATGAAAAGAGGCATGAGGCGTGAGGCTCGAGGCGGGAGCCGGAGGAAGAAATCATGACAGTGATCGATGCCGACGCGCATGTGATCGAGAATGAATCCACGTGGGACTATATGCTCGAGTCCGAGCGGCAGTTCAAACCGAAAGTTGTCAGTGCGACCAGCACCAAAGATCCGTTTGATTATTGGATGATCGATGGGCGCGTCATCCCACGCAATAACGTCGGCAGAGACCTCCCGGTGGCGGCGCGCGAAATGACCGATCTCGATTTGCGCATCAAACACATGGACGAGCTGGGCATCGATTGCCAAGTGATTTATCCGACGTTTTTCATTACGCCGGTGAGTCGGCGGCCGGATATCGATTTTGCCGTGGCGCGCAGTTACAACCGTTGGATGGCGGATATCGTTAACGCGTTTCCGTTGGGTGCTCGTGCCGCCACTGCAGAGCATGGAGCATCTTCCGGAAGAGCTGAAGTTCGGCAAGGAGAATGGAGCTTGCGGCGTCTATATGCGTGGCCTGGAAGTCGAACGCATACTGAGTGATCCGTACTTTTATCCGTTGTACGAGCAAGCGAGCGCAATGGACCTACCGCTTTGTGTGCATTCGGCTAATGGGGCATTTACGACCTACGATTTTTTCGCCGATGATCCTGGCTTCTCCAAATTCAAGCTGGCGGTCATCGGCGCGTTCCATTCGTTGGTATTTCACGGGATTCCGCAGCGCTTCCCGAAGCTCCGGATCGGCATCATCGAAGTGAGCGCGCAGTGGATTCCTTACGCGGTTCACGATCTCGCGCGGCGTTTCGCGCGGCGCGGCAGGCCGTTTCCCAAAAACGTTCTTAAAGAAAATAGAATCTATGTCACCTGCCAGACGGATGACGATCTTGACCACGTTCTTGGGTACGCGGGAGATGATAATCTGATTATCGGCACAGATTATGGCCATGCGGACAATGCCTCGGAGATCGAAGCCCTGCGCAAGTTGCGCAATGACGGCAAGCTGCCTGGAGCGGTGATCGACAAGATTCTCGACGATAATCCGCGGGCGCTGTACTCGCTCTAGCAGACCGGCATATAGCATATGGCGTATGGCTTGTGGCGGTGGGTTCCATCTATATGCCATATGCTATCAGCCATACGCCAATATTCTCGTTTGGAGGTCGTAGCATGTTAACGATTGATGCCGACGCGCATGTCATTGAATGTGAGAAGACTTGGGATTATTTGGAGGGCGAAGACAAACGCTACCGGCCAGTGCCCATCGCTGTCGACATGCCGTCGGGCAAGACGCAGAACTTTTGGATCATCAGCGGGCGGTTGATCGGTGGGCGCGACAATATCGGGCAAGACACGTCGAAAGATTCCCGCGAGATGGCCAACATCGATTCGCGCCTCAAACACATGGACGAGATCGGCACCGGCGTGCAGGTGCTGTACCCGACGCTTTTCCTAAGGCCGGTCACCGACAATCCGCGGATCGAGCTGGCGCTATGCCGTTCCTACAATCGCTGGATGGCGGACATCTGGTCTAAAGATAAAAATCGCTTGCGCTGGGCGGTGCAGTTGCCGCTTCTGACCATGGACAAAGCCCTGGACGAGCTTCGCTGGTCGCATGGCAACGGTGCGTGTGCGGTTTTTGTGCGCGGCATCGAAACTCACCATACCCTACACGATCCCTATTTTTTCCCGCTGTATGAAGAAGCGAGCCGACTCAACATGCCCATCGGCATTCATTCCGGTATCGGCAACTTCACCGTCAATGAAATGCTCGGCGGCGAACCATTTCGTGTCGCCAAACTCATGGTGATCGGAGGTTTTCATTCGATGATTCTGAACGGCATCCCGGAAAAGTTTCCCAAGCTGCGGATCGGCGCCATCGAAGTGGCGGCGCAGTGGGTGCCATATCTGGTGCACGATTTAAACCTGCGTTTTCCGAAGCTCGAAGGGAAAAAAGCGCGGCCTGACGTGCTGAGCGGCAGCAATCAGTTATTCGCGGCGTGCCAGACCGACGATGATTTGCCTTACGTGCTCAAATACGCCGGTGAAAATTGCCTGATGATCGGCTCGGACTACGGCCACGCTGACAACGCCAGCGAACTATTGGCTTTGTCGAAGCTCAAAGAGAGCGGCGACATCGATCCAAAAGTGATCGACAAGATCCTCTGCACGAATCCGGCGAAGTTTTACGGGTTAGATGCGGATTAAAAATCGTGAACGTGTTCGTGGGGCGTGATCGTGAAGCGTGAGATTAAAATCCGGTCTGCGGATCAGCTTCGATCCGGCGAATTGTCCCCTCGCCCACGTCTCGTGGGAGAGGGCTAGGGTGAGGGCAGTAGTCGAACGACCACCCTCACCTCTTCCTCTCCCTCCTCAAAGGAGGGCGAGGAGGTTTTGGGACGGAGCGGGGGCCGAGAGAGCAAAAGTAAAAAAACAGCGAGAAAGTTTATGAGCGATTCATTCGATTTACTGCTAGTCGGTGGCACCGTTCTTAACCCTGCGACAAATACGAACCAGAAGCTGGACGTTGGCGTCGCCGGCGATCGTGTCACGGCAATTCAGTCAAATCTGCCGCGTGCGGGTGCGACACGAGTCATTGACGTTACCGGCTGTTACATCACTCCAGGTCTGATCGACTTTCACGTGCACAGCTACTGGGGCGTGAATCCTTACGGCTGCAATCTCGATTCCCTTTGTCTTGCGACCGGTGTGACGACCACCATGGACGCCGGCTCTGCGGGGCCGGTTAATTTTCTCGGCTTTAGGAAACTTGTTCACGAGCAATCCAAGACTCGTATGCTAGGGTTCGTGGCGCTCGCTCAACATGGAGTCTTGAACGCGCCGGGCGAGTTGGTTCAGCTAGGATTTGCGGATTGCGACGGCGCCGCGGATACGGTCGGCAACAACCGTGACATCGGCATCGGCATAAAAGTCCGCATGCATAAGAAAGCCATCGGCGACAATAGCCGCGAGGCGTTGCGTCTCGCAATCAAAGCCGGCGAGGCGACGCGCACGCCGATCATGGTCCACGTCGGCGACACGGCGATATCGATGGAAGAGATTGCCGACACACTGCGGCCGGGCGATGTCATCACACACTGCTACACGCCGCAGAAACCATCGATCATCGATGAAGCTGGAAAGCTGCTGCCATTAGTTCGTAAGGCCAAAGAGCGCGGTGTGATCTTCGACGTCGGCCATGCCGGCGGCCACTTTGATTTCAATCTCGTTGAGCGTGCCATGGGCGAGGGCATCGTGCCTGATGTCATCAGCTCGGACTTGCATGGCCGCTTGAGCCAGCCGGGCTTCGGCGTCGTCGGCGATTTACCGACGGTGCTAACCAAGTTCTTGCCGTTGGGTTTGAGCTTCGAACAGATTATCCGGAATTGCACGATCAACGCCGCTAGGGCTGTCGGTTGGCAAGACCGAATCGGCAGCCTCGAAGTCGGGCGTGAAGCGGATATCGCCGTGCTGCAGATTCTCGACGATCCGATAACGCTGCGTGATTCGGTCGGTGGAGAAAAATTGCATAAGCAGCGGATTGCAGCGAAGTGGACGATTCGCGCGGGCGAAGTATTTCAGGGACGAGGGTAGGGGCAAGGCGCGCCTTGCCCCTACATAGTCATGCGGTAATTGGTAAGGGCACGACATGCCGTGACCTTACAGTTTGGAGGGCACCATGGGTTCATCATGGGAAAAAATA
>WNGA01016963.1_pt1 | contig 13504 bp, 16 predicted proteins | sample 5400061 | NCBI WGS metagenome assembly WNGA01 (sample SAMN13153366, study PRJNA577476) | soil metagenome | isolation source: 100 cm soil or saprolite under grassland replicate 2 | place: USA:California | collected 2016-06-15 | reverse complement strand
GTCGCTTCTGGTCCTCGGTCGCCCACAGCAACAGCGGCACGTTGACGAGCGTGTTCTGCACGTCCACCAGAATCGCCGCCGAGGCATCCACCGCCGACAGCTCCTCGACGGCGAGGGTCGTGAGAAACAGCGTGCCGCCGGCGCCGCCCAGGGGCTCGGGGATCTCGATTCCCATGAGGCCCAGCTCGAAGAGCTTGGGGATGAGCGTCGGGTCGATTGCGGAGTTTTGCTCCATCGCGGCGACCCGGGGCCGCACTTCCTGCTCAGCGAAGTCGCGGACCGTACTCTGGAACAGCCGCTCGTCTTCGGACAGGACGGTGAGGGGAGTGGCGGCCGAGGCGAGGTCGGTCATGGGGCGGAATCTATCCGCGCGCCGGAGCCCTCTCAACCGCGCGGGCCGGCCGCAGCAGGCGTCCCTGGGCAAGCAGCAGCTCGGCGTTCAAGATCGCCGCGCCGGCCGCGCCGCGGATGGTGTTGTGGGAGAGCGCCACGAACCGCCAGTCGAGGACCGGGTCCGAGGCGATGCGGCCGACCGACACGCTCATCCCGTTCCCCGCGTCGCGGTCGAGCCGCGGCTGCGGCCGGTCGGCCTCGTCACGCACGACGATCGGCTGCGCCGGCGCGCTCGGCAAGCCGAGCTCCTGCGGGAGGCCGCGGAACCCCGTCCACGCTTCGCGCAGCTCCGCGAGCGTCGCGCGGCGCGCCAGCTTCACGCGGAACGCGCCGAGGTGACCGTCAGTCACGTTCACGCGATGACACTGCGCGCTCACCGCCAGCGCCGCCGGCTGTACCGCGCCGTCGGCGTAGCCGCCGAGGAGCTTCTTTGTTTCGCGCTCGATCTTCTCCTCTTCCTCGGCGATGTACGGGATGACGTTGTCCGTCGCGTCGAGCGAGGGCACGCCGGGGTACCCGGCGCCGGAGAGCGCCTGCATCGTCGTCACGACGACGCTCGTGACGCCGAACCGGCGATGCAGCGGCGCGAGCGCCAGCACCACCATCACGGCCGAGCAGTTGGGGTTGGTGACGATGTAGCCGCCTTTGCCCTTGCTGCGCTGGCGCTCGATGAGCGCGAGGTGCTCGGGGTTCACCTCCGGGATCACCAGCGGCACGTCGGCGTCCATGCGGAACGACGACGAATTGCTGATCACCGGATACCCCGCGGCGGCGAACCGCCCTTCCACATCCCGCGCGATGGCCGACGGCAGGCTGGAGAACACCACGTCGCAGTCGAGCGGCGGCTCGCACGGTCGCACCACGAGGCCCCGCACGGTCTCGGGGCTTTCGCCCGGCAGCCGCCACACGCACGCCTCGACGTACGGCCTGCCCTCGGAGCGGTCCGAAGCGGCGAGCGCGCTCACGACGAAGTCGCGGTGCCGCTCCAGCAGTTGCACGAAGCGCTGACCCACCGTCCCGGTGGCGCCGAGGATGCCGACGCGGATCATCGCAGGTAATCCTCCAGCTGCACGGCGGCCGCGGTGCCCGCGTCGCGGTACTTGACGATCACCGGCGCGTACAGGGACAGCCCCCACGCTTTGCCGCGCTCGCCGCCCACGTGGCGGCTTCCCGGAACGACGACCGCGCCCGCCGGAATCTCGAGCGGCGCGTCGTCGGTCGCGCGGTAGATCTCGCCGCGCACGAGATCGTGCACCGGCGTGGCACCGGTCAGGATCGTGCCGGGCGCCAGCACCGCCCGCTCGCGCACCACCGTGCCTTCATACACCCCGCAGCCGCCGCCCACGAACACCTCGTCCTCGATCACCACCGGCGCCGCGCCCACGGGCTCCAACACGCCGCCAATCTGCGCGGCGGCGGAGAGATGGACGCGCTTGCCGATCTGCGCGCACGAGCCCACCAGCGCGTGGCTGTCGATCATCGTGCCTTCGTCCACGTACGCACCCACGTTCACGAACATCGGCGGCATGCACACCACCCCCCGGGCGACGTACGCGCCGTCGCGGATGCTCGAGCCCCCCGGGACGATGCGCACCTGCTCGGCGACCGTGGTGGGGCGCAGCGGATAGGTGTCCTTGTCGAAGAACTTGAGCACCGGCCCGTCCGCCATCTCCGTGATCGCCCCCATCCGGAAGCCCAGAAGGATCCCTTCCTTCACCCAGGCGTTCGCCCGCCAGCGCCCGTCGGCCCCCCGCTCCGCGGCGCGGATTTCGCCGCGGGCAAGCGCCGCGCGGAACTCGGCGAACAGGGTGCGATCGGCCGCCGAGTAGCCGGCCGGGGATGCCGCAGCAAGCGCGGCGACGCGGTCATGCAGCGACTTGCCCAAGGATCTCCTTGAGCCGCGCCCGCGTACTCTCCTGCACGGGCACGAGCGGCAGGCGGAAGCGCTCCTCGAGCAGGCCCATGAGCGCCATCGCCGCCTTCACGGGACCTGGATTCGATTCGATGAAGTTGCCCTCCATGAGCGGCAGCAGCTTGTAATGCAGCGCGCGCGCGGCGGTCCAGTCGCCGGCGAGGGCGAGATCGGTCATGCGGGTCATCAGGTCGGGCACCTCGTTGGAGGCGACGGAGACCAGCCCATCGCCGCCGAGGGCGATGACGGCGAGCGTCAGCGCGTCGTCTCCGGACAGCAACTGGAAGCCGGCGGGGCGGCCCTTCAGGATCGCCATAATCTGGGAGAGGTCACCCGAGGCTTCCTTCACCGCCACCACGTTGTCCACCTCGCGCGCGAGGGCGAGCGTCGTGGCCGCGGCGATGTTGGAGCCCGTGCGGCCCGGAACGTTGTAGACGACGACGGGGAAGCCGGGCACCGCCGCCGCGATCGCCCGGTAGTGCGCCAGGAAGCCCGCCTGCGTCGGCTTGTTGTAGTAGGGGCCGACGACGAGGGCGGCGTCGGCGCCCGCGGTGCGCGCGGCTTTCGCGCGCTCGATCGTGACCGCGGTGTTGTTGTTGCCGACCCCGGCGATCACCCGCGCCTTGCCCTTCGCCACCGCGATGGTGATGGCGATGACGCGCTGCTGCTCGTCGGAGGACAGCGTCGCGCTCTCGCCGGTGGTGCCGCACGGCACCAGGAGCTTCACGCCGCCGGCGATCTGCCGCTCCACGAGCGCGCGCATCCGCCCCTCGTCTACCGCGCCGTCCGCGGTGAACGGCGTCACCAGCGCCGTCGCGCAGCCGCGCAGCCAGTCCGCCCGCACCGTCATCTCGTCCGCTCCAGCGTCAGCAGCTCGTCCAGCACGTCGGCGAAAAGGTACACTCCGCGCCGGCCCACGATCCACCGCGCGGCCAGCAGGGCGCCCGCGGCGAACCCTTCGCGCGAGCGGGCTTCGTGGACGAGCAGAATGCGGTCCGCGCTGGATTCGAGGCCCACCCGGTGGATCCCCGGCACGTCGCCCTCGCGGGTGCTCGTGACGGGCACCTCCCGGCTCCCGCCCAGCGCATCACGCAGAATATCCCGGAGCTTCAACGCTGTGCCGGACGGCGCGTCTTTCTTGCGCGCGTGGTGGGTTTCGTCGATGAAGGCGGAGTATTCTTTGATCGACGCGAATAGCGTCCCCGCGTGGCGCACGAGGCGGTAGAACAGGTTCACGCCCAGCGAAAAGTTGGCGCCGTAGATCATCGCGCCACCCGCCTGCTCGACGGCACGGCGCACTTCGCTTTCGTGATCCTGCCAGCCCGTCGTCCCTTCCACGAGCGGCACGCCGGCCCGCGCGCAGGCCGTGGCGTTGCGGAGCACGGCGTCGGCCCGGGAGAAATCGATCGCGGCGTGGTGGCCGCGGAGTTTTGGGGCGAGCGCCGCCACGTCCAGACCGGCGTCGGCCGATGTCACGACGGCGCCGATCTCCCAACCTTCCTGACACGCACGCTCCTGGACGACTTTCCCGATGCCGCCGCGCCCGAAGAAGGCCAGCTTCACAGGGCCTGTACCAGTCGCTCGTACAGATCCACGCCGCGCAGCAGCTCCGCCTTCGCGATGCGCTCCTCCGGCGTGTGGGCGACGTGGATCGAGCCGGGGCCGAGGAGCAGCGGGGTCCCCCAGTTGGTGAGGTTGGGGATGTCCGTGGCGTAACGGACGAGGGCGGTCTCGAAGCCGGGGACCGTGGCCAGCCGGACCGGCGGGATGCTGGTGAGCACGTCGATTCGGGCACGCCCGCGCGCCGCGCGCTCGACAATCTCTCGCACCGGCTCCACGGGACCCACCAGCCGGATCTGCAGATCGGCATGCGCCGACTCGGCGATCACGTTGGGCCGGGTGCCGCCCACGATCACGCCGATGTTGCACGTCGTCGCGCCGAACAGCGGATCCTCCGGCCAGCGCGCGGCGCGCAGGTCGGCCAGGACCGCGAGCAGGTCGTCGATCGCCGAGTGGCCCAGCTCGGGGTAGGCCGAGTGGGCGCTCTTCCCCTCGGCCGTGAGTCGCAGCCGCAGCGAGCCCTTCGTCCCTGTGGCCAACTTGTTCTCGGTTGGCTCGCCGTTGATGAGCCAACGGCATTCGCGGGCCCGCGGGTGCCGGTTCGCGGCGCGCGCGCCACGGCCATCCTGCTCCTCGTCGGCGACAAAGAGCAGGCCCAGCTCCCGGACCCCCGCGGCGCGCAGCCGCTCCGCCGCCGCGACCTGAGCGGCGACGATCCCCTTGGCGTCGCACGCGCCGCGACCGTGAAGAAACTCTCCATCCTCGCGCGCCGGGATGTGCGGCGGGACGGTGTCCAGGTGGGTCGAGAACACGACGCGTGCGGCCGCCCCCGTGGTGGCGAGAATGTTGGGGCGGTGCGGCGCCGCTTCCTGGCGCTCGACCGTCCAGCCGCGCTCGATCAGGTAGGACGCGAGGTACTCAGCCACCGCGGCCTCGTCCGCGTCCGCGGAGGGAATGTCCACGAGGGCTCGAGCCAGGGCGACGGCGTCCGGCGGTGGCAGCGTCACGAGACCGGCTCCAGCGCCATCTCGAACAGGGCGGCGTGCAGGCGGCGCACCGCTTCGGCCGCGCGGGACTCCTCGACGACGAAGGTGATGTTGATGCGCGAGGCGCCGAGCGAGATCAACGACACGTTGATGTCGCGGATGGTCGCAAAGATCCGCGCCGCGATCCCCGGGGTGCCACGCATCCCCTCGCCGACGACGCAGATGATGGCGCGGCCGGTCTCGACCGTCGGCTCCCCCAGGGCGGCGAGATCGCGCAGGATCGCGGGGAGGGTGCTGGTGTCGTCCACCGAAAGCGACACGCTGACCTCGGAGGTCGCCACGAGATCGACCACCGTGCGGTGGCGCTCGAACACCTCGAACAGCGCCCGCAGGAATCCGTAGGCGCCGAGCATCCGCGTCGAGGTGACGCTGACGATCGACACGCCGCTCTTGAACGCGATCGCTTTGACGGTGTGGGGGACGACCTCCGACTCCGCCGCCACTCGCGTCCCCTCGTCCTCCGGCGCGCGCGAATTGAGGATGCGCACGGGGATGCCGTGGCGGATGGCGGGCAGGATGGTCTTGGGGTGCAGCACCCGGGCGCCGAAGTAGGCGAGCTCGGACGCCTCGGCGAACGAGAGCTTGGGGATGGTGCGCGCCGCGGGCGCGACCTTGGGGTCGGCTGTGAGCACGCCGCTGACGTCGGTCCAGATCTGGATCTCGCTCGCGCCCAGCGCGGCGCCGATCAGCGAGGCGCTGTAGTCCGAGCCGCCGCGGCCGAGCGTGGTGGTCACCCCTTCAGGGGTCGCGCCGATGTAGCCGCCGAGCACCGGGACCGACCCCGTGGCGATCAGAGGCTCGAGCGCGGCGCGGGTGGCGACGTCGGTCTCGGGGATCAGCGGCTCGGCCTTGCCGTGGCGGGTATCGGTACGGATGCAGCGGCGGGCGTCGATCTCGCGCGCCGGCACGCCGCGGGCGGGGAGCGCGGCGGCCACGAGGGCAGCGCACAGCCGCTCCCCCTGCGCGGCGACCGCGTCGGGCGCCGCAGGGTCGCGCGCCACCCGCGCGAGGTCGGCGGCGAGCTCCGCGCGGGCGGAGGTCACCGTCGCTTGGTACCGGGTGCCTTCGGCGGGGGGGAGCAGGCGGCGGGCCGCGTCGCTGTAACGGGCGAGGACCGGCTCGAGGTCCGCGAGGGCGCCGATCGGGTCGTCCTGGCCCGCGCGGGCCGCCGCCGCGAGCAGCACATCGGTCACCCGCGCCATCGCGGAGACGACCACCACGGGGTGCCGCGCCAGCCCTGCCTGCACGATCGCGAGGACGCGCTCGACGGCGGCGGCATCCTCCACCGAGGTGCCGCCGAACTTCATGACGACCGGGTGGGTCACCCGCGCTGGTCGGGCACCTTGCCCGCCAGCATCTCGCGGATGCCGCCCAGCGAGCTCAACACCCCCGTCGCCTCGTACGGCATGTAGATGACCTTGTTGTTCTGGCCCGAGACCATCTCCTTCAGGGCCTCGATGTAGCGGATCGCGATCAGGTAGCGCGCCGGATCGCCGCCGGTCCCCTTGATCGCGGCGGTGATGCGCTCGATCGCCTGCGCCTCCGCCTCGGCCACCTTGAGCCGCGCGTTGGCTTCGCCTTCGGCCGCGAGGATCCGCGCCTGCTTGTCGCCCTCGGCCTTGTTGATCTCCGACTGGCGGATGCCTTCCGACTGCAGCGTGCGCGACTGCTTCTCGGCCTCGGCGGTGAGGATCGCCGCGCGCCGGTCCCGCTCGGCGCGCATCTGCTTTTCCATCGCGTCGCGGATGTCGCGCGGCGGGTTGATGTCCTTGAGCTCGACGCGGCTGACCTTGGAGCCCCATTTGTGCGTGGCCTCGTCGAGGATCTCGCGCAACTTGGCGTTGATGGTGTCGCGCGAGGAGAGCACATGGTCGAGCTCCATCTCGCCGATCACGTTGCGCAGCGTCGTCTGCGTCAGCTTCTCGATCGCGTCCGGGAGATTGGCGATCTCGTACGTCGCACGCACGGGGTCGGTGATCTGGGAGTAGATCAGCGCGTCGATCTCCACGACGACGTTGTCTTTCGTGATCACGTTCTGGCGCGGGAACACGTATACTGTCTCGCGCAGGTCGATCTTCTCGGTGCGGAAGTGGCGTGCGAAGGAATCCCCCGCCGGCGTCACGATCACCTGGTGCCAGTCGATCGCCCGCGGGCGGTCGAGGATCGGCATGATGATGTTGATGCCGGACGACAACGTCCGGTGATATTTGCCGAGGCGCTCGATGATCATCGTCTGCGCCTGCTGGACGATCCGGATGCTGCGGCTGATGGTGACGATCACGAAGAAGGCGACCGCCGCGACCACGATCAAACCAGGCGTCATCGTTACATCTCCCTTTCGACCATGAGCGTCGTCCCGTCCACCTGCAGCACCGAGACGCGGGTGCCGGGCTCCAGCACCGTGTCGTCGACGGATGTCCCCCGCCAGTTCTCCCCGTCCACGAGCACGCGTCCGGGGCGGCCGGCGGGGTCGATCCGCTCGGTCACCACGCCGGTCTTGCCGATCAGCGCGTCCACGTTGGTCCGCAGTCCCGTCCCCGAACCCAGCCGGAAGCGCCGGGCCAGCGCCGGCCGGATGCCGGCCATGGAGAGCAGGCTCGTCGCCGCGAACACCACCGTCTCGAGCGTGGTCCCCACGACGGGCAGCAGCGCCAGCACGCCGGCGGCAAACGCGCCGATCGCCAGGCACGCGAGCCAGAAGCCGGGCGTGAACATCTCGGCCACGAGCAGCAGCACGCCCGCGATGAGCCAGACCTGCCAGTCGGACACGACGCCCCCCTCCTGCCAAGCTGAAGCGGGACAAGTGGTTCAATACTAGCCGCGCGAGCGGCGAGCCGTAAGGCGGACGCCGTCCCCGGCAACCTTTCGCGCGCGCCGCCTATCGTATCCGAGAGGAAACGGCCCGCCGCGGCGGGCCGTACGTTGAACGTCCTCCAGCAGGAGTTCCATCCACCATGCAGACTCAGGTGACGTGGGTCGCGCTCGCCGTCGCGCTGGCCGCGCGCGCGGCGGCGCAGACGCCGGAGCGGTACACCATCGCCGGCGACGACGTGGCGGTCTACAACCTCGTCGGCCAGCTCAAGGTCGAAGGCGGCACCGGCGCGGCGGTCCTCGTGGAAGTCACGCGGCACGGCGCGGACGCCGCCCGGCTCAAGATCGCCACCGGCGAGATCCGCGATCGCCAGACGCTGCGCGTGATCTACGACGCCGACGAGATCACGTACCCCCTCATGGAACGCGGCTCCAACACCACCGAGCACGTGCGCGACGACGGCACCTTCGATGACGGCCACGACCGGCGCTTCCTCTCCCGCGGCCACGAGGTGCGCATCAGCGGCTCGGGCGGCGGGCTCGAGGCGTACGCGGACCTTCGCATCGTCGTCCCGGTGGGACGGCGCGTCGCCGTGTACCTGGCGGTGGGGAAGGCGACCGTGACCAACGTCGACGGCGACCTCAAGGTGAGCGTCTCCTCCGCCGACGTCGAGGCCGATCACACCCGAGGACGGCTGCTGCTCGACACCGGGTCCGGCAACGTGACGGTCACCGACGTCGCGGGCGAGATCAGTCTCGATACCGGCTCGGGTGACGTCACGGTGACGGGGGTGACCGGTACGGGCCTGAAGCTCGACACCGGGTCGGGCGGCGTGACCTGCGCGCGCGTCGCCGTGGACGACCTCAAGGTCGACACGGGGTCGGGGGACGTGGAGCTGACGGGCGTGAAGGCGAAGGACGTGAGCCTCGACACCGGCAGTGGCAACGTCAAGCTGGAGCTGCTGTCGGATGTGGAGCTGCTGGACGTGGACAATCGAGTTCACGGGTCTCACGATCCAGGCGCGGAGGCTCGAAGCGGATCACATCGTCGGCCAGATCGGGGACGGGCAGGGTCGCGTGAAGATCGAGACGGGGTCTGGTGGGGTGCGGATGCGGCGCGCAACTTCGGAGTGATGCCTGCAGACTCCATTCGACTCGACACCTGGTTGTGGGCGGCGCGGTTCTTCAAGACGAGAAGCCTCGCCGCTCAGGCTATTGACGGCGGGAAAGTTGAAGTCAACGACGCGCGGGCGAAGCGCGCCAAGACGTTGAAGGTCGGCGACCGCGTGCGGGTGAGAAAGGGGCCCTTCGAGTTCCAGGTCGAGGTCCGCGCCCTGGCGGAGCGCCGGGGGCCACCGGCGAATGCGGCGGCGTTGTATGCGGAGGACCCGATCGCGAAGCAAGCGCGCGAACGGCACGCGGAGCAGTTACGGATCGCCCCCGGGGTCCGCTACGAAGGGAAGGGCCGGCCCACCAAGAAGGACCGGCGGCGGCTCGATCGGCTCGGGGATGGCTGACGTCTGAGGTCTGACGTCCGACATCTCTCTCACCCTCCCTCGACCATCTCGTCGTACGTGTACACGCGCGTCCCCGGCCGTGCCTTTTTCGCCACCCGTACCATCGCAGCAGCCACGTCCGCGGCCGCGATCGGCCGGTAGCGACGCAGCGGACCCACGAACGCGAACCCCACCGCGCGGCCGACGACGATCCCCAGCCGCTCCGCGGGCCGCGATGCGGCGCGGTTCCCCAGCAGCAATGACGGCCGGAAGATGTGCGTGGCGGTGAACCCCGCGGCCCGCACGGCCGCTTCCGTCTCGCCCTTCACCCGGCTGTAGAAGACCCGGGATTTTGGAGTCGCCCCGATCGCGCTGACCAGCAGGAACTGCTTGGCGCCGTGGCGGGCAGCGACACGCGCCAGCGCCTCCACGTACCCAAAATCCACCTTGCGGAACGCCTCCTGTGAGCCGGCCTTCTTTATTGTCGTCCCCAGGCAGCAAAACACGTCGTCGACCCTAGGGACGTCGAGGTCGACGAGGTGATCGAAGTCGATGAGCCGTTGCTGGAGCTTGGAGTTCGTGACCGGCAGCCCGCGGCGCGACAATACGGTGATCTTCTGATACGTGTCGTCGGCGAGCAGCAGCTGCAACACGTGGCCGCCGACGAGGCCGGTGGCGCCGGCGAGCAGTGCGGTGCGGCGGCTCACGGCGCGCTAGTCCGGAGGGATCGAGAGGAACTCGGCGGCGAGCCAGAACGCTCCACCGAGGATGCCGAGCAGCACCACGGTCCGGATCGCTGAGTGCACCCGCACCCGCACCGAGTCCACTGCGGCGCGCGGCACCACGATGCGGCAACTGTCGCATTCGGGCGGCTTCCAGTGGGGCACCATCACCAGCGAGTCGCCCACGACCCGCACGCCGTGGACGTCGTAACGCCGGCCGCCGCTCCACACCTCGAGCGGCCGGCGCTCGGGGATGGGGCGCGCCAGCACGTCGCCGCCCCTGGCGTGCCCCCACGTCGTGCAGGCGGCGCCGAGGAGCAGGGCCAGCGCGGCGAGGCCGAACGGGAACCGGCGAGGTCGAGCCATGGGTTACATTGTGCCGACGATATGCTCGCTCTGCCAGCCCAGGGGTCGCCCCTGTCCGACCTGCTCCAGCACCACCCGCTCGCGGCGGTCGCGGCGCTGTTCGGGGCCGGTCTCGCGACGAGCCTCACGCCCTGCATCTACCCGATGATTCCGATCACGGCGGGGATCATCTCGGGGACGGCGGATCTGGGGGGCGGAGCGGTCGCGTCCCGGCGCCGCGTCGCTCTGCTCACGCTGACGTACGTGGCCGGGCTGGCGCTGTTCTACGCGCTGCTGGGCGCGATCGCCGGCGCCACGGGCCAGCTGTTCGGCACGATCTCGGCGAACCCCTGGGTCCGCTTCGCGGTGGCGAACCTGCTGCTGCTGTTCGGGCTGGCGATGCTGGACGTGTTTCCCCTGCAGGCGCCGCAGCGGCTGGTGGCGTGGGCGGCGCGGCTCACGGGCGGCTCCTACCCCGCGGTGTTCCTGCTCGGCGCGACGTCGGGGATCGTGGCGGCGCCGTGCGGCGCGCCGGCGTTCGCCGTCGTGCTCACCTGGGTCGGGGCGACCCACAGCGCGGTCGCGGGGTTCTTCTATCTCTTTGTGTTCTCGCTCGGCATGACGGTGCTGCTCGTCGCGGTCGGTTTGTTCTCGGGACTGGGCGCGTCGCTTCCTAAAGCGGGGCCGTGGATGGTGTGGATCAAGAAGGCGGCAGGCGTGGTACTGATCGGAGTGGCGGAGTACTACTTCATCCAGGTTGGAAAGACCTTGTGAGCATGGTGCGTGGTGCGTTGTGCGCGGTTTTATTGGGACTGGCGGTGGGAGCTGGCGCTCCGGCGGCGCTCCGCGCGCAAGAGGAAGACCTGGGGATCGCCGTGGGCGCGACGGCGCCGGCGGTGACGGTGCAGGACCTGGACGGCAAGCCGGTGAGCCTGGCGCAGTACGTCGGGAAGAAGCCGGTGCTGGTCGAGTTCTGGGCGACGTGGTGCCCGATCTGCAAGGCGTTGCTTCCCAAGGTCGAGGCGGCGCGGCGGCGCTACGGAGACCGGGTCGAGTTCCTCGTCGTCGCGGTCGCGGTGAACGAGAGCCAGAACAGCGTGCGGCGCCATCTCTCCCAGAATCCGATGCCGTTCACCTTTCTCTGGGACGCGGACGGCGCGGCGGTGCGCGCGTTCCAGGCGCCGAGCACGAGCTATATCGTGGTGCTCGATGCCAACGGCAAAGTTGTGTACACGGGGGTTGGTGAGGACCAGGATGTCGAAGCGGCGGTGAGAAAGGCGGTAGGGCGGTAGGCCGGTACGGCGGTAGGTAAGACAAGCGCTTACCGCCGTACCGCCCGACCGCCTTACCGCCCTGAAGTCGAGTCCCCCGCCACCTTGTTGATCTCCGTCGCCAGCGCCGTGTAGCTGGTGGGATCGATCTCGCGGAACGGCGCCGCGACGTAGCTGATCTTGCCGTCGGGCGCGATCACGAACAACGTGCGGTTGTCGAGCTTGTACTTGCCCAGGTAGGCCCCGTACTGCTTGCCCACCACGGACCCCGTGTCGCTCGCGAACAGGTACGGGAATTCCGCGTCCCGGGCCCAGGACGCCTGCGCGGTATCCTGGTCCGCGCTGATCGCGATCAACACCACATTGCGGCCGTTGCGGAAGAGCTGCGCGTACTGATCACGGTACGCGTTCATTTGAATCGTTCAGCCGCGTGTTCGCGCCTTGAAGAAAAAGGCCAGGACGACGGTCTTCCCCTTGAAATCGGAGAGGTGGAGGGGGGCTTTGAGGACCCCGTAGCGCGTGGCGCCGTTGAGCGTGAAATCGGGAGCGACGGTGCCGACGGCGAGGGGCGTGGGATCGGGCTGCGACGCCGGCGCCGCGGGCTGCTGGGCGGCGAGCGGGGCGGCAGCGAGCGCCGCGGCGACTGTCAGGCATTTGATCATGTAAGTCCTCGGATCATTCAGATACGGTTAAGGTACCCCCCAACCGCGGTTTGGGCACTGCCGGCGCTCATGGCCCTCGCCTGGGAGAGCTCCACCCCCCGCGAAGAAAGGGTCCAAAGCGCGGGTTTTCGGTCCTAGTGGCTCAAGGGATCCTCGGCAGATTGTCCCCGCCTTGTCCTTTCCCCGGGCTTGCGCCCGGGGTCCGTGAGGCCACTGTGTCCGACACCCACCGCGCCTATCGTCTATTCGCTCATATCACTTGGCAAACGTGGCTCCGCGTGGGGTGCGTGAATGAAGCCGCCGCGCGCGAAATCCGTTTCGCCATCGCTGATGCGGGCATGCGCACTCGAGTCCACGTGCTCAAGGGAGCCGTTCGGGCGGACCATGTGCACTTGCTCGTGAGCTATCGACCCGACGTGCGCCTCAGCGACTTCATACGCCTCGCCAAGTCGGTCGGGGCGTATCGAGCGAATCTTCGAGTTCCCGGTACGGTACGATGGGCTCGCGGATACTACGTCGACAGTGTGGGAAGGGCCGACCTCGGACCTGTCGCACGCTATATCGCGCGGCAGTACGAGAAGCACCCGGAACGGCTACCGGCCCCCGTTCGGAGGGACCTGGCCGGACGAACCCCGGGCGCGAGCCCGGGGTGACATGGCGAGGATCGCACGAGAGCGACTGACCCCGGGCGTAAGCCCGGGGTCGCCCCCTACTCCAGCTCCCGCCACCGAACGATCACCAGCACAATGATCGCCGAGTTGAGCCCCAGTCCGAGCAGCCCCGTGAGCAGGGTCTGCGTCGCGCTGTTCCCGCTCTCCGCGGCCGCCGGAGACGCGAGACCCGCCACCATCCCCAGCCCCGCGAGCGCGGCGTACACGGCCGCGACCGCGATCCCCACGATCCCGCCCCACTTCTTGCGCCGCCGGATCGCCACGCCGGCGGTGATGTAAAAAGCGGCGAGGATCACGAAGATGAGGGCGACGAACACGGCGACGTACATCGTGAGCACAGCGAAGGCCGTGGCCACGGCGACGGCGAGGAACAACAGCAGGATCCCCCAGATCCAGCACAGGGTCGACGCGACGCGCAACGACACCGACGTCCGGGGCGGCATCGCCATGGCGACGGGGGCGCTGGGTGGCAGGTTGGTCATGAGGCTCTCCCCGCTCAGGGTGCCTTGCGCGCCGTGGACAGGTCGGTCGGCAGCATCGCGCCGACCGTCGTGCCGTCGGCCGTGACGAGCCGGCGGTGGTAATCGATCTGTCCCAGGTGATAGCCCAGATGCA
>WNGA01009076.1_pt1 | contig 13504 bp, 13 predicted proteins | sample 5400061 | NCBI WGS metagenome assembly WNGA01 (sample SAMN13153366, study PRJNA577476) | soil metagenome | isolation source: 100 cm soil or saprolite under grassland replicate 2 | place: USA:California | collected 2016-06-15 | reverse complement strand
GGTCGACGAACGCTCGCGGCGGCCCCTCAGGGGAACAGGCCGCGGGTGGTGTGGGCTTCGGCGACTCGGGTGACGCCGAGGATGGTGGCGGCGGTTCGGGTGGTGACCTTGCGGTCCTCGGCGGTGCGGAGGACGTCGACGTAGGCGCGCTCCATGATCGAGCGGAGCTTCATGTTCACCTCGTCCTCGTCCCAGAAGTAAGCCTGGAGGTCCTGGACCCACTCGAAGTACGAGACGGTCACGCCGCCGGAGTTCGCCAGGATGTCGGGGACCACCAGGATGCCCCGGTCGTGGAGGATCTCGTCCGCCCCGGGAGTGGTGGGGCCGTTGGCGGCCTCCACGATGATCTCGGCCCGGATGGCGTCGGCGTTGTCCTCGGTGATCTGGCTCTCCAGCGCCGCCGGGACCAGCACGTCGCAGTCGATCGTGAGCAGCTCCGCGTTCGAGACGTCCTCGGCGCCGGAGTACCCCATCACTGTGCCGGTCTCGGCGTGGTGGGCGGCCAGGCCGGTCGGGGACAGGCCCTCCGGGTTGTGGATGCCGCCGTTCACGTCGGACACCGCGACCACGATGCATCCCAGCTCGCTGAGGAGCCGCACGGCCGGCGCGCCGACCTTCCCGTAGCCCTGGATGGCCACCCTGGTCTCGTCGACCTTGCGGCCCTGGTGCTTCAGGGTGGCCTCGGTGACGTACATGACGCCCCGGCTGGTGGCGTCGCCGCGGCCCATGGACCCCCCCACCGAGAGCGGCTTGCCCGTGACCACACCGAGCGCCGAGTGGCCGACGTTCATGGAGTACGTGTCCATGATCCAGGCCATGATCTGCTCGTCGGTGCCCATGTCCGGCGCCGGGATGTCCCGGTCCGGGCCGATCAGCGGTAGGATCTCGGCGGCGTATCGCCTGGTCAGGGCCTCCAGCTCGCGCTTCGACAGATCCTTCGGATCGACCACCACGCCGCCCTTGGCCCCCCCGTACGGGATCCCGACGATCGCGCACTTCCACGTCATCCACATGGCCAGGGCCTTGACCTCGTCCATGTTCACGGACGGGTGGTAGCGGATGCCGCCCTTGGAGGGGCCCCGCGAGGTGTTGTGGTGGACGCGGAACCCCGTGTAGACGTGCACGACCCCGTCGTCCCGGCGGATCGGCACCGCCACGGTGAGCGCGCGCTTGGGATTGCGCAGGATGTCGTGCACGCCGGGGTCCAGATGCAGGATGGCGGCCGCCTCGTCGAGCTGCGAGAGCGCGGCCTCCCAGGGCGATGTCGTGCTCACACCCGGCTCCAGGTTCGCGTCGGAAGGCTCGTTACTGGGCTGACCGCCCGCGGCGAGTCTAGCAACCGGTCTTCAGGTGGTCTCGGAAGCGGGCTCGCGCCTCGAACGGGCCCGGAAAAGCAGAACGGCACGAGGCTGGCTCGTGCCGTTCTTGTGGGCGCTCCCCCGTCTTACGCCTTCGTATCTCTCCCCAGGTGGTGCTGCTTCCGAGGCTCTTGCGGCGCCGAGCGCCGGCAAGGAGGAGTCTGCAGGACAGGGTGTGTCACTCGCAGTACCACGACCGTCTCAATCTCGATGAAACCCCGTCGCCCGCGGTCAGAGACCGGCCAGGGCTCGGGCCAGGGACTGGGTCCCGCGCCGGAGGAGCCGGTAGAACGTCGATCGAGACACCCGGAGGCGCTCTGCCGCGCGCTCGTGGCTGAGGCCCCTGTCGAGGTACCCCAGCTGCACGGCCCGCAGGGCGATCTCGCGGTCCTCGTCGGCGTCGGCTCGAGCCCGGTCCAGGCCCTCCCGGACGAGGGCCCGGACGTCATCGGCGTCAGGGTCGGTGGCCGGGCACAGCTCGCGCAGGCGCGACTTCCCCACGACGTCGTCGCTGTCCCAGTTGGCCAAGATCTGCCGGAGCTCCTCCTCCACCCGGCCGGGGTCCAGGGCCCGCTGCGGGGGGCGGCCGCTGACCACGGCCTCGATCCAGGCCTCCACGCCTACCTGGGACAGGTCGAGCACGTAGCCGTCGGCGGGGTGCTCCCGGTCCCACACCCACTCCCGGGCCCCCTCCACCCACCGGAACCCGATGGCCTCGATGAGCCGCTTGCGCGAGGGCGCCGACGTCGTGGTCAGGAACACGCCGCCCCCCGTGAGCAGCCCCACCAGATCCCGGAGCAGGGCGGCCTCGGTGGCCTCGGGATGGACGTCGGTGTACGCGGCCTGCAGGAGGTAGTGGTACGGCGTGTCCTCGGCCCGATCGGGAAGGCCGGCCAGCCGGGCAGGGCCGAAGTACGCCCGCAACAGCTTGGCGAACAGCGGGTGGGCCTGGAGCAGGGGCACCGAGCCCGTGTGGATGGGGAGCGCGGTGTCGAACCCGATGGCCCGGCCCTCGTGGTCCCGGGCCACCCGGAGGCGCAGGGCGGGGTGCTCGACCAGCCGGGCCAGCCAGTCCCGATCCTGTTCGGGGGTGAACTCCGAGTAGTCCATGGCCTGCTGGGTCGGGAGGATCCGCTCCAGCCACTCCGACCAGATCCGCAGAAGGTCCGGGCCGTCCTCGGGGCGACCGGGCTCGACGTAGACCAGCCCCGGTTCGTCCTCCCGGAACAGGATCGACTGCACCACCTCGTTGCCCCACAGGTACAGCCGCTCCGCCACCAGCCAGTGCCGCTCGGCGGGCGGGGCGGTCCGGGCCCGGGCCCGGTAGTGCTCGAGGGCGGCCAGGCGGAGCTCCCGGAACCGGTCGGGCTTCCGCCACCGGAGGTCCCCGGCCAGCATCCGTCGAAGGTCGTCGTGGAGCATCAGCCCGTGCTCGGAGGGCCGGACCACCGATAGCCGGCACAGCTTGTCGAACGCCATGGAGATGTCCCGGCGGTGGAGCGTGGCGGCCAGGGTGGGCTCGTCGAACTGGCGGACCACACTGCAGGCCTCCAGGACCTCGCGGAGGTCGGGGTCGCGGACGTCGGCCAGGAGCCGCTCCACCAGCGAGCGCACGGCAAGGCGCCACTCCGGCGCCGCCTCGAACCGGCGCACGCCGAGCTGCTGGACCATGTCGGCCGCGAGCGACACCGCGAGGGGGAGCCCACCGGTGGCGGCCTGGATCTGCTGGACCAGGACGATGTCCTCGATCCCCCGCCGGGCCAGGTACTGCCGGACCTCGGCCGGCCGCAGTCCCCGCAGGGGCATGGACCGGATGATCTTCTGCCACTCGCTCCACCCCGGGCCCAGGGCGAACCGGCCGGCGATCACCACCCGGACCTCGGTGTCGAGGTTCGGTAGGAACTCCTCCTGGAGCCACCGGCTGAGCTCCTCCAGCTCCTCGAACGTGTCGACCAGGACCAGGGGCTTGCTCCGGTTCACCCTGGCCATGGCCGAGGCGGCGGTGGCGACGGCCCCCCGCGAGCCGGGACCGGCCGCCACGGCGCGGAGGAACGCTTCTGGTGCGACCTCCAGGGCCCGCCCGTCGAGCAGGACCACCCGCCGGCCGGCCCGCGTGGCCATCCGGCGGAACGCGGCCAGCAGCGCGCTCTTGCCCACCCCGCCGGGCCCGTGGACGTTCAGGATCTCCGGGGCAGGGCCTGCAGGCTGCTCGAGCCAGCGGGCGAACGTCTCGAGGTCGCGCTCACGACCGACGAACAGCCGTTCCTCGAGGGACTCGACGGCCTCGCGAATGGTGGGCATCCGGGGCAGTTCTACCCGTTTCCGGCCCGCGATGCCCGGGTCAGACGGGGACGTTCAGCTCGTCGAGGATGCCGGATGCCGACTCGTGCCCGGCCGCGGCCATGATGACCAGGACCTCCAGGCACCGGTCCCGGAGGAGCTCGGGCTCGTCCGAGCGGAGCGTGGACAGCAGGACGCTCGGCATCTCCGGGCCGGGGGTCGCGGCCAGGCGGAGGGCCAGGGCACGGCGAGTGGACGCGGTGCCGTACACCAGCACGCGCGACAGGCTGCGGAGGTCGTCGGGGTCCATCACACCCGTAGCCTTCCCCCTTCGGGGTGTCACCCGCAGTACCACGGCCGTTCCATGTCTGACCGGTTGAGTTCCCTCCGCTTCGCGAACATCGCTGTGATCCTCCACCCGCACAGGGAGAGCTCGATCGACGCTCCGTCGGTCACGGCGACGTCGCGGTGCCGCTCGCGCCCTTCGTTCGGCTGTAGCGGACCCGGACCGCCGTCGTCGGTGAGCTTCGCGCCGAGCGTCACCGCTTCTCCGATCCTTCCGGCCGTGTCGCCGGTGAAGGCCACGCGGGTGATCACCGCCGGCGTGTTCGCCTGGTCGGCCGCCACCGCCGCCAGCGGGGCCCGGATGGCCTGGCTGTACGGGATCGCCCACTGCATGGGGCTGCGCGGTCGGGACGGCGAAGGCCCACTCCTGGGCGTCCACCTCGGTGGACGGTTTGGGGCCGAACGCGTTGTCGGTGTCGTTCGTGAAGAAGAAGTGGACGCCGTGCTGCCCCCACGCGCCGTGCTTCTGGTCGCACGTGAGCTGGGCGTACGGGTGCCGCCGTTCTCCGCCGAGTACCCCTGCTGGACCAGGGAGTCCGTGGAGGCCTCGCCGGGCCACGGCCGCGGGACCGGGTCGTCGCCGGTGCCGTCGTCCAGGCACCCGTCGTCGCGGTAGCGGCTCCACCGCGGGGTTCTCCGCGGACGTGGGCCCCTTCAGCTCGAGGACGTAGACCATCGACCCCGCGTCCGACCGCCCGCTCACCTGTTCCCAGTTGTAGACGGAGACCGGGACGCCGAACGTCGGGTCCGGCACGTCGAAGCAGGCCGGGAACGAGCCGATACCGTCGATGTTCCCCTGGTCGTCTTCACCCCGTCGATCGCGATGCCCTCGGGTGCACGGCGTTGTAGGAGCTCGCGGCCGCGCCGCGGTTGTAGTCCGACGAGGTGTACAGCCCGTCCGGGGGGATGGGGTGGACCCGGAGGTGGTAGCGGTACGTGATGGCGTCCGCGGAGAGCGTCTCGGTCGTGGTCACGTTCGTGCCGGAGTCGGCCCCCCACACCTCGCGGATGGCCCGCACCGGACCGGCCCGTTCGCCCAGGAGCGCGGAGTTCGCCTCCCAGTTCACCTGCTCGTCCTCGAACCCGACCAGCGACACGCCGGAGTCGGGGCTCTGCTGGAATGCGCGGCCCTTCCACCGGTCGATGAGGTCTGGGCCGTACGTGCCGGGCAGGCCGGGCCTCGCCACCTGCATCGAGCGGACCATCCCCCGCCCGGTGGCGTGCCACCGGTAGAACGGCGTGGTGACAGTGACCCCGTCGCGGGGGACGCGGTCGGTGGACGGGCGGGGCTGGCCGTCGCTCGGTGTGGCTCGGGGCCCGCTCGGGCGCTCGGCCTCCTCGACCATCTGCTGGCCGAGGTCGAAGACCATGATCTCCGGCCACTCCTCGAGCCCGTCGAGCACACCGCTGGGTTGCACACCTCGACCTCGTCCTCGCAGTTCCAGACACTCGAGCCCTTCCCTCGAGCCCTTCCCTCGGCGAGCGGCCGCGTATGACGCCACGACCCTGCCAGTGCGGTGCGACGTCCTGGTCTACACGAAAGGCGAGTGGGACCGACTGCCGGACACTGCTCCGGCCCGCCGGGACACGATCTGGATGTAGGAGCACCCCTGAGGATCGGTCCGCTTCTCGAACGGTCCGGCTGGACAACTGGATCAGGCCGCCGGCCGCCACGACCAGGGAATCGAGAGTCTCGATGGGGGTGCGTCCGGAGGGAGTCGAGGGTCAGGCGGGTTGATCGCGTGCAGGCGCAGCCCCTGGACGCGCTGGAAGTGCAGGATGTTCCGCGTGGCCAAGGGCAGATCGAACCGGAAGCAACCCGGCCTGAACTGCGTCCTTGACCCCGATGTCCGCACCCTGCCCCCGGAGCCGCACGCAGGCTTCGCCCCCGTATGGCCCCCGGTGCGCCAACAGCGACACCACCCCACCATCCTCAATTCCACCGGTCTCCCCGAAACCACGATGCGCGAAACGAGCCATCGGGGAGAATGAGGGCCCACGACCGCAGGGAGGAACGGTGCGACGAGTCATGGCAATCGGAGCGGCCCTGGCCGTGTTGGTGGTGACGGCGGGAGCGAGCGCTCAGGCCGGGCCCAGCGATCCGGCAGGGGTCGGAGCGGTCCCGGTGGCGACAGGCCTTGCTTTTCCCGCCGCCTTCACCGTCGCCCCGGACGGCAGGATCTTCTACGGGGAGCGGTTCACCGGGGAGATCCGCATCTACGATCCAGACACGGGCTCGGACAGCCTGTTCGCGACCATCCCCGCCATCTCCTCGAACGGGGAGCAGGGGCTCCTCGGGCTGGCACTGCACCCGAACTACCCGCACCATCGGCTGGTGTACGCGTACGCCACACGGAACCTGGGCGGCAACCTCCGGAACCAGATGATCGCGATGAAGGACGCCGGCGGCGTGGGGAGGCGCCTCCGGGTGATCTGGTCGAGCGACACGGTGGCGGGCACCGTCCACGACGGCGGGCGCATCGCCTTCGGCCCGGACGGGGCTCTGTACGCGATCGTCGGGGAGGGGGGGACTCGGAGCAACTCCCAGGATCTCACCAACGGCGCGGGCAAGATCCTCCGGATGACGGCCACCGGCGGGATCCCTCCGGACAACCCGTTCCCGCACAGCCGGATCTGGGTCTATGGCATCCGGAACTCGTTCGGGTTCGGGTTCGATCCGCTGACCGGCTTCATGTGGGAAACGGAGAACGGCCCCCAATGCAACGACGAGCTCAACTTCATCGCCAGGGGGGCGAATTACGGCTGGGGATCGAGCGAGACGTGCACGACCCCGCCCCCGCCGCCCCAGAACACCAACCAGGACGGGCCGGACCCGGTGCTGCCGCAGGTGTGGTTCACCCCCACGATCGCCCCGGCGGGCATGGCGTTCTGCGCGGGATGCGGGATCACCGACCAGGAGGGGAAGTTCCTGTTCGGCGCGTACAACGACTGGCAGATCCGCTCGGTGACGCTCTCAGCCGACCGGACCACCATTACGGGCATCGCCGTGGTGTACACGCACTCGAGCCCGCTTCTGTCGATGGAACGCGGTCCGGACGGCACGCTGTACTTCAGCGACCCCTCGGGCATCTGGAAGCTCGTGCAGACATAGGGCCAGCGTGCCCCGCATCGATCGGGTGAGCGCGTTCGCTGAGCCAACGCCGCGTGCCGGCGGAGACGAGAACGAACGAGTCATCCTCAGTCGAGCGGCCCGGCATCGCGGTCATCTCCCTCGAGCCGCCGCAGTGGAAGTGGCGCCAGGCAACCGAGGGCCGCATCGCCCGACCCCCTCGCGAAGGACTCGCTCGGCAAGGCTCAGGCGGCACTCGGGAACGTCGTGACATTCGTCGCCGAGTGACGAAACGCCTACGGGAGCGGGCACGGAAAGCCGAAGTTCCCGCCGAGGCTCCGGCCCCGTCACGCGAGGCTCGCAGCGGATGCAGCCGAGACAGCAAGGCGAGCAGCTCGTCGATCCGTGCGCGGATGCGCTCGGTGGGCGATACTCGTCGTGCCACGGGTGTAGGTCCTCCTTCCGGTCTTCGCTAGCCTCCTGGAACCTACGCCCGTCGCGCATTTACACCAGGAAGGGGACGCTACTGGAGGACAATCCGTGACCGACACCGAGGGCCACACCCCGGACCTGGAGAACGCCAGCGAGTTTCTGGTCGCCGCCGGCCTCCGGCTCACGCACGTCGCCGCGGACCGGTCGAAGGCGTCATGGACCTTGGCCCTGAGCACCACCAGCCTTGGGGGCTCGTTCACGGCGGTGTCTACACCACCGCCATCGAGAGCGCAGCCACGATCGGCGCGACGGCCGCCGCTTCCAAGGACGGTCTCGTCGCCGTGGGTGTCAACAACAACACCAACTTCCTGCGCTCGATGATCAGCGGTCGGGTCGGGGTCCTCGCTCGACCGATCCAGCAAGGACGCACCCAGCAGCTCTGGGAGGTCAGCATCAGCGACGCGGATGGCCGCCTGGTCGCCGTGGGGTTGGCGGGGCCGCCCCGGAGCCTCGCGTGCACGACGTCGCCGGTCCCCGCCGCCACGGCCACCAGGGGGTGCCCTTTTCGTGAGATCAGCTGGGGGATTCAGGCGGATCGACGGTGGATCCGGGCTAAGGCTCCTCCTCTCAGGCCAGGACGGGCGGCCCGCTCGCGCCGGGCTCGTACAACTCTAGGGCGTACAGCCCCTCGTAGGCCACGACCACGTCGCTGGCCACCCACAGGTCGCGGGTCCAGCCGGTGGCCAACGCCGTGTAGCGCCACCGGCGGGCGGCGAACCGCCCGGCCGGCGTGGCCACATCCTCCTCCCCGAGCAGCTCGTACCGCTGCTGCTCCATCCTCGGCTGGCACGTGAATGCCTCCAGGAGCACCACCTCGACCTGGCCCGTGCTCGAAAGCCACGTCGCCGTCACGGCGTTGAAGGCCGGCGAGAGGTAGTCGAGCTGGATCTCCGGGCCCCAGGGCAGCTGGATCGGGCGCCGGTCCCGGAACCCGGCGAGGTGGCCGCCTTCGACCATGAGGAGGATCTCGTGGGGTCCGGTGTCGATCCGGGTTCGGACCGGCCGCCAGGAGGCGTCGACGGCGAGGTCGACGATCTCGCGATGGGGCTTCGGCACGCTCGTCTCGATATCGGAGAAGTACCGCCAGCCCATCGGCCCGGGGGCACAGCGAAACTCCTCGGTCCCGACACGGTTCCCGTCGCCGTCCATCACGGTGTACCGACCCACCGGCATGACGCGACCTAGTATGGGGTCCGTGCGGGTCGGCGCCTGCCCAGATGAACTCCGGCGACGGCATCGACAAGAACCGCCGGATGGAAACGAAGGCTACGGAAGGGGGCTGAAGGGCGCCAGCGCGTCCCGCACCGGGCCCTCGACCTCCGCCCACTCGAACAGCCGCCCCACCCGCACCCGCACCTCGCCCTCGTCCAGGATGGCCTCGGCCACCCCGCGCACCAGGAAGAGGGACCGGAGCAGGGGCTGCCAGCCGGCCATCTCCAAGCTCTCCGCGGCTCGCCGCCTACCGCCCTGCCCCACCGGGAAGCTGCGGGGCGCTTCCTCCGGCATGAGTGCGACCGGCGGACCCCATGAGCCCCTGAGCGCTCGGCGCACCGCCCCCTCGACGAGGTCCAGATCGGCGTCAGGGGTCAGGTTCAGCAGTGCCCGGTAGCGGTGCAGGTCAACCGACCGCACGGCCGGGATCGCCAGCAGCCGGCGGAGCGGCGGCGGGGCGGACCCCGGCGGGCACGTCTCGATGGTCCTGCTCGTGAGCTCGACGGTCGTATGCACGCGCAGGACCGTCGGATTCGCCGCCCGCTCCAGCGCCCACGCCACCCGCCGACTTGCCACAACCGTCCTCGCGAGCGCCCCCGCCATCAGGCCCAGTCGGGGACGGGCCGGCCGGTGAGGCGGTGGAACTCGGCGATCACGTGGCGGGCGGTGTCTACGGCCCACCGAGCGGTCTCGGCGTTCAGACGCTCCGGAACTGTCGGTGAGGGGATCGCTGCCCGGCGGTCCAGCCGTTCGGGCTCGCCCTGGTACCCGACGATCGCATCTCGGATCGCATGCAGCCGCTCGAGATCGGGCCCGGAATCGAGCTTCCGGCCGAGTACCCGCTCGCATAGATCGTGCCACTTCGGGAGGAACCGGGCCCTGAGCTTGAAGCTCGCGATCTCGCGGGTTCCGGTCTCGTTGACGAATGCCTCCAGGGCGGCGTGTGCGGCCAGGATCGCGAGGGCGGCTTGCGCCTCGCGCGCGCCGGCGTTGGCCGCCATCTCGTCGGCGACCGCCAGCAGCACGCGAGGCTCCAGACGCACGTCCACCTCTCAGCCGATTATCCGAGAAGTGGTCGGCGACCATCGGAACCACCGGCGGCGCTTGGCCTACTACTGCTGCCAGCCATCGCATCAACGCTCAGCGAACATCCCGGCAGACCACCCACCGAACATCTACCTCGGAGAGCCGGCCCTGCACGAGGCCGTCGTGGGATTCCTGTCGACCGCGCTATTCGGCCCGAAACGGCAGACGTACTTGAGACGGCGGCTAACCGACTCCCAGGTGCAGCCATCCGCCGCTCCCGCGATCGACAGCCTCCATGAGCTCCGCGCGGAGGTCGCTGACCTCGACCGTCGCATTGAGCGACAGGTGGCGAACCTCGAAGGAGACGACACCACCCCCGCCCTCCGGCGGCGCATCGCGGCCCGGGTCGCCGACCTGGAACAGTGGGCCGAGGACCGCCGCGAGCGAGTAACGGTCCTGGCGAAGCGGGCCGCGGACGCCCCGCCCACCGCGGCCGACATGGCGAGAGCGCTTGAGCGCCTTCCTCTGTTCCCCGAACGGCTGGGCGACCTACCGCAGCCAGAACTTCGGGCGCTGTTCGACAGCCTTCAGCTCCAGATCGCGTTTCAGCCCGCCGCCGGCGCGCTCGATGTGGAGATGACGCTGGTCGCCGATGAATCGCCAGACCCCGACGAGGAAATGTCGCAGGTCTGGTCCGTGCCCCCGGGGGGAGTCGGACCAGACCTGCGACGGCTGATGCGCCTGCGGCAGCGGCTGTTCCTGCGGCGGAAGGTGCGGTGTCCGGCGCCGACACCGAGGAGGATGCCGTTCCTGCCGCCGACGCCCCGCTGCCCGTGATCCTCGCCGGCGGGCTGTCTGCTCTTGCGATCCGACCTGGAGCGATCGCTCGCGCATCACCGGGGCAGGAAGCGTCTGGGCCGAGGCTCATTTCTCATGGCGGCTCATGTGTTCGCGGTCCTCCTCTTGGTCGCGGCTGGCTGGTACGGCTGGTACCCCCAGTGGGAGTCGGCGTCGATCAGCGAGGCCACCCAGTTGACGGCGGCGGGCCGACTGCTCGCATCACAGCCACCCGGCACCCCACTCATCCTGGTCACGGACGATCCGGAGGGACTGCTGATCACGGCCCGCGCCAATCTTTTGCGGGATGCGGTGCCCGCGGAACGCGCGGCAGAGGTCTTCCCCTACCTGGGACGGCCGAACGATCTCCTCGAGGCCCGGCCAACCCTAACCGGTGTGCCGGGAGCACGACCTGGTCGCGACCGACTCCTGGAGAAGGATCCGTCGCGTGCTCGATGACTCGCCCGTCGCGGTCGTCCTGAGCGTCTTCGACCCCGGCGTCTACCGCCAGGTGGCAGGCTTGCCCAGATCCGTTCGCCCGGCGGAAGGGGTGGCAACGCTCCCAGGGTACGGCGGCCGTCCCCTCGCGGACGGCGAATACCCCGTGATCGACTCGGGACTCGAGCCGGTCTCCCCCTGGCTTCCCCCCGTCGCCGCGCCGCTGCTGCTGGTTCTCCTGTCCGTCGTGGGCTTCCCCTGGGTGCGCGCGATGATCCCTGAGCGCGACCTGATAACGCGTCTCGCACTATCGCCCGCCCTCGGCCTTGCTGCCCTGGCGCTGGCCTCGGTTGCGGCCGATGCCGTTGACTTGCGCCTTGCCGGAGTGGGCGGGGTCGTCGCCGGGATCGCCGCGCTCGGCTCGGGAATGGCGGCCAGCCTGCTCCGGGCTCGGCCTTCCCGCTTATCCTCTCCTGAGTGAGGTGAGCGAGCGCCGAGCGCTCGAGGATCCCCGGAGTCGGAGACGCTGGGGAGTTCACCGGCGCTGCCGGAGGACAGCACGTCCGTGAGCCCGTTCCGCGCCTCCAGGTCGCCACGAGAGATGGGAAGGGGGGACAGCACGGGATAGTCGTACGCGAACAGGGCCACCGAGGCCTCCACGAACAAGGCAAGGCGACTTTCCCGGCTCGCCGCCGGGCGATCTTCTGCCCCAAGTAGCCGAGCGCGAGACACAAAAATGGCACGGCCGGGGCGAAGTGGTAGACGAACACTCTCCCCGCGCCCGGGTCAGCAGGACCCAGACGCCGTAGGTCGCCAGGAAGCCAGCCAGGATGAAGCCTTCGGGGCGGCCGACCCGGGCCTCCGGACCCACTGGGTCCCCGCGTAGCCCAGGGCCAGGAACGAAGCCCACCACACGAGGGTTTCCGAACGCCAGGATCTCCCGTTAGCGACCCCCGAGGCGTCGAGCACGTACGGGATCGGCCTCACGGTCATCGGCAGGGTCCACAGTGGCGACCCGCCCCCTTGCCCGAGAGCTCCGTGGAACTGCACCATATACGCCTGTCGGGCGACGAGGGCCCGGAACCACGACCCCTCCGACCACGGCCAGGCGAGAAGAGAACCCCTCGAGGCGACCGATGTAGGAAGCGGCGTACACGAGCCGGGCAGAACCACCAGACAGACCGGGATGGAGGGGATTTCCTCCCGGAGGGTTCGCCGGTAGCATTCCCCTTGCCATCGGAGCGACGCATCCCGAGCTCCCAGGCCAGGGCCAGCGCGATCACTCAGGCCGGACCAGCCACCCCGAGAGCTTGGAGGCCATCGCTCCACCGGCCGCCGCCCCAGCAGCCACGCGCCACCGCCTGGATCTACGGCCCCTGCGATCCGCCACCCCGGGCGGCGCACGTTACTGGAGCATCTTGTCGCGGTCATACAGAGAGAACAGGACGGCCCGTTCCGCCGGGCCGCCCTTTCCCCTGTCCTCGGCCTCCCTACTTCGTCGAGAACCGTGCTACGTGCTTCGCGGTCCCGGCGGCCTCGTCCGACGCAGTGAATCGCAGTCGGTACGTGCTATTGGTCTTCAGGCCCTTGGTCGAGTAGTTATAGATGTAGCCACCACCCTTCGTGACCTTCGCGTCGAATCGGAACACGAATCCGTTGCGGGCGTTCTTCGAGAGGTTCGGCGGTGCGATCGTCTTCCAGCACTTGTCGTCACTGAAGCTTCCGGAGCAGCCAGTGAGGCTCGCCACGAACTGCTGTAGGTCGACGGCCGTGAGAGTGACGCTGGCGGATGACTTGTTCACGCCGTACTGATCGCAGATCGTCAGCTTGATCGGAATGGTCGAATTCGACAGCCTGAACGGGGTGCTGGGGTCGTACAAGAGGCAGACGTTGTACCCGACGTAGTACGTCGCCGTCACGCTCTGAGTGTTGTCTGCCCTGTCTTTGGCGGTGACCGTGAAGGTCTTGCTCCCGATCGACGCCGTATCGATGTTCTGGCCACTGGCCTTCGTACCCGTGCACGGCTGCGCCAGGCCGGAGGTGGCATCGGTGCACGAGTAGTTGGCGGCAACGACCTGATTCAGGTTGTACGTGGTCCCATCCATGGGGCTCGTAATCCCGACATCGGGCTTTACTGTGTCGACTGGGATGTCGATGTGTCCGGTCGAGCCCTTGTTGCCTTCGAAGGTGACGATGTGGTCCCCCTCGCCGCTCACCGAGACCGGCACCGGCTGCGGGGACCCGCCGTCCACGCTGGCGGTGAACGTCTCGTCGCCGCTGGCCACCTCCACGACGATGGGGCTCCTGTTGTACCAACCGAAGTCGCTTGCTTGGATGGGGTTTCCGTCGAAGGTGATCGTGACGGTTGGGGTGCCGGGAGCGGCCGGTGGTGGGACCGGCTTGGAGAACAGCGCCTTGAACGTGCTGACGCTCACGTCGCCCGTCG
>WNGA01022134.1_pt1 | contig 13505 bp, 15 predicted proteins | sample 5400061 | NCBI WGS metagenome assembly WNGA01 (sample SAMN13153366, study PRJNA577476) | soil metagenome | isolation source: 100 cm soil or saprolite under grassland replicate 2 | place: USA:California | collected 2016-06-15 | reverse complement strand
GGCAATGTCGAAAACGGCTACGTGCGGATCGAGCGTGAGTGGCAGGATGGCGACGTGGTCACGCTCGATCTGCCTATGCCGGCCCAGCGCGTGTACGCCCACCCGGCGATCGCCGCCGACGCCGGCAATGTGGCGATCCAGCGCGGGCCGCTGGTGTACTGCCTGGAGCAGGCCGACCAATCGATGCCGCTCGATCGGGTCGCGCTGCCGCAAGCGGTCGAGCTGGCCGCAAGCTTCGATCCGGAGTTGCTGGGTGGTGTGGTTACCTTGGCCGGCACGGCGCAGGCGCTCGACGATGCCGGCTGGGAGGGCGTGCTGTACGGCCCAGCGGCGCCGGCCACGCAGCCCTGCGCGATCACCGCGATTCCATATTACGCCTGGGATCATCGCGCGCCGGGCCGGATGCGGGTGTGGGTGCGCGAGGCATCGAAATCGAAATAAACTATATTGACATGCTTCAATATAGCTGCTATACTGCCGCCATGGAGACACAACAAATACTTGCATCGGCCACGCGCAAGCTTGGCACGCGCTGCTGCGATGGCCCGGCCGCGCCGCTTAGCGCGGAAGTCGCGCAGCAGTTCAGCGACGATCTACAGATCCTGGCGCATCCCGTCCGCATCCAAATTCTGGCCACGCTTTCGGCCAGCGCCGGCCAGGTCTGCGTCTGCGATCTGGATGCGGCCCTGCCGGTCAAGCAGCCGACCGTCTCGCATCACCTCAAGCTGCTGCGCGACGCCGGGCTGATCGATTGCGAGCGGCACGGCCTGTGGGCCTACTATTTTGTCAATCGCCCAGCGCTGGCGGCGTTGCGAGCGCGGATCATGGCGCCGATCGACGCGCTGGCATGATTTTTTTGAAGCTTATATTGAAGCTTGTCAATAAATGGTACTTGCCATTTTATCTGTGTTTCGTGTTTGCGCTCGCAGAGCGCAAACACGAAACACAAAAAGAAGATAACGTACCGCTGCGAAAGAGTACATCTGAGCCACCGCGTACGACCTATCAATAAGATGAGGTACTCATGTCTGCGACGCTGCACGCCCGTCGCGCGGCACCCGCTGACGCGCCGATGATCGCGCAGATCTATAGCGAGGGGATCGCCGATCGGGTAGCCACATTCGAGACCAGCCCACGCTCGGCCGAGGACGTGCGGGCCTGGTTCGACGGCGTGCATCCGATCGTGGTGGTGGAAGGTGATCGAAGTTGCTCTCGCGCGTGTTCGTCGAGAACGTGGCCAGCCGCAACCTGCTGCGATCGCTCGGCTTCCGCGAGGTCGGCATCTACGAAAAGCATGGCCGGCTCGACGGCGCCTGGCGTGATGTCGTGATCGTCGAGCGCTTGATCGAGGCGAATACATAAGCCTGCGGCAGCATGGTACTTTCTTGTTTTGTGGGTCGTTTTTTCGCCCGGCGGGGCGAAAAAACGACCCACAAAGATGAGAAATTCGTGGTCAGCGTTAGTCCTAAAAAAAGGAAAATAACGCTGCGCATGGAGCTCTGTAAGGTCAATAGCGTATGATCACACCAAGCGAACAGCTCTGGGAGACGTTCAGCATCCCGCTTCAGCAGTTCATCGGCCGGCGGGTGCGCGACCAGCACAGCGCCGAAGATATTCTGCAAGATGTCTTCCTCAAAATCCATCTGCACATCGACACGCTGCACAGCCAGGAGCGGATCGCCAGCTGGATCTACCAGATCACCCGCAACGCGATCGCCGACTACTATCGCACCCAGCGTCCGGCGGTCGATCTATCGGAGACTCTGGTCGCGCCGTATGATCTGGCGGATGACGACCTGGTGCGCGAATTGCTGCCCTGCGTGGCCGCGATGGTGGATGCGCTGCCCATGGCCTACCGCGAGGCGTTGCGGCTGACCACGTATCAGGGCTTGAGCCAGAAAGCCTTGAGCGAGCGCCTGGGCATCTCGTTCTCCGGCGCGAAATCGCGGGTGCAGCGGGCGCGCGCGAAGCTCAAGCAGCAGCTGCTGGACTGCTGCCACTTTCAGTTCGACCACGCCGGCCGGATCATCGATTACCAGCCGCGCTGCGCTAGTTGTGAGAGTGAGTGCTGATGATACGCTTGCTTCAGCGCGACATCTACTATGGCTGGGTGATCGTGCTGGCGCTAGCGTGTACCGAGACGATCTCGTGGGGCGTGCTGTACTACACCTTCGCCGTGCTGATGCCGTCGATGGAGGCCGAGCTGGGCTGGTCGCGGGTCGCGATGACCGGCGCGTTCTCGCTGGCGCTGCTGCTGGCGGGGCTGGCCGCGCCGTTGTTCGGGCGCTGGCTCGACCGGCGCGGCGCGCGCATGCTGATGACGCTCGGGTCGTGCCTTGCGACGGCGCTGGTGTTTGCCTGGGCGCTGGTTGCAGATCTGTTCACGTTCTACCTGATCTGGGCTGGGCTGGGCCTGGCGATGGCGGCGGTGCTGTACGAGCCGTCCTTCGTGGTGGTGACGGCCTGGTTCGACCGCCAGCGGGTGCGTGCAATGTCGATCGTGACCTTCGTGGCCGGCTTCGCGAGCATGACCCAGGATTTGGGCCTGCTGCCCGATGGTGCTGGGGCGGCCGCGCCGGGTGATCGCCTGCGCGCCACGCCGGCGCACAGCCTCGATCTACAGGCGGCGCTGCGCGCCCCGGCCTTCTGGTGGCTGACATCGGCGTTCACGCTGAGCGCCCTGGCGGCAGTGGCGATCACGATCCATATCATCCCTTACATGCTCGATCGCGGCTACAGCGCCGGCTTCGCGGCCGGCGCCGCCAGCCTGATCGGCGCGATGAAATTCCCCGGCCGGCTGCTATTCGCCCCGCTGGAAGCGCGTATGGCGCGGCGCTGGATCGCCGCATTGCTGGCGCTGCTTCAGACTCTCGCGCTGCTGCTGCTGGTGATCGTTCCCAGCGCTGCCGGGGCGCTGGTGTTCGCAGCGCTGTTCGGCGCGGCCAATGGTGCGATCACGCTCGCCCGCCCGGCTCTGCTGGCCGAGTACTACGGGCCGGCGCAGTACGGCAGCATCAGCGGTGTGTTGGCACTGTTCCTGGCCGGCGCCCAGGCGCTCGCGCCGATTGGCGCCGGCGCGCTGTACACCGCGTTCGGCAGCTACGAGCCGGTGGTCTGGATCCTAGCCGCGCTCTCGCTGGTGTCCGTCGCAGCTGTGTCGCAAGCGCGCGTGCATGGCTGGATGAGATACGCGGTAGAATAGGCTTCGGAAAGTGCGTAGATCCTAATTAGGCATAGTTCAGCTGTAGCCTGCGGCAGCATGGTACTTCACTTCTTTCGTAGGTTATTTTTTCGCCGGCAGGGCGAAAAAATAACCTACAAAGGGTAAGAAACCCATGGCTTGCATAAGTCCTCATTAAGTTATAAGGCAGCTATGAATCGTCGATCTCACCCCAGCCCGCGCCGATCGCCGCCCCGCCCCGCCCCGCCGCCTGAGCCACGTTACGAGATCGAGGCTGATGTGCTGGAAGGCCTGGAGCGGATCGCCCAGGCCGAGCTGAGCGAGCGCTTCGGCGGGCGGGTGCGCTTCGAAGGAGCGGCCCGGCCGGGCGCGCTATGCTTTAACTACGCCGGCGATCTGGCCGAGCTGCTCACGCTCCGCAGCGTCGTCGCGGTCTATGGCGTGCAATATTTCGCGGTCCCGCGCCCGAAGGGGCTGCTTGGCAACCAGCAGTTCGGCGAGCTATCCGGCGCGATATCGGCCACAATCGAGCTTGCGCCGCCGGGCGCGTACGCGACACTGCGGCTGAGCGCGGCCGGCGAAGATTCCGCAGTCCTGACGCGCCTGAAAGAGCAGATCGCCCAGCGATTCGGCCTGGCCGTGGCCGCAGACGAGGGCGACCTGCTGATCCGGCTGCGGCGCGCGAGGGGCGCCGATGGCTGGGAGACGCTGGTGCGGCTCACGCCGCGGCCGCTGGCCACGCGCGCATGGCGGGTGTGCAACTGGCCGGGCGCGCTGAACGCCAGCCTGGCCTACGCCATGATTGCGCTGACCGCGCCGTCGCCGGACGACGTGGTGCTGAACTTGGCCTGCGGGTCGGGCACACTGCTGATCGAGCGGCTGCTGGCGGGGAGGGCGCGGCAGGCGATCGGCTGCGACACCGACGCAGCGTCGCTCGACTGCGCACGCGCCAACCTGCGCGCGGCCGGCCTCGACCGGGCAGCACAGCTGGAAGGCTGGGACGCCGGCGCCCTGCCATTGGAACATGCCAGTGTCAGCATGATCTGTGTCGACCTACCGTTTGGCCAGCTGATTGGGTCGCACCGCGAGAACCAGGAATTCTACCCGCGCGTGTTCGCGGAGGCGGCCCGCGTGGCGCGGCCAGACGCGCGCATGGTGCTGCTGACGCACGAAGTGCGGCTGCTGGAGCGCACCGCCGAGCACTTCGCGCAACAGTGGCGGCTGTTGGATCTGCTACGCGTGCGTAGCGGCGGGATGACGCCGGCAGTGGCGCTGCTGCGCCGCACCAACGCGGGGTAAGTACGCATTAAACAATAATTTCTGCACGGCATAGCATCCTGGGCCCAGAGTGCATCCCGGCCGTAGGCCGTATCGAAGGGGGCGGACCCAGCGATTCGCACCCCCTTCGACAGGCTCAGGACAGGCTTCGATACGCGGTGCCGTTCCGCTGCGGCGTCACGTTACCGCTACTCAGGATGCTATAGCGGACTTTTCAACGTTGTGCTGTAATACTAAAATCGTCGAATGAACTCGATGCCTGGGATACGTAGCGTGCTAAACCACATCGTCGTGCGACGTGGTTTGCCTGATCGCCTGCTCGCTGTGCTGCTGTTCCTGCTCTTCCTGGCGCTGTATATCCGCACGGCGGCGCCCAGCGTGCTGTCGGGCGACTCGGCCGAGTTTCAGATGGCCGCGCCGCTATTGGGCGTGCCGCATCCCACCACCTATCCACTGTATGTGCTGCTTGGCAAGCTCGCAACACTCGTGATTCCCTTTGGCGATCTGGCCTGGCGCGTGACGATCGTCTCGGCGGTCTGCGCCGCGCTGGCGGTAGCGCTGTTTTTTGGAATAGCTCGGCGACTGATCGCGTCTGCTCCAGCGGGGCTAGTTGGAGCGCTGGCGCTCGGCCTGGCGCCTGGCCTGTGGAACGCCGCGACCATGGCCGAGGTCTATGCGCTGATGATGTCGCTGCTGGTGGCGCTGCTCTACCTGATCGTAACCGACGACCGACCAAGGACCAACGACCAAGGACCAACGACCAAGGACGACCGACCAAGGACGACCGACCAAGGACCAACGACCAAGGACCAACGACCAAGGACGACCGACCAAGGACCAACGACCAAGGACGAAGGACGACCGACGACGGTATCTCCCAATCTCCAACTCCCATCCCCCAACCCCCATCCGCACTGGCGGATACGGCTGGCGACGTTGGTTGGCGGGCTGGGCTTCGCGCATCACGGCCTCTTCGTGATCGCCGGCCTGCCGCTGCTGGCGGCATATCTGTTCTGGTCGCTCATCCAATTATTGGACGAAGGACGAAGGACGAACGACGAAGGGCAGTTCTTTCGTCCTTGGTCTTCCGTCCTTCGTCTAGGGCGTTGGAGGCCGCTCGTCGCGCTGAAAAAAGTGGCGCTGCTGGCGCTTTGCTTCGCCGCCGGGCTGCTGCCTTGGCTGTACCCGCTGGCGCAGTATGCGCGCTACGGGCCGTTCAGCGGCCAGGATTACGGGCTGCCGCAGCACTACTTTTGGGGCGCACCGGCATCGTGGGCGCAGGCGCTCGATCTGCTGACCGGCGGGCCAATGCGCCGCGGCATCTTCCGCGCGCCCACGCTCGATTCGGTTATGGCGGTGCTGCGCCTGGTTGGGCAGCGACTGCTGTTCGAGTTCGGGCCGATCGGTGTATCGCTTGGTCTGCTTGGCGGCATCGTCTTGCTGCGCCGCGCACGAATCGCCTGGCTCGGCGCGGCGTGGATCTTTTTCGCCACGTTGGCATATCTGCTGCTGCTCGGGCCGGCCGTCCAGGATGCGCCGGTGTTCACCCTGCCGATGCTGCTGCCCTGGGCGCTGTGGATCGCGGCAGGAGGTGCGGCGCTGATCGAGTGGACTCGCGTGGGGCTACACGCGGCTGCATGTGTCGAGTAAGCGCCAGCTCTGGCTGTTCCGCCGCTTCGGCGAAGCTACGCTCGATCGGCTGCCGCCGGGCGCGGCCGTGATTACGCACTGGGAACAGGGCATGACGCTCCAATATCTTATCCGTGTCGAAGGCCGCCGACCTGATGTCTGGGTCGATGTGGTCGAGCCGAGCGACGCCGGCTGGCGTGAGCGCGCGCGCCGCTACGACGATCGCACGGTCTTCTTCGTCGGTGCTCCCGCCGATGTCGCCGATCTGCCGGTTCAGCTGGTGCGTGAGGATGACTACGCCGACGTGTTTGAGCTGCGGAGGTAGGACGGAGGACGAAGGACGAAGGACGAAGGACCATCGTCGGTCGTCCAGTAGATACTACTCCGCCACAGGCTCGCGCCGCCGCTCCAGCGCCACCAGCAGCACCGCGATGTCGGCCGGGTTGATGCCGGCCAGCCGCGCAGCCTGTCCCAGCGTGGCGGGGGCAAAGCGTACAAGCACCTGGCGGGCCTCGTTGCGCAGGCCGCGCATGCCGGCGTAATCGATGTCCGGCGGCAAGCGGCGCGACTCCATGCGCTGCACGCGATCGACCTCGCGCTGCTGCTTGATCAGGTAGCCGCCGTATTTGGCCTGTAGCTCCACCTGCTCGATCACCTGCTCAGGCGCATCTGGCAGGTCGAGCGCGGCCTGGAGCCGGCGGTAGCGCACATTCGGACGGCGTAGCAGCTCCTCGGCGGTGGCCTCGGCGCTGAGCGGGGCGATGCCGCTATCGGCCAGGCGTTGGTTGATCTCAGCAGAAGGGAACACTCGCCGCGCGCCAAGCAGCCCGGCCAGCTCGGCCGCCTGTGCGCGCTTGCGTTCGACCGCCGCGGCGCGCGCCGACGCGACCAGACCCAGCTCGCCGGCCAGCGGGGTCAGCCGCAGGTCGGCGTTGTCGGTGCGCAGCAGCAGGCGGTGCTCAGCGCGCGAGGTGAACATGCGGTAGGGCTCGTGGATCTCCTTGGTCACCAGATCGTCGATCAGCACGCCGATATAAGCCTCGTCGCGCCGCAGGATCACCGGCGGGCGGCCCTGGGCGTAGCGCGCGGCGTTGATGCCGGCGATTAGCCCCTGCGCGGCGGCCTCCTCGTAGCCGGTGGTGCCATTGATCTGGCCGGCCATGTACAGCCCTGGCAGCCGCTTCGCGCCTAGATCCGGCGCGATCTCGCCGGTCGCCACCGCATCGTACTCGATCGCGTAGCCGACGCGCATGATCTCGACGTTTCGCAGCGCCGGGATCGCCCGCAGCATCTCCCACTGGACATCCTCGGGCAGCGAGGTATTGCAGCCCTGCACATAGACCTCGTTGGTTGCCCAGCCCTCTGGCTCCAGGAACATGCCGTGGCGCTCCTTATCGGCGAAGCGCACGATCTTATCCTCGATCGATGGGCAGTAGCGCGGCCCCACGCCCTCGATCACGCCGCTGAACATCGGAGCGCGGTGGATGTTGACGCGGATCGCCTCGTGAAACGCTGGCGTGGTGTGAACCAGGTAGCAGGGCAGCTGCGGCCGCCAGCCATCCAGCTGGGCGTGTGGATAGGTGGGCGATGGCGAGCCGGAGAAAGCTGGGGATGGGGGATGGGTGTCGGGTGTTAGTACGCTCGCCCCATCACCCGACACCCAGCACCCAACACCCTCGTAGTAGTGCCCAAAATACCGTGCCACCTCGCTACCCGGCTGAATCTCGGTCTGCGTGAAATCGATCGTGCGCGCATCGATGCGTGGCGGCGTGCCGGTTTTGAGCCGAACCAGCGGGAAGCCCAGCGTGGCCAGATCCTGCCCCAGCGCGATCGCCGGCGCCTCACCGGCTCGCCCAGCGCCCCAGATCGCCTCGCCGGTGATTGCTCGCCCGCGCAGAAATGTGCCGGTCGTCAGCACCAGCGTGCGGCCGTAGTAGGTGCGGCCGGTGTGGGTGACGACCGAGAACCGAGAACCGAGAACCGAGAACCGATCGTCAGCTGCGGTTCTTGGTTCTTGGTTCTTGGTTCTTTCGGGTGGCACGATCCGTTCGACCATCGCCTGCTTCAGATCCAGGTTCGGCACCGTCTCCAGCGTCTCTTTCATCACCTTGGCGTACAGCCGCTTGTCGGCCTGTGCGCGCAGGGCCTGGACGGCCGGGCCTTTGCTCTCGTTTAGCAGCCGGATCTGGATGAAGCTGCGGTCGGTCACGCGGCCTATGAGCCCGCCCATGGCGTCGATCTCGCGCACTAGGTGGCCCTTGGCCGGCCCGCCGATCGACGGGTTGCAGGACATATGCGCCAGCTTGTCGAGGTCGATTGTCAGCAGCAGGGTGCGACAGCCCATGCGCGCCGCAGCATTGGCCGCCTCGCAGCCGGCGTGCCCCGCGCCAATCACAATCACATCGTAGAGTGTCGTCGATCCATTCATAGCCGGCATTATACCAGATACGGCGCTGCTTAGGCGGATTTGACGACTGTAAAGCGGTATGATATACTCAAAAGCGTTGAATTTGTGGTGCCCGTAGCTCAATGGCAGAGCGCCTGACTGTGGCTCAGGAGGTTGCGGGTTCGAAACCCGTCGGGCACCCCACTAGCAAGCGCCAGAAGGTTTGTGCAACCTTCTGGCGCTTGATTGTGTGTAGCCAACATGTAGCCAAAGTCATTGGCCCGCTTCATCCGTCCCATTATCCGCCGCGTCTTCTTTTGAGAACAGCGCATCCATCCTAGATGCCGCTGCTTGGTGTGTCTCGGGAAGTACGTGGCCATAAATATCCATGGTTGTGGAGATCTGTGCGTGTCCAAGAATCGCCATGATCACGCGTGGGTGCTCGCCTTGTGCGATCCGAAAGGTTGCACAGGAGTGGCGTAAGTCGTGGAATCGAATTGCCATCGCTCTCGCGCTGGTAAATACCACCCTCGCCATGTCCCCGTCGCTTTGTCAAGGTTTGCCTCCTTCTTCGTCCTTTGCGGTGCATGCGTTTCTGTGCAGTAGGGTGATTTCGTGGTTCATTCCATCCTGGTACTGTCGGCGTATGCTGGGAAGTCCTCCCAGCGGGGATAAAAAGGGGGGTGATGTGGCTGCCGGAGCCACGCCCGCTCGCGAGCGTGACTCCGCATTCCCGCGTGCCAACAAGACTCTGTTAGTGCTCCCTCTCCTGATCTGGTTCCAGCAGATCGACCAGTGGCGCAGTACGCGGCCGATATTGGAGCGCCTCAGCCAGATGCGCCGGCTGGATCGATGCCTGTTCTGCCAGTTGGGCGACGCCCTGTGCGACGGCGAGCATGCGCGCGACCTGCTCATTCGTCAGCTGGAGCTGCCGAATCGCCGCTGCCAGCAGGCGCTGGCATGCTCCATCCAATGCGTCGGTCGGACGTGGCCGGCTGCGTGCCTCGGTTGCACGGGCGATCACTTGCTCATCTGGCTCGCCGCGCCGCCCGCGCCGGTGGGCCATGCGCTGCTCGGCGTTGGTGTGGGCGGCTTCGACCACCAGTTCAGCTGCCAGCGCAGCCCGAAACGCGGGCCGTCGCTGCCATGCGATGATCGCCTCGGGTGTGCAGCGACACACAAGGTACGGATCGCCAGCGTTCCCGCAAATGCAAGGCGTTGTAACGTAAGCCGTTACGCCGTCGGGGCGGCTGATGCGCCCAAATGCGAGTGCATCGGCCAGTCCGGTGCCGCTGCCCAGAAACGTGATCGGATGGTTAACGGTGAGCGCGACGGTGACGGCGCGGCGCAGGTGCTCCTGACCGGGAATGGCGTCCAGCCGACTGAGCGGCGCCGGCAGGATCGCGCCACAGCAGGCACAGGCTTGACTCAGCACATCAGGCGGTGTATGGGAGCGGCAGCGCGGTCAGCGTGGGGAATTGGCTACCGTAGTGGCGCGGCAGTCGTGCGGCGGACATGCACTTGGTGATTGGGAAGATCGTCGGTTTGCTGAGAAATGGGATGACTTGATGGGTAGCTGGATGGTATAATGCTATCGCTATGTCATCGTAAGATCGCGAGGAGTAGAGCTATGCGTGCAGCCAAGAACGCAGAGTACGAGCAGGTGCTGAATGCGGTGCGATCCTGGAGCACCGCACAACAGTTTATGTTGGTACAAGAGGTACTCAAAACGCTTGCGCCGGTCGAATCGCTGCCGCGTACCCCACGGCAGACGCTCGATCAAGCACGTGGGCTGCTCACGACTGGGCAGGCTGTGCCCACTGACTCAGAGATTGCGCAGTGGCTTGACGAGCGGCGCGTTGAGCGGTATGGCCAATGAGAGTGCTGCTCGACACCAATATTCTGCTCGACGTCCTGCTGGATCGCGCACCGTTTGTCACCGACTCCAGCGCGATTTGGGCGGCGTGTGATGACGGTCAGATCGTCGGCGTTACCCCAGCATCAACGCTCACTGATATCTTCTATATTGCGCGTCGTGCGACCGACCGCGCGACCGCGCGTGTCGCCGTCGGGTTGTGTTTAGCGGCATTCGATATCTGCCCGGTTGATCGCATAACGATTGAGCAGGCTACCGCACTCCCCGGCAATGATTTTGAGGACAATGTCCAACTGGCCTGTGCGATGATCGCTGGTCTCGATGCGGTGGTGACACGCAACGAGCGTGACTTCAGCGATTCTCCGATCCCGAACCTGGCCCCAGCAGCACTGCTTGCGAGACTCTAATCCCCAAGAACGCGCTTTCGATCTGAGCGACTGGGCGCCCATGCTGTACGCCGTATGCCGTGCCGCCCTATGATGTGTCCTCTGTGACCGCTGAACGGATTTGAACCTCAGCATTGCCTAGTGCGCTTTCAGCGCAGGTGTTGGGTGTTGGGTGTCGGTCGGGCGGCGTTGCCAAGCCCAGCAACCAACACCCATGACCTAAAACCTTGCAATGTCTGCTGGTAGACGGCTTTCAGCTCCGCCACAAAGGCTTTGCGATCCTTCCAGGCGATGTAAGTCAGGCTGTGGCGTACCTGATGAATAATACAGCGCTGGATTTGAGTATTTCTTATAATTAAAGTTCCTTTCTTTTCTATAGTTCAAGTATAAGTAACTGTGTTCAACTTTAACCTGATTATCCCATACGTAGCTTCTAAAACGCGTAACTCTGATTGTGACGAATTTCTTTAATCCTCCCTGCCATACATTTGGTGAGCCTTAACACTAAAATTAGAGATTGACTATTCCCTTCAATTCATGATATTATTGATTATCTCAATACGTTGTTACAGTTTTCCTGACAATCAAGCTCTTTGTGGTATGTGCATCGCGTGCAAGGCGCATAACTACAAAACGCAGTTTCGGCGTTGGTTTGCTCGAACGTTACACCCGTGGTTTAGCTTCTGAGTATCAGAAGCTTGGCTTATGCTATGGACTGCGTAAGTTCATTGATCCCCTCATAGTAAACGGAGGTGCCGCACCATGTCTTCAGGAATTAATCGCATTCCCAACATCGAGCGCCAGGAAGCAATTCATTTCAAAGACTGGATTGGCTGGAAAGTCGGCTGGCTTACCGGCTGGTACAATCCGATTGATCGGCTCGGTGATCTTGTCAATCCGGCGGAACTTGGTCAATTGGTCTCGCTACAAGGCGAATACATGCAGAATCAAGGCCGTCTCGTCCAGGAATTCGGTGCGAAGCTCACCGAGTTCGCGAAAGGCGCAGCGCTCGAAGGCGACACAACTAAAACCAATGGCTAGATTGGTTGGCGGCTCGGAATTTTGTTCCGAGCCGCATTATATCTAAAGGCTACATGCATTTATCGGACGATGCTCTTGGTATCCAGGCCTCCCGATCTTGATACCGATGCCGTGCTCGGCGTCGCAGAGGGATTAGATCTCGTTCTCATTAGCGACGACGAAGTTCTGATCCAGTTTGGGCTGCGCTCTCGTCCCTCCGAGCTTTTGCGCGACCAGGATGTTTCAGGGCTGTTAGGACGCACTATCGGGCGAGTATTGCAAGGTTCGGCGACGGTCGGAGAGCTACTCGCTCAAGCCCGACCGGGCCAGGAAGGCGATGCTCGCGCGCTGTTGGTCGATCTCATCGAGCGTGGCATCCTCACCAACCCGATAGTTAGTCCCATTGAGCAATACATTCGCTACACCTTCACCGGGCAATCGCAGCTTGCGACGAGCCAGGTTGCAGTGCTTGGTGCTGGGCCATTAGGCGCGCGTGTTGCACAGGATCTGCTCCAGCACGGGATCGCGGGACTTACGCTGCTCGACGACCGATTGATCGACAGCTCGTATCGGGCATACATGCCATTCCGACTCAACAAGAATCAGGAAGGGATGCGCGCCGATATCGCGCTGTGCGAAGCGCTTGGATCAACGGCGCGGACATTAGATGCCAGATTGGATGCTGCTGGAATCGAAGCGGCGATGCTCGAAGCAGATCTGGCGGTGCTCGTGCTGGAGCAGCCGGATTTGCGCACCGCGCATCTGGTGAACCGGTACGCGATACGTGAGCGCAAGCCATGGTTGCTCGCAACCATTGATGGTAATTTTGGAATGGTAGGCCCGTTGTTTCTTCCGGTAGAAACGGCCTGCTACAACGATTACCGCACCCTTGCATTTGCCGCGACGCCGAACCGGGGGATGGCACGCAAACACCGTGAGTATCTCCTGGAGCACCGGGGAACGGGATCATTCTTCACCGGTCTGCCATCGTACGCCGAAATCGTGGCTGGCCATACCTCACTTGCGGCTGTCCATTTCCTCTTGCGCGGATCGTGCTTCGCGCTTGGCCGCGTCATGGTGATTGATTTCGATCACATGCAATTTGATGTGGAGGATGTCCTCAAGCTCCCACGATGCCCAGTCTGCGGAACACAAAAGAACGTATATCGTCCACCTATGAGCGCTGCGATCTGATGCGTCTCTCGCACAACTACCTGAATGAGCGGATCGAGATGCTGGACGGCGTCTATGATCATGAACGTGCCCAGCAATTGCGCGCGCTCTCGCGGCTCTACAATCGCCACCTGGGACCAATTACGGCCGTGCATCTGGAGCGCCCCGAGCTGCTCGACCCAGCCATGTATTGCGGATCCTGCAATCATTTGCCGATGGCGTCGGTCATCCCCGATCTGACGGTGCGACCCAGCGTGGGCGACAGTATGGCAATCCCCGGTGGTGGCAAAGGGGCTGGCATGCAGCAACCGCTACTCGGAGCCATGGGAGAGCTTGCCGAGCGACTGCTTGCCGTCCTGCACTTTCAGGCGATCGTCGATGATCTTGAATTTGGCTCCTGGAGGCAGCTGACCAATCGAGGTCTCAAGGCGCTCGGGCCCAATGATCTGCCGTTATTTGCGCCCCAGCAATACAGGTAGTGTCCCTGAGTATCCGTGATGGGTAGCGTTCGTTTCGCAAGTTTGGTATCCTCGCTCTAGCGCATTGGGACGATGAGCGAGGAGATCATGAATTGGG
>WNGA01009073.1_pt1 | contig 13508 bp, 8 predicted proteins | sample 5400061 | NCBI WGS metagenome assembly WNGA01 (sample SAMN13153366, study PRJNA577476) | soil metagenome | isolation source: 100 cm soil or saprolite under grassland replicate 2 | place: USA:California | collected 2016-06-15 | reverse complement strand
CTTGGAAGATGGTGACGTTGTGGGAGACGTTCTCCTTGTTGTCGAACTTCAGCGTGAACGGCTTGCCGGCGTCGGCGGTCATGCACGGCTTGTCGAAGGCGACCTTGTCGGCGGCGATCTGGCCGGGGGTGGTGTCCTCCGGGCAGCCGCTGGCCGCGCGCCGCTTGGCCTCGGCGAGCCACGCCCGGTACTCGCTCATGGGGACGGCGTGGACGGTGAACCGCATCGCCTGGTGGGCGAGCCCGCAGTACTCGGTGCACTGGCCGTGGTAGACGCCCGGCTTGGTGATGGTCAGCGGGAAGGTGTTCGTGTGGCCGGGGAAGGCGTCCCGCTTGAACAGGAACTCGCGGACGTAGAAGGAGTGGATGACGTCCTCGGCCTCGGTGGTGACCAGGATCGTCTGGTTGACCGGGAGGTAGATCTCCGGCGGCTTGGCGATGGTGCCCTTGATGGTCAGGTCCACGGCCGGCTTGTCCTTGTCCACCTGGACCTTCTCGTCCTGGTAGGTGAAGTTCCACTGCCACTGGAAGCCGACGACGTTCAGGACCACCCTGGGGTTGTCGGCCCTCGCCTCGATGCGGTTGAGGGCGACCCAGCCGAGCACGAACAGCACGGCCACCATCAGGAACGGGACGACCGTCCAGGCGACCTCCAGGAGGTTGTTGCCGTGGAACTGCGGCGGGAGCTGGTCGTCGCGCCGCCGGTAGCGGACCACGGCGAACACGATCGCCCCCTCGACCAGGACGAAGACGACCGCGGCGGCCACGAACAGCACGTTGTACAGGTCGTAGATGTCCTTGCCCTGCTCGGTGACGGGCTGGTACATGCCGCAGCCGCCGAGCAGCAGCGCCGCCACCAGGGCCACGCCGATGGTCCGCGCGCGTCGCATCGCTGCTCGGTCGCCTCGCTTCCTGGGTGCCGGTGGGCCGCCGGCGCCCGGTCGCCGCGGGCGGGCTGGCCTGAACTCCCCGTGACTGTACCTCATGCTGCCAGGTGCACCACCGCATCGATCGCCATGGCCAGGAACAGCAGCGCAAGGTACTGGTTGGAGAAGCTGAACAGGCGGATCGCCCGCTTGCTGGACAGGTCGCGGCGCAGCGCCAGCGCCCGCCAGATGAACGCCGCCCCCAGCGCCACCGCGGCGGCCAGGTAGATGGCGCCCATCCGACCGGCGGGATACAGCAGCAGCGTCACGGTGACCAGCAGGACCGTGTAGTACAGGATCTGGGTGGAGGTCTCGGCGGCGCCCCGCACCACCGGCAGCATCGGCACCCCGGCGGCGGCGTAGTCGTCCTTGTAGCGCAGCGCCAGCGCCCAGAAATGCGGCGGCGTCCAGTAGAAGATGATCGCGAACAGCACCAGCGCCGGCAGCTCGACCCTGCCGGTCACGGCCGACCAGCCGACCAGCACCGGCACCGCGCCGGCGGCGCCGCCGATCACGATGTTCTGGGTCGAGCGGCGCTTGAGCCCCAGGGTGTAGACGAACACGTAGAACAGGATCGCCGCGGTGGCCAGCACCGCCGACAGGAGATTGACCGTCGCCCACAGCCAGGCGAACCCGGCCACGCCCAGGACCAGCCCGAAGCGGAGCGCGTCGGCGGGGTCCACGCGGTGGGCGGGCAGCGGCCGGCGGGCGGTGCGCCGCATCAGCGCGTCGATGTCGCGGTCCAGGTAGCAGTTGATGACGTTGGCGCTGGCCGCCGACAGCGCACCGCCGAACAGGGTGGCGGCGACCAGCCAGAGCGACGGGATGCCTCGCTCGGCGATGAACATCGTCGGCACGGTGGTGACCAGCAGCAGCTCGACGATGCGGGGCTTGGTGAGCAGGAAGTAGGCCGCTGCCGACTGCCTCGAAGGGCGCTGGAAACGCCAAACGAAGGTGCCACGTGACCGCTCCGGGACCCGCTCAGGGGCCGCTGGTCTGGCACCGGCCGGCTGTGCGGAGGGCGTTTCCAGCGCCCTTCGAGCGCTGCGGGCCGGGAGCGGCTCCGGCTCGGCGGGGTCGCGCTCGCCGGTGCCCGAGAACCGGTGGGCGTGCAGCAGCAACGAGAACATCGTCCCCCACAGCAGGCTGCCGACCACCAGGTGGGGGACGACCGTGAGGGCCGACAGCCGGTTGGCGACGTTGGCGGCGCCGAGGACGACCTGCACCAGCACCAGGCCGGCGGCGTAGCCGGCCAGCCGGGTCACGGTCGGGTGGGCCCGCTGGGTGCGCCGGGCGAGCAGCCAGGTGGCGACCGCCAGCACCGCGACCACGGCGGCCAGGGCCCGGTGGGCGAGCTGGATGCGGGCGACGCCCGGCCCGAGGTCGGGCAGCAGCACGTTCAGGGGGTAGGCCAGGCCGGCGTCGTGCCCGGTCACGGTGGAGCCGACCAGCATCTGGAGGTAGGTGAGGCCGGCGCCGGCGGCCGCCAGCCGCACGAACCCGCGGTCGTGCCGCACCGGCGGTCCATCCTTGGCTTGCGGAGCGCTCGCCGCCGGCCAGCGGGCCCGGAAGGCGATGACCTCCAGCAGGGCGACCAGGGCCAGCGCGGTGCCGAGGTGGAGGGTGACCGACTCGGACGCCAGCTTCCACCACACCACCACCGCGCCGATCAGCGCCTGGGTGAAGACGACGACGACCGCGGCGGCGGCCGCCCAGCGGACCCCGCGCGGCTGGCCGGTCCGCCACGCGGCCACCGCCAGCAGCGCCACCAGGACGACGACGACCGCGGCGACCAGCCGGTGGGAGTGCTCGATCCAGGCGTGCAGCTCCGCCGGCGGCACCAGGCGGCCGAAGCAACGGGGCCAGTCGGGACAGCCGAGGCCGGAGTCGGTCGCCCGCACCAGCGCCCCGACCGCGATCAGCACGAAGGTCGCCGCGGTGCTGACGACCGCGAGGCGCCGGAACCGGGTCACGTCTCCTCCTGGGCGCCGGCTGGCGCCGATGGCCGGGGTTTCGGCGCCTAGGCTAGCCGCGTACCGGACAGTCGGCAACGCCCGCCAGCAGGGCATACTCTTGTGCGGTCATGGAGACGCGAACGCCCGACGGCCGGCTGGCCGCCTGGATCTTCGAGCTGCCGGTGGTGGACCTGCGGGCCGGCTACCGGGCCGCGGTCTATTTCGACCGCTCCCGGCGGATCCTCGCCGCCGAGCGTGACGACACCCGGGTCACCATGCAGGTGTTCCAGCGCTCCAGCGGGATGGTCGCCTGCGGCATCGACGAGGCGCTGGCGGTGCTGGCGCTGGGTGCCGGCTCGTTCGCCGACCCGGCCGCCGCCGACGAGGCGTTCGCCGGCTACCTCGCCGCCCGCAACTGGACCCGTCAGGCCCGGTCGCTGGGCGGCGCCGCCTACGTGGAGGCGGTCAGGGCCCAGGTCGAGGCGGAGGCGGCGTTCGACCGGCACTGGCGGCCGGCCGGCGCCGAGCTGCAGGTGACGGCGCTGCGCGACGGCGACCGGGTGGACGAGTGGGAGCCGGTGGTGGAGATCACCGCGCCCTACCGGCTGGTCGCCCACCTGGAGAGCGTCTACCTGGGGGTGCTGGCCAGGCGCACCCTGGTCGCGACCAACGTCCGCGGCGTGGTGGACGCCGCCGGGGGCAAGCCGGTGCTGTTCTTCGGCGACCGCTACGACCACTGGGCAACCCAGGGCGGCGACGGCTACGCCGCGTTCGTGGGCGGCGCCCAGGGGGTGGCCACCGACGCCCAGGCCGCCTGGTGGGGGGAGCGCGGCCTCGGCACGATCCCGCATGCGCTGATCGCGACGTTCCAGGGCGACACCGTCGCCGCGGTGGCGGCGTTCGCCCGCCACGTCCCCGGGGTGCCGCTGATCGCCCTGGTCGACTTCGACAACGACTCGGTGGCGACCTCGCTGGCCTGCGCCCGCGAGTTCGGCGAGCGGCTGTGGGGGGTGCGGCTGGACACCTCCAGCACGATGGTGGACCGCTCGCTGTGGAAGGAGCTGGGGGACTTCAATCCCACCGGCGTCAACCCGCGGCTGGTCCAGAAGGTCCGTCAGGCGCTGGACGCCGAGGGGTTCCAGCACGTCCGGGTGATCGTCTCCGGCGGCTTCACCGCCGATCGCATCCAGGCGTTCGAGGCGGCCGGGGTGCCGGTGGACTCCTACGCGGTCGGCTCGTCGCTGCTGAAGGGCACCGCCGACTACACCGCCGACGTGGTGCTGCGCGAGGGCCGCCCCTGCGCCAAGGTCGGCCGCTACTACCGGCCGTCCGATCGCCTGCAGCCGGTCGAGCTGGGCTCCCTGAGCTCCCACAACAGCCAAGAGGCGCCGGTGTAGTTGCCGGAAGTACCCAGTCGTCCTGGGTGCCGCTCGAGCCGAAGATGAGCACGAGACCGGCTGGTCGCGACGCCCGCGACCGCCGATCCTGACCCCAGGCCGCATGCCTGAGGGGTGATCGGGAGTGGACGAACGACCAGCCGCTGTCCTGTGGTGTCCCCGCTGTCTTCGCCCGGTCGGCGAGGCCACCCACTGCCCGGCGTGCGGGCTGCGGCAGCTCGGCGCCGACGCCGCCCGCCTGCGGGTGGTGGTGCACCGGCTCTACGAGATCGGCGAGGCGCAGCGGGCGCTGGCGGCCGAGACGGCCTCGCTGCGGCTGGCGCAGGGCCGGCTGCTGCAGTCGCTCGACCCCCAGGGTCTCGCCGCGCAGGTGCTGGCCCCGCGTCCCGCGGCGGCTGCGCCCCGCGAGTGGCGACCAGGCGTGGTCCGCGGTGTCCTGCTGGGGCTGGGGGCCGCCCTGGTGGCGCTGGCGGCGCTCATCTTCTCGGTGGTGGCGTGGGTCAACCTCGGCGACGCCGGCCGCGCCGGGTTGCTCGGCGGCGCCACCCTGGTGGCGGTGGCCGCCGCCGCGGCCGCGCGCCGGCGGCTGCCGGCCACGGCCGAGGCGCTCGGTGGGCTGGCGCTCGCGCTGGCGCTGGTCGACTGGTACGCGGTCCGGCGCGCCGGGGTGGCGGGGGGCTGGTCGGCGACCGCGTGGTGGGCGCTTGGCGCCGGCGCCGGCGCCGCCGTGGCGGCGGCAGCGGGGCGATGGCTGGCATGGCAGCGCCTGGCCGCGGTGCTGCTCGCCCAGGTGTCCGCGGTGCTGGTCGTCGCGACCGTCGCCGATGCGCCGTGGACGGTCGGGGGCGGCCTGGCGCTGGCGGGCGCGGCCGCCGCCGCCGGCTCCGCGACGCTGGCGAGGCGCCGCGCATGGCGCCCCGGCGCCGTCGCCCTCGCCGCCGGCGCCGGCCTGCTCGAGCTCGCCGCCGTCGGCGCGGTCCTGGAGTCCCCGCCCATCCACGACCTCGCCACCGCGGCGGGTCCCGCCGTGGCCCTCGCGGCGACGGCGCTCGCCCCCGCCATCGCCCGCGCCACCCTCGGCACCCCCGGGCACCCCGCCACCCAGCCGCCCGACCCCGCCACCGCAGGCACCGCCGGGCACCACGCCGGCCGGCCGCCCGACCCCGCCACAGCAGGCACCCCCGGGCACCACGCCGGCCAGCCGGACCACCCGGCCATCCGCCGTACGGCCGGGTACCGCGCCGGCCTCCTGACGGGGGATGGGCCGGTGGCGGATGCGCTGGTGGCGGCGGCGGCGGGCGCGCTGCTGGCGGCTGGCGGGACGCTGCTGGCGGCGGTGTGGGGGTCGTGGGCGCTGCTGGCGGCGGTGGCGGTCCTCGGCGCCGCCGCCGTCGGCCTTGGGCGCGGCCTGCCGGCGGCGTTGCGGCGTGGGACCGCGCTGGCGGGCGGCGCCACGCTCGCCGTCGGCGTGGTGGGGCTGCTCGGCCCGCTGGTGCGGGCGCTGGTGGTGCCGCTGTCGTGGGCGAGCGCCCCGTGGACGGCGGGGCTGCGCGACGGCGCGACCGAGCACCCGCCGGTCTTCGACGCCGGGGTCGACGGGGTCGGCGCGGCGGTCCTCGCGCTGCTGGCGGCGGCCGCCGCGGCGGCGCTGGCGGGCGCGTCACGACCCGGACCGAGGCTGCTGGGGCCCCGGCTCGCCGCCACCATCGCGGCCGCGGCGGGGGTCGGCGTGGTCGCGGTGCTGCCGTCGGCGGTCGGGTGGCCGCTGTGGGCGGCGCTGCTGGCCACCACCGCGGGCGCGCTGGCGGCAGCCGCCGCGGCGGTGCGTGCCGACCGCCGCCCGCTTCCCGGCATCACGCCCACCACCCGCGAACCCGCAGCGCCCACGGCCGGCGCGGCTCCAGCGCCCACCGTCCACGGCGCCACCGCGCCCACGGCCGGCGGAGCCGCGGCGCCCTCGGCCCGCGGCGCCACGCCCGCGGCCACGACCCGCGGCGCCACCGCGCCCATGGCCCGCGGAGCTGGGGTCGGGGTCGCGGCGGGCTGTGCGGTGGTGCTGGTGGTGGTGGCGGTGTGCTGGGCGCTCGCCACCGAGGCCGGCACGGTGGCGTTCCTCGGGACGGTCGTGCCCACCGCGGCGGTCGCGGCCGCGGCGTCCCGGACCCCGTGGCTGCGCGGCGGCCTGGCCGCCGCCGGCGCCGTCGCGCTGCTCGGTGAGACCGCGGCCATGGTGCTGCACGGAGGCGGCGGCGCCGCCGCGGCCGGCGTGGCGACGGTGGTGACGGCCGGCGCCGTGCTGGTGGCCGGGGCCCGCTGGCGGCGGGGGACCGCGGACGGCGCGGTGCTGGAAGGGCTCGGCCTCGGCGGCCAGGTCGTCGGCGTCCTCCTCGCGGCCCCCGACGAGCGCTGGCTGGCGGTGGCGCTGACCGCGGCCTTCCCGGCGCTGCTGCTGGCCGGCGTGCGGCGGCAGGCGGCGCTTCGGCCCACCCACGACGGCTTTCTGTGGACCGGCGCGGCGACCGCGCTGGCGGCCACCTGGGCCTGGCTCTCGGTCGCCAACGTGACCCTGCTCGAGGCCTACACGCTGCCGGCGGCGGCGATCGCCCTGGCGGCGGGCTGGACCACCCGCCGCCGGCCGCACCCCAGCTCCTGGCTGACCCTCGGCCCAGGGCTGGCGGTGGCGCTGCTGCCGAGCCTGGCGGTCGCGGTCGGGGGTGCGGGCGGCGCCGCCCGGCCGCTGCTGCTCACCGGCGGAGCCCTGCTGGTGGTGCTGGCCGGCGCCCGCGCGCGGCTCCAGGCACCGCTCGTCCTCGGCGGCGTCACGCTGCTGGCGCTCGGCCTGGATGCGCTGGCGCCCGTCGCGGCCCAGTTGCCACGGTGGGTCACCATCGGCGCCGCCGGGCTGCTGCTGCTGTGGCTCGGCGCGACCGCGGAGCGCCGGCTGGCCCGCCTCCGCGAGCTCCGGGAGCAGTTCAAGGAGTCGTGACGGCCCCGGAAGACGGCCCCGAACAGGAGAGAAGGCCGCGGTGGCTCCGCGGCCTCCTCCTGGCGTCCTCGCGTCGGCACCGGGCGAGCGACGGACGCATCCCCGCTCCCACGGCGATCCGAGAGCCCCGCTACGGCCTGATCCCCCAGAGCAGGCCGCCGGAGAAGAAGCGGTCCCGGATCGCCGCCCCCATGATCGGGAGCGGTCTGTACCCGCGGCCGGAGTCTAGTTCAGGGTAACTAGTCATTGCAAGTCCGTCCTGGTCGGGTACCGTGATCGCGATGGCCCGAACCTACGTCCTCGACACCAACGTGCTGATCGCCGACCCGGAGGCGCCCGGTCGCTTCCAGGAGCACGACGTCGTCATCCCGCTCACGGTGGTGGAGGAGCTCGACAAGCTGAAGACCCGCCCGGACGAGACCGGGGCCTCGGCCAGGCGGGCGATCCGCACCCTGGAGGCGCTGCGGGAGCAGGGCAACCTCTCCGACGGGGTGGCGCTGCCCGGCGGCGGGCGGCTCCGGGTCGAGGTCAGCCAGGTGTCGCGGCTGGACCTGCCGGAGGCGCTCAGCGCCGACTCCGACGACAACCGGATCCTCGCGACCACCGCCAACCTGGCCAAGGAGCTGGCGGGGGAGCGCCCGGTGGTGCTGGTCAGCAAGGACGCGAGCCTGCGCATCAAGGCCGAGGCGCTCAAGCTCACCGCCGAGGAGTACCGCCACGAGCGGGTCGCGATCGAGGAGGGCTACCTCGGGGTGGCCACCATCGAGGTCCCAGGCGGCCTGGACGGGATCTACGCCGACCGGGGCGGCGAGGTCACGGCCGACCAGGCGCTGTGGTCCAACCAGTTCGTGGTGCTCCGCTCCGGCAACCAGAGCGCCCTGGGCCAGGTGCGACGCAGCGCCGCGGCGGGCGAGCCGATCGCGGTGAGCCTGCTCGCCGAGGCGCCGGAGACGTTCGGTGTCAGGGCCCGCTCCAAGGAGCAGCACTTCGCCCTGCACCTGCTCCGCGACCCCAAGGTGCCGCTGGTGTCGCTGGCGGGCAACGCCGGCACCGGCAAGACCTACCTAGCGGTGGCGGCGGGCCTGGAGTCGACCCTCGAGCAGTCGGCCTACGACCGGGTGCTGGTGTTCCGGCCGGTGGTCCCCGTCGGCCGCCAGGACCTCGGCTTCCTGCCCGGCGACATCGACGAGAAGATCTCCCCCTGGATGAAGGCCATCCACGACACCCTGGCCGAGCTGTTCCGCGGCAGCCACGACAGCGACCGGCGCGAGAGCTACACCCAGGACCTGGTCCAGGGCCTGCTGGATGACGGCACCGTGCAGCTCGAGCCGCTCACCTTCATCCGCGGCCGCACCTTCGCGCGCACCTTCGCCATCCTCGACGAGGCCCAGAACGTCGAGTACGGGGTGCTGCGCTCCCTCGCCAGCCGGCTGGGGGAGGGCTCCAAGCTGGTCCTCTGCCACGACACCACCCAGGTCGACCACCCCTACGTCGACCCCGACTCGGGGGTTGCCGCCCTGATCGAGCGGCTGAAGGGCGAGCAGCTCTTCGGCCACGTCACCCTCGTCAAGGGCGAACGCAGCCCGGTCGCCGAGCTGGTCGCCCGCAAGCTGTAGGAGGACACAGGCGATGCCCGAGGACGCCGACAGCGCGATCGACCGCGAGCTGCTGGTCCGGGCCGAGCTGGCCCTGACCCAGATCAACAACCGCCACGGCCTGGAACCCGCCCAGTCGGCAACCCTGACCGCCATCCGGCTGCGCCTGGAGGGCATCGAGCGGGCGACGCTGGATGACCTCCTCACCGCCGGCAAGGACGTCGGCGGCAAGGACCCCCTCGCCGACGCCCTCCGCGAACCCCCCCGCACCGGCCCGAGCTTCGACGACCTGGTCGCCGACGTCGACGACAAGCCCAAGAGGTCCCTGGACGACCTCCTCTGACGAACGCCGCAAACCAAGCTGATCACGACAGGGTGGACTAAACTCCTTGGGCCGCCGCGGACCCGCACGGGGAGGAGCCCGCCGTGAAGCGACGCACCCGCGCCCTGCTCGCCGCCGTCACGCTCATTCTCAGCCTCACCGCGGCCCTGGCCGCGCCGACCGCTGCCGCCACCGCCGCCCGGGCGGTCAAGCGGCCGGTCGCCACCGGCACCGGCGGCGCGGTCGCCACCGTCGACCTCGACGCCTCCAGCGCGGCCATCGGTGTGCTGCGGCGCGGCGGCAACGCGGTCGACGCCGCCGTGGCCGCCGCTGCCACCCTCGGCGTCACCGAGCCATACTCCGCCGGCATCGGCGGCGGCGGGTTCATGGTGATCTGGCTGGCCCGCCAGGGCCGGGCGGTGACCATCGACGGCCGCGAGACCGCGCCGGCCGCCTTCCGCGAGGACAGCTTCATCGACCCGGCCACGGGCCAGCCGATCCCCTTCGCCGAGCGGGTGACCAGCGGCCTCGGGGTCGGCGTGCCCGGCACGCTGCGCACCTGGCAGCGGGCGGCCGGTCGCTTCGGCACCCTGCCGCTCGCCGAGCTGCTGCGGCCGGCGATCCGGGCCGCCGAGGACGGCTTCGAGGTCGACCAGACCTTCCACGACCAGACCGCCGCCAACGCCGACCGCTTCCAGGCGATCGTCCCGACCCGCGAGCTGTTCCTGCCCGGCGGGTCGCCACCGCCGGTCGGCTCGACCTTCCGCAACCCCGACCTGGCCCGCACCTACCGGCTGGCCGCCAGGACCGGCGGGCGCGCCTTCTACCAGGGGCGCATCGCCCAGGCGATCATCGACACCGTGCAGCACCCACCGGTCGCCCCCGACGCCACCATCCCGGTGCGGCCCGGCCTGATGACCGGGGCCGACCTGGCCGGCTACCGCACCGTCGACCGCGCCCCGACCCGGGTCGACTACCGCGGCCACCAGGTGATCGGGATGGGACCGCCGTCCAGCGGCGGCTCCACCGTCGGCGAGGCCCTCAACCTCCTGGAGGGCTTCGACCTGGCGTCGGATACGCGGGCCCAGGCGCTGTTCCACTTCCTGGAGGCATCCAGGATCGCCTTCGCCGACCGCAACCGCTGGGTCGGTGACCCCGCCTACGTCGAGGTGCCGCTGCGGGGGCTGCTCAGCCAGGGGTTCGCCGACGAGCGCCGCTGCCTGATCGGCGAACGGGCCAACGTGAGCCCCGTCCCGGCCGGCGAGCCGTTCCCGCCGTTCGGTCCCGGCTGCCCGACCGGCGGGGTGACCGTGACCGCCGGCGACCGCCGCGGCACCAGCCACCTCACCGTCGCCGACCGCTGGGGCAACGTGGTCAGCTACACGCTCACCATCGAGCAGACCGGCGGCAGCGGCATCGTGGTGCCCGGCTACGGGTTCCTGCTCAACAACGAGCTGACCGACTTCAACCCGGGGCCCCCCGTGCCGGGGGTGCCGGACCCCAACCTGCCGGCGCCAGGCAAGCGGCCGCGCTCCAGCATGAGCCCGACGATCGTGTTCGCCCACGGCCGGCCGGTCCTCGCGCTCGGCTCGCCAGGCGGCGCCACCATCATCACCACGGTGCTGCAGCTCCTGGTCGAGCACCTGGACCGTGGCCGCACCCTGCCGGAGGCGATCGCCGCCCCGCGGGTCTCCCAGCGCAACAGCGATCCCGGCGACGCCGAGCCGGCGTTCCTGGCCAGCCCGGAGGCCGCCGAGCTGCAGGCCCTCGGCGAGCTGTTCCGGGTGGCGCCCACGCCAGCGCCGCTGCCGCCGGAGATCGGCGCCGCCACCGGCATCGCCTTCCTCGGCGGCGGCGTGTTGCAGGCCGCCGCCGAGCCGGTCCGCCGCGGCGGCGGCAGCGCCCTGGTCGTCCACCCGCTGGAATAAGCTCGCCGTGTGAATGCTGCCGTGCTGCGGCGGGTCGGCGTCCCGCTGCGGCTGGAGGACCGCCCGCTGCCGCAGCCGCGCGGTGAGGAGGTCCTGGTCCGGGTGCGCGGCGCCGGGGTGTGCCACAGCGACCTGCACATGATCGACGGGCGCATCCCGGGGCTGCCGCTGCCGCGGGTGCTCGGGCACGAGATCGCCGGGGTGGCCGAGGGGCTCGGCGCGGTGCTGGTCTACGCGAGCTGGGGCGACGGCACCTGCCGCTGGTGCCGGCTGGGCGAGGAGCAGCTCTGCGCGCGGGCGGCCGAGCCGGGCTGGGTGCGGGACGGCGGCTACGCCGAGGCGGTGGTCGTTCCCTCCAAGCGGTACCTGCTGCCACTTGGCGACCTGGACCCGGTGCGGGCGGCCCCCCTGGCCGACGCCGGGGTGACCGCCTACCGCGCGGTGCGCCGCGTCCTGCCGTGGCTCGCCGGCGGCGGGACGGCGGTGGTGCTGGGCGCCGGCGGGCTCGGCCAGTTCGCCATCCAGTTCCTCGGGCACGCCAGCGACGCGCGCGTGGTCGCGGTCGATCCCGACCAGGCCAAGCGGGACCAGGCCCGCCGGCTCGGCGCCGACCAGACCGCCGCCGCCGGCGCCGACCTGGAACCGGGCGCGGCGGTGGCCGTGCTGGACCTGGTCGGCTCCGACGCCACCCTGGCCGAGGCGGCCCGCCTGGTGCGGCCGACCGGGGTGGTCATGGTGGTGGGGGAGGCGGGCGGGCGGCTGCCGTTCGGGTTCGGGGCCGTGCCCAACGAGGCCCACCTGACCACCTCGCTGTGGGGCTCCTACCGCGACCTGGTGGCCGTGGTGGAGCTGGCGCGCGCCGGCACCCTACGCTGGGAGGTGGAGGCCCTGCCCCTGCACCGGGTCAACGAGGCACTGGAGCGGCTGCGCCACGGCCGCGTGCGGGGGCGCCTGGTGCTGACCCCCTGACAAACCGCCACGAACCGGGTATTGCGTCCCTCGGCCGTTTGGAGTGTGATGCCCGGCGTCGCCGTGCCGGCCCGAGGAGGAGCAGATGCAGGGACGCGTCAGCCGCCGGAGCTTCCTCCGGTACACCACCGCGACCGGCGCCGTCGCGGCCGCGGCCGGGACCGCCGCGCCCGCCGCCGCGGCGCCCGCCGGGACCGCCCACGCCGCCCCGCCGTTCCGCTTCGAGGAGGCGACCATCGCCGAGCTGCAAGCGGCGATGGCCGCCGGGTCGCTCACCTCCCGCCAGCTCACCAGCGCCTACCTGCGGCGCATCCGCCAGATCGACCTGTCCGGGATCCAGCTCAACTCGGTGATCGAAGTCAACCCCGACGCGCTCGAGATCGCCGCCGAGCTGGACCGGGAGCGCCGCCACGGCCGCGTCCGCGGGCCGCTGCACGGCATCCCGATCCTGGTCAAGGACAACTACGCCACCAGGGACCGGATGGAGACCACCGCCGGGTCGCTGGCGCTGCTGGGGTCCAGGGTCCCGAGGGACGCCTTCGTGATCCGGCGGCTGCGCCGCGCGGGCGCGGTCATCCTCGGCAAGCTGAACCTGTCGGAGTGGGCCAACTTCCGCTCGCTGCAGTCCTCCAGCGGCTGGTCGGCGCGCGCCGGGCAATGCCTGAGCCCCTACGTGCTGGACCACAACCCCTGCGGGTCCAGCTCCGGGTCCGGCACCGCGGTCGCCGCCAACCTTGCCGCCGCCTCGCTCGGCACCGAGACCGACGGCTCGATCGTCTGCCCCTCCTCCCACAACGCCCTGGTCGGCATCAAGCCGACCCTCGGCCTGACCAGCCGCTCCGGCGTCGTCCCGATCGCCCACAGCCAGGACGTGACCGGCCCGATGGCCAGGACCGTGGCCGACGCCGCCACCGTCCTCGGCCCGATGACCGGGGTCGACCCACGCGACCCGGCCACCGCCGACAGCCGCGGCCACGCCTTCCGCGACTACCGCCGCTTCCTGGACCCCGACGGCCTGCGCGGCGCCCGCATCGGCGTGTGGCGGGAGGGCGTGTTCGGGATCAGCCCCGAGGCCGACGCGATCGCCGACGCCGCCATCGGCGAGCTGAGCCGCCTCGGCGCGACCGTCGTCGACCCGGCCGACATCCCCAACGTCGCCGACGTGTTCGGGCCCGAGCTCACCGTGCTGCTGTTCGAGTTCAAGGCCGACATCGCCGCCTACCTGTCGGAGCTGGAGCGCACCTCGATGCGCACCCTGGCCGACCTGATCGCCTTCAACGACGCCAACGCCGAGCAGGAGCTGCGCTGGTTCGGCCAGGAGATCTTCCTGCTCGCCGAGGCGACCACCGGCCTGGACGACCCCGCCTACCTGGAGGCCCTGGCGACCTCCAAGCGGCTGGCGCAGGAGGGCATCGACGGGACCCTGGACCG
>WNGA01023867.1_pt1 | contig 13510 bp, 19 predicted proteins | sample 5400061 | NCBI WGS metagenome assembly WNGA01 (sample SAMN13153366, study PRJNA577476) | soil metagenome | isolation source: 100 cm soil or saprolite under grassland replicate 2 | place: USA:California | collected 2016-06-15 | reverse complement strand
TCGGCGGTCTTCTGCATCAGTACCAGCGAGCTGCATGAACGCTTTTACGCACCCTACACTCCGCATTCCTTAGCATGCTCGCTGCGGAATGCCTGGCCGTTATAGCTTCCAGTCGGGATCGAACCGATCAGGATCAAATCTTCCGGTGATCTTCCCAACCGCCTTCACCGTCACCTTATGCAACAGCAACTTGATATTGGCCCGGCGCTCAGGCACGTCCCAACGCTCCCAAGCCGCCCTAAAGGCTTCTTGTGTCCGAGGGAAATCCATAAGCTGTTGCAACTCGGGGCGCGCTGCGAGCTGAATCTGTGCGCTCCTGAGTCGGCGCTGAAGCTCAGCATGACGAACTCGGTGCCGCTAGGTGGCGAACCGCGTGCCGAGAATTGTCTGCAACTCGCTGATCTCCACCTCCCATTCGTCAAGCTCTTGCGTAGTTGCGTCTCCGGCCAGCAGCGCCGCGCGACGGGCGTTCAAGGCGTCCACGAACCGTGGGCCACAAACGAGGGTCCAGATAACATCCTCGATCCACTTGTCGGCCATTGGCACGCTCACCGCGGTTCTCCCGCAACCGTCTCTCCGGCTACCTTTCGTGGCGCCATAGCCTTTTGAGCAGCGGTACGCTCTGTAGCCCTCGGTTGGATCGTGGTGACCGTACATCGGGCTGCCACACTCGCAGACCAGGATAGCGGACAGCAGATACTTCGCTCGTGCGCCAAGCCGCTGGCGTGCCTTCGCTGGCACGAATAGTCGCACGAGCGCATCGTGAGTCTCTTTTGAAAGAATCTGCGGTACGAGGTCTTCCTTGCAAAGCATCCGCCGCAGCGTGCTTTCGTGCCACCGTCCGTTAGCGTTCCTGCTCGGAACGCCAAGCGTGTTCCACCTGGCAACCAGATGCGCGAGCGAGCCACCCTTCAGCGCGTGCTGTGCTGCTTCCTGGAGCCGCGCTGCTTCAGCCTTGACGACCGTGACGCGATCCTCGGCAAACCCGTAGGTTCGTGGCCCGCCCGGATGGAGCCCCTGAGCAATCCGAGCTGCCTTCCCTGCCTTGGTGCGTTCAACGATCATCGCGCGTTCAAGCTCAGCGAAGGCGGCCAAGAGCTGAAAGAAGAACCAATCTAGCGGACTGCTGGTATCGATGGCTTGGGTAATCGCGCGGAACTTCACACCACGGCGATCAAGATCAGTTACGAGACGCTCCAGGTCCATGGCCGAGCGCCCGAGGCGGTCGAGCTTCCAGACCGTCAGCGTGTCGCCAGCGCGCAACTCGCGCAGAATAGCCTCTTGGACGGGTCGCGCCTGTCCAGCCCTCCCACTGGCCCTCTCGGTTCGGATGACATCGCAGCCGGCTTTGCGAAGCGTCTCAAGCTGGAGGTCTAGGTTCTGCTCGCCTGTGCTGACCCTGGCATACCCGATATCCATAGGGTCCTGCCTCTCCCGCATCCCGCCTCCTAGCAGAAGGTAGAACACATGTTCGGGTATTCTACCTTCCGCCACCCTACCCGAAGGTAGCGCACACGTTCATGCAGGCGATGGGCATCGTGAACGACCACCTCGAGGGATGCGACGCCCGCGCCGCCGTCGAACGTGCGCGGGAGCGCTTCCCGCGCCCCGCCGCCGCACGGAACTGCCGCCGGCGGCCCGGTCAGGCGCGTTCCCTGGCCACCTGGGCGCGGGCGGCGGGGACGACCTCCTCGGCGAACCGTTCGAGCTGCCCTGGCCCGTCGGCCCAGAAGACGAAGGTGTCGAAGCCGGGCCCGACCGCCAGCGCGGTCAGCTCGTCGGCCCACTGCGCCACCGGGCCACGGAACCTGCCGTCGGAGTGCCCGTCGGTGACGGTCCCGTTGACGTTGAGCACGCGGCGGACCTCGCCTGGGTCGCGTCCCGCCTCGGCCGCGCCCTCGTCCAGCCTCGCCGTCATGTCGAGGACCGGCTGCAGCTCGCCACGGAAGGACGGCACCCAGCCGTCGGCCACCCGGCCGGTCAGCCGCAGCGCCCTGGGCCCGTGGGCGCCGAGCCAGATGCCGATCGGATGGGCCGGCACCGGCCCGGAGTGCGCGCCGGCCAGCCGGTAGTGCGCGCCCTCGAAGCGGAGGTTGCGCTCGCCGCTCCAGACCTTGCGGATCACCTCGATGGCCTCGGCCAGGGCCGCGTACGCCTCGCCGCGGCTGCGCCGCGGTGCGCCGAACGCCCAGGCCGCGTCCGGGAACCCGCCGGCGCCGAGGCCCAGCTCGAACCGGCCGCCGCTGAGCAGGTCCAGGCTGGCGGCGGCCTTGGCGAGCATCGCCGGCGGCCGCAGGGCCAGGTTGGCCACGTCGGGGAAGACCCCGACCCGCGAGGTGGTCGCGGCGATCATCGCGAGCAGCGTCCAGGTGTCGACGAAGCGCCGCTGGTAGGGGTGGTCCTGGACGGCGACGTAGTCCAGGCCGAGCCGCTCGATCTCGTGCGCGGTGGCCAGCAGCGGATCGGCGGCGTTGGGGACCAGGAAGTAACCGAACTTCAGATCACGGCCGAAATCGGTCATGGCGACCTGCTCCTCCCCGTCTCCCATCCGGGCGAACGGGGCGCGGCGGCGGAGTATTCCGCGTCTACAGCCGGGCGGCCCGCGGGTGGTGCTCCGGGCGGTTCAGCACCACCCAGTAGAAGCCGAGGCGCTGGATCGCGTCGAAGAACTGGTCGATGTCGACCGGCTTGACGATGTAGCTGTTCACGCCGAGGTCGTAGGCGGCGGCCAGGTCGCGGTCCTCGGCGGAGGAGGTCAGCATCACCACCGGGGTGCGGCTGGTGCGGGGGTCGCCCTTGAGCTCCCGCAGCACGTCGATGCCGTCGACCAGCGGGAGCTTGAGGTCGAGCAGGACCACCTTCGGGTGGTCGATCAGGCGCCGGCCGGCGTAGCGGTCGGTGCAGAACATGAACTCCAGCGCCTCGGCGCCGTCGCGCACGACGTGGATGCTGTTGGCCAGGTGCCCGCGTGCGAGCGCGTGCATGGCGAGGTCGACGTCGGCGGGGTTGTCCTCGACGAGCAGCACCTCGACGGCCTGGTCGTGGTTCATGCAACCTCCTTGCCGGTCGCGGGCAGGCTGAGCCAGAAGGTGGCGCCGCGGCCGGGCTCGCCCCGTGCCCACACCTGGCCGCCGTGGCGGGTGACGATGCGCTCGACCAGCGCGAGGCCGATGCCGGTGCCCTCGTAGTCCTCGGCGCGGTGGAGCCGCTGGAACACCTTGAACAGCTTGCCGGCGTAGCGCATGTCGAAGCCGACGCCGTTGTCGCGCACGAACATGCCCTCGCGCCCGTCGCCGTCGCGCGCCCATCCGACCTCGACGCAGGCGGGGTCCCGGTCGCGGGTGTACTTGAGCGCGTTGTCGAGCAGGTTGAGCAGCACCTGCCTGAGCAGGCGCGGATCGCCCTCGACCTCGGGCAGCTCGCCAGCGACCAGCTCGACCTTGCGGTCGGCGCGCCGGGCGGCCAGCTCCGACCACGCCTCCTGGACCAGCTCGCCCATTGCCACGGGCTGCGCCTGCATGGCCTGGCGTTGCAGGCGCGAGAAGGCGAGCAGGTCGTCGACGAGCTGGCCCATCTGCCTGGCGCCGTCCTGGATGCGCTGGAAGTGGCCGCGGGCGGCGGGCGACAGCTCGTGGCCGTGCTCGTCCAGCACGATGCGGGCGAAGCCGGTCATCGCGCGCAGGGGCGCGCGCAGGTCGTGGGAGACCGAGTAGGAGAAGCCCTCCAGCTCCGCGTTGGCCGCCAGCAGCTCGCGGTTGCCGGCCTCGAGCGCGGCGGTCCGCTCGGCGACGCGCTGCTCGAGCTCCTGGTTGAGGGTGCGCAGCTCCGCGTTGAGCTGCTGGATCGCCTGCTCGGCGCGGCGCCGCTCGGTGACGTCGCGGGTGACCATGACGAAGCCGCGCAGCCGCCCGTCCTGGTGCCGCAGGGCGGTGACCGCGGCGTGGGCCCAGATGCGGGCGCCGTCCTTGCGGACGCAGACGATCCCGACCTCGACGTGGCCGGTCGCCGCGGCCCGCTCGAGGATCCGCTCCGGCTCCCCGGCGGCCATGTCCTGCGCGGTGAACAGGACGCGGTAGTCGCGGCCGAGGATCTCCCCCGGCGCGTACCCCGTGACCCGCTCGGCGCCCAGGTTCCAGCTCGCCACCCAGCCGCGGGCCGCGAGCATGAAGATCGCGCAGTCCCCGGCGCCCTGGACCAGCAGCCGGAAGCGCTCCTCCGAGAGGCGCAGCGACGTCTCCGCCTCGCCGCGGGCCTCCTCGGCCTGCTCCAGCGAGCGGACCGTGAGGCCGGTCGCCAGCACCAGGAACAGCATCGTCGCAAGGGTCATCAGCGCCAGCCCCAGCCGCGCGCCGAACAGGCCGGCGGCCTCGCCGAGGAGGGCCAGGGCGGCGAACAGCGGCGGGGCCAGCAGCGCGGCGGGCAGCAGGCGGCGCGCGAGGACCGCGCCGGGCCCCGACCCGGCGAACGCTCGGATCAGCCCGCCCGCCAACCGCGTTCCTCCCGCTCGACCTCGCTCGACATGGGCATCGGCACCGCGAGCAGGTCGATTGAGCGCGCCGGCGGATGCTCAGCGGGTCAGCAGCCCGGCGTCGACGACCAGGGCGCTTCCCGTGACCTGCCGGGCGCCGTCGGAGGCGAGGAACAGGACCGCCTCGGCGACGTCCTCCGGCTCGATCAGGGGGACCGGCAGGAGGTTGCCGGCCGACCGCTCCGCGATCTCCCGCGGCGAGGCCCCTTCGAGCGCCGCCAGCCCGTCGTTCATCGGCGTGTCCACGCCGGTCGGGCAGACGGCGACCACGCGGACCCCGTAGGGGGCGAGCTCGATGGCCCACGACTTGGTGAGGCCCATGACGCCCCATTTCGAGGCGGCGTAGTGGCTGAGCCGACCCATCCCGCGCAGGCCGGCCACCGAGCAGTTGTTGACGATCACGCCCGACCGCTGCCTGATCATGTGGGGGATGACCTTGCTGGCAAAAATCTAGCTCACCCTATATACTGGGGTCTCCTAGCTGCGGAGGAGGCCCCCAGTGGCGACCATCGGGTTGGCGCGAGTTTCGACCATCGAACAGAACCTCGACCTGCAGGTCAAGGCGCTCAACCGGGCCGGCTGCAAGGAGGTCTTCGTCGAGAAGGTCTCCGGCGTCGCGGCCCAGCGGCGCGAGCGGGACCAGGCGCTGGCGCGCTGCCGGCCGGGCGACACCCTGGTCGTCTGGAAGCTTGATCGCCTCGGCCGCTCGCTCGTCGAGCTGCTCGCCATCGTCGAGGGGTTGGAGGCGCGCGGGGTCCGGTTCCAGAGCCTGACCGAGCACATCGATACCGGCTCACCCATGGGCCGCCTCCAGCTCCAGATGCTGGCCGCGTTCGCCGAGTTCGAGCGCGCCATCATCCGCGAGCGCACCCTTGCTGGCAAGGCGGCGGCCAGGGCCGCCGGCAAGCCCCCGGGCGGCCGCCGCATGGCCGGCCTTGAGCCGGACGGCGCTACCGTGCGTGAGGACGAAGCCGAGCACCTGCGCGAGGCCGCGACCCGGCTGGTGGCCCGCGAGGCGATGAGCCGGATCGTTGACGACCTGAACGCCGCCGGCGTCCGCACCGCCGCCGGCGGCCCCTGGGAGGCGACGCCGCTGCGCAACCTGCTGCGCCGCCCGCGCATGGCCAAGGTCCTCGGCGCGGAACTCCACGCCCGGGTCCTCGCGCTGCTCGACGAGCCGGACCGCCAGCGCCAGGGCCGCCCCGCTATCCACCTGCTGTCCGGGATCCTGACGTGCGGGAAGTGCGGCCAGCCGCTGTACGCCAGGCAAGCGTCCAAGACGCAGTGGGTGTACGCCTGCCTCAAGGGCCACGGCGGCCGCTACCACGGTTGCGGCACGGTCGGGGTGTCCCTGCCCCAGGCCGACCACCTAGTGACCGAGGCGTTCCTGGATGCCGTGACCGGGCCGAAACTTGCCGAGCTGACCGCCCGCTACCAGCGCGCCGACACCGCCGAGCTGGTCCGCCAGCGCGACGCCGACCGCGACCTGCTCACTGGCCTGGCGCGGCTGCACGCCACACGGCGGATCGGCACGGAGGAGTGGCTGGCGCAGCGCGACGTGGTCGCCGCGCGGATCGACGCGGCCGAATCCAAGCTCGACGAGACGCGGACTGAGGACGGCGAGGCGCTGGCGAGCCTGCCGCGGGACCCCGACACGCTGCGGGCACTGTGGGAGGGCTGGACGGTCGAGACGCGGCGGACCTGGCTACGGCGCGTCCTGGACGGCGTCGTGGTGCGCAAGGCAACCACGCGCGGGCGCGGCAGCGACGTGGCCGCGCGGCTGGCCCCGCGCTGGCGCGTGCGATGAGCCGTCCCACGCCTGACTCGCTGTGGTCGCAGGTGTTCGAGGAGGGGGGGCCGCCCCCGAAGCTGACCCCGCGTACCCGGCCGCGGGCGGCGGAGGTGCGCTGCCCGCGGACTCATCTGCTCGCCGTCACCGTGCGCACGCCCCACGGCGTGTGGGTCGCCTGGCGCGGCAACCCGGTGGGCGCCGGCTGGCTGTGCGCCTGGCTCGATGACGTCGCCGACCCGGCCGCGCTGCCCGTCTGGTGCGGGAAGTGCGACACCGTGTGGAGGGTGGACCTGTCGAAGCCCACCACTCCCCGCCTGATGCGCTACGATGAGCGCACCACCTAGACGAGCCAGCCGCCTGTAGAGGCCAAACCCGGAACCTGGCAGCCGGGACGTCCCCAAGGGGACGCCCATGCCTGCCCGGGACCCTGCGGTTCGTTCCGCCTCCGCCCGGCTCGCCGCGATCGAGCGCCACCACCCCGGCGCCGACACCACCGCCCTTCGCCGTGACCTCCGCCTCGCGCAGGCCGCCGCCTACCTCCGCGACCTGAAGCGCGACCTGGACGCCCTGGGGGGCAGCGAGCCCGTCTTCATCCTGGTCGCCGGGGCGGGTGACGCCGCATGACCCGCGAGGAGCTAGGGCGGTGAGGGGCGTGCCGAGGCCTCCTGAGAAGCGAAGCGGCCCCGCAGAGCCGCTCGCCGACCCGCCGCCATCGCCAAGCAGTCGAGTCGTGCCTATGGTAGCCGACCAGCGCGACCAGCGGCGCGCCCGCCAGGTCTGCCGGCTGGCGGCGGCCGAGCTGGCGCGGCTGGCCCATGGGCGCGCGGCGGAGCTGCCGGCCTCGCCCGCCGGCCCGGCCACCTGCCCGCCCTGGTGCCCCTACTGCTGGGGGTGGGCGGCATGAGCGACCGCATGACCGACCCCGGGACCGAGGTGACCGACCGCCTTCTCGACCAGTGGGGCACCAGCCCACAGGGCGAGGGCGCCGCGGCCGCGCCAGCGGCGGCCTCGCCTGCGCCGGCGGCCTCGCCTGCGCCGGCGGTCGCGCCGGTGTCCGAGGTGGTCGCCACCTTCCGGCGCTGGCTGCACCTGGAGGACCCCCCCACCGGCCTCTACGCGGTGCTCGGCGCGGTCGCCGCCAACCGGATGCGGGGCGACCCGGTCTGGCTGCTGGTGGTCGGGCCGCCGTCCAGCGGCAAGACCGAGCTGGTCTGCTCCCTGGGGGACCTGCCCGACGTCCACTTCGCCGCGGTGTTCACCGAGGCGGCCCTGCTGTCGGGCACGGGGAAGAAGGACCGCGCCGCCGACGCGACCGGCGGCCTGCTCCGCCAGATCGGGGAGGCCGGCCTGGTGATCTGCAAGGACTTCACCTCCACCCTGGCGCAGCAGCGCGACACCCGCGCCGCCGCGCTGGCCGCCCTGCGCGAGGTCTACGACGGGCACTGGTCTCGGCCGGTCGGCACCGAGGGCGGGAAGGTGCTGCACTGGGCCGGCAGGCTCGGCCTGGTCGCCGGCTGCACCCCCGCCATCGACGCCCACCACGCCGTGCTGTCCTCGCTCGGGGACCGCTTCGTGCTCTACCGGCTCCCGGCCACCGACGCGGCCAAGCAGGGCGCCGCCGCGCTCGACCGCGACGACGACACCGCGATGCGCGCCGAGCTGGCCGAGGCCGTCACCAAGCTGTTCACCGCCGTCGAGCTCGCCCCTATGCCGCCGAAGCTCCAAGGCGTCGAGCGCGACCGCATGGTGGCGCTGGCGACCCTGGCGGCCCGGTGCCGCTCCACCGTCGAGCGCGACGGGTACAAGCGCGAGGTGCTGTTCGTCCCAGAGGCCGAGCCGCCCGCCCGCCTGGCACGCTCCCTGTGGCGGCTCCTGGAGGGCATGACCGCGCTGGGCGTGCCGCGCGCCGAGGCCTGGCGCGTGGTGGCGAAGGTGGCTCTCGACTGCATGCCCTCCGGCCGCCGCGCCGCCCTCGGCGCCCTGGTGGCTGAGAAGGCCGAGCCGACCACGACCAAGGTTGCCACCCGCGCCGGGCAACCCACCAACACCATCCGCCGGGCGCTGGAAGACCTGGCCGCCCACGGCGTGGCCGTGCGCGACCCGCAGGGCCGCGGCAAGGCAGACCGCTGGCGGCTGTCCGAGCAGGCACGAGGATGGTGGGGCTCCGCACACCTCCCCGACATCTCGGGTACACCCCGGCCCGGGACCGTACCCGAGATGTCGGGTGGGGACGGGAGCGGCACCCTGTTCGACCCCAGCCCCGAGCCCGACGACCCCGGGCGGTGGCGGCGGTGACCGCCCGGCGCCCGCCCGCCGCCGTCCACGTGGCCGGCTGCTCGGTCACCGTCCGCGACGGCCGCGTGTACGAGGTCGACCAGGAGCCGGAGCGCGACCCCGGCCTGACCCCGGCCCAGGCCCGCGCGAAGGCCGCCGCGCTGAACGCCGCCGCCGCCCAGGCTGAGCGGGATGGTGTCCGATGAGCGAGGACCGGGTTGCCCGCTGCGACTACTGCGGCTGCCTCTTCCCGATCCGAAGGGCGCTCCTGTACTGGGTCCACGTCGAGACCTTGGAGGAGGGCCAGGAGGTATGCTGCCTAACGGCGCCACCAGGCGCAACGGAGAGGAGAGATCCATGACCCTGGACGCGACCCTGTTCGACCCGGAGCTGTACGAGGAGGAGGCCGACCTCAGCCCCACCCACCCGCAGGTCCGCATCCGCCATGGCCGCCTGGCCGCCGAGGTGGACGAGGGCATCGCCCCGCTGATCCTGGCCTGCTGGCGGGCCGGCATCGACACGCTCCACTCCTGCCAGGGCGGGAAGGTTGTTGGCGAGGTGGTCACCCGCCCCTACGTCCACTTCCCCGCGGTGGCGGCCGAGCGGTTCCTCCGCCGCATCTTCGACGGTCTCGGTAACCCGCTGGTCGACCACGTGTTCGGGCCGGACCCTGACCTAGAAGACGAGATGACCGAGGAGGAGGCGGAGGCGTTCGAGCGTGACCACCGCTGGGAGTGGCACGTCAACGCGCACCCGCCGTGGTGGGAAGCCGGCCTCCCGCGCCCGTGGCTTGGCGTGAGCGTCGACTTCCCGGCTGCCGACCTCCCCGAGATCCTGCGCCGGCTTGCATGATGCAGGAGTACAAGGAGCGCGCGGCCGAGCTGCCGCCACCTGACCCGGCCTGGACCAGGCTGCTGGCCAAGGCCGAGCGCGACACCACCCTGCTGATGCAGGGCGTGACCATGACCGAGGAGGAAGCCCTCGCCTGGCTGGCGGGGCGAACCGAAAACGAGGAGGAGCAATGAGCGAGGAGTCTCTCTTGGCGCATGACGAGCTGCTGTCCATCTTCGACCGGCTGCGCAAGGTCGGAAGCCCTGAAGTGGTGGAGCTGGCGAACGCCGCGCAAGTGGCATTCGAGGAGTACTGCGACGAGGAAGACAGCGACTTCCTTGAGCTGGCCACGGGGCTCGACAGGTCCAAGCTCATCCCGCCACGCCATGGGTAGGGGGGGCGGGGTCGCCACGGGCAGCGGCAGGCGGCCGACCACCCCATGACCCCGCATCTCACTGTGCGCCCACCCACCGCGCCGTTTTCGTGTCGGTACTCGGCGCTGCCTCATGGCGCGACCAGGGCGGATGGCCCCGCTGGCGGCCTCCGATGAGGGGCCAGGGAGTGCCCGTTGGCGTCCTCGAGGACGGCCAGGGGGAGCCGCTGAGTGTCCCACGGCCTTGGCACACTCGACCTCGGCGGGTTTCCCGCTCGGCCGGGAAGCCGGCCGGGTGCCGCCACGGCGCCGTGGCGGGCGCCGGTTCCACTCCTTGACGGCGCCCGCCCGCCCAGGTTCGAACACCTGTCCGGCAGACCGGCTACGCTGAGCCCGGCGGCCGCCTACGCCAGGCCACGCCGCCACGTCGCGGCGGGCCCGGAAGGTGAGCCCGGGCCTGCCGCACCGATCGATGGAGGCGAGCAATGTGAACAACGCCGCCCAGCGTCACGAGCTGTTGCACCGGCTTGGCATCCTTGGCGACGGCCCGTCCCAGGCGACGGTGCCGCCCCGGCCACGCCGGCCCGAGGGGTGGTTCGAGGACCCCGACGACCCGGCCGTCCGCTACAACGTTGGGCCGGTGACCGGCCTGGCCTACCGGACGGACCCCGACGCGCCGCACATGCAGGCATGGCGGCGCACGCACGGGGTGAGCCGTGCCGAGCACGCCCGGCTGCTGGCGACCACGCCGCCGCCGCCCGCCGGCCTGGACGTGCGGGGGAGGGCGGCCCGGTGAGCTGCCGGCTGCACGGGTCGCCCTACATGCCCGGGAGCGCCCTCGCCCGCTGGCCGTTCATGTCCCGGGCGGCCCTCGCCAGGCCGGTGTTCATGTCCCGCAGTGCCATGGCCAGGCCCGTGTTCGTGCGCTGCACCTGCGCAGCTTGACCCAGGGGAAGGAGCCGCAATGTCCGTCGTCGAGAAGGCCCGCACCGTGCTGGCGAAGCAGGGCCAGGCCGACGCGGCCAAGCAGGCGGCCGAGGCGGCCGAGGTAGCCGAGCGCGAGGCGAAGCGGGCGGCCGAGGCGGCCGAGCGCGAGGCGAAGCGGGCCGAACGGGAGCAGGCGGCCGAGCAGCGCAAGGCCGAGCTGGCCGCCGACGCGGCCATCCGCCGGGTGGGCGAAGACGTGCAGGAGGCGGAGGGCCGGGCGGCCAGGCTGGCGGCCGAGGCCGTGCCCACGCCCGAGCTGCGCACGTACGCCCGGATGTGGCTCCGCGGGCAGCTCGGCCCGATCGACGTGGGGGAGGACGCCGGCCCGAGCGAGCTGAGGCTGACCAGGCGCGACCCCGCCGCAGAGGTCGTGCTCACCTGCTGGGAGCACGTGCGGCGCTCGCTCGGGTGGATTCCGAGCGAGCTGGGCTACGAACACGACCTCGCCCGCGCGGTCGATGCGGTCGAATGCCGCTGCTGGCGGTCGTTCGTCTACCGGGTGCAGCAGCTTGCCGGGGAGGTGGACTGACATGGCGAAGGGGCGCCCACCCCGGCCGCCGAAGCCGCCGCGGCCGGCGACGTTGCCTACGAAGGTGCCCAAGGCGCCGAAGCCGGGCGGGAAGCCCCGGCCTCGGCCGCCGGGCTCGCCGCCACGGGTCACCTAACGCAAGGAGGCCCGGCGCCGGGCCTCCTGCGCCGGGCACACGACGACCCCGGCCCCGGGGGCGGGTCCTCCCGTGGGCCGGGGGCCGTCGCTGCCTCTCTTCCCCCCTCCGCGCCTGGGGGGTGGTGAGATCGCCCCACCGCGGCGGCCCTCCGTCCCGGAGAGGGCAGGAGAGCGCCTGCGGCGGTGCTGCTCGGCTCAGGCGCCCTCGGCCGACTCGTCGGCGGGGATGGCGCCGTACTTCCAGCCGTAGCCCATGCGGCCGGCCACCGTCACCTTGTCGATGAAGTGCAGGACCCGGTGCTGCTGGTCGAGCGTGAGGCCCTTGATGATCAGCACCGGGGTGTCCTCAGGGATCTCAAGCTGCTCCCGCTCCTCGGCCGTCGGCATGCGGGCGTCAACCTCGTCAGTGCTGTAGGTCGGCCCGAACGCCTCGCGGAGCCACACCGGCAGGCCGCTGACGCTCGGGTCGGTCAGGTTGGGCGCAGCCTCCACCACCCAGGTGGGGAAGTAGCTCACCGCCGAGCCCTTGGGGGGCTCACCCTCGGTGCGCAAGATGCGGCTGCGGACCACGACCTCCTCGCCGACCGGGATGCCGAGCGCCTGGGCGACCTCCTCGTTGGCCGGCGCCCTGGTCACGGTGGTGGCGGTGGCCGGCTCGCGGCCGGTGCGTTCCAGCATCGTATAGAAGCCGGCGCCCTCGCTGATGTCGGTGGAGAGCCGGCGCAGGCCGCCCTCCTCGCGGACCTTCGAGCGCTCGCCCTGGCGGGTGGTCACGATGCCCTCGGAGCGCAGCTGCACCATCGCCGCCCTCACCGTGGTCGTGCTCACCCCAAAGCGCTCACGCAGCTCCCGCTCGGCAGGGAGCTCGTCGCCGGGCTTGTAGCGGCCGGAACGGATCTCCTTGCGCAGCGCGTCGGCGACCCGCGTATACAGCGGTTTTCCAGGGCGAATGGCCAACCTCTCTCCTCCCCTACGTGGGTAACCGCAAGGGTACTCCCTGGCCCGGTCAGGGCGTTGACGAGGGCTGTAGTATCTTAGCCGCTTAACACTTAGCGCGATAAGCGTTAAGCTGAGGGGAGGAAGGTCAGAACAGGAGCCTCGACGGGGAAGGAGCCCCGCATGTTCGATCTGCTCAATCCGTTGGTCGTCCTCGCCGCCGGCACCGGCGTGGTGGCCCTCATCGTCGGATGCCGCATGATCGCCCAAGGCTTGCGCGAGCTGGCCCGCGAGCTGCGCCGCCACCGCGAGCTGCGCCGCCACCGCGACCCCGGCGACGACACCGCCGAGATGCCGCCCGTCCTGGCCGAGCCGAAGCGGCGGGGCATCTGGTAGCCGGCCGTAGGGCCGGGCCACCCCACGCCGTGCCGCGCCCGGCCCTACGGCCACCGGGGGCGGGCCGCCGCTTCGAGGGGGAGCACCGAAGAAGCGGCGGCCCGGCCACCGACTCGGGGCCCCACCCGTCCGCTGCGCACCGGGAGGCGCGGACGGGTGGCGGCCCCTCCAAACGGAGCCCCAATGGGAGGAGGTGATCAATGGCAACCCCAGAGGTGCAAGGCGTGCTCACCCGCGTCATCCGACGCGAGCAGATCGAGGCCGACCCTGAGCTGGAGCGCTGGATCCATCGCACGTTTGGCGTCGGTGAGCTGGAAGGCGTCACGGGCGCGACTGACCGCGTGGTCGCGCTGGCCGAGACGGCAACGCTCGTGTGCCCGATGCATAGCCGTCGCCTAGTTCCGGACGCGTGCCGTAGCTGTGCGTTCCTGGCTGGCGAGGTGCCAGCCCAACCCTAACCGCCCGGTCTGTGCGGCCAGGGAAGACGCACAGGCCACCAGACGGCGCCCGGCTGGGGCCGGTCCCCCCGACCCGGTCGGGCGCCCTGACCGCGGAGGGGCCGGGGCCGTGCCTACCGGCCTCGGCCCCTCCGCACTAGGGGCGCCCGACCGGGGCGGGGGGGACCGGCCCCAGCCGGGCGCCGTCTCGGTGGCCTGCGTGGCTTCCCTTCCACACAGACCGGGCGGTTAGGGTTGGGCTGGCACCTCGCCAGCCAGGAACGCACAG
>WNGA01021322.1_pt1 | contig 13510 bp, 10 predicted proteins | sample 5400061 | NCBI WGS metagenome assembly WNGA01 (sample SAMN13153366, study PRJNA577476) | soil metagenome | isolation source: 100 cm soil or saprolite under grassland replicate 2 | place: USA:California | collected 2016-06-15 | reverse complement strand
TTGGGTTTTAAGACCTGTCCGGGCCGAAGGCCGGTGCCAAGCGGGAGGCCATCTCGGCATGGCCGGTAATCGGCCGCGGAATCTCCCCTTCCACCCACGTCCAGGCGCTCGTATCCGACATCAGGGCACACAGCACCGCGTGATTGAGCTTGTGGCCGCCGCGCACCGAGCGGTAAGTGCCGAGCAAAGGAGCGCCCGCGAGCGCCAGATCGCCGACTGCGTCCAAGACCTTGTGGCGAACGAACTCGTCGGGAAAACGCGTACCCTCTGGGTTGAGAATACGGTTGTCGCTGACGACGAGCGTATTTTCCAGGGAAGCACCGAGCGCGTAGCCGGCGTTCCACAAGCTCGCCACATCACGCAGGAAGCCGAAGGTGCGCGCGCGCGCGATTTCGCGGCGGAACGTGTCGGGTTTTACGTCGATCGCCAATGTTTGGCGCCGGATGAGCGCGTGCTCGAACTCGATCTCCGCTTCGATGCGGAAGCCGCGCGGGTTGGGCCGCAGCTCGCCGTACGCATCGCCCATTGCCACTCGCACCGGCTTGAGCACCTTGATTTGGCGGCGCGGCCGATCGAGCGTCTTAAGGCCCACAGAATCGATTGCGGCGACAAAGGGCGCCGCGCTGCCATCCATGATCGGCGCTTCTGGGCCGTCGATTTCGACAACGGCGTTGTCAACGCCGAGGCCTGCGAGCGCAGCCAAGACATGCTCGGCGGTGGAGACGAGCGGGCCGGAAGCATCGCCGAGAACCGTGGCGAATTCCGTGGCAGTCACCGCGCTCATATCGGCCGGGATTTCGCGGTCGTGCCATCCTTCGACTCGTGTACGGACGAAGCGCAATCCCGTATCGGGATCGGACGGATGCAGCGTCAACGTCACCGGCAAACCGGAATGAACGCCGACACCACACAAATCGGTGTGGTCGCGAAGCGTCGTCTGCCTGGCGACTTTCATAATCCCGTCCCAGCCACTCCCCCGGCCGCGCGCGTCGATGGGACGCAGCGGATCACATTAGACGGGCGACGTCGGTCGCATTCCTGCCATCGGTAAGGCTGTACGAAACCCGCGGGCAAGAAGTCCGGCCGCGTAGTCCCCCGACGAAAACCCCTTTAACGGTGAAAGCTTAGCTGTGGTCGGGCGGAAGTCCAACTCACGCTTTTTTACCGACTGTTACCGGCGGGGGGCCGCAATCGCGGCAACCGCTGGGCAGGGTACGGCATGCCTTTTCGAGCGGATGGATTCCCGCGTGGCCCGCCATCGTCCTTGGCGCAACGTCAAAAATCAACTTTTGAATTCAGATACATAGACCAAGGCTCGCCCGGCCGTCCCGGCAATTCGCGCCGGGACTGCCACGGCTTCGCGAGCATTCCCGATCAGTTCGCCTGGCGGCGCAAGAACGCCGGGATGTCGAGCTGATCCTCCTCGATCGGGGGCTGCATCGGCGCCTGCCGGCCCAACGAATCGAGGCCCTGGTGGGCGGGGCGCTTGGCGTAGTCCGACACCGGCTCCGCCGCGCGCGGCATTGCGGGTGGCACGGCCGGGCGTGCCGGCGCCGCAGCGGTGCGCTCGATCGACCGATCGATCGGCCGCGGCGCCGGCGGGGGTCGAACCGGCCGGCCATTCGGCGGTATTCTCTCGCCCTCGTCGAGATCGTCACGGCGACCCAGGCCCACGGCGGCAAGACGCCGAAGCAAACTCACTTTACGCTTCTCCGGATTATCGATCTCGCCTTCGCCGCGCTTGGCTCGCAGTTCGGCCTGCGCTGGACGCGGCAGCTCGTCGATGCCGGGCATGCGGCGCGGCCGGTTGACCGTGCGCTCCGGCGCCGGCGGGATGAAGGCACGCGGCGCGGGCGGCGGATCGGAGGGCAGCGCCATCTGTTCCGGAAACAGCGACGGCTTCGGCGGGATCGGCCGGATGGTCACGTCCTCCATCATGGGCAAGACCGCGGCGGCGACCGCCGCCTTGGCGGCGGCTTCGATCGATTCGGGCGTTTGCGGCGCCCGCGGCGCTACGCTCGGCGTTGCGGGCGGGCGCTGCTGCTGATCGGCGCGAAGGTCTTCGGCGCGCAGCTTTTGCGTAAGTTCTGCAATCCGCGCCTCGGGCTCCGTCATCCCTGCCGCCAGTGATCGAGATGAGCAGGCCCTTCGCCCCTTTCATGGAAGCGTCGTCGATGAGCGGATTGGAGATCGCAGCCTCGGCAGCCGAGAGCGCCCGCTTCTCGCCCGAGGCCTCGCCGGTGCCCATCATCGCCTTGCCCATTTCACGCATGACTGCGCGGACGTCCGCGAAGTCGAGATTGATCAGGCCCTCCTTCACCATGAGATCGGTGATACAGGCGACGCCGGAATAGAGCACCTGATCCGCCATCGCGAAGGCGTCGGCAAACGTCGTCTTCTCGTTCGCCACCCGGAACAGGTTCTGGTTTGGGATGATGAGCAGCGTATCGACGACCTTCTGCAACTCGATGATACCCTGCTCGGCCACGCGCATCCTGCGCACGCCTTCGAAGTGAAACGGCTTGGTGACGACGCCGACGGTGAGAATGCCGGCCTCCTTGGCGCAGCGCGCGACCACCGGTGCCGCGCCGGTACCGGTGCCGCCGCCCATGCCGGCCGTCACGAACACCATGTGTGCACCCTGGAGGTGGTCGCGAATCTCATCGATCGCCTCCTCGGCCGCCGCCCGCCCCACTTCCGGCTGGGAGCCGGCGCCGAGGCCCTCGGTGACGGCCACGCCCATCTGGATGATGCGCTCGGCCTTGGACATGGTGAGCGCCTGGGCGTCGGTGTTCGCGACGACGAAGTCGACGCCCTGCAGCCCGCTCGCGATCATGTTGTTAACGGCATTACCGCCGGCACCGCCGGTCCCGAACACGGTGATCCGCGGCTTGAGCTCACGGACGTCGGGAATCTTCAGATTGATGCTCATGTTTGCCTCTTGGTAAGCGGACGTGACCGCCGCCGGGTCGGGCCGGTCCGCCGCCGGCCGATCGGAACGTTGATCGAGTCATCAGAAGCTCTCGCGAAGCCATCGTCCGACCCGTGCGATATAGCCGCCCCCTGTTGCCGCGTGCCGCGTTCGCCGCGGTTCGAAATGCTCAAGATGCGCCGCCTGCGGATAGACCAGCAGTCCCGTCGCGACGGCAAAGGCCACCCCCTTCGCTTCCTCCGGCAGCCCGGCAATGCCGAGCGGCCGACCCACTCGCACCGGACGGCGCAAGATTTGCGCGGCAAGCTCGGTAACGCCGGTGAGCTGGCTCGCTCCGCCGGTGAGAACCACCCGCCCACGCGGCTCGGCTGCGAATGGCGACGCCGCAAGGCGATCGCGCACCATTTCGAGTATTTCCTCGACCCGCGGCTTGATGATGCGGGCGAGGCTTGCACGTGAAACGAAATGCGGCGCCTCGCGCTCGTCGTGGTCCACCGGAGGCACCGCAATCATATCGCGTTCGTCCGAAGCCCCGGCGAGTACGCTGCCGTAGAGCGTCTTGAGGCGCTCGGCATCGGCGATGCGAGCGTTGAGGCCGCGCGCGAGGTCCATCGTTACGTGCCGGCCGCCAAGCGCGAACCCATCGGCATGCACGAACCGGGTGCCGGCAAAGACCGCGATCGTCGTCGTACCGGCGCCCATATCGATCAAGGCGGCGCCGAGTTCGGCTTCATCGGCGGCGAGCGCGGCCAGGCCAGCCGCGTACGGACTCGCTACCATGGCCTCGATAGCGAGGTGGCTGCGCTCGATCGCCAACATGAGATTGTGCGCCGCGGAAGCGTCCGCGGTCACAACGTGCATGTCGATGCCGAACTCGCGCGCAAGCATGCCGCGCGGGTCCTGGATGCCGCGGGCGTGATCCAGCACGTAACCGATCGGCAGCGAATGCAGCACGGCGCGTCCGGTGCGCGCGGAATGTCGGCTACCCGCAGTGAGCACGCGGGCAATATCGCGCTCGCCGATCGCCGCGCCGGCAACCTCGATGGAAGCGGAGATCAGTTCACTTGCCGGGCGGCCGGCAGAAATCGAGATGACAACCGAGTCGAGTTGCATCTTTGCCGAGCGCTCCGCGAGATCGGCGCATTGCCGTACCGCCGCTTCCGCCTCGGCGAGATCGATGACCGTGCCGGCCTTCATGCCGCGGGCAAGGGTGTGGCCGAATCCCACGACCTCGACGGAATGGCTGCGCAGCGGCAGCCCCTCTTGCGGCGGGCATGGACGCAGCCGCCCGATCAGACAGGCGATCTTGCTGGTGCCGACGTCGAGCGCAGCGACCAGCACCGAGCGGTTGCCGGGGAGCGGTTTCATCTTTGGCGTAAGGCCGAACTGGAGGGCGGTCATGCGTTTCCGTCCCTCTTTTTCGGCTTGTCCTTGGACGCGTCCATGCGAGCCTGTGCGGCCGCATCGGTGAGGCGCACCGTCACGCGGTCAGCGAGCCTAAGATCGATCGCAACGATGTCCCGCGTAATCAGGTTCTTCTCGCGGTCAAGCGCCACCAGCCGCTCGAGCGCGGGGGCCACGTCGGATTCGGGCAGGCGCACGTCGATGCCGTTCTTCAGACGCAGATTCCAGCGCCGCTCGCCCACCAACACGGACGCGTGTACGAAGTCGCGCATCGTGGGATAGCGGTCAAGCAGAGCAAGGAATTCCTTTGCTTTCGCCTGCGCCCCGCCGCCGACGACGAGCGGCAGGCGGGTCAGGCGGGGCGCAACATAAGGCTCGAGCACGGTGCCGTCGTCGGCGATGACGGATATGCGCCCATCCTTTTGCCAGAGTGCAAACGCCTCCCGTTCTTTGATGCCGATCTGCAGCTCGCCGGGATAGAGCTTGAGCACGGTGGCATCGGCAATCCAGGGGTTGGTCTTGAGGCGCTGGCGGATCTGATCGACGTCAAGGAACAGGAGCGAGGTGGTGCCGGTAATGCCAGCGGTGGCGAGCACTTCCTCCCGGTTGACATGATGATTGCCGACAAGCGCGATCGACACGACGCGGAAGCCAGCCGCATTGGCGATCGCATCGCGCGCGTCCTTCAGCCCAGCGATGAGGCTCGGAATGTGATCCCCTTTGACTGTGCCGTAGGCGAGACTCGCGAGAATAACGAGGGCGCTGGCAGCGACGCCCACGCCGCGGGGCCACTTGTTCTCGAGGAAGGATGACCAGCGATCCATGACGCGGGCGATGCGCGACTTCGGACGCATCGCTTTGGCATCTGTGGCGCCGCGCGCAGCCGCACGAGCCGCCGGGCGCAAGCGCCATCGCGCGTTCCAATTCAGCGATTGAGCGAGGCGTCCTCGATCATCCATTGCACCAGCTCGTCGAACGTGATCCCCGCATGCGCCGCAAGCTCGGGGACGAGTGACGTTTCGGTCATGCCGGGCTGCGTGTTGACTTCGAGACACACGAGTCCCTCAGTCCCCTCGATGCGATCGTCGTAGCGGAAATCCGCACGGCTCACGCCCCGGCAGCCAAGCGCGCGATGCGCCGCCAGTGCTAGTCTTCGGACTTGTTGGTAAACAAACGATGAAACCGCCGCCGGCAGAAGATGTTTGGAGCCGCCGGGAGCGTATTTGGCCTCGTAATCGTAAAACCTTACCGTCGGCACGATTTCGATCACCCCGAGCGCCGCATCGCCCATGACCGCGCAGGTCAACTCCTTGCCCGGAATGTATTTTTCGACGAGCATCCGCTCGCCATAAGCCCAATCCTCGCGGGTGAGCTCCTGCGGCGGATGGGCGTGATCCTCACGCACGATGAAAACCCCGACGCTGGAGCCTTCCGCAATCGGTTTGATGACGTAGGGCGGCGGCAGCAAGTGCGACTTGGCCGCCTCGAACCGCGATACCACCAGTCCCTCGGGAACCGGCACCTCGGCGGCGCGGAACAGCGCCTTTGCGATGTCCTTCTGCATCGCCACCGCCGACGCCATCACGCCGGAATGGGTGTAAGGAATGGCGAGAATTTCGAGCACGCCTTGCAACGTGCCGTCCTCGCCCGGACGCCCGTGCAACATGTTGAGAGCAACGTCCGGCTTGACGGTCGTCAGCACCGTGGCGATGTCGCGACCGACATCGATGCGGGTCACGCGATGGCCGAGCCGCGCCAGCGCCTCGGCGCAGGCCTTGCCGGAGCGCAGCGATATCTCGCGCTCGGCGGACCAGCCTCCCATCAGAACGGCGACGTGCTTGCCCATCTTTCCTCGGCTGCGACGTTGATTCGCTTATACCACTCAAAAGGCCGAGGCCGGCTTCGCATCGAGCATCTCGGGCGCGCTCTCGCCGCGCCGCCGGAGCAAAGCGGGTGCTATGCCACCCCGATCCGCTTGATCTCCCACTCAAGCTCGATGCCGGAATGCTCTTTGACCCGCCGACGCACCGTCTCGCCCAACGTCTCGATGTCGGCGGCGCTGGCGCTGCCGAGATTGATCAGAAAATTGCAGTGCATCTCGGACACCTGCGCATCGCCGACCTTCAGCCCACGGCAGCCGGCAGCGTCGATGAGCTGCCACGCCTTGTGACCGGGCGGGTTCTTGAAGGTCGAGCCGCCGGTGCGGCTCTTGATCGGCTGGGTTGCCTCGCGCGATTCGGTGATTTTGTCCATTTCAGCGGCGATCTCGGCTACGTCGCCGGGCGCGCCTTGGAACAGCGCTTCCGTGAAGACAATGTCGTCCGGCGCGCCGCAGTGGCGATAGCTGTAGTGCATGTCGCCGTTGCTGAAGACGCGCACGCGACCCTGCCGATCCACGCCGCGCGCCTGGATCAGCGCGTCCTTGGTCTCGCGACCGTAGGCGCCGCCGTTCATGCGCAGCGCCCCGCCCACCGCGCCGGGAATGCCGCGGAAGAAGGCGAGCCCCGCGATCGCCGCCTCTTGCGCCGCGCGGCTGACTTTCACGTCCGGCGCGGCCGTGCCGGCGCGGATACGCGAGCCGTCCTCGACCCTCACCTCGCTGAAACCGCGACCCAGACGGATGACGACGCCGGGCACCCCGCCGTCGCGCACGATCAGGTTGGAGCCGAGCCCGATGACGGTGACGGGAATCTCGCTGGGCAGATGCGCCAGGAGATTGACGAGGTCAGCCTCATCCTCCGGCATGAACAAGACCTGCGCCGGCCCGCCGACCCGAAACCAGGTTAGTTCCGCGAGCGACTGGTTCGCCATTAGCCGCCCGCGCAAGCTCGGCATGCGCGCCTTCAGGTCCGCCACGAGATCGGGGAAGATCATGACGTACACGCCGGAGCGAGGGCGGGAGCAAGCCCAGCGATTGTGCGGATTGTGATCACGCCACTGCCCCGAGCGCGGCGAGTTCGCCCGGCAGCGCGTAGGCCCATTGCGTGATGTTTCCGGCGCCAAGGCACACCACCATGTCACCGGGCTGCGCCAGGCGCTTGATCAAGCGCGCAAGCTCTTGCGGGCCATCGAGCGGAATGGCCTGCCGATGTCCGTGCGCGCGCAAACCCTGCACCAGCGAATCGCGGTCAGCGCCGATGATCGGTGCCTCGCCTGCCGAATAGACGTGCGCGACTATCACGGTATCGGCGTCATTGAAACAGGTCGAGAACTGCTCGAACAGCGCTGCGAGGCGCGTGTAGCGGTGTGGCTGAACCACGGCGATGATCTGCCCCTTGCTCGATTCGCGTGCGGCGCGCAGCACGGCGGCGATCTCGACCGGATGATGGCCGTAATCGTCAATGATCGGTACGCCGTTCCACTCGCCGGTGCGGGTGAAGCGCCGCCGCACGCCGCCAAAGCCGGCGAGCGCCTTGCGGATGAGGCCGTCGCCGACGCCGAGCTCACGCGCGACCGCGATCGCCGCAGTAGCGTTGAGAGCGTTATGCCGGCCGGGCATGGGCAGGGTCAGGCCGCCGATTTCGTGCGTCGTCTCCCCGGCGCGGTCGCGGAACATGACTGAAAATCGCGAACGGCCATCGGCGTGATCGAGTTCAGCGAGCCGCACGTCGGCCTGCAGGTTCTCGCCGTAGGTAATCAGGCGGCGGTCGGTGATTTGCCCGACCAACAGCTGCACCACCGGATGATCCGTGCACATCACGGCAAAGCCGTAGAACGGCACGTTTTCGACGAAGGCGCGGAATGCGTCTTGGACCGCTTCAAAGGTCTTGAAATGGTCGAGATGCTCCGGGTCCACGTTGGTCACGACGGCGACATCCGCCGGCAGCTTCAGGAACGTGCCGTCGGACTCGTCGGCCTCGACCACCATCCAGTCCCCGGCGCCAAGTCGTGCATTGGTGCCGTAGGCATTGATGATGCCGCCGTTGATCACGGTCGGATCGAAGCCGCCGGCATCCACCAGCGCGGCCACGAGCGAGGTGGTCGTCGTCTTGCCGTGAGTACCTGCGATCGCGACGCAGCGCTTAAGCCGCATCAGCTCGGCCAACATCTCGGCACGGCGCACCACCGGCAGGCGCTTGGCGCGCGCCGCGATGAGTTCGGGATTGTCGCGCTTGATCGCGGTCGATACCACCACCACCTCGGCATCCCCAAGTGCGGCGGCGGAATGGCCGACGGACACCTTGGCGCCTTTATCGCGCAGGCGCTTGACATTGGCGCTATCGGACGCGTCGGACCCTTGCACGGTATAGCCGAGGTTGATGAGCACCTCCGCGATGCCGCTCATGCCAATCCCGCCGATGCCGACGAAGTGGATCGGACCGATGTCGCTCGGCAGTTTCATCGTCTCTTCCCTCCGTGTTCCCCGACACGGCGCGCCACCCAGCACGCGAATTCACGCCCTTGCCGCCGCGCCCAGCACCAAATCTGCCAGTCGTTCGGCGGCGTCGATGGCGCCCTGCGAGCGGGCGGCCGCGGCCATTGCTACGAGCTTTTGCGGCGCGCTGGCAAGCGCGCTGATCTCGGCCGCCAGCCGATCGGGCGTGAAATCGTCCTGGCGCAGGCGCAACGCTCCGCCTGCGCTCTCCAGCACACCGGCATTGGCGAATTGATCCTGATCGAGCGCGTGCGGTAACGGCACCAGAATGGCCGGCCGCCCGATCGCCGCGAGTTCCGCAACGGTCGAGGCGCCGGCGCGCGCGATGACGACATGGCTCGCGGCGATCCGCGCCGGCAAATCGGCGAAAAACGGCGCGACCTCGGCCGTGACGTTTGCCCGTGCATAGACCTCCGTCACGCGTGCGAGATCCTCCTCGCGCGCCTGCTGCACCAGTGCGAGACGCGCTTGCACATCATGGGCAACCCTTTCGAGGCCGGCCGGGACGACGTCGGCCATGATGCGCGCGCCCTGGCTGCCGCCGAATACCAAGAGCCGAATCGGGCCCGCCGCTTCCGGGGCGACATAGGGAATCGCCGACGCCGCGATGACCGCCGGCCGCACTGGATTGCCTGTACGCGTCGCTTTGGCGCTCAGCTTGGGCTCGCGGTCGAGCACTCCAGCGAAGCTGGTCGCGATGGCGTCGACGCGAGGTGCGAGAAACCTGTTGGCACGCCCCATCACCGCATTTTGCTCGTGAATGACCGTGGGAATTCCGCGCAGCGTCGCCGCCAGCACGGGGGGAATGGTCGGATAGCCGCCGAACCCGACAACGGCGGATGGCCGCATGCGCATAACGAGTCGCAAGCTCTGTATGGTACCCGTGCCGAGCCGAGCATCGCCGCCGTGCGCATCAGCGAGAGCGGGTCGCGTCCGCGCACGGTCGCGCTGGTGATGACGTGAATATCGCGCGCCGGAAACGCCCTGCCGTAGCGCTCAGCGCGATCGTCGGTGGCGAGAGCAGTGGCGACGCCGCGCCGGGCGAGGGCCTCCGCGAGGGCTTCGGCGGCAAATAGGTGTCCGCCGGTTCCGCCGGCGGCCAAGAGAACAAGCGGCACGCGGTTCCCCTTCCGGCAGCCCGATCAAGCCGCCCTTTCGGCGGGCACGAACGTCGCCTCGCTTGCCAGCAACTCAGCGCGCGGACGCTCACGCGTCAAGGCAAGCAGCATTCCCATCCCATAGGCGAGCGAAATCATCGATGAGCCGCCATACGAAATGAACGGAAGCGTCATGCCCTTGGCCGGCATCAGATGCAGATTCACCGCCATGTTGATGGCCGATTGCAGCCCGAGCAGGACGGCAAGGCCGGCTGTGGCGAACCGCGCAAACGGGTCCTCGTTGCGCCTGGCGTGATGCAGGGCGCGCAACACGATGAAGGCAAACAGCGCGAGCAGCAGCAGGCACAGGACGATGCCGAATTCTTCTGCGGCAACGGCGAACACGAAGTCGGTATGGCTCTCGGGCAGGATGCGCTTGACGGTCCCTTCTCCGGGGCCGCGTCCGAACCAGCCCCCGCGCTGGAAAGACTCGAGTGCCTGATCGATGTTGAACGTGTCGCCGGAGGATGGATCTCGAAATCGCTCGATGCGGCGGGCGACGTGCGGAATGAGCATGTAAGCGCTCGCGAGTCCGATCGCCGCCGCGCCCCCCAACCCCGCCACCCAAACAAGGCGCATACCGGCGAGAAAGAACAGCGCGCTCCAGACCAGCGCGATCAGCATGGTCTGCCCGAAATCGGGCTGCAGCACGAGCCCGGCGACGGCGACGAGCAGCAGCAGAAGCGCGAAGGTGTTCGCCGGCATTTCCGGCCGCCGCGCGGATTCGCCGAACAGCCAGGCGATCAGGATGACGAAGGCGGGCTTGAGGAACTCCGAAGGCTGAATATTGATCCCAAGCAAGACGATCCAGCGCCGCGCGCCTTTGACCTCGGCGCCGAAATGCAGCGTGGCGGCGACCAACGCAAGGCTCAGCACGAACACTATGACCGCAAGCCGACGAATATGACGCGGCGACAGGAACGAGGTCGTCAGCATCACGGCGAGCGCCGGAATCAAATAGAGCACATGCCTGCCGACGAAATAGAACGGATCGAGGCCGAGGCGAGAGGCAACCGGGGGTGACGCAGCCAGCGAAAGGATAATTCCTGCGAGCATGAGCGTGAGCAGCGCGGTCAGCAGCGACCGATCAATCGTCCACCACCAGGCGGCAAAGCGCGTGCGTTCAAGACGCGAAACCATCGAGACCCCTCGGCGGCGGCTCCGGAGCGATCAGTGGTGCCTGGCGTTGGTTGACGGAGGATTAACGGCTGCCTCTAGCGCGCGGGTGTGAGCCCCGGCAGTGCGCGCACCAGCTCGCGGAACTTGTCGCCGCGGACCTCGAAATTGCGGTACTGGTCGAAGGAGGCACACGCCGGCGACAGCAGCACCACGGGTTCGGCGACATCGGAGGCTTCCGCGTCGGCCGCCGCAAGCTCGACTGCCCGCTCGAGCGTACCGGCGATGACATGGGGCACGCGCCCTTGAAGCTCGGCGGCGAAATCGGTTGCAGCCTCGCCGATGAGGTAAGCCTTGCGGGTGCGCGGAAAGAAGCGCGCGAGCGAGGCAATGCCGCCGGTCTTCGCCCTGCCTCCCGCGATCCAGAAAATGTGGGAGAAGCAGGCGAGCGCCTGCGCGGCGGAATCCGCATTGGTTGCCTTGGAATCGTTGACGAACAGGACGCGCCCCCTGTAGCCAACCTCTTCCATCCTGTGGGCGAGTCCGGGAAACGAAACGAGACCTTGCTGGATCGCCTGCGGCGATAGCCCGAGCGCGAGCGCCGCCGCGGCGGCGCAGGCGGCGTTCTGTGCGTTGTGGACGCCGCGCAAGGATCCAATGCCGGCGATACCGGCGATGGTGCGGGCAGTGCCGCCCGCGGCCTGCATGATACTTTCGCCCTCCACATAAAGCCCATCGTGCAGCGACCGCCGCACCGAGACGCGGGCAAGCCTTTTACCGGCCTGCTCGATGCGATCGGCCGCCGCCGCGCACCAGGGGTCATCGACCGCGACGATCGCCGTGCCGTCCTCCTGCACGCCGGCGACGAGCCGCTCCTTGACCGCGGCGTAGTGCGCGAGCGTTCCATGGCGGTCGAGGTGATCCTCGGTGACGTTGAGAAGGACTCCGATCGAGGGGTCGAGCGTGGGCGCGAGATCGATCTGGTAGGACGAGCACTCGATCAGGTGTGCGCGAGCCTCGTCCGGGGGCGCGAGCGAGAGGATCGCGGTGCCGATATTGCCGCCGATCTCGCTTTCCCGGCCGGCCGAGCACAAGAGATGCGCCACCAGCGCCGTGGTCGTCGATTTGCCGTTGGTGCCGGTGATGGCGACAAACGGCGCTTTTGGCGCGCGCGCGCGCCGCTCGCGGCAGAACAACTCGATGTCGCCGACGACCTCGACGCCGGCCGCGCGCGCCAGCGCCACGGTCCAATGCGGCGCGGGATGCGTGAGCGGCACGCCGGGGGCGAGCACGAGTGCGGAAATTTTCGACCAGTCGAGCTGCCGCAGGTCGCCGCTCGGGATGCCGGCGCTCGTCGCCTTGGTCACGGCCTCGGCGCTGTCGTCCCAGCCGATGACATCGGCGCCGCCCGCGAGCAACGCGCTCGCGCTCGCCAGTCCCGACCCGCCGAGGCCGAAGATGGCGACCTTCTTTCCGGCAAAGGCGGTGACAGGAACCATCACCGCAGCTTGAGCGTGGATAGCCCAATCAGCGCGAGCACGACCGAAATGATCCAAAAGCGGATGACGATCTGCGGCTCGGTCCAGCCGAGCTGCTCGAAGTGATGGTGGATCGGCGCCATCCGAAAGACGCGCTTGCCCGTGAGCTTGAAGGAAACCACCTGCACGATCACCGACACCGCTTCGAGCACGAACAGCCCGCCGACGATGCCAAGCACGATCTCTTGCTTGGTCGCCACCGCGATCGCTCCGAGCATTCCGCCGAGCGCAAGCGAACCGGTGTCACCCATAAAGATCGAAGCAGGCGGTGCGTTGAACCAGAGAAAGCCCAATCCGGCACCGATCACCGCGCCGCAGAGCACCGCGAGCTCGCCGGTTCCGGGCACAAAGTGGAGCTGCAAATAGTCCGAAAAGACTGCGTTGCCGACAACCCAGGCAAATACTCCGAAGCAGCCGGTCGCGATCATGACTGGAACGATCGCCAACCCATCGAGACCGTCGGTCAAGTTCACCGCGTTGCCAGCACCGACGATAATGAACGCGCCGAACACGATGAAAAACCAGCCGAGCGGAAGTACCAGCTCTTTAAAGAATGGAAATGTGAGCGAGGACGCGAAGGGCTGACGGCCAAGTGAGATGATAAGGTAGCACGCGGCCGCCGCGATCAGCGCCTCGATGCCCATCCGAAGCTTGCCGGAAAACCCAGCATGAGTCTGCTTCGTCACTTTGAGATAGTCGTCATAGAAGCCGATCGCACCAAACATGAGCGTCACGCCGAGCACGATCCAAACGTAGCGATTGGCCAAATTCGCCCACAGCACTGTTGATACCAGCAGACCGAATAGCATCATCAGGCCGCCCATCGTTGGCGTGCCCTTCTTGGTAACCAGATGCGATTGTGGCCCGTCGCTGCGGATCGGCTGGCCCTTGCCCTGCGCGAGCCGCAGCTGATCGATGATCGAGTGGCCGAACAGAAAGACGAACACCAGCGCGGTGAACATCGCCCCGCCGGTGCGGAACGTGATGT
>WNGA01009843.1_pt1 | contig 13510 bp, 7 predicted proteins | sample 5400061 | NCBI WGS metagenome assembly WNGA01 (sample SAMN13153366, study PRJNA577476) | soil metagenome | isolation source: 100 cm soil or saprolite under grassland replicate 2 | place: USA:California | collected 2016-06-15 | reverse complement strand
ACGTCGTCCTTGCGCTCGCCCTTCTTGAACTCGAGCCAGGGGATGTCCCGCGCCTGGCACCAGGCCCGCAGCTCAGCCTTGAACGCCGCGGTGAGCTGGCCGAACACCGCCGGCGAGGGGATCCTCTGCCCGCGATGCAGGAGGAAGCCGATCACCCCGCCCTCACTCTGCAAGCGCGGGACGTAGGCGTTCAGGTACAGGCGATCGACGCACTCGACGGTCAGCGTGACATGATCTTTGATAAGCTCAGCGACGTTGGGCATGGCCGGCTCCATTGCTTGCGAGGCGTGGAACCCATCCTACCCAACCGCGCCCCGGGCGACCATCTAGTCCCCGGGGCGCTGGTTCACTCGTCGGTTTGAGGCGAAGCTTCGTTAGTTCCTCGCATTGCCACTCGCTCACGAACTTGCATCCCGCTTGACGCAGCTCGGCGGCTACCTCCGCCTCTGACCTAGCCATTGGTGTCCTCCGTACGGTGCCCCCGATCGCGGCGCGTCACGTTGGGTGAAGAACGGATACCGCCGCCCGCAGAGTAACGAGACCGCCGAGTTGCGTCAAGAGCCGGACGCCCGAAGCGACGGCGCCTTGCACAAAGCCGCGGGGGCGGCGAGCGCGAGATCGCCGATAGCCACTGGCCGATCGCTCATAATGGCGGACGGGAGTGGTGGCGGATGGCTCAGCGCTGGTACGACGTGGTGGTGGTCGGCGGACTCTGGGATCTACTACGCGCCGGGCTCGCTCAAGGCCCGTTTGTGCGTGGAGGGTAGCCGGGCGGTGACCGAGTTCTGCGACGAGCACGGGATTGCCTACGAGCGGTGCGGCAAGGTGGTCGTCGCGACCGAGGAGAGCGAGCTGCCCCGGCTCGAGGAGCTGTACCAGCGCGGCCAGGCCAACGGAGTGCCCGGGCTGGAGCTGGTGGGTCCTGAGCGGCTGCGTGAGCTGGAGCCCCACGCGCGCGCCATCAAGGCGATCCACTCACCCTGGACCGGCATCGTCGACTGGAGCCGAGTCGCCAAAGCCTTCGCCGACCGGGTGCGCAAGGACGGCGGCGAGATCCTGACCAGCCACGAGGTGACGGCGATCGCACGCAAGGGGGACTGGGTCCTGCTCAAGACGCCATTCGACGTGCTGCCCTGTAAGTTCCTGGTCACTTGCGGCGGACTCCACTCAGACCGCCTGGCGATGATGACCCGCGCCCCGCGCAACCCCCGGATCGTGCCGTTTCGGGGTGACTACTACGTCCTCCGCCCTGAGCGCCGCTACCTCACCCGCAACATGATCTACCCGGTCCCCGATCCCGCCTTCCCCTTCCTCGGGGTCCACTTCACGCGACGGATGGACGGCGAGGTCTGGTTGGGGCCGAACGCGGTGCTCGCCTTCGCCCGTGAGGGCTATGGACGCCTGGACGTGAATCTCCGCGACGACGTGGAGACCTTCACCTATCCGGGCTTCTGGGCGCTGGCGCGCAAGTACTGGCAGATGGGGCTGGACGAGCTAGTCCGCGATTACTTCAAGCCGGCCTTCGTCCGAGCGCTCCAGCGCTACGTGCCAGAACTCGAGGCGGAGGACTGCCTGCCCGGGCCGTCTGGCGTGCGGGCCCAGGCGCTGTCCGAGGACGGCACGCTGGTCGACGACTTCATCGTCCAGACCTCCGACCGGATCATCCATGTCCGCAACGCCCCGTCGCCAGCCGCCACCTCCTCGCTGGCGATCGCTCGGATGATCGCCGACACAGCCGAACGCGCCTTCGCGAACGCTACCTAACCCCCAGCCCCCTTCCCTAAAGGCCCCTAAAGGGAAGGGGGAGACTCTGCAATAAGCTCCCCCTTCCCTTTAGGGAAGGGGGCTGGGGGTTAGGTAAGCGCATGAGCGCCCGACACACCCGTCCGCTCGAATTCGAGGCCGAGGTGATCGGCGGGCTGGAGGCGTTTGCCGCGGCGGAGCTGGCGGCGATGGGCGCCACCCTCAGCCACACGGCCAGGGGCTCGCTCCGGTTTCGCTTCGACGGCTCCTGGCGGCGACTGCTCCCCCTCCGCACCGTGGTCGCCGTGCACGTCGTCGCGGCCAGCGGGCTGCCGCGGCCGGGCGCGCTACTCGACGATGGGCGGTTCCAGCGGCTGGGCTCGACGATCGACCGGATCCGGGCGCTCTTCCCAGCCGGTTCGTTCACCAGCTTTCGGCTGAGCGCCGCGGGATCGGACTCGTCCGTGTTTCGTCGTTTCCGCGATCGCTTGTCCGGGGCGACCGGCCTGCGGGACGTCCGGGAGGGCGGTGATCTGCTGCTCTGCTTCAAGCGGGCTCCGATCGGTGGAGCGTTCGAACTGACGGCCCGCCTCTCGCCTCGGCCCCTTTCGGCACGCGCCTGGCGCGTCTGCAACCTGCCGGGCGCGCTCAACGCGACCGTCGCTTCGGTAATGGCGGCTCTCAGTCAACCGAGCGCCTCGGACGTTTACCTCAATCTGGCCTGCGGCTCGGGCACGCTGCTCGTCGAGCGGGCCGCGCTCGCCCCGGCTGGGCGACTGGTCGGCTGCGACGCTGACGCCTCCGCGTTGGCCTGCGCCGCCCAGAACGTCGCAGCGGCCGGGTTAGACAACGTCGAGCTCGAGCGCTGGGATATCTCCGCGATCCCGCTGCCTCAGGGCTCGGTGGACGCGCTGGCCGTGGACCTGCCCTTTGGCCAGCTAGTCGGCTCACACCGCCATAACGAGCGGCTCTATCCCCTCGCGCTGGCCGAAGCGGCTCGGATCGCCAGGCCGGGCGCACGCCTGGTGGCCGTCACGCAGCAGGGCAATCTCTTCGAGCGCTGCTTGCAGCCTGCGCGCGAGACCTGGACGCTGGAGAGCCAGCTTCGTGTAGACCTGCCCGCGAGTGCCGGAACGCTAAAGCCGCGCATCTACGTGCTGAAGCGGCGGGGTTAGGCGGGCGGCGGCCGTGAGCCCGTTGCTCTTAGCCAGGGATAGAAAGAGGCCAGCCTTTCTGCTATAGATGCCCTGGAGCCTGGCGCAATGCGGTGCTCGAGCTGCGGGTTCGACAATCCGGACGAGACGAAGTTCTGCGGCGAGTGCGCCGCTTCGCTTACGAGCGGCTGCCCGGCCTGTGGATTTGAGAACCCGGCCGGCTTCAAGTTCTGCGGCCAATGCGCTGCGCCGCTGACCCGGCGAGCTGCAGCCGCTCAACAGACACTGGTAAGGCGACAGCCACGACCGCCAGAACTGGTGCGTGTCGGGGACCAACTGGCTGGCCCGGCGGCGGCCGAAGCCGAGCGTCGCCAGTTAACGGTCATGTTCTGCGATCTGGTCGGCTCGACAGCGCTCTCCGAACGCCTCGACCCTGAGGAGCTGCGGGACCTGCTGCGCGCCTACCAGGACGCTTGCGCTCGAGTGATCGATCGATTCGACGGATATATCGCCAAGTACCTCGGGGATGGGCTGCTGGTCTACTTCGGCTACCCGGAAGCCCGCGAGGATGCCGCGGATCGTGCCGTGCGCGCAGGGTTGGGGATCGTGGAGGAAATGGCGCGGCTCGATGCCAATCTCGGGGGAGCGAAGGGTGTCAGCTTGGCTGTGCGGATCGGGATTCACAGCGGACTCGTCGTCGTCGGCGAGATGGGAGCTGGGCAACAGCGCGAATCCTCGGCGATCGTGGGCGAGGCTCCGAACGTGGCCGCCCGGCTGCAGGGCCTAGCCGAGCCCAACTCGGTCGTCATCAGCGGCGCTATCTACAGCCTGATCGGAGGATTCTTCACCTGCCAGCCGCTGGGCTCCCAGACACTCAAAGGGCTCTCCCACCCGCTGGAGGCGTACCGGGTGCTGGGCGAAAGCGGGACCCGTAGTCGCCTCGAGATGGCCCGTGGCAAGGGGCTCACCCCGCTGGTGGGCAGAGGGCAGGAGGTAGAGCTGCTCCTGGACCGATGGGAGCGGGTTCGAGACGGTTCCGGGCAGGTGGTGCTCCTCAATGGGGAGGCGGGTATCGGAAAATCACGCCTCGTCTGGGAGCTGAACGCACGTGTCGCGAACGAGCCTCACGCATGGTTGGAGTGCCGCTGCTCACCTTACCACCAGAATAGCGCTCTGTACCCCGTGATCGACGTGCTGCAGCGCGTACTGCGGTTCAGCCGCGACGACTCTCCCCAGGCGAAGCTTGGCAAGCTGGAGGCCACCCTGCGGCGGTACGGCCTCTCCCTGTCCGACCAGGCGCCGCTGTTCGCGTCCATGCTGTCGCTGCCTCTTGACGGGCGCTACTCGCCCCCGGATTTGCCCCCCGAGAAGCAGAAACAGAAGACGTTGGAAGCCTTGCTATTCCTGTTGCTGAAGATGGCGCGGGAGCGGCCGTTGCTGTTCGCGGTCGAGGACCTGCACTGGGCCGATCCGTCGACCATCGAGTTGCTCGATCTCCTCATTGACCAGGTGCCCACGGCCCCTATCCTGGCGCTGCTCACCTTCCGCCCGGATTTCAGTCCCCCCTGGGGGTTGCGTGGGCATTTCACCTACCTGACCCTGAGTCGCTTGCCGCGCAAGCAGGCCCAGGTGATGGTTGAGCGCGTCGCCGGCGACGAGGTGCTGCCCCCCGCGGTTCTGCAGCAGGTCGCGACCAGGACCGACGGCGTCCCCCTCTTCGTTGAAGAGCTGACCAAGATGTTGCTGGAGTCGGGCCTACTCGAAGGGCAGACCAGTCGCGATGCGCTCAGCGGGCCGCTGCCGCAGCTTGCGATACCCATCACTCTCCAGGACTCGCTGTTGGCGCGCCTGGATCGGCTGGGAACGGCCAAGGAAGTCGCCCAGTGGGGCGCCACCCTGGGGCGCGAGTTTAGCTACGAGCTGCTGCAGGTCGTCTCGGCGCTCGATGAGGAGACGTTGCAGCGTCAGCTGGCGCGGCTGGTGGAGGCTGAGCTCCTCTACCAGCGCGGCGTACCGCCGCATGCGACCTACCTCTTCAAGCACGCCCTCGTGCAGGAGACAGGGTACGAGTCGCTGCTCAAGAGCAAGCGGCAGCAGTACCACCAGCTAATCGCGCAGGCGCTGGCCGAACAGTTTCCTCAGGTCGCGGAGACCGAACCCGAGCTGCTGGCCCACCACTACACGGAGGCTGGCCTCAAGGCGCAGGCTATCGATTACTGGCAGCGCGCGGGCCAGCGCGCGATCGAACGGTCGGCCAACGCCGAAGCGAACGCCCACCTCACCAGAGGGCTGGAGGTGCTGAAGGGCCTTCCGGACGCCCCCGAGCGCCTCCAACAAGAGCTGGAGCTGCAGACCACCCTCGGGCTGGTGCTGATGCCAATCAAGGGCTACGGCTCCTCGGAAGTGGAGGCCGTCTACAAGCGCGCGCTGGAGCTCTGCCGGCGGATCGGCAAGTCCCCCCACCTCTTCTCCGTGCTACGGGGACTGTGGGAGTTCTACGACCTGCGCGGAGACATCCCAACAGCGCGCGAGCTGGCCGAGGAGCTGCTGCGTCTGGCGTCCAGCGTGAACGACGCGGGTCTGCAGGTGGTCGCCCACAACGCGCTGGGAGAGACGCTGGTATGGCCCGGCGAGCTCGCCCTTGCGCGGGAGCACCTGGAGCAGGGGATTGCCCTCTACGATCCGCGCCAGCATCGTGCGCTGGCGTTTCGGCATGGTGGATACGACTCCGGCGTGGTCTGCCGGAGCTGGGCCGCTCACACACTCTGGTACCTGGGCTACCCGGACCAGGCCCTGACGCGGTGCCACGAGGCGCTCGCCCTGGCCCGCGAGCTGTCTCACCCGCACACCCTCATCTTCGCCTTGAGCCATGCTGCGGTGCTCCATCAGTCGCGCCGGGAGGCACAGGCTGCCCAGGACCGGGCCGAGGCCGCGATCGGCCTCGCGAGCGAGCAAGGGTTCGCCTTCTGGGTGGCGTTCACGACGATCACGCGGGGCTGGGCGCTGGCCGAGCAGGGTCAGGCAGAGGAGGGCATCGCCCAGATCCGACGGGGCCTGGCCGGCTACCAGGCTGGCGGGGCAGAGCTGGAGGTCCCGCTCTGGCTCGGGCTGTTGGCCGGGGCCTGCGGTAAGGTGGGGCAAATCGAGGAGGGGCTCGCCGCCCTAGCCGAAGGACTGGCCGTCGCCAACAAGAACGGAACCAGTTTCTACAACCCGGAGCTCCATCGGCTCAGGGGCGAGCTGCTGCTCAGCCGGACTGAGCCAGACGAGTCTCAGGCCGAATTCTGCTTTCACCAGGCGATCGACTTGGCCCGTCGGCAGCAGGCAAAGTCGCTCGAGCTGCGCGCCGCGACGAGTCTGGGACGCCTCTGGCAGAGACAGGGCAGACGGTCGGAAGCGCACGAGATGGTGGCAGACGCGTACGGCTGGTTCACCGAGGGGTCCGACACCGCTGACCTGAAAGCCGCAAGTGCCTTGATCGAAAAAAGAGGTGTAACATGAAAGGGCCAGGCCAGCGCCGGCCTTGGCCAGAGCGAATACTCGTGACCGTGTTGGGATGAGGCCATGACCGCTTTCAACGATCTGCCGCGAGAGTTGGTCCAGGAGTTCGAGGCCGCCCTTCGGGGCGAGCTGCTTCGCCCGGGCGACGAGGGTTACGACAGCGTCCGCAAGGTCTGGAACGGGATGATCGACCATCGACCTGCGCTGATCGTTCGCTGCGCCGGGGTCGCCGATGTCATCGCGGCCGTCAAGTTTGCACCTCAGCGTAATCTGCTGGTTTCGGTGCGTGGTGGTGGCCACAATATCGCAGGCAAGGCCGTGTGTGACGGCGGCCTGATGATCGACCTGTCGCCGATGAAGGGGATTCACGTCGATCCCGTTGGGCGCACCGCCCGCGCCGAGGGCGGCGTCACCCTGGGCGAACTGGATCACGAGACCCAGGCCTTTGGCCTCGCGACGACTGTCGGCATCGTCCCGACCACCGGCATTGCGGGGCTCACGCTTGGTGGCGGCGTCGGCCGGATCGGTCGAAAGTATGGCCTCGCGTGCGACAACCTGCTCTCCGTCGATCTCGTCACCGCGGACGGCCGGTTTCTGCGCGCCAGCATTAGCGAGAACGCCGACCTGTTCTGGGGCGTGCGGGGCGGGGGCGGGAACTTCGGCATCGTCACTTCCTTCGAATACCGGCTCCATCCGGTCGGCCCCGTCGTACTCGGCGGGCCGATAATGTACCCCCTGCAGAAGGCTAGGGAAGGCCTCAAGCTCTACACCGAGCTCACGCGCGCGGCCCCCGACGAGCTTGCCGCTGACGCCCTGCTCGTGACCGCGCCAGATGGCGAGCGCATCCTGGCGATTGCGGTCTGTTACATCGGCCCGATCGAGCACGGCCAGCGCATCCTGGAACCGCTGCGGAAGTTCGGGCCGCCGGTGTCTGACCAGATCGGACCGATCGCCTACGCGCAGCTCCAGGCTTCGGGAGAGGCCTTCTTTCCGACGGGCCTCCACTACTACTGGAAGACGCACTTTCTGACGAACATCAGTGCCGAGGCGATCGACGCCGTCGTGGCCCACTTCAGCACGGTCCCCTCACCCCGGTCTGTGGTGGGCTTTCAGCAGTACGGCGGGGCGATCAGCCGTGTGGGCCGGGCCGAGACGGCCTTCTGGCACCGCGACGCGCAGTACGACTTCCTCCCCGTCTCGATCTGGTCAGACCCCGCTGAATCGAGCCGGCAGATTCAATGGATCCGGCAGCTGTGGGACCTGATGCAGCCCTTTGCGAGAGGCGTGTATGTCAACAACCTGGGGGAAGAAGGCGAAGACCAGGTCCGAGTTGCCTACGGCGACAACTACGACCGGCTCGTCGCGTTGAAGACCAAGTACGACCCGACGAATTTCTTCCGCCTAAACTCGAACATCAGGCCGACTGGTTAAGCACAGCGGTGGCTCGCCGCGCACGAAGCGCTCAGCGTTCACCGCGCTCCGTAGCGACATGGAGTACGTGGCGGCGCAGGAACGCGCTGGTGCGCTCGAGCTCGTCCATCACCGTGCCGCTCTGGCTCCAGCCGTGACCTTCGCCCTCGTACACCTTCAGCTCGACCTCGACACCCTTGCGCTTCAGCTTGTCCAGGATCGCCTGGCTCTGGTTGAGGGGCACCACCTCGTCCTTGTCTCCCTGGAGGATGAGCAGCGGACTCGTAATCCGATCGGCGACCGACAGGGGCGAGCGTTCGACGTACCGCTGGAACTGGTCCGGCAGCGGCCCGATCATGGTGTCCATGTAGTGGGCCTCGAAGCGGTGGGTCTCCTCGGCGAGCTTGAACAGGTCGGCCACCCCGAACAGATCGACGCCGGCCGCGAAGACGTCGGGGTGAAGCGCCAGGCAGAGCAGGACGGTGAAGCCGCCGGCGCTGCCGCCCATGACCGCCATTCGTGCCCCATCTACCAGCCGGTGTTCGGCCAGGTGGCGGGCGCCCGAGACCGTATCGGTCACGTCGTGGACGCCCCACTGCTCGCGCAGCGCCTGGAGATACGCCCGCCCATAGCCGCTGCTGCCGCGGTAGTTGACCTGCAGCACGGCCCAGCCGCGGTCGACCCAATAGCTGGTACGAGGATCGAAGCCAGCCTCGACGTGGCCGTTTGGCCCACCGTGCACCCTGACCAGCAGCGGCGGTCGGGGCACCCCAGCAGGCCGGTAGAAGAGGCCGTGCGCCACCGCGCCGTCGTGTGTCGGCCAGGAGATGGCCTCAGGTTGGGGCGTATTGGCGGCTTCGAAGCCGGCCGGAGTGCCACACACGAGATCGGTCTTCGAGCCTGAGCTGAGGTCGAGCGTTGCCAGGCGGGTTGGGTAGCCCGCGCTGCCCCAGAGCACCGCCAGGCGGTCTCCCGCCGGCGACCAGCAGAGCCCACTAACCGCCCCATCCTGCGGGCCCACGGGACGCGTGGCGCCGGTCGCGATCATGGCCACGTGGACGCCGGAGAAGCCGTTCCTGGAGCGAGCGAAGGCGATCTCGCTTCCGTCGGGTGACCACACGAAATGCACCTTGCCGGGTCCCCAGACCGGACCGCCGTGCTCCGCTTCCTCCTGGACAGACTGGCGCGCCTGCCCACTCGCCGGATCGTAGAGCCACAGGTTCCACCAACCCGAACGGTCGCTGACGTACGCCAGCGTCCGTCCATCCGGAGAGAATCGCGGCTCGGCGACCGAGACGTCGTCACCCCCGTCGACCGTCCGCAGCTCGCCGGACGCGGTTAACAAACGGACGAATCCGCCGTCCCATGACATGTTCGGGACGTTCCACTCTAGCCACGCCAGCCCCCCGTCGGGAGACCAGCTGGGGTCGAAGACGAAATCGCCGCCAAGTGAGACCCGCCGCGGCCACTCCTGGCCGCTCGAATCCACCACCACGATGTGCTGGTCGTTCTTCGTGCTGAGCATGCAGGCCAGGCGTTTGCCGTCGGGGGTGGCGATCGGGGCCGAGACGCGTCCGTTCAGTCGTGTCAACTGGCGGGCTGGCCCGCCCGCCAACGGGATGGCATGCAGCTCGCCGTCGGCGGCGACGAAGGCGAGGGTGGCCGGGTCGATCCAGCACAGCACTCCGCCGCCATACGACGCGGTCGGCTGGGGCCCAGGCTCGGCCGTCAGTCTGATCGGCGCACCTCCGTCGGCTGGAACGACCATGACATCGCCGCGACCGTCGAAGCTTTCCAGATAGGCCAGCCATTTGCCATCGGGCGACCAGCTCGGCTCGGCCAGCGCCCGCCCGCGCGCCACCATCCCGGCCGTAACTTTCATGCCCGCCATCTTACGCGAGTCGCGAGTCACGAGTCACGAGTCGCGAGTCCCGGACTTTAGACTTCGGCACGCGCCATTGCCGAAGTGCCACTCGCGACTCGCGGCGCGCTACTCGTATTACTTGACGCGGTGCGCCGCGCCTCTATACTGAAGCTTGTCGGGCGACCGGCTGACGGATACCCTCGGGACAACGCCCGGCGTTTGCACAGGGTGTGGGAAGGGAGGCCTGGTGCCATGTCGCTGACTGCTCGATCGACCCGAACTGTCACTCGTCGCCAGTTCCTGAGAGCTTGCGCGTTCGTCTCGGGCGGATTGGCGCTCGTGGTGGCTTGCGGGCCACAGCCGCCCGCGCCCGCGGCCCCCAAGGCGGAAGCCCCAGCCCCGACGGCCGCCCCGGCCCAGCAGGCGCCGGCTCAGAAGCCGGCCGAGGCCGCGAAGCCGGCGGAGGCGAAGCCCGCCGCGGCCGCCGAGACCCCGAAGAAGGGTGGCACGCTGCGAGTCGGTTTCTACGTCGAGGCGGCCACGATGGACCCGCACTTGTCCGGTAGCAAGATCGACCGCCAGGTCTATCACAACGTGTACGACCCGCTGGTCATCCTCGACACCAAACTGCAGATCAAGCCCAATCTGGCCGAGTCCTGGCAGACCCCAGACCCCAAAACGATCATCTTCAAGCTCCGCCAGGGCGTCAAATTCCACGATGGGACCGACCTCAACGCCGAGGCCGCCAAGTTCAACTTCGACCGGATGGCGACCGAGCCGAAATCGGTCCGCAAGGGCGAGATAGCAAACATCGAATCGACCAGCGTGGTCGATCCTTACACGCTCAAGCTGAGCTTGAAGAAGCCGGACTCGTCGCTGTTGGCCAGCCTGACCGACCGGGCCGGCATGATGATCTCGCCCGAGATTATCAAGAAGAAGGGGCCTGACCTGGAGCGTGACGCGGCCGGCGCAGGCGCCGGCCCGTTCCAGTTCGTCGAGTGGGTCAAGGACGATCACATCCTCCTCAAGCGCAACGAGAACTACTGGAACAAGGAGGGGGGGCCATACCTGGAGCAGATCCGCTACCGCCCGATCCCCGACGACACCGTCAAGCTGCAGAGCCTCCAGGCCGGCGAGATCGACGTGATGGACTACGTCGCCCCGCGCGACGTGGCGGCCGTCAAGGCCGACAAGAACCTGGTCGAGGTCGACGTGCCCTCGCTGGCGGCTTTCTGGTACATGCTCAACGGTACCAAGCCGCCGTTCGACAACAAGCTGCTCCGCCAGGCCACGATGTACGCCATCGACACCGAGGCGATCGTCAAGGGCGTCTGGCTTGGCGTCGGCGTGCCCGCCAATGGGCCGATCTCGTCTTCGAGCTGGGCGTACGACGACACGATCAAGCCGGTCAAGCGCGACGTGGCGATGGCGAAAGCAAAGCTGGCCGAGGCGGGCATGCCGAACGGGTTCAGCTTCTCGGTCAATACCACCAACATCCCGATCAACGTCCAGGAATTGGAAGTGGTCAAGGCCCAGCTCGCCGAGGCCGGCATCACGATGAACTTCAACCTGATGGACGGCGCCAGGCTGCTGGCCGAAGGCAACGCCAAGACCTTCGAGATGTCGACCTACCAATGGAGCGGGCGGCCAGATCCGGACGGCAATACCTACCAGTTTTTCCACACCACGCCCGGCACATCCCTCAACTGGTCCGGCTTCTCCAACCCCCGAGCGGACGAGCTGCTCGACAAGACGCGGGAGGTCTCGGACCAGGCCGAGCGCAAGAAGCTGTACAGCGAGGTCATCAAGATCCTCCAAGAAGAGGCGCCGGTCATCTTCGTCGTCCACCCGATCGAGCCAAAGGCATTCAGCCCGAAGGTCCAGGCCTACGACCCAATCCCTGACGGCATGATGCGCTTCAAGGACGTCTGGCTGAAATAGGAGATGGGAAGGCTCGTCCTTCGGCGGCTGCTCGCGACCATCCCAGTGCTCGTGCTGGTCACGTCAGGCGTGTTCTCGCTGATCCACTTGACGCCTGGCGACCCGGTCGAGGCGATGATGGCCGAGTCGCAGGACCCCGTCGCGAAGGAGGCCGTGCGGGCCCAGCTGGGGCTGGACCAGCCCCTGTACGTTCAGTACGTCAGCTGGATCGGGCGCCTGGTCCAGGCAGACCTCGGCCGTTCGATTCGGAACCACGAGCCGGTTATCGAGAACGTCACGCGCCGGATCAGACCCAGTGTACAGCTCGCTCTGATGGCGATGCTGGTGTCGCTGGCGGTCTCGTTTCCCGTCGGCATCCTATCCGCCACGCACCGCAACTCGCCGCTCGACGGCTTCGGCACTCTGTTCGCATTGTTTGGGATCTGCATGCCCAACTTCCTCATCGCCCTGCTGCTGATCTTCTTCTTCGGCGTCACTATGCGCTGGCTGCCCATCTCCGGGTACGTCGACCCGCTCGAAGACCCGCTAGCCGGGATCCGCTCGCTGACCCTGCCGGCCATCACGCTGGGCCTGGCCCTGGCGGCGGTGATCACCCGAACGCTGCGCTCCAGTCTGCTGGAGGTACTGTCCGAGGACTATGTTCGGACGGCTCGGGCGAAGGGGTTGGCCGAGCGGCTCGTCGTCCGCCACCATGCCCTCAAGAACGGCCTGATTCCCGTCGTCACCGTGCTCGGGCTGCAGTTCGGCACGCTGATCGGCGGGGCCGTTATCACCGAGTACGTGTTCGCGCTGCCGGGCGTGGGCCGGCTGGTGGTGGACGCGGTCTTCTCGCGTGATTACCCGCTGGTACAGGGAGTGGTCCTACTCATTGCGCTCGGCTTCATCCTCAGCAACCTGGTGGTCGACGTCGTCTACGGCTGGCTGGACCCGCGGATCCGGTACGGTTGAACGAGGACTGAGGACTGAGGACTGAGTGATGACTAACCTGCAGCGAGGCTCGATGAATGGCTGACGCCTCGGCACCGCTCAGCCGTCAGTCCTCGGTCCTGAGTCCTCCGTCAGTGCTGGGTCCTCAGCCCACGGCGGTTCGCGTCCGCGAGCGACGCTGGGTGCTGGTTCGCCGAGCACTCAGCGCCCGCTTCGCGCCCGTCGGCGGGCTGGTGGTCCTGGTGGCAGTGCTGGTGGCGGTGCTCGCTCCGGTTCTCTCGCCATACGATCCGCTCCAGCAGGACCTGGCCAACAGCCTGGCGCGCCCGGGCGGCGCCCACTTACTGGGCACAGATAACGTCGGTCGCGACGTGCTGGCGCGCGTCATCTTTGGGACGCGCGTCTCGCTGATCGCCGGCGCCGTCTCGGTGGCGATCGCGGCGCTGGTGGGCTCACTGCTTGGCCTCGGAGCCGGCTACTGGGGTGGCCGACTGGACGATGTCGCGATGCGGCTGATGGATGCGGTGCTGTCTTTCCCTCCGCTGGTCCTGGCGCTGGCGCTGGGGGCCGTGCTGGGGGCCGGTTTGACTGGAGTCCTGATCGCCCTCGGCGTCGTATACACGCCGACCTTCGCGCGCCTGATGCGCGGCCAGGTGCTAGCGATCAAGGCCCGCGACTACGTCGAGGCGGCCCGCCTGCTGGGAGCGCCGAACTGGTGGATCGTCAAGCGACACGTGCTGCCCAACGCCGCCACGCCGATCGTCGTCCAGGCCTCGCTGAGCTTCGCCTTCGCGATCCTGGCCGAGGCATCGCTGTCGTTCCTGGGGCTCGGCATCCAGCCGCCCCAGCCCTCCTGGGGCAGCATGATCAACGCCGGGCGGGGATATCTTCAGCAGGCGCCGTGGATCGTCTTCGGGCCTGGCGGCGCCCTATTCGTCACGGTCCTCGGGCTCAACTTCGTCGGCGACGC
>WNGA01010022.1_pt1 | contig 13512 bp, 11 predicted proteins | sample 5400061 | NCBI WGS metagenome assembly WNGA01 (sample SAMN13153366, study PRJNA577476) | soil metagenome | isolation source: 100 cm soil or saprolite under grassland replicate 2 | place: USA:California | collected 2016-06-15 | reverse complement strand
TCGTCTCCCGCTGGACGGGCATCCCGCTGTCCAAGCTCGAGGAGAAGGAGTCGGCCAAGCTGGCGCGGATGGAGGAGGCGCTGCACGGGCGCATCGTCGGTCAGCGCGACGCCGTGGCCGCCGTCTCCCGGGCCATCCGGCGCTCGCGGGCCGGGCTGAAGGACACCCGCCGGCCGGTGGGGTCGTTCATCTTCCTCGGGCCCACCGGCGTGGGCAAGACCGAGCTGGCGCGCGCGCTCGCCGAGTATCTCTTCGGCGACGAGAACGCGCTGATCCGCGTGGACATGTCCGAGTACATGGAGAAGTTCTCCGTGTCCCGGCTGCTCGGGGCGCCGCCCGGCTACGTCGGCTACGAAGAAGGCGGGTACCTGACCGAGAAGGTGCGGCGACGGCCGTACTCGGTGGTGCTCTTCGACGAGATCGAGAAGGCGCACCCCGACGTGTTCAACATGCTCCTCCAGGTGCTGGACGACGGCCGCCTGACCGACTCCGTCGGTCACGTGGTGGACTTCAAGAACGCCATCCTGATCATGACGTCCAACCTCGGCACGAGCTTCATCGGCAAGCGCACGGCGCCCGGCTTCCTCGCCGAGGGCGAGGAGACGAGCCACGACCGCATGAAGGAGCGGGTCCTGGAAGAGCTGCGCCGCGCGTTTCGCCCGGAGTTCATCAACCGGGTCGACGACATCATCGTCTTCCACGCCCTCTCCAGGGAGGACATCACGGCCATCGTGCGGCTGATGGTCGCCCGGATCAACCTGCAGCTCAGGGACAAGGGAATCCGGCTCGAGCCCACGGAGACCGCGCTCGAGCTCCTCGTCCGCAAGGGCTTCGACACGACCTACGGGGCCCGGCAGCTGCGGCGGACCATCCAGAAGCACGTGGAAGATCCGCTGGCGGAGGCGATCGTTCGCGGGCAGTTCTCGGAAGGAGCCCGGATCGAGGTGGACGCGAACGGGGAGGACTTCGTCTTCAGGGAGATCCAGCTCGCGGAACCGCCGCTGGCGCTGGCGGAACACTAGGGGCCTTTCGGAGCAGACCTTGCCCGGTAACCTGGTGCGGGGGCGATGCGAGGAACGGCTTCGGACGGGGCGCAGAGCCGCCCACCGAGTTCAGTAGGCCAAGGCGCACGGGTCAGCTTCCTTGAGGGACGCGCGGGGGGGAGTCCTTCTCGCCGTTTTTCTTGCCCTCTTCCTGGCGGGAGCCAGGGCGGGGTCAGCGCAGGCCCCTCCCGAGAGCCAGCCCCGGCCGATCATCATCAAGGACATCGCCGTCCAGGGGAATAGGCGCGTCCAGGAGGCGGTCGTCCTCGGCCGCGTCACCGCCAAGGTCGGGAGCCCCTTCGTCCCCACTCGTCTCGCCGACGACATCCGGAACGTCTTCGCCCTGGGCTTCTTCGACGACGTGCAGCTCAAGGTGGAGGACTTCGAGGGCGGGGTGAGGCTGATCTTCGCGGTCGTCGAGCGACCCTTCGTCCGCGACGTCGTCTTCGCCGGCAACAAGAAGCTTGACTCCGCGGCGCTCCAGGAGAAGATCGACCTCAAGCTCGGCGGCGTCTACAACCCCGTCGACGTCAACCGCGCAGCGGAGAAGCTCAAGGAGTACTACGAGCAGGAGGGCTACTTCGAGGTCGCCATCGCCCCCGACGTGCAGCGGCTCCCCGACGGGGACGTCAGCGTCACCTTCCGGATCACCGAGGGGCGCAAGATCAAGATCGAGCGCATCGTGATCGAGGGCGCTCACGGCCTGACGCCGAAGGAGATCAAGGAGGTCATGGCGACCAAGGAGTGCGAGCTCATCCCGATCATGCTCCCCGGCTGCGAGTACATCCTCCCCGGCGCCGTGCAGCGCCAGAAGCTCGACGAGGACGTGGACCGTATCGTCCAGCTCTACAACGACCACGGCTACATCCAGGCGCGCGTGGAATCGACCGACGTCCAGGTCGACCGGATCAAGGCGCGCGCCACCATCCGGATCGTGGTGGTGGAGGGCCCGCAGTTCAAGGTCGGCGGCGTGGACGTCACCGGCACCGGCGTGCTGCCCGTGGAGGAGATCCGGCGCCAGATCCTGCTCAAGCCGGGCGACGTCTTCTCGCGCTCCAAGCTGCGGGAGAGCGTGAAGAAGATCACCGACGTCTACGGCACCATCGGCCGGGCCTCCGCCGACGTCAACCCGAGCATCGTCCAGGACATGCCCAACCTCAAGATCAACGTCACCTTCGAGATCAACGAGGGGCCGGAGGTGTTCGTCGAGCGCATCAACGTCGCCGGCAACACGCGCAGCGAAGAGAAGATCCTGCGCCGCGAGATCCCCATGGCCGAGGGCGACCTCTTCACGACGCCGAAGCTCGCCCGCGCGCGGCAGAAGCTCGTGAACCTGAACTATTTCGACACGGTCAATGCCACCACCGCTCCCGGCTCCGCCAAGGACAAGATCATCGTCAACATCGACGTGACCGAGAAGCCCACCGGCATCTTCTCGATCGGCGGCGGCTACAGCTCCCAGGACGGCGTCCTCGGGACCCTGAACCTCTCGCAGCGGAACTTCCTCGGCCGCGGCTGGATCGTCGCCCTCCAGCTCGCGGGCGGCGCGAAGGTCCAGAACGGGACGCTCGGCTTCACCGAGCCCTGGCTGTTCGACCGGCCGCTGTCGGCGGGCTTCGACCTCTTCAACAACCGGCGCGTCTTCACCGATTACACCGCGAACTCCCTCGGCGGGGACATTCGCTTCGGCCATCCGCTCGGGGATTACTCCCGCTGGAACGCGCTCTACCGCGCCAGCCAGGACAAGATCTCCGGCGTCAACCCGACCGCCAGCACCAACCTGCTCGACCAGGAAGGCACCCACCTGACGTCCCTCATCGGCGTCGGGCTGGCGCGGGACACCCGGGACAGCGTGTTCGAGACGAGCCGCGGGAGCAACGCCACCATCGGCCTGGACTTCGCCGGGGTCGGCTTCGGAGAGCAGTGGTTCAGGACCCTGGCGTCGACCTCGTACTTCCTTCCCGCGTGGCGGGACCACGTCATCGGCGCCCGCGTGATGGGCGGCTACTCGCTGGGCTGGCACAACGGGTCGGTCCCGCTCTTCGAACGCTTCTTCCTCGGCGGCCCCAACTCCATCCGGAGCTTCAAGGCCCAGGAGGTGTCGCCCAAGGACTCCAGCGGGACGCGGATCGGCGGTAACATCGAGCTGGTCGGGAACGTCGAGTACACCGTCCCGCTCTTATACGGCATCCGGGCAGCGGCGTTCTTCGACGTCGGCAACGTGTGGGGGCCGGACATCAGCGCGGGGGAGAAGTTCGACATCACCGACCTGCACTACGCGAGCGGGCTCGGCGTTCGGTGGGTGTCGCCGTTCGGACCGATCCGCGTGGACTACGGAGTGAACCTCAACCCCGCCAAGGGAGAGAAGTTCGGGAACTTCCACTTCTCGGTGGGATCGGCATTTTGATCGGAGGGGGCCCCGGCGCCTCCCTGCGAGACCAGGAGGGGTAGAGGACGATGAGGCGAAGCAGGCTCGCGCCGACGGTGGCGCTGCTCGTGGCGGGGCTCGTGACGGGGACGTGGCTCGGAGTGACGGCGCCCTCCGCCCAGACCGCGAACGCCACCCGCGTCGGGTTCGTGGACATCCAGCGCGTGCTCGCGCGCTCGGCGGCGGGGATGGCGGCCCGGGAGCAGCTGGAGAAGGAAAAGGCAGCCATGCAGAAGCAGGTGGACAGCCAGCGGGCCGAACTGGAGAAGATGCGCGACGATCTGGAGAAGAAGGGACAGCTCCTGTCGACCGACGCGCGACGCGAGAAGCAGGAGCTTCTGGAGCGGAAGGTGCGCGACGCCCGTCGGCTCGTGGACGACCTGCAGAACACGCTGCAGAAGAAGGAGGAAGCCTTGCTGGCCAAGGTCCTCCAGGACGTCAGCGGGCTGATCCAGAAGGTGGGCAAGGAGAAGGGTTACGCCCTCGTTCTCGAGCGCCAGCGCTCGTCGGTGCTCTACGCCTCGGCGGACGCCGACCTCACCGACGACATCATCCACGCCTACGACGACGAGACCAAGAAGGGAAAGAAGCAGTAGTGCGAGCCGAGACGGGGCCGAGGAGCCGCCGGCGACGAGCCCGGCGAGGCGAGCTTGAAATGGTTCGGCCAGACCGAGCCGAGACGGGGCCGAGGAGCCGCCGGCGACGAGCCCGGCGAGGCGAGCTTGAAATGGTTCGGAGAAATAGCCACTGCCAATGAGCATCCACCCGACCGCCGTGATCGACTCGAGAGCCGAGCTGGCCGCCGGGGTCAGCGTGGGGCCCTACTCCGTCGTCGGGCCGGACGTGCGCGTCGGCGGGGACACCGAGATCGGCGCCCATGCCGTGCTCGAGGGACGCGTCACCATCGGCGCTCGCTGCCGGATCGGGCATGGCGCCCTCATCGGTGGCGTGCCGCAGGACCTGAAGTACCGGGAGGGGATCCCGGTCGGCGTCCGGATCGGCGACGAGACGGTGATCCGCGAGTACGTGACCATCCACCGCGCGACCCAGGAGGGCCGGGACACGCGCGTGGGCGACCACTGCCTGCTGATGGCCAGTAGCCACGTCGCCCACGACTGCGTGATCGGCGACCACGTGATCATCATCAACTACGCCGGGCTGACGGGGCACGTGACCGTCGAGGACCGGGCCACCGTCGGCGGGCTCACCGGCGTGCGCCCCTTCGCCCGCATCGGGACCTATGCCTATGTCGGCGGCTGCTCCAAGGTGGTCCAGGACGTGCCTCCCTTCGTCATGGTGGACGGCGCGCCCGCGACCGCGCGCGCGGTGAACGTGATCGCCATGCGGCGCGGCGGGATCGACGTGGCCGGCCGCCGCCAGGTGAAGGCGGCGTTCCGGATCCTCTACCGGTCCGGGCAGGCTCCGGGCGCCGCCGTCGCGCAGATCAAGACGGAACTCGGCGACCATCCGCTGGCGGCGCGGCTGGTGGAGTTCATCGAGGCCTCCCGGCTCGGCATCGTGGCAGGGGCGACCGGCGGCGCGGACGAGGCGCCGGGCGAGGGCGAGGAGTGAGCCCCGTCCCCTCGGCCGGCGAGCCGCGGATCCGCGGCGCCGTCGTCGGCGCCGGACACATGGGGCAGTACCATGCCCTGGCGCTGGCCGAGCTGTGGGGCGTGGATCTGGTGGGCGTGGTGGATATCGACCTCGCCAAGGCCGAGCGGGTGGCCGCGCCATACGGCGTGCGCCCCTTCCGCAGCCACCGGGAGCTCTGCGGCCTGGTGGACTTCGCCACCGTCGCGGTGCCGACGGACCGGCACTTCGACGTCGCGCGCGACCTGCTCGAGGCCGGCGCCCACGTGCTGGTCGAGAAGCCGATGACACCCAGCCTGGAGGAGGCCAAGGAGCTATTCCGGGTGGCGCGCCAGAAGCGCCGCGTGCTCCACGTGGGCCACGTGGAGCGCTTCAACGGCGCCGTCCAGGAGCTGCGCAAGATCGTGGAGCGCCCCATCCTCATCGAGTCGAGACGGCTGGGGCCCTTCGTGCCGCGCGTGCAGGAAGATTCGGTGGTGATGGACCTCATGATCCACGACATCGACATCGTGCTGGGCCTGGTGGACAGCGAGCCGCGGAAGTTGACGGCGGTCGGATGCTCGGTGCAGTCACCGCTCACCGACGTGGCCAACGTGCAGATCGTCTTCGAGGGCGGGACCATCGCCACCATCACCGCCAGCCGCGCCACCGACGAGAAGATCCGCACGCTCGCCATCACCCAGCCCGATGCCTACATCGTGCTCGACTACACGCACCAGGACATCCAGATCCACCGGCGGGCGGCCCAGGAATACACGCTGAACCGGGAGTCCATCCGTTACCGCCAGGCCTCGTTCGTCGAGCACCTCCTCGTCCACAAGGACAACCCCCTCAAGCTCGAGATCCGCCACCTCATCGCCGCGGCCCGCGCCGCCGAGGCCAGCGGGCAGGTGGAGCTGCCCGAAGAGGAGGACCTGCGGTCGCTCGCCGTCTCGCTGGAGATCGAGCGGATGATCCGCGAGGGCCGGGGGGAAACCGCCTGGCCGGAGGATCTCCCGTGGAGCGTGCGCTCGGACTGATGGCCGGCGCCGGAGTGCTCCCCGGCCGGGCGGCCGCCGAGGCCGCGCGGCAGGGCTGGCGCGTCGTGGCCTTCGCCTTCGAGGAAGCGCCCGGGCTCGCCGAGCACGCCCAGGCGGTGATCCCGTCCCGCATCGACAATATCCAGGCGGTGCTCGGGGAGTTGACCGCCCGCCGCGTCTCCGCCGCGCTGTTCGTGGGCAAGTTCTGGAAGCATCACGTCTTCGCCCACCGCGACCGCGACGTCGACGAGGCGGCACGGAGCCTGGCGCGGACGGGCCTGTCCGACGGAGCGCTGGTGGAGATGGTGGTAGCGACGCTCGCGGGGCTCGGGATCGAGGTCCTGGACCAGCGCCGCTTCCTCTCGCCCTGGATGGCCAGCGCCGGCGTCCTCACCGCCCGGTCCCCCACCGCGGAGGAGTGGACCGAGATCCGTCATGGCTTCGACCTGGCCCGGTATCTGGCCAGTTCCGGCATCGGCCAGACGGTGGTGCGATCGATGGGTGTGACGGTCGCCGTGGAGGCCATCGAGGGCACCGACGAGACGATCCGCCGCGGCACCCGCCTGGCCGGGCCGGGCGCCGTCGTGGTGAAGGCGGTGGGCACCTCTCAGGACTACCGCTTCGACATCCCGACGGTGGGGTCGGCGACGCTCGAGGCCATGGTGGAGGGAGGCGCGACCGCGCTCGGCATCGATGGCGCCAAGATGCTCCTGGTCGACCGCGAGGAGGTCATCCGGCTGGCCGATGGCGCCGGGATCGCGGTGGTGAGCGTGGAATAGCACCAGTGAGAATTGACCCTTCCTGTCCTGGTGCTGGGGCAAGTTGCGAGCCAGACGAGGCCCGAAGGAGCCAGCGACGCGAGGCGTACGTGGGTGTACGTTGAGCGTCGCTGGCGACTGAGGAACGAAGTATGGCGAAGCAAATTGCCCCAGCACCCTCGATCATGCTCTCGGCGGGCGAGGCATCGGGCGACCTCCACGGGAGCACACTCTGCCGCGCCCTCATGGATCTTCACCCGGGCGTGCGGCTCTTCGGCATGGGCGGCGGGCGCATGGCCGCCGCCGGGATGGAGGTCATCGCCGATCCAACCGGCCAGGCCGTGGTCGGCACGAGCGAGGCCCTGGGGCGGATCCCGGAGCTCTATCGCGCCTACCGGGCGCTGGTGACACGCTTGCGCGACGAGCGGCCCCGCGCCCTCGTGGTGATCGACTTCCCCGAGTTCAACCTCCGGCTGGCCCGGCAGGCTCGCCGCGCCGGCGTGCCGGTGCTCTACTTCATCCCGCCCCAGCTCTGGGCCTGGCGGCGCGGCCGCATCCGACAGATGGCGCGGCGGGTGAGCCGGGTGCTGGCGGTGCTGCCCTTCGAGCGGGAACTCTACGAGAGCGCCGGCGTGCCGGTGGAGTTCGTCGGCCATCCGCTCCTCGACGTCCTTCCGCTCGACCTCGCTCGCGATGAGGCGCGGCGGAGCCTGGGGCTCGATCCGAGCGAGGCGGTGGTCGGTCTCCTGCCGGGCAGCCGCCGGGAAGAAGTGACGCGGCTCCTCCCCCCGATGCTCGCGGCGGCGCAGCGGCTCGCCTCCGCCCGCGCCGCGGGGCGTTTCGTCCTCGGCCTGGCGCCCACCGTGGACCGCGCCGCGGTCGAGCAACTCCTGCCGCAGGCCGAAGCTGCGGGTGCGCCGCGGGTGGAAGTCGTGGAGGGCCGCACCTACGAGGTGATGGCGGGCGCCGACGTCGTCCTGATCGCCTCGGGCACCGCGACGCTCGAGGCCGCGCTGCTCGGCGTGCCCATGGTTGTGTGCTACGGCGTGTCACGGATCACGGAAGCGTTGGTACGCCTGCTCGTGCGGGTGCCGTGGTGCAGCCTGCCGAACATCGTGGCCGGCCGCGCCATCGTGCCGGAAATCCTCCAGGACGAAGTCACGGGACAACGGCTGGCCTCCGAGGTCCTCAGGCTCCTGGACGATCCGGTGGCGGCGACGGCACAGCGCACCGCGTTCAAGGATCTGCGGGCGCGGCTCGGAGAGCCCGGGGTCGCGCGGCGCGCTGCGACCGCGGTGCTGCAGGCGGCGCGTCTGGCATGAAGTTGCGGGCGCCGCTCGAGCGGGCGATGGCGCCGGTGCTGGGGGCGATGGTCCTGCGCCTGCTGGCCCCCACGCTCCGCATCCGCCGTGAGGAGGCCGCGGTGGACGCGCTCTGGCGCGCCGGCGCGCCCGCCATCTACGCTGTCTGGCACGGCCGCATCCTGCTGCTGCCCTATCTGTACGGGTGGCGCCGCGCCCGCGTCCTCGCCAGCCGCTCGCGCGACGGCGAGCTGATCACCCGGTTCGTCGCGCGCTTCGGCCTCGAGGCCGTGCGCGGCTCCTCGAGCCGCGGCGGCGCCGAGGCGTTGCGCCTGCTCGCGCGCGGGCTCGCCGAGGGGCGCGATGCGGTCGTGGTGCCCGACGGACCCCGGGGGCCGCGCGGGACGGTCAAGGCGGGCATCGTGGCCCTGGCCCGCCTGTCGGGCGCTCCGATCGTCCCCATGGCCCTGGGCGCATCCGCCGAGTGGCGGCTCCGGTCGTGGGACGAGTTTCGCATCCCGAAGCCGTTCGCGCGCTGCGTGCTCCGCTTCGGCGATCCGATCCGGGTGGCGGGCGATGCCGGCCGCGCGGCGCAGGAAGCCGCGCGGAAGGAGATCGAGGCCGCGCTCCACGCCCTGAGCTGGCAGGTCGACGAGGAGGCGCGGGCCTGATGTACGCGCTCTACTCGACAGCCCTGGGCCTGGCGCTGGTCGCCTACCTCCCGGTCCTCGTCTTCCGGCGGCTCGGGCTTCGCGGCCACGAGCGGAGCTGGGCGCAGCGCTGGGGCCGGCTCGAACCGGGACTCCCGCCCGAGCCCCGCTGCTGGATCCACGCGGTCTCGGTGGGGGAAGCCGCCGCCGCGGTGTCGCTCGTGGAGGCCATCGGCCACCGCTGGCCCCAGCTCGCGATCGTGATGACCACCGTGACGCCCACGGGCGCCCGCATCGTCACCGAGCGCCTCGGCCGCCTGGCGACCCACCGCTACTTCCCGGTGGACCTTCCCGGGCCGGTGAGGCGGGCGCTGGACGCGGTGCGCCCGCGCTTCTTCATCGGGCTCGAGACGGAGCTCTGGCCCAACTTCCTCCGGGCTCTCGCCTCGCGAGGCATCCCCGCGATGGTCGCCAACGGCCGGATCTCCGACCGGTCCTTCCGCCGCTACCTGCTCGTCCGCGGCCTCGTGGCGAGGATGCTGAGGCGCGTCTCGGTGTTCGCCATGCAGTCCGCGGAAGACGCGCGGCGGATCATCGCTCTGGGGGCGCCCGCGGAGCGCGTGGTCGTGACCGGGAACCTCAAGGCCGACCTCCGCCCCGAGCCCACCGGCCTCGACCCGGCCTGGCAGCGACTGCTACGCCGTGACCCGGGGCGTTTGCTGTGGATCGCGGGGAGCACCCATCATGGAGAGGAAGCCGCCGTCCTCGACGCCTACCAGCGGCTCAAGCCGCGCTTCGCGGGGCTCGGCCTGCTCGTGGCCCCACGTCATCCCGAGCGGGCGGACGAGGTGGAGCGGTTGATCCGTGACCGCGGCCTCCCGGCGGTCAGGCGCACCGCGCCCGGCGCGGCCGAGAACGGCGAGGCGGTGATCATCCTCGATACCGTGGGCGAGCTGGCCGACCTGTACGCGCTCGCCGATGTGGTCTTCGTCGGCGGCAGCCTCGTGCCGACGGGTGGGCACAACATGCTGGAGCCGGCGCAGCGTCGCAAGCCCGTCCTGTTCGGCCCGCACACGAGCAATTTCAGGGAGAGCGCCGACCTGCTCCGATCGGCGGGCGCGGCCGTGATTGTTCACGACGCCCTCGAGCTGGCGGCGGAGGTCGAGCGACTCCTGCAGGATCCCGACCTCAGGGGCAAGATGGGGGAGGCGGGCTTCGCCGCGGTGGCAGCGCGGCAGGGGGCGCTGGCCGCAACCCTGGCGCTGATCGAGCGCCACCTGATCGAAGGAAACTGGTGATCACGCCGCGTCGTGACCCCGAGATCCTGCTCCGGCGCTACTGGGAGAAGCCCGATACGCCGGTGGTGACGGCGGGGCTCTCGGTCTTGAGCATCGGCTATCGGATCGCGCTGGCGATCCGGGAGCGCGCCTACGCCTGGCGCCTGCTCTCCACCGGCCGGCTGCCATGCCCCGTCGTCTCCGTGGGCAACATCACCGTGGGCGGCAGCGGAAAGACACCCATGGTGGAGCAGGTCGCGCTCTGCCTCCAGGAACTGGGGGCGGTGCCGGCCATCGTGAGCCGCGGCTATGGGCGAGACACCCGCGGCGTCGCCATCGTGGCCGATCGCGAGGGCACGAGACTCGGGCCGCGGGCGGCGGGCGATGAGCCGGTGCTGCTCGCGGAGCGGCTGCCGGGGGTGCCGGTGATCGTCGGGGAGAATCGCTTCGATGCCGGGCAGGTCGCCGTTCAGCGCTGCGGCGCCACGGCCATCGTGCTGGACGACGGCTTCCAGCACCGGACGCTCCACAAGAGCCTGGAGATCCTCGTCGTCAACGGGCGGGCGCCCTGGGGGAACCGGCGGCTCTTCCCCCGAGGTATGCTGCGCGAGCCGCTCTCGGCGCTCGGGCGCGCCGACCTCCTCGTGGTGACGAATCCGCCGAGCGAGGCCGACGCCCGGGCCGTGACCGACACCGTCCGGCGCCACAACCACCGCGTCCCGGTCCTGGTGGCGAGCTACGAGGTGGTCGGAGCGCGGGAGATGGCGGCCGGGCGCGAGCTTCAGCCGGGCGAGCTGGGCGGCCGCCGGCTCCTGGCCTTCGCGGGGCTCGGCTCGCCCGCAGGGTTCGCGGACACGCTGCTCGCCGCCGGCGTGAGCGTGGCAGGGCTGATGGAGTATCCCGACCATCACTGGTTCACCCAGCGTGATCTCGGAGAGCTGGCCCAGCAGGCCGGCGCCATCGGGGCGGAGGGGCTGATCACGACCGAGAAGGACTGGGTACGGCTGCGGAGTCTCACCGCGCCGTCCGTCCCGCTCTGGGTCCTGCGCGTGCGACTCCGCGTCGACAGCGGCCGCGAACAGTTGCGCCACGCGCTCGACCACACCCTGGCCTCCGCGGCCGCGCGGCACTGAGCAGTGGGCCCACCGGGTCCCATCATCGTCGTGAGAGCGCCGAACTGGCTCGGTGACACGGTGATGGCCTTGCCTGCCCTGGCGGCCCTGCGGGCGGCCCGCGGGGAGGCGCGAATCATCGTGATCGGCCGCTGGGCGCCGATTCTGTCGGGGCAGGGGGTCGCGGATATCCTGCTCCCGTACCCACGCCGCCTGCGGGAGCGCCTCGACTTCGGCCGCTCGCTCCGGGAGGACGGCGCCGATCTCGCCATCCTGCTGGCGAACTCGCTCGAGTCGGCGCTGGCGGCGTGGTGGTGGCGCGCCGGGCGCCGGCTGGGCTTCGACACCGACGGCCGCCGGCGTCTCCTGACCGACGTCGTTCCGCTGCCGTCCCCGCGCCGCCACCAGATCGACGAGTACGGGCTCCTGCTGGGCGCCGAAGGCGTGGACGTCGGCGAGGACGCGATCCCCGCCTGGCGCCTGGCGCCGGACGCCTCGGTCGACGCGGAGGTCGACGCCCTGCTGGCGGAGGCCGGAGTGCGCGCCGGCGCCCGCATCGTCGCGCTCCACCTGGGCGCGGCCTTCGGCCCGTCCAAGCTCTGGCCAGCCTCGTCCTTCGCCCGGCTCGCGGCGGCTCTCGATCGGGCTGGCCTCTGCCCGCTCCTGCTCGGCTCCCCCGAGGACCGCGAGACCGCCCTTGCCGTCGCCGAGGCCGCCGGATCTCCGCCGCCCTCTCTCGTCGGACGCGATCGCCCGGCGCAGCTCCCGTGGCTCCTCGCCCGGCTGTCCTGCCTGGTGAGCGGGGACACCGGGGTCGCCCACCTGGCGGCGGCTCTCGGCGTGCCGACGGTGACGCTCTTCGGCCCCACCGATCCGCGACGCTCGGCGCCTCGCGCGAAGACCGCGCGCGTCCTGTCCCGGATGGTCCCGTGCTCGCCGTGCTTTCTCGCCGCCTGCCCCATCGATCACATCTGCCTGCGGAGCATCGAGCCGGAAGAGGTCGAGTCGCAGGTGAGGAGGGCGCTGGGAGGGTGAGCACGGTGCTCCACACCGAATCGTCGCGCGGGCTGGGCGGCCAGGAGATCCGCACGCTCCACGAGGCGCGCTGGGCGGTGGAGCGCGGCTGGCGCGTGATCCTGGCCTGCCAGCCGGACGGACGCCTCTTCGAGCGCGCGCGCCAGGCGGGGCTCGAGGCGGTCGCGCTTCCCATGAAGGCGGCGTGGGACGCGCGGGCCGTGGCGCGGCTCGCGCGCCTCATCAGGCGCGAGCGGGTCGGCATCGTGCACACCCACAGCTCGGTGGACGCCTGGCTCGGCGGCATGGCGGCCCGGTCCACGCGCGTGCCGGTGGTGAGGACGCAGCGGCGAGGCGATCCGGAGACTGGTGGTCGGGGCCGGCGCGCCACCCGGTCGCGTGGTGGCCATCCCCGCCGGCGTCGATCTCGGCGAGTTCCCCTTCCGCCTCCGCTCCGAGCCGCTGGCGAAGACTCTCGCGCTCTCGTCTCCGGTGATCGGCTCGGTCGCCATGTTCCGGGGCTCGAAGGGCCACGCGCACCTGGTCGAGGCCTTCGCCTCGATCCGGACCCGGCATGCGTCGGCGACCCTGCTGCTGGTCGGCGATGGGATCCGGCGCGCGTGGGTCGAGGGGCTGGCGCGCGACGCCGGGCTGGGGCACGCCGTGGTGTTCACGGGCTTCCGTCCCGACGTGGCGGCGCTCCTGGGCGTCATGGATTGCTTCGTCCTGGCGTCCACGCGCACCGAGGGCATCCCGCAGTCGCTGCTCCAGGCCTTCGCCACGGGCGTGCCGGTGGTGGCGAGCGATGTCGGCGGCGTGCCCGAGGTCGTGGTCGACGGCGCGACGGGATTGCTCGTGAAGGCCGACGGTGCGGCCGATCTGGCGCGGGGCATCGAGCGCGTCCTCGCCGATCCCGCCGCGGCCGAGTGCCGCGCCCTCGCGGGGCGGAAGCTGGTCGAGGAGCGCTTCTCTCACACCGGTGTGATGACCAGGCTCCTCGACCTCTACGGCGAGGTCCTAGAGCGATGATAAGGGCCCATCTGCGGCGTTCCATCGGAGGGGGCCTCGGCGGCCCCCTCCGAAGCCTCCCCCAGGAATCGGTTGCGCGGGCGAAGCCCGCGCTCGAACCGGAACACTCAACGCAGCGCGGTGCGATTTCCGATCCGTTGGCCACTCCTGGACGGAGAAGTGTTCCACTTTCGAGCGCCGGCTTTGCCGGCGCAACCTCGGATTGCTCGCCTCGGACGCACGGAGCCCAGCCCGTGGCCGTCCTGCGGCTCACACTGCGTTCTGGGGGGAGGTTTCGGAAGGGGGGCGAAG
>WNGA01009591.1_pt1 | contig 13512 bp, 9 predicted proteins | sample 5400061 | NCBI WGS metagenome assembly WNGA01 (sample SAMN13153366, study PRJNA577476) | soil metagenome | isolation source: 100 cm soil or saprolite under grassland replicate 2 | place: USA:California | collected 2016-06-15 | reverse complement strand
CCCGCCTGCGTGACAGAGAACGACTGACCAGCGATGGTCAGCGTTCCGTTGCGCGGACTGGTGCTGGTGTTGGCTGTGACCGAGTAGCCGACGGCGCCGTTGCCGCTGCCGCTTAAGCCACTGGTGATCGTGATCCAGGCGGCGCCGCTGGTTGCGATCCAGGCGCAACCCGCACCCGCATTGACGTTCACTGTGCCAAGGGTGCCAAGAACGTCAACGGAAACGGTCGTCGGGGCAATCGAGTAACTGCAGGGGCACGCCGGAGTCGTCGCGGTTCTGGCGATGCTTTGGACGGAAAAGTTATTCGCATTGTCGACGGCCTGGACGGTGTAGCCGTAGCTGGTCGAAGCGGCACGGCCAGTGTCGTAGTAATAAGTGCTCGGCGCCAGCACCTGGGTGACATAGGTCCCGCCTCGATAGACGTTGTAGCCTCTCAGCCCGGACCCGCCGGTGTCGGTCGAGGCCGACCACGACAGATTGATTTGGTTGCAACTCGCCGCCGTGGCCGTGAGAGCCGCGGGGATGCTGGGCGTGGCGAGGTCCGGGCACGCGGGCGTTGTGGCGCTCCAGGAGGCGCTCTGCGCCGACTGGTTGTTCGCGTTGTCCAGAGCGCTCACTGTGTAGCTATAGGTCGTCGAAGCAGTGCGGCCGGAGTCGGTGTAGGTCGTGGCCGGCACGAGCACTAGAGCGATGAAAGCTCCACCGCGATACACGTTGTAGCCTTTGAGTCCCGAGCCGCCGGTGTCGGTCGAAGCGACCCAGGATAGGTTGATCAGATTGCAATTGGCAGCCGTGGCCGTCAGGCCGGACGGAATGGTTGGCGCCGTATTGTCACCCCGGCGCGGTGTTCTGCCAGACACAGTAGTGCTCCTGGCCGATTCATTGGCGACGAAGTCCTCGGCGGAAACCGTATAGCTGTAGGCCGTATCGGGAGTCAACCCGGTGTCGATGGTCGTCGTGGCCGTGGGCAGGACGCGTTTCACGAAGAGGTTATTGCGATAAATATTATACCCCTTGACACCCGCGCCGCCTGTATTGTCGGTGACAGCGTTCCATCTCAAGACGAGTTGGGTTTCATCAGTGTTGGTGGAGACCACCAGACCGCCGGGAATCAACGGGGCGGTCAGGTCGGTCGTGACCCGATAGAAGCACATCGGGCTTGGCATCGCCGGATTGGTGACTTGATATCCGGAAGTGGGCGAGCCGACTTTCCGCCATTCGCCATTCAGGTTTGTCCGGCTGAGCAATTGGTATGGCGAGCTGCCACCTTGCCAGCTCACGACGACGTTTGCGCCGGACGGCGTAACTCTCATGATCCTGAGCTGGGCGGGTTGTGCGCCGAACCCGGAATCGATCCCTCCCAACGCCACGAGCGCACTCGCAACGGCAGCCCGCACAAGGTATTCCCGGCCGGAGCAAAACCGGCCGAGAAACGCAAGGCCACCCCCGAGAACGGTAGCAACATCCGCCGATGCCTGCGAAAACGGTGACGTTTTGATGGCTTGGGATGAACAACAGTGGAACTTCATAAAAGTAATCGGCTAATCGTTGCAACGGCGGGTGCTGGTTTGCCCGAAGGAGGTGCGATCCGGGGTGGAAGGGCACGCAGGGAGGCTTTTCAATGTTTCGAAGAGCAAAGAAAGGTCGATGGGCTTTTCGAGAAGTGCTTCAGCGGTCGACGCCAGCGGATGGGCAAATCCTTCGGACCCGGCGCCCGCGACAATGAGGCGCAAACGCGGCTGGTATTGGGTCAAGCATTCAACGGTGTACCAGTCATTGCCGGCGTCGTGGCCCAGGCCCAGTAAGGCGATGTCGATGGAATGCAGTTGGAGCTGGCACAGTGCGTCCCAACCGTTGCGTGCGGAAACCACACCGTAGTTGGCCTCGACCAAGGCGCGCTCCAGCGCATCGCGCGCCGGGGCGTCGTCGTCGACCAACAAGATTCTTGTGCGTCGGGCCATACTCAGTTCGGTCTTCAATTCGTTTGCGGGCCGCCGGCTCGGCCAACCCAAGCCGGTCCCAAACAAGGGGGCTAGCACCGGGCGTGCCAGTTTTCACAACATACTGTTCATAAGTATGTTATGTATAAACTTAAGCTTGAAGACACCCTTCCTTGCACCAAGTCGTGACTGGATTGTTTGCTTTCGGGACAGTTCGAGGAAAGAAAACCGCCAGCAAACTGCAACCGCTCAGATGCGCACCAAGTCGAGGATTACGTGGGCGAATCTGTACCGTCGCGGGAGCATCGAATGATACTTCGGCAGGATACAGCCCCGTGACTATGAAGATTCCCCAGCGCTTATTGGAGGCGCTTCGTTATGACCTCATGGCCCAGGACGATTGGGACGTGCGCCCGGCCCCAGGCTGCCACATCGCCCTGAACAGCTCTTGATCCCACGGCTGAAGGTGTGCCCAGGTTCAAGCCGCTGACAGCGTCCTCTCGATCCAGCTCGGATCGAGCACTCGCCCGGCTCGCCCAATATTCCGCAAGTCACCCCGGCTCCCTTGCCCCATCCTCCAACGCGGGTTGCATGGCCGGGTATTTCACGGCGCTGGCCTTTGAACTTCAAGCTGTGCGCGGTCCGAGCCGCCGGCTACTCTTCGGCCGACGCTCGACCCATGGCCGATGCCTTTCAATTCGTCCTCAATGGGCGCCCGGTGCGGGTGGAAGGGACTTCGCCCAACACCACCCTGCTGGAATTCCTGCGCGCTCGCGGGCTGACCGGCTCGAAGGAGGGCTGCGCCGAGGGTGATTGCGGCGCCTGCTCCGTAGCAGTGCTGGAACGCGCGGCCGGCGGTGCCCCGCAATGGCGCGCGGTGAACAGTTGCCTCATGCCGGTCCCCTGCCTGGCCGGGAGCGAAGTCATCACCGTCGAAGGCGTCGCGGAGCACGGGTTGCACCCGGTCCAGCGCTGCCTGGTCGAGCAGCACGGCTCGCAATGCGGCTACTGCACGCCCGGCATTGTGATGGCGTTGTTCGAGGCGTTCCATCGCGCCGACCTTACCGAATCGTGGCAACTCGACGACCAGCTATGCGGCAATCTGTGCCGTTGCACGGGCTACCGGCCCATTCGCGATGCCGCCGGGCAGGCGCTCGCCCAGGCCGCGAATGACGGCGCGGCCCGCCGCGCCCCTTGCGAGGTCGCGCCGACCGCCAAGCCCGTTGAATATCATGCGGCCGGCGAATCCTTTTTCCGCCCAACGTCCCTTGACGCGCTGTTCAAGCTCCTCAAGCGTCATCCCGGCGCCCGCCTCATCGCCGGCGGCACGGAACTTGGCCTCGACCTCACGAAGCGTTTCCAGAAGTTTTCGGCGCTCATCGCGCTCGATGGGATTCCCGATCTCACGACCCTTCACGAGGAGGGCGACTCCTGGCGCATCGGCGCGGCCGTGCCGCTCACGGTCCTCGAGGACAAGCTGGGCGGCGAATATCCCGCGTTGCGCTCGATGCTCCGGTTGTTTGGCTCGCGGCAGGTTCGCAATCGCGCCACGCTCGGCGGCAATCTCGCGACCGCTTCGCCCATCGGCGACGCCGCGCCACTGCTGATGGCCCTGGGCGCAAGGCTTGTGCTCAGGGGACGCGGCCACCGGCAGATCCCGATCGACAAACTCTTCACCGGCTACCGGCAAACCTGCCTCAAACCCGGCGAGATCATCGTCGCGGTGCTGCTTCCCCACGGGACGGCCTGCCCTGGCCTTCGCCAGTTCAGCGCCTTCTACAAAGTCTCCAAACGTCGCGAAATGGACATCGCGACGGTCGCCGGCGCGTTCGTCGTCGAACTGGATGAGCAAGGCCGTGTAGGGCACGCGCGGCTGGCCTTCGGCGGCGTGGCGGCGACACCCATTCGCGCCGTGCGCGCGGAGCGACTGCTGATGTACAAGGAGTGGAACGAACGCACCTTGACCCGCGTGTTGAAGTGCCTCGCGGAGGAATTCCAGCCAATCTCCGACGTGCGCGGCAGCGCGGAGTTCCGGCGCGCGCTGGTGGCGAGCTTGTTCGAGAAGTTTTTTTACGACAGTAGGGCGGATTCTGCAGACTCAAGCGGTGGGCATGTCGGCTTTCCCATCACCCCGCCCCTCTCCCCAAGGGAGAGGGAGACCGGTGGCGCTGATGGTTTGGATGTCGTTGGCTCTCGCCACGCCGTTCATCGGAGAGCAATTCTCCCTCTCCCTTCGGGCGAGGGCCGGGGTGAGGGGAAACGAGGTGATCAGATCACCGCTGTTGCCGGCGAGCCTCCCACCAGCCACCCGCCGCCTCACGAGTCCGCCCACCTCCACGTCACGGGCGAAGCGAACTACGCCGACGACCTCACCTCGGGCCAAGGCATGCTCGAAGTCTGGCCAGTCTGCTCGCCCCACGCCCACGCGCGCCTGATGCGGCGCGACGCGACCGCTGCGCGGAAGTTGCCGGGCGTTCACGCCGTCCTGCTCGCCGAAGACGTTCCGGGCGTGAACGACACCGGTGTCGTGAGAAAAGACGAGCCCCTGCTTGCCGATCAAAAGGTGCAGTTCCACGGACAAATCGTCGCGCTGGTCGTCGGCGATTCGATGGAGGCGTGCCGGCGGGCGGCCGAGCACGTCGTGATTGAATACGAGCCGCTCCCCGCCATCTTCACCATCGAACAGGCGATTGCGGCGCAGAGTTTCCACAACGAACCGAATTTCATCCGGCGCGGAGACGCCGCCAACGCTCTGGCCAGTGCGCCTCATCGGCTCGAAGGCGAATTGGCCTCCGGTGGCCAGGACCACTTCTATCTCGAAACGCAGGCCGCCTGGGCGAAGCCAGGCGAGGGCGGCACGATGCGCGTGGTCTCCTCCACGCAGCATCCCTCCGAAGTGCAAGGCGTCGTCGCCGACGTGCTCGATGTGCCGGCTGCCCGCGTGATTGTCGAAGTGCCGCGCGTGGGCGGCGGCTTCGGCGGCAAGGAAACGCAGGCCGCCGCTCCCGCCGCGCTGGCCGCGCTGGCCGCGCACAAGACCGGCCGTGCCGTGCGCGTGCGCTTTAATCGCGACCAGGACATGACGCTCACGGGCAAGCGCCATCCGTTCCTCGCGAAGTTCCAGGCGGGCTTCGATGCGCAGGGTCAGCTGTTGGCCGTGAAGGCTGAGCTGTTTTCCAACGCCGGTTGGTCGCTCGACCTTTCGCAAGCCGTCACGGATCGCGCGCTGTTGCATCTCGACAACGCCTACTTCATCCCGCACGTCGAATTCCGCGGGCAGGTGGCCAGGACGAATCTCGCGTCGAACACCGCGTTCCGCGGCTTCGGCGGGCCGCAGGGCATGCTGGTCATCGAAGAAATCCTTGACCGCGTCGCTCGCCGGCTCGGCCTGCCGCCCGAGGTCGTGCGCGAGCGGAACCTTTACCGCGGCGCCGGCGAAACAAACACGACCCCTTACGGGCAGGAGATCGGCGACGCCCGGTTGCGCACCCTGTGGGACGAACTGAAACGCACCAGTGACTTCGAAACGCGCCGCGCCGCGCTGGCGCAATGGAACGCCGCAAATCCGCACCGCAAACGCGGGCTGGCAATCACACCGGTGAAGTTCGGCATTTCGTTCACCGTGACGCACCTCAACCAGGCCGGGGCGCTCGTGCTCATTTACCAGGACGGCTCCGTGCAGGTGAACCACGGCGGCATCGAGATGGGGCAGGGCATTCACACCAACATCCTCGCCATCGCGGCGCGCGAACTCGGCCTGGCGCCGGAGCGCATCCGCGTGATGCCCACGAGCACCGCCAGCGTGCCCAACACATCGGCCACCGCCGCGTCGGCTGGCACGGACCTGAACGGCGCGGCCGTGCAGTGCGCATGTGCGACGTTGCTGGATCGCCTGCGGCCCATCGCGGCCAAACTGCTCGCGCCCGCCCTCGGAAACGAGCCGCGAGCCGAAAATCTTTGCTTCGCGGAGGACGCTGTGTTCGCAGTGCCAAACCCGCAGGCTCGCGTGACATTCGCCCAGGTCGTACAGCGGGCCTGCGCCGAACGCGTGAGCCTCGCTGCGACCGGTTACTACCGCACGCCGGGCATCGCATGGGACCGCACCGCGGGCAGCGGCCGGCCGTTCCACTACTTCGCCAACGGCGCCGCCGTCAGCGAAGTCGAGGTGGACGGCTTCACCGGCATGATGCAGGTGTTGCGCGTGGACATTCTTCAGGACTGTGGCGACACCATCAACGCGGGCGTGAACCGCGGGCAGATTGAAGGCGGCTTTGTGCAGGGCATGGGCTGGCTGACGTGCGAAGAATTGAAGTGGGATGCCGAAGGCCGGTTGCTGACGCACTCGCCGGACACTTACAAGATCCCGTCGTTCGGCGACGCGCCGCGGGACTTCCGCGTGAATTTCCTGGCGGGCGCAACGCAGCCCAATGTCATCCACGGCAGCAAGGCCGTCGGCGAACCGCCGCTGATGCTCGCCCTGTCCGTGCGCGGGGCCATTCGCGATGCCATCGCCGCCTTCGGCGCGGCCCCCGGCGAGATTGCCCTCGCGTCACCCGCCACCACCGAGGCGATCTTCATGGCGATCCAACGCCAGCGTCAGCGCCCGGCCGAGGCAGTGCCAGCGCAAGGCGCGCGGAGTGCAAAAAGCATTTTGGGCTTGAAAAAGGAAACGCCTTGCCGATAGGTTAGGGAGTGGACAGCGGCGCGACGGGCCTTAAGAGCCCATCCGCAACGTTGAAGTTCTTTGGAAGCTTTCGTCGAATTTTACCCTGCCATGTTCGTGCTTTAGAAACTGAGTCCTTGAACCGTAGTTAAAACGAACACGGAGCCCTAACTTCGCCGGCACACGACAGGCCTTGACTGGAAGTCGAACGCCGCCGATTCGGTTCCACCTTATCAAGGTTGTTCATGGAATAGTTCTCACACGGCATTACGGTGGGGTTTTTTATTGGCAGGTTGGATTGGCGATTCGCCATCGGCTGTTGACGATTTGCGATTCGCATGGATCCGTCCCTGGCCTTAATGCCTTTCGGCAATTCACGTGTGGCGCCAAAGGCCGCGTCCCGAAGGGACATCCTGAGAATAGCCCAGCGTTTCAACGCTGGGTCCAGAGAAAGACGGTGTCGCGTCCCGAAGGCACGGCTGAGTTCGTGCCACAATTACTTCCCTTCAGCCGTCCCTTCGGGACTGATACAACTGACGATGGACTCTCCCGGCGTTAAAACGCCGGGCTATTTTCAATCATCCCTCCGGGATGATGCCTGCGGCCCGCTGGCGAAGCGCGTTGGCGAATTCACGAAAGGCATTAGGGCCAAGGCTCCAACCTCCTGCCCCCCGGCCTCGCTTTTGCCTCTGGTTCCAGGACGCCAAGCTGGTAAGTTTACGCCATGTCACGGGACGACCTGTTCGCCGCGGTCGAGCCTTCGCATGCCGAAGCGGAGCAAAGGCCGGAGCCGGCCCAGCCTTCTCCCACTCCACTGGCTGCGCGAATGAGGCCGCGGACGATCGACGAATTCGCCGGGCAATCGCACATCCTGGCCCCGGGCCAACTCCTCCGTCGCGCCATAGAGGCCGACCGCATCCAGTCGCTCATTTTTTACGGACCGCCCGGCACGGGCAAAACCTCCCTCGCGCAAATCATCGCCGCGCGCACGAAGAACCGCTTCGAGCGGCTCAGCGGCGTCGAGTCCAACGTCGCCGACATGCGCCGCGTGCTCGCCGGCGCGGCCAATCGCCTGGCCAACACGGGCCAGCCGACAATCCTTTTCATCGATGAAATCCATCGCTTCAACAAGGCCCAGCAGGACGTGCTGCTTCCCGATGTCGAAGCGGGCGCCGTCCGACTCATCGGGGCCACCACGCACAATCCGTTCTTCTTCGTCAATTCGCCGCTCGTCTCCCGCTCGCAAATCTATGAGTTGCGTCCGCTCACAGAGGAGGAAATTCTCGGGCTGCTCCAGCGCGCACTGGCCGATCCCGAGCGCGGCCTCGGCCATTTGCGCATCCGCGCCGAAGACGAAGCCCTGCGCCACCTGGCGCGCGTGTCGGACGGCGACGCGCGCAAAGCCCTGAACGCCCTCGAGATCGCCGCGCTCACCACTTCAACGGCCTCCGATGGAGTCATCCATCTCGACCTGGTGGCCGCCGAGCAGAGCATCCAGAAAAAAGCCGTCGTCTATGACCGCGACGGCGACGGGCACTACGACACCATCAGCGCCTTCATCAAGTCCATTCGCGGCAGCGACCCGGATGCCGCGCTCTATTGGCTGGCCAAGATGATTCACGCGGGCGAAGACCCCCGGTTCATCAGCCGGCGGCTCGTCATCAGCGCCGCGGAGGACGTGGGCCTGGCCGACCCGATGGCGCTCGTGCTGGCCAACGCCGCGCATCAGGCCGCCGAGTTCATCGGCTGGCCCGAGGCCCGGATTCCGATCGCCGAAGCGGCCATCTACCTTGCCACGGCCAATAAGAGCAACAGCGCCTACAGCGCCATCGACGCCGCACTGGAAGATGTCCGCTCCGGCCGCACGCTTGCTGTTCCGGAGCACCTGCGGGACGCCAGCTACCAAGGGGCCCAACGCCTCGGCCACGGCGAGGGTTACGAATACGCCCATGCCCATCCCGGCCATTTTGTGGCGCAAGATTACCTCGGGGCCGAGAAGCGCTACTACGAGCCGACCGAGCAAGGCGCGGAGAAGCGAATCAAGGAACGCCTCGACCAGTGGCGCGCGCAGTTCGCTGAATTGCGAAAGCAGTCGAAATGACCCCTGGCCCCGGCGCATCCAAATCCGACTGGCGGAGGCACTTCCGCGAGCAAATCCGCCAGCTCACACCCGCCGAACGGGCGGCAGCCTCCTCCCTGATTTGTGGTCGGGTCGAATCCCGACCGGAGTGGCAACGGGCCCGTGCTGTTTTCCTGTTCGTCCCCACCCCTGACGAGCCGGAAATCCTCCCGCTTGCCCGCGACGCGCTCGCCGCCGGCAAGATCGTCGCCTTTCCCCGCCACTGTCCCAACAATGATTCGTACGAAGCCGCCCGCGTCACTGAGCTGGCCCGCGATTTGACCCCCGGCCGTTTCGGCATTCCCGAGCCGCGGGCCGAGTGCTCCCGATTTCCGCTAAACGAACTGGACTTTTCCCTGGTTCCCGGCATAGGATTCGCCCTTGACGGCGGCCGCCTCGGGCGCGGTCGAGGTTATTTCGACCGCCTTCTGGCGGCGATTCCGGGCTTCAAGTGCGGCGTCGCCTTCGATTGCCAGGTGGCGCCTGAGTTTTCGCTGGAGCCGCATGACGTTTTTTTAGATTGCATCCTGACACCCACGCGCTGGCATCCGACAGCAAGCCGCGCGCGGTCTTGAAATGAATTTGCTGGATCACCCCGCGCTGCTGAGCGTGGCCGCCTTCCTGGGCGGCGCCCTCGCCGGCTATTGGCTGCTTCGATGGAAGGAGCGCAACCTCCGCGCCGCCCGTTGCATTGAGCAGAAGGCCCTCGTCGACGGCGCCCGCCGCGAAGCCGACGCCATCGCCCGCGAAGGCCGCGCCAAGGCCAGTGAAGACGCCCTGAGCCTCCGCCGGGAGACGGAAACCTCCTTTGCCCAGCGCCGCGCCGACCATCACGAGACCGAGCGGCGCCTCGCTGAACGCGAATCCCTCATCAATCGCCAGCTCCAAAGCGTGGTCGAAGAGGAACGGACCTTGCGCGAACAACAGGAGCTATTCCGCCAAAAGATCGCCGCCCTCGACGCGCAACGCGACGAACTCGCCGCCCTTGCCAGGCGCCGGCGCGAAGAACTCCAGTCCGTGGCCCGTCTCACCCAGGCCGAGGCCCGCGCCCATTTCCTCAAGGAAATCGAGATGGAATCCCTCCAGGACGCCAGCGCCCTCACACGGCGCATTCTCGAGGACGCCAAGGCCCGCGCAGAAGAGAAAGCCCGCCGCGTCCTGAGCCTGGCCATCCAGCGCTACGCCGCGGAACATACTTACGAAATCTCCAGCGCCATCGTCGATCTCCCGAACGAGGAGTTGAAAGGCCGCATCATCGGCCGCGAAGGCCGCAACATCCGAACGTTCGAGGCCGCCACGGGCGTTACCGTCCTCATCGACGACACCCCTGGCGCGGTTGTTCTCTCCGGCTTCGATCCGGTTCGCCGCGAGATCGCCCGTGAGTCCATGCTGCGCCTCATCCTGGATGGCCGGATCCATCCCACGCGCATCGAGGAAGTCGTCGCCAAAGTCGCTCAGGAGATGGACGAAACGGTGACCCGGCTCGGCGAAGAAGCCGTCGCCCGCGCCGGCCTGGCGCCGATGCACCCCGAAGTGGCCCGTACCCTGGGCCGCCTCCGGTTCCGGCATAGCTTCTCGCAGAACGTCCTCGACCACTCCGTCGAAGTCGCCCACCTCATGGGCCTCCTGGCCGCCGAGATGGGCCTGGACGTCGCCACAGCCAAACGCGCCGGCCTCCTCCACGACATCGGCAAGGCCATCAGTCACGAAGTCGAGGGCGCCCATGCCCTGGTCGGTGCGGACCTCATCCGCCGTTGCGGCGAAACGGAGGAAGTCGTCAACGCCGTCGCCAGCCATCACGACGAAGTGCCGCACCACGGCCCGCTCGGCATCCTGGTCGGCGCCGCCGACGCCATCAGCGCCAGCCGTCCCGGCGCCCGCAGCGAGACGATGACCACCTACCTCAAGCGCGTCGAGGACCTCGAAAAAATCGGCCTCTCCTTCGAGGGCGTCGAGAAGTGTTTCGCGGTCCAGGCGGGGCGCGAATTGCGCGTCCTCGTGCATCCCGACAAGCTGACCGACGAGCAAGCCTTCGCCCTGGCCCGCAGCATCTCCCGCAAGATCGAAGCCGGCCTCCAGTACCCAGGCCAGATTCGGGTCACCGTCGTTCGCGAGACGCGCTGCATCGAGTTCGCGAAGTAGCCGCCGGTAGTGGTGCAGGCCTCTGCTTGCCTGTGCAGTCCGAACGCTTTCGCGACGACCTCTAGCCCCGGGCGGCGCACAATCGGGATCAATCCCGAAGGGATTGCGTCCTCCAGCCCAGGGTTGCGAGGCACGAGCTACCCTGGGAAAACCGGCCGAAGAATCTCTCAACCCCAACGGGGTTGCGTCCCGTCAGTTCGCCCGCCGACTGACGCAACCCTTACAGGGTTGTTCAACTTCGACTGGGCTGACCCAGGGTAGCTCGCGGACTCGCAACCCTGGGCTTTGAGACGGAATCCCGTTGGGATTCGGGGCGCGTCGCTCCGCCCCTTCCCGAGTTGCGTCGCGTGACGGCGGCGAAGGAAGCGAAGGCGTTTCAGATTGCGCCCGGAAAACTTCGCTCCCTTCGCTCCTTCGCGCGACACCCCGAACGCGACCTCGACATGGCGATAACGAGGAGCGGAAAACGCGCTTGCCCGCCGCCGCCCGCCCGTTACGCTGCCCACGGATGAAAAGACTGGGTTTGATCGTACCTCAGTTCCGAGGCTCACTAACCTGTTAGTCGGCACCAAGCATCATGAGCCCTCAGTCCATTCAATTTCTGTTTGCGCTTGCAAAGTTTCGCCTTCATGCGGTGCTCGCCATTCTCATGATTGTGCCACTGATCACCGCGTGCGGCAGGCGGCAGCAACTTGATCCGGCATGGTCACACCCCGAGACATTCGCTCACTCCAAGGAGGCGCTTAACAGCACCTTTGGAATTGTACAACTCAATGGTATGCCGGTTTGCGTTGACGGTAGCGATTACTACTTCTTGGGAACTGACGGGGCCGATTGGAAGAAGAAGACGTTCTTGGCACCAATTAGTGTCGCCAACTCACTCTTTCTGCCCGACCCTGCGAGCACACGGTTCATCTTACAAGAAGGGAGTGTGCGCGATGGCACACTGCACGGGGCATTCGTCTTCTGCTCTCTGGATCCAGAATCGGGAATAAGAAAGCTCTATGACCGAAATGTTGCGCTCGAGCCACAAGAACTTTTCGGAGAGATCAGGAAATCGAGGAACGAGCAGCCTGTCGAAAAGATATGGAGACAACAGTACGGCCCACCACAGATAAAGCCATCGAGCGGATGCTTCGGCTGGGGTGTGAGCTTAGGCGAGGCTGTTCACGTGCCGTACACCGTGGAATGCAGCGCGTTTTATGGATCACGAAAGGAAGCTGGCGGTTCAGGGCCAGCGCAAACTGGTATGCTTTCGAGCACCGGAGACCACTCACGTTGGACAAAGGTCAAACTATTTGACGTGCGCACATTTGCGCAAGGCATCTTTGCGTCGCGCGACAATCTGTATTTCCTGGCCAATAGGATCGGAGAGCAAGACTTGAAAACGTGGGGGCTTTGGTGTGTACGAATGCCGCGCACAGAAGCGGCGCAGCCGGCGGCGGAGCTAGTGGCTCACACATTCTGTCATACTGTCTTTGGTAAATATTCTGCAGTCACGAGCGGCGAGACTATCCATTTAATCTGGCTGGACGAGAGGCATGAAAGGAATAGTGCGCTCAGAGTGTTGCGCAGCGGCGGGGGACCGCCGGGAGAAGCGAATTTTGAAATCTATTATTGTAAGCGAGATGATTCTGGAACGGAGTGGACAAAAGAGGTGCTTTTATCGAAGGGAATTGATTTTGCTTTTGCCCCCCAAATGGCAGTGGACGGAGAAAGCATCGTTGTTGTCTGGGCTGGTCATCGGAGGGATAGGGACAAAACGTATGCAGAGTTCCATCCGAGCGACATTTACTTCACCACGAGTCGTGACGCAGGCAAGACATGGGCAGCGACAACCCGCGCCACGGACAACGCAAAATCAGGCTCTGTTTCCGGTCGTCCGCAGGTCGTGTTACACAACGGCGTAATCCACCTCTTTTACATTCGAGGAAAACCTCGCGAGAATGTCGTTGCCCCAGGACTACGCCTGTTGAACCAACCGCCTTGGGACATAATTTATCAGCATCGCCTTTTTCCGGAAGGTTACGCCTTCCCAAAGCGCGCACGCCGTTGCAGCCTCTGTGCCGTGTTGCCTCTGGAACTCGAATGCCGCCTCCGATGCAGCCTGCTCATGCCGGAATGGTGGACACACCGACCGGGATGGTGACTTTGGCGGAACGCCGCGTCCGCCGCAGTGCCGTGCGCACGCGGGCGGGCAGCGGGTCGCCGTGCTCGATGTGCGACTCGACCAGCTTGCGCGCCACGTCCTGGGCGATCTCGAGAGTCTCGGCCAGTGTGCGCCCCTGGGCCACCAACCCGGGAAAGTCGCGGCTGGTGGCGACGTAGCCGCTTTGTTCCAGCGGTTCGACTTGCAGTTCGAGGAAGAATTCGTCCGCTTGCATGAGGGGACTATGGCGCCCACTTCGAGGAACAGCAATTCAGTAATCAGTAATCAGTATTCAGTATTCAGTGCCCGACATCGGAGGCCGGAGGGTGGTTGTCGAAGATTTGACGCTGATTACTGAATACTGGAGAGTGAAAGATTCATGCGGCCTTGTCTACTTCGAGGGCGTGAGAATATCCACAGCGTTCGCGGCTGATTTTGGAGGCCAGGAATTTCTTGAGGATTGCGCTTTGTGACGAACCCCCGAGAAATTCCGGCCAGG